>JACXTT010002934.1_pt1 | contig 26697 bp, 34 predicted proteins | sample 9270951 | NCBI WGS metagenome assembly JACXTT01 (sample SAMN15532306, study PRJNA645909) | rock metagenome | isolation source: weathered quartz diorite | place: Puerto Rico | collected 2017-06-21 | reverse complement strand
AAAAAAGACAAAATTCAACTAGAAAAACCATTTGAAAATAGGTACCTTATTTAAAACCCGGGGCTTAAAAGGCAAACTGCAAATGTTCGGCGATTTTAAGAACTTACAGGATGTTGAGTTCACCGCTGTGTTTTTTGACCTCGCCGGCAAACTAGTGCCTTATTTTGTAGAATCGGTCAAATATCAGAAAAACACGGCCTGGCTTTTCCTGGAAGATGTGGATACCATTGAAACAGCATCTAAACTGGTAAAAAAGGATGTTTACCTTTCTAACAAACTCAAACCTAAAAAGAAAAAGACCGAGTTTACCCTGAAGGACCTAAAGGGCTTTATCGCCATTGACGAAAATGAAGGTGAGCTGGGCGAAATACTTGAAGTGCAGGAACTACCGCATCAATACATTGCCACTGTTCATTATAAAAACTGCGAAGTGCTATTCCCGCTAAATGAAACCATCATTAAAGGCATCGATCTCAACAACGGCGAGGTTTATGTTGATCTGCCGGAGGGTTTGCTGGATATTTATTTGGAGTAGCGTTCACGTTCACGGCGTGAACACCCGCGAACATTTGGTTTTGGCTGATTACCAGATTATTGCATTTTACTAATTACTGACAGACTTGTGTCAGTATAGATTCCTTAGCTATTGTCTCCGTCGATTTTATAATCAACAAATCACGATTCGAAATACAACCTGTTAGTCGCTGCGCTGATGGAGGCAAATTTTGATAAAAACCTGTAAACGAGAGAGAATCCATATTAAATAAAAATCAAACCAAATAAAAAGTTCTGCGTAAAATGGTTTGTTAATCTTTTATAATTCAAGTTAGAAATGCTCAAATCAGCACGTATCCCTTTGTCCTTTTTGGTGATTGGTATCTGCTGGGCTTTATTTAGCAACCCAATAATTACCCTGTTCTACAGGCATCTTGCACCCCATGAGCAGGACTCTTACAGGAGTTTGAATGATCTGATCTTCGTCATCATCATGTGCTATGTCCTGTATGTCAAGATCAAAAGGCAGCAGCTTAAGCTGACTAAATCAGAGGAAGAATACCGGCAATTGTTTGAATCGAATCCAAACCCGCTATGGATATATAATGAACAGTTGGAGTTTGTTAAGGTGAATGACGCAGCGGTTGAAAAATATGGTTATAGCAGGAAAAAATTCCTGAAAATTACTGTCGACAAGATCCACTCCGCAGCGGGGGACCAGGTACTTAATGATTATTTAAAGGATTTTCAGAGCGAAGCGCGCCTGTCTAGTATAAAGGAACATATAAAGTCTACGGGGGAGACCTTTATGGTATCTATCGTTTCTTACCCGGTATTGTTCCATGATCAGCAGTGTAACCTGGTAATGGCTACAGACATTACCGAGCTGATTGAAAAAGAAACCAAATTGCAGGAAGCCTACCAAAGAATTAAAACCTCAAACGAAGCACTTTTACAAATCGCCTGGTCAAATTCTCACGAGTTACGCAAACCACTCTGTTCTATTATGGGCTTAGTGGCCTTACTAAAAGAAGCGAGCGATAATGAAAGAGAGGAGTTTCTGCGATTGCTGGAAATATCCTCGGTTGAGCTGGACACCGTCTTAAGACAAAACAACGAAAAGGTAGACGAGATCGGCGTGATTGAACAATCCGCATAATGCCGGTTATTATTTCGGATTATACTTTTCCTTGTGATTGAAATCAAACATCCTGGATATTGTGAACCCTAAACGATATTGTCCCCGTCCATAATCCGAACTGGTATTGCTCAAATAATTCATTTCGTTAACGGCCCTGGAGTTGGTTACATTCAGGGTGAACACGTGTCCGCCGGTTACTACTTGAATACCTACACCTAAAGGATCGCTAAAGCCAGCATTATTATTTCTGAAAGAGGAAAATGGATGGGCGTAATCCACTACTACGCTCATCAGTTTGGTTACTTTTAAACGCGCCGTGGCTGAAAGTGAGAAGATGGTTTTTTCATTGCCGGGCACATTTGGATCGGGCAGATTATCAGACAATATGGATGGTGCTACCTGGAAAGCAAAATTATGCGAGAATTTGCGGGCAAAGATAGCTTGCGCAAAGTACGACATCCGGTCGCCAAAAGTGCTGTAGTTGTTATATGGTCTCACGCCGGCCTGGCCTAATACCGATATAGCCAATGGCGAGCTATCGTCGCCGGTCTGGTGCAATACAGCATACTTTAACTGCCCGCTAACCAAACCTCCAAGCGTAGGAATAGTGCTTCTGCCGATATCAATATTTAGGTCATTGGTCAATCCGTATTGAAACCCGATATAGACGTCTGCAACAGCATCAAGTCCGAAAAAAGTCTTACCTCCACCCAAATTGCCGGCGGCATCACCAAAACGGTGAATGATGAGGACATTCAAATTCTTTTTCTTCACCGTTTCGGTAGACTGCGTTAAGATAAACCTCGGCGATTCAAAAATGGTAATAGCCCCTTTTGTTTTATTATCTCCCGCCATCGAATTGAACAGCGAATCGGTAGAGGAGACTTTTTTTATAGTATCAGGCTTTTGCGCTATCACGCCGGTACTTATTGCGAGAAATAATAATGTCAATAAACTCTTCATCTGTCAAACTATTTAGGGAATGTTTTTATACGGATTATAAGTAGCCGAAACGGTTATTTTAATACTCTCGGCAATATGATAGAACAAAATCTGGGGTATATCTATGTTATGGTCGGCACATTTCACCATAAATTCTGATGCCATGCTTACGATGCCGTTTTTTACGGTCACATTGCCAGGGATCGTTCTTTTTTGGGTTATTCCGTGCACGGTCAGGTCACCTATGGCATTTACGGGGTAAGTACCTTCTTTGGCAACGTCAATATGCTCTTGTATTTTCCCTTTGAAAATGGCTTTCGGATACTTGTCACTTTCCATATAATCCGAGTTGAAATGCTGCTGCATAAAGGCCTTTTCAAATTGAAAAGTAGATATAGGTACGCTAAAATCCAGCTCGCCGGTAGTGGCATTATATACCGATACACCTGCTGATGTGGTGGCTTTGATGTCTTCTATCAGCGCTTTCGAAAAAAGAGTGATGTGGGCATTTCTACAGGTATAAAGGTCCTGCCCCGCTTTGGTGATATTTAATAAGCTTAATAAAACAATGCAGATATATTTCATCTTTTATGAAGCATCGGTTTGGCTGAATAATAAAATAGATATCTGTCGGTACGGCTAAATGGCTTCCGATTAAAGTAAGTCCTCAGCAAATTATTCACTAATATAAGGGATAAGCTACGTGATTTCGGTGAGGGGCCATTTTTTCTGTTATAAATTGTCTTGTCGGTGGTTTTGTCTTTGTTGGTTTTGTGATCTGCAAACCTTAACATCTCTCTTTTTACTCGAAGAAACATGCCGCTCAATCCTAATATCGCGGAGGGGGTAATGGAAATAACCTATCTTTTATACAACAGTTTGCTTAGACCAATGCATGCTCCTCCTATCAAAATTGTCTCAAAGAAAAATTAAGAAAGAATACTTCCCTACAGTACTAATAAATGAGCTTAAGCCATTTCCCTGGTTGGTAAATGTTGATACACCCAAACAAGCCATAACTATGCCTAAGATGATTAAACCAACACCGGTATTGTAAAAGATTTTTTTCATTTTATTTAAAGTTAAGTATTTCTTTAAATAGTTTTTTGTCAAACATGCTTGACATTTGTCAAATTTGTTTTACATTTGGTAAACCAAACTTTACAATCGATGAAATCTAAATATCTTTTCCCCTACTGGTGCCGATACCTGGGCTGGGGACTGGTTATATTGCACGTACCGTTGAGCATGGCGGGCCGCGCTCATGGCATGATCAACATTATGGATCCGCAACCACGCGACCAGGGCATTTTTGCCGGCGAGCATCTTTTCTTTATCTGCACCACCTTATTAATGTCGGCGGGTTTGTTCCTGGTGGCATTCGCAAAGGAAAAGATAGAAGACGAACAGATATCGCATATCCGGCTCGACTCATTGCGCTGGGCCATTTTTATCAATTACCTGGTGCTCATCATCAGCCTGGTATTTATTGAGGATGTTCCGCACATGCTGGAGCTGAACCTGTGGGTACCGTTGATATTTTTCATAATCCGTTTCAGGTGGGTGATCTGGCGCCTGAACCAATCGTTAAAAAGAGAGGCCTGAAATGAAAAATACCATACGTGTGGAGCGCGCCATCAAAAATATGACGCAGGCTGATCTTGCCGGGGAGGTGGGCGTATCGCGGCAGACTATCAATACCATCGAGAGTAACAAATACGTGCCCTCAACGGTACTGGCGCTAAAAATTGCAAAAGTGTTCAACAAACCGCTGGAAGAAATATTTATGTTAGAAGATGGGGATTAGGTTCGCGCAAGGCGGTGGGTGCGTGGAGTAGTCACTATTTTAATTTGATGTTATGACAGAGCAAATTGATATCAAAGCGAAAGAAATATTAAGCGAAGCTAAAAGCATCCTTTTAGTTGATTGGCCAAATGTCAATCTTCCTTATGCTTTGCTGAAAGCTGGGTTTATTGTGTTTAGCTATAGCCCGGATAAGTATTCGGAGGCTAAAATACTGGAAGAAAAACCGCATAATACCGAAGGCTTAAGCATTTTTCCGGTAGCGGATGATGGTAAAGAAGTTTACATCTCATTTGAAAAATTAGATGGTTCGCCAGGACCGGTAGATATAGTTCACATATACCGCCCTGAAGCGGAACTGCCTGGAATTGTAGAAAAGCATGTGTTACCCTTAAATGCGAAGGCCATTTGGCTGTATCCGCCGCAAACATCTGAACTGGCACGAGGGCTGGCTGCCCAGCATTGCATCGAACTGGTACAGGGTGTAAACATTATCGACCTTGCTGCTGAAACCCAAACTGATCAACCCAATAACATGGAAAACGATAACGGCCCGACTTTAGGTAACGGTAAAATATGCTATGTAGAAATTCCGGCGGATGATATTGAAAAATCGGCTGCATTCTACGGCGAAGTTTTTGGATGGAATATTCGTAAACGTGGAGATGGTCGCACGGCTTTTGACGACGGCATTAATGAGGTAAGCGGCACCTGGGTAACCGGTCGCAAAAAACATAGCTTGGCGGGGTTTATCCTCTCCATTATGGTCGACAGCATTGCTGAAACCGTTAAGAAGATCACCGACCGCGGCTGCCCGATCATCAAACAAATGAATCTGAGCGAGCATGAGATCATCGCCTGGTTTAAAGACCCTGCCGGGAACCTGCTTGGGCTGTACCAACATCCGGGTGGAGGCAACGGCAAAATATGTTATGTGGAAATTCCGGCAGATGATATACCCAAGTCGGCCAATTTTTATGAGGCAGTATTCGGCTGGCCTATCCGTAGCGACCAACATGGAAATGCCGCTTTTGACGACGGCGTAGGCTTAGTCAGCGGCATGTGGACCAATCAATACAAACCATCAACAGAACCAGGATTATTGGTTTACGTAATGATGGACAGTGTTGAAGAAACCATGGATGCAGTAATTACCAATGGCGGTAAAATTGTTCAAACCATAGGCATGGATGCGCCCGAGATCACAGCCCGCTTCAGCGACCCGTTCGGGAATGTATTTGGTTTGTATCAAGAGCCTGGTTAATCAACTAAATACCTTTCGCCTTTAACCTTTTACCTTTCCGCTCAAAGAAACATATCTTTGCGCCATGCGCTTTGATCTGATCACGGTATTACCTTCGTTGCTCGAAAGTCCTTTTGCTCACTCTATTTTGCAGCGGGCACAAAAAAAAGGCATCGCCGAAATTCACGTGCACAACCTGCGCGACTATGCCATCAACAAGCAAAAAAGTGTAGACGACTACCCCTATGGCGGCGGCAGCGGCATGGTGATGACCATAGAGCCCTTTGCGCGCTGTATCGAAAAGCTGAAGTCAGAACGGGAATATGATGAGATCATCTTTATGTCTCCGGATGGTGAAACGTTAAATCAGCAGATTGCAAATCAATTATCCATCAAAAAAAATGTCATTATTCTTTGCGGGCACTATAAGGGGATAGATCAGCGCATACGGGATATTTTTGTTACCCGGGAAATATCAATAGGCGATTATGTACTCTCTGGCGGTGAGCTGCCTGCGGCTGTACTGGTGGATGCTGTTGTGCGGTTAATTCCAGGCGTACTATCTGATGAAACCTCGGCTCTCTCCGACTCTTTCCAGGACGACTTGCTGGACGCCCCGGTTTATACACGCCCTGCTGACTGGAACGGTCATAAAGTGCCGGATATCCTGCTAAGCGGCAATACTCCCGAAATAGAAAAATGGCGTTTTGAACAGGCTGTGGAGCGGACTAAAACAAGAAGGCCTGACCTACTCAAATAAATTCCAGAGTAAATATTTAGATTATTCCTTTTTTTCGGTAAATTGTGGATAGAAAACCGAATTGTGGAAATTTTTTAATTCGGTTTTTTATTTTAAAATAAAATCCCTATTATTGCAATCCGATTTTTACGGGCTAAAAATCGCTTTTAAGAGCTTAAAATCATGGATTTAGTAAAATTTGTTGAAGAGCAATCAGTAGAAAAAAAGCAACTTCCTGCGTTCAAAGCAGGTGATACTGTTAGCGTACACTATAAAATCAGAGAAGGTAACAAAGAACGTATTCAGGTTTACCAGGGTGTGGTTATCCAACGCAATAGCGTAGGTAACAATGAAACTTTTACTGTACGTAAAGTTTCAAACGGTATCGGCGTTGAACGTATTTTCCCAATCAACTCGCCAAATATTGATAAAGTAGAGGTAAACAGCCACGGTAAAGTTCGTCGTGCTAAATTGTTCTACCTACGCGAGCTGACCGGTAAAGCAGCCCGTATCAAATCAAAAAGAGTATAATCTTAAGGTACTGAAAATATTAAAGCCCCGATGAAATTCATCGGGGCTTTCTTTGTTGCTATTCTTATCACATGTCACTTCGATGAGCCTGGCGGATTTGGAGGGGGCGCGAAGAGAAATCCTATGCTGTTTGCAGAGTTCGCCATGTATGCTGTATAAGATTTCTCACCTGCCCCTTAAACACATACCCTGTCGCAGGTTCGAAATGACATTCTGCTTTATACTTTTTTCTTTACAGCTTTCGATGCCGCAACTTCTTCTTCCACAGCCACAGCTTCCTTTACCTTAACCGGCTCAGCTAATGTAGCCAACACAGTACGGCCACCTTTTACTACTTCACCCAAACCAACGTTGATCTTAGTTCCCAAAGGCAAAAAAACATCCACCCTTGAGCCAAATTTGATAAAGCCGAATTGTGCGCCCTGCTCTACTTTGTCACCCTCTTTCACATACCATACAATACGGCGGGCCATTGCACCGGCTATCTGTCTGAACAGAACAGACACACCTTTGCTGTTTTCGATCACAACGGTGGTACGTTCATTTTCAGTAGATGATTTTGGGTGCCAGGCTACAAGGTATTTGCCCGGGTGATACCGGAAGTATTTTACAACGCCGGCTATTGGGTTCCGGTTTACGTGCACGTTGATCGGCGACATAAACACCGATATTTGAATGCGGCGGTCTTTTAGAAATTCTGATTCTTCGGTTTCCTCTATCACCACCACCTTACCATCAGCAGGGCAAAGCACCTGGCTTTCATCAATATTGATGTGAAAGTGCGGACTGCGGAAAAACTGCAGGATGATGATAAATAAGGCGAATGATAATATATATACGATCCATCTGAGCGCATTTGCATCAGGGTAATAAAACTGTATAATAGCGTTTACTACGAATATAAATAGCACACACAGCGCAATGGAGGTATAACCTTCTTTGTGGATAGTCATTTTATAATATTTTATGCAAAATTAAGAATTTGTAATTAAGTAGAGGTACGCATAAACAATTGGCGCCGAAAGCAAAAGACCGTCGAACCGATCAAGCAGGCCGCCATGGCCGGGTAATATGCCGCCGGAGTCTTTGATATTGATACTGCGCTTGAACATGGATTCTACCAAATCGCCCAAAGTTCCGAAACAACCAATCAGAACAGCCATGATCACCCATTTGTCCCAGGATAATTCATGATAAAAATTGCTTAGTATATATCCTGCAACAGCCGCGATCAGCACACCGCCTATAAATCCTTCCCAGGTTTTTTTAGGCGAATGGCGTTCGAATAGCTTAGTCCTGCCGAAGAAATAGCCACTCAGGTAAGCCCCGGTATCGTTGAACCAAAGCATAATCAAAAATGCCAGAGGAACATGAAAATTGAACGAACCACTTAAAAAGCCCAATGCGTGAAAGAAGGTAAAAGGTATAATGGCATAAACAATACCCATTATGGTATAGGCTATGTTTGTGAAAGGCGTTTCGGATTTTTTATATAATTCCTGGAAGAAGATCAGGCTCAATGTAAGCGCCAGCACAAATACATATTTAAATACATCGGGTAACAGATTGTGAACAAGCGAAAATGCGGCATAAATCAATACCCCGTTTAATATGCCTGTTATAATATTGGGTTGAATGCCGCTTTGTTTTACCAGACCGTAAAACTCATACAAGGCAAAAGCGCTCAGCAATAAATAAAATACTCCGAATACATATTGCCCCAGCAAAATGGAGGCAAGCATTACTATAACAAAGAAAAAGCCTGTGATGGCGCGTGTTTTCATAAATTGATTTGGTTCAGGATCATAATCTCGATGGCATTACTAAAATCCTGCTGATGAATATATACTTCAATGTCGCCAAATGTACGATGAGAAGAGTCTTGTTTATTTAATAAAACGGTATCGATCTGGTTTTCTGTAAGCACTTGCTTCACAATTTCGGCCTGGTAATAATTAAATGTTGTAAAAATTCTAACCCAGTTCTTCTCCATGATCTGAAATCTGCCTTTTTACTGCAATATAATGATAAAAATACAGCAGTGCCACTGTTATCACCAGGCTCACCGCATAAATAACATTGGTAAACATATGCTGGTCATCTACATCAATATTCACTATCTTTTGACCTGCAAGATAGGTGATCACCACAATGGTTCCGTTATTTACAAAGTGCGCCCATATGGATGGCCATACGCTACCGCTCCAAACAGTGAAATATCCAAAAAGTACCCCTAAAAACATTCTTGGCAGAAACCCGAAGAACTCCATGTGAAAGGCGCTGAATAATATAGCTACGATCCACACTGCCGCATGTTTGCTGTTTGTCCATCGCACAAAAATGGTTTGAAGGCAGCCACGAAATAATACTTCCTCAACAATTGCGGTCAGCAAACCAATAAACAACAGGTTGAAGATCATCGCAGAGAAAGAATTCATCGCCATCATTGCATCCGAAAGCTTCTTAGTCTCGTTTTCGCTTTGCCGCATCCAATCCTCTATCCCTTTCAGGAGTTTGGGCAATATCATTTTTTCGTTTAGGTTTCCCAGGAACTCAATAAGCGGGTTCGAAAGCATCATCGCCACAAAAACAATGGCGATGAGCAGCCAGGGAAAATGGAAGTTTGTTTTCAGGTATTCATCCGGTTCATGAACTATAAAGTAGGAGAATATGATCGGCGTAGCCAGCAAGGGCAATGTTGTCCCGAAAAACTGCAATATCCATAGCGATACCGACACATTTGGCGCCGTAAGATTGGCCTGTAAAATATCCGTTAATGTTTGAGTCCCATACTTTAAACCAATCACGATCATCCCGATGAAACTTCCGGCAATTAGCGCAAAAAGCAGCAGGCCGATAACGACCAGAAACTGATAACCAGGGTGTATTTGCTTGTGCGGTATGGGGTTATGAGGTATGTCTGACATATTTTGGCGCTAAATTCGTATTTTTGCAGCGGATAAAGATAAAGATGTCTGTAAAAATAGGAAATATTGATCTCGGGGAATTTCCGCTGCTGCTGGCGCCAATGGAGGATGTGAGCGATCCGCCCTTCCGTTATGTGTGCAAGCAAAACGGCGCGGACATGATGTATACCGAGTTCATTTCGTCGGAAGGGTTGATACGTGATGCCGCAAAAAGCAGACAGAAACTCGACATTTTTGAATACGAACGCCCGATAGGGATCCAAATATTCGGCAGCGATATCGACCACATGCGCGAAGCAACAGAAATTGCCACCGAAGTGACCCCCGATCTAATGGACATTAACTATGGCTGCCCTGTAAAACAAGTGGCCTGCCGCGGCGCCGGTGCAAGTTTGCTGCAGGACATCCCCAAAATGGTGGCTATGACCAAGGCTGTTGTAGAGTCTACACATTTGCCGGTAACCGTGAAAACCCGCCTGGGTTGGGACGATAATACCAAAAATGTGTATGAAGTTGCTGAGCGCCTGCAGGATGTGGGGATAAAAGCCCTCACCATTCATGGTCGCACCCGCTCTCAGATGTATAAAGGCGAGGCTGACTGGAAGTTGATCCGCGATATAAAGAAAAATCCGAGGATAAAAATCCCCATTTTTGGAAACGGGGACATCGACTCACCGCAAAAAGCCGCCGATTGGCGATTAGAATACGAAGTTGATGGCATGATGATAGGTCGTGCAGCTATTGGGTATCCATGGATCTTCCGCGAAATAAAGCACTTTTTTAAAACAGGGGAGTATCTTGACAAACCCACAATTGCCGAACGCATAGCGGTTTGCAAGACTCACTTAGAGAAGTCGATAGAGTGGAAAGGACCAAAAACAGGCCTTTTTGAGATGCGCAGGCACTACTCTAACTACTTTAAGGGGGTTGATCATTTTAAAGAATTCCGCATGAAATTAGTAACCGCGGCCAGTGTGGAAGAAGTGTTGGAAATATTATTCGGGGTGGCCGAACGTTACTCTGAAGAAATGGCTTAATATTTGTTTTGATAAACATATATTTGAAATACATTCACAATAAGCTCATGATCACAACCATTACCGACGGTGTTAAGGTCTCAGTAGAAACCATTTACCAGCCAGAATATTCTAATCCGGCTAATGATCATTATATGTTTGCTTACAAAATAAGCATAGAAAATGTAGGACACAGCTCTGTGCAATTATTGCGCAGACGTTGGGAAATTTTCGACTCCAATGGCGCGAAACGTGAAGTAGAGGGCGAAGGTGTTGTTGGCCAGCAGCCTGTTATCGAGCCGGGTAATACACATGAATATGTATCAGGCTGTAACCTGAAAACAGACATGGGCAGTATGAAAGGTGAATACCAGATGGTACGCCTGGTGGATAATGGCGCCTTCAATGTACAGATCCCTGAATTCTACCTGATCACACCTTATCGTATGAATTAATTAAAAAATCTTACCGACATAAACAAAAAAGGGCTCCGTTTGGAGCCTTTTTGTTTGGCTATTCCTACTATTGCTTAACTAGTTCCGCAGGTAACTGACTGATAGACTGTATCTGTATATGCCTGTAAAACAGCTCCGCTCCTTCTGATTGCAATTGGATCCTGCCTTTTGTAAGCGACAAATCATGTCCATTTTCTGATTGTTGATTATGATACAGCACCATCATTACTTTCCCATTCACAACATGTATGCTTGTATCTCCATGACAATATAAATCCAGCGTATTCCATTGACCTGTAGGATTTTCCGCATCACCTTGTTTGATGCAATGCCTGCTTTGTTTGCTTCCCTGGCTAAAGCGCAACAATGTTCCACGTGGATCATACACATAATCGGTTTCCGACTTTTTATCCACGGGTATGTCCGCCTCGCCCCCGGCACAGCCCCAATAGTCACCGGTATTTCCCTCTTCTATCTGGAACTCTTGTGCACGCATCCATGCGCCATAATCTGCTCCATATTTTCCAACGGAATGATATAGTAAACCGCTATCTTTTTTCTTTCCCTTCTTTTGTCCCCACGAAATCGCCCCCCATTTGAATTGTAGTTGAAGATGATAGTTTTCGAATTCGTTTTTTGTGATGATCGCGCCCCAATTCTGTCCGGATACCCGGATAACATTTTCGCCGTTATCCGGCACAACAGTAAACACATGCCGCGGATCATTATTTAATCCAATGGGCGTTTCGGAGATCGGTTTACCACTGTCATCCAAATCCGGACCGATGTAGGTGTCCCATCCGGTGAGGTCTTTTCCGTTGAAAAGAGATTTCCAATGCTCTTTGGAAGAAAAAGGAGTAAATGCCACAGCAACCGCACAAAGCAGTAATATCGGGGCTAATTTTACAGGTTTCATAATTCGTTGGCTCATAGCTAAGTTATGAATTATGTATCAGCAGCACTGTAAAATCTCTGACACAATAAGATATGACGTATTGAATGCGCCGATTATTTATGCACCGGAAGCCGCCGATGACTCATCGGCCTTTACCTCTTCTTTAGCGGTTTCAGCTTTACATGGATATCCAAAGAGACAACGTTCCTTTATTACAACAGCCACTTCGGGCGGTACCAACGGTTCCCATCCTTCCGCGCCTGATTTAATTAATTCTAACACATTGTCTGTTTGTACGTTCAGGTTACTTTCGTTATAATTCCTGATATCCTCAATTTTGTTGTTGGCTATTAAATAACGATACAGGTCGATGAGATGCGGAGGCGGATAAAAGCGCAGGCAGTTCATGATCATGCCATCGCGCAGGGTCGGATAAATAAATAGCTTCACCTTCCGGCTGAATAGCGTAGCGAACGATTCGAGAATACCCCCAGGCAGATCTTTGTAATGCTCTTCTGAGAAAATATATTCCAGGTTAGGATAACCCAACACCACGCCCATCTTTAGCTTGGTGATCTTTGACAAATAGGCCACCAGTTTATAGTATTCGTGGAAATTGGAAATTAACACAGTTTGCCCAAGCGAACAAAGGATGTCTACCCGATCAAGGAAATCTTTTTCATCGATATCTGTACTATCATCGGCATTTCTTTCTTTCAAGGCCTGCAGGGTGAGTTCTGTAATTACCACAACCTGCGAGTGATCCACATCCGGTTCCTGCAAAAACTGCTTCACACCGGTATGCAACATATCCATGTGCACGTTGATCACCGGGCGGAAACGGCCTCTTACGACAACAATATGCTTTTTATATAATACCTCTGATGGCTGTTGATTTTTGCCATCGGGACCAAACACAGCTGCATCTGAAAAACCGTATTTCACGAGGAGAAGGCTCATCAGCCTGTTGTCAACGTTAGTGAAATTCGGTCCTTCAAAACGGATCATATCGATTTGAATGCGGTCTCGCGAAAGGTCGTCTATGAGCGACAACAAGAATACCGGCGGAACTTCATGATAATAAAAGCAGGCATACATCAGGTTCACGCCCAATATCCCTACCGCCTGCTGCTGCAGGTTATTATCGTTATCCAACAATTTCGCGTGAAGGATCACATCATTATAAGCGCCGTTGGGTTCCAGCTGAAAGCGCACCCCCATCCATCCATGGCCTTCGTTGGTTTTATGGAAATTGAGCGCCGACATAGTGTCTGAAAACGCAAAGAAGGTTGTCGTATCCCCTCGCTGCTCAGCCAAACGCTCTATAAGCAACCCATATTCGTGTTCCAGCATGGATATCAGGCGGGCTTCGCTCACATATCGCTTGACCTGTTGAACACCATAAATGGCATCAGAAAAGGTCATGTCGTAAGCCGACATGGTTTTGGCTATGGTTCCGGAAGAACCTCCCGCTTTGAAAAAATTCGCCGCAACATCCTGTCCGGCGCCTATTTCGGCAAATGAGCCATATATTTTGGGGTCCAGGTTGATAGCCAGGGCCTTTTGTTTTGTTCCTAAATCTTTATTGTAAATGGCAGTCATACAGGGAGTTGCTTACTTTTAAATGGCGGCATTTATCTGATCTGGTAAGACGTTACAAAATTACTGAATTAAACGGAATGACTGACCAGAAAATTGAGAAAGTAAATTTTCACAACTGCAGATAATATCGCGATAGCAAAGGGGCAATATAATTTTGGCTATCTTCGGTCACGCATCTAGATGGAAACTTCGAGGGAAATACTATTGCTTCAGGCATTTAACGAAACTATCCGGAAATGGATCGATTTCCTCGATGGCTATACTTTAGAAATGCTCTGCCAAAAACCGGATGATAATTCCTGGTCCTTAGGACAAGTATACACCCATATTACCGATGACACCTCCTGGTTTGTGGACCAAATGGCTGCCGCCATGCAAACCGACGCCAACAATGAAAGGGAAATGCATGAGAATGCGCGCGTAATGCTTCAGAATAATAGCTTCCCTGATATGGTGATAGAAGGACCAGCAACAGGGCTTTACATAAAACAACCCAAAAGCAAGGATGAGGTGCGACAGAAATTATTAACGATAAGAACAGAAGTAAATAACTTGTATGCTTCATTCGATCCATCAAAAGCAATTGGGAAAATCCGTCACCCGGGATTGCTCTACTTTAATACCTTAGACTGGCTGCAGTTTGCCGAAATGCACCTGAGGCATCATTTCAGGCAGAAGAAAAGAATTGATGACAGGTTGTTTGCAAGTAAAAGCCGATCATGAACACAGCAGACCGAATCTGTGTTAATTAATTATATGACCAAAGCTATTAGTACTTTCATTCTCAGCCTGATCATCTACACTGCGTCCTCACAGGAAAAACGACCAGTGATCGCATTTACCAGCGACACTCAGGAACCGATGTGGGTGGAAAAGATCATGCTCAAATCAAATCGCAATCAGCTTGCAACCAAAATGATTTTTAAGGATGTGGAAAGTCTGCACCCGTCCGGTTTTTTCATTTTAGGGGACGTAGTTTCCATAGGTTACAGGGTTAGAAAATGGACGGCAATTGATGAATATCTGAAGCAGTTTTCTCATGACTCTATACCTGTCTATGCCACGCTTGGCAACCACGAAGTGTTGTTCAGGCCAAAAAGAGGTGTCAAAAATTTTCAAACCAGATTCCCTATGTACAGAGCTTCGGGATATACTGAAATTATCGACTCAACGGCTGTCATCCTGCTCAATTCCAATTTCAATAAAATGACCGCAGCCGAAATATTAGCGCAGGATAATTGGTACAACAAAATGATCAACAAGCTTGATAAGGATGATTCCGTTAAGTTTATCATTGTTGGCTGCCACCATTCGCCGTATACCAACAGCAGGATCGTAAAGCCATCTATGGCAGTTCGGCAGAATTTCCTTCCAGCATTTATTAACTCCAAAAAATGCGTGCTTTTCTTGTCGGGACACTCACATCATTTTGAGCACTTTATTATGAACGGTAAGCACTTCCTGGTTATTGGCGGTGGTGGGGGGCTTCATCAACCCCTTTATAAAAAGGAAGTTAGCCACGATCTCGCTTTCAACTACAAACCTGCATTTCATTACCTAATCATCAGGCGGTTCAACGATAGCCTGCAAGTGGTATCACGTCTGTTAAGGACTGACTTTTCTGGTTTTGATAATGGGGTAGCTTTTACACTACGGTAATGGGTTAACAATCTGCTCTTTTCACCAGGTGATTTTTCAAATCCCCCACTTGCTCACACGAAATCTGCTCCATTACTTGCTTTAATTGCATCTCCAGGCTCCGGATCATATGTTCACCACCATAGGCACCAAGAGCTGCTACGGCATACATAAAATTCCGACCTAAAAAGGTGAACTCAGCCCCCGAAGCAAGGCTTCTTGCTATATCCGGACCGGTTCGCAAGCCGCTATCCATCATTATCTTAATTTTACCTTCAAATTTTTTTACAATCGGGCCAAGCATTGCAATAGATGACTGGCCCGGATCCAATTGCCTTCCGCCATGATTGGAAACAATAATACCATCTGCTCCTAATTTGATAGCGGTCTCGGTATCTTCTTCGGAGGAAATCCCTTTTATAACCAGTTTGCCTTTCCACTTATCCCTTATTTCTGCTATTTTTCTTTCGTCCAATTTATGATCAAAATAGAACCTCCCCTCTTTTTCATCCTCAAACGATTTCATAATAGCAAAGGTGGGGCGGCCATGATAAATAGTTTTAAGTACCCATTTTGGCCTGGCCATCATTTGAAGAATATTTCTGATCGAAATTTCGGGCGGCATATCAAATCCATTACGAACGTCCCATGGCCTATAGCCTTTAGTCGGCATATCCGCTACCAGCACCAAAACGGGGCATCCCGCATCCTCAGCCTTTTTTAGAAGTTTGTCACGGAAGTCAGGCTTTTCAGGGTGATATAATTGAAACCAGGCACGTCCACCGGCAAGTTCATTAATTCGTTCAACCGTACAGGTTGTTAAAGTGCTGATTACAAAAGGGACGTTATATTTTGCTGCGGCTTTTGCTAATATCTCGGGAGCATTTGGCCACATAAACCCTTGTAAACCCATTGGTGCGATACCAAATGGAGCATCATAAACGTGGCCAAACAACTCCGTTTTTAAATCAGCTTCCTTGTGTTCACGGATATAAAATGGCTTTAATTCAATATCGCCGATTTCTTTCGTGTTTTTAGCTAAATTGATATTGTCATTGCAACCACCATCAAGATATTGGAAAATAAATTTTGGGATTTTAGATTTTGCCCGCCTTCTGAGTTCTGATGTAGTTAAATAATCATTCTTGTAAGAATTTTTCATACAATGTTTTGGTGTTACGTTAATGCGAATCTAAAGAAATGTTTAGTCCGGGGTATGCAGTAGGTAACCATAGTAACCAAGTAAATATGACCACTTTATAAAAATATAAAAAGCAAGCTATTCAACATAAAGATTTGGTTTTTTTTTTGATTTTTTACTCAAACATAAATTGCAAAACTGCTTATTCAATAGACCAAAGTTCAAAGAAAAAGCCTCTCCGTATTAAACCAAGACGCTTTCTTCGTTGCGATGGCGGGATTCGAACCCACGACCTTCCCGATCCTATCGGGATGCGATACCATAAAAAAGTCTTTAACCTTTCGACTAAAGACTCTTGACTAAACAAGTCGGGATGGCGGGATTCGAACCCACGACCTCCAGCACCCCATGAGTGCCAAATTACTGTCTTTTATCTGTGTATTTGGTTAATTAACGCATATAATGTCACTTGTAACTCTCGAAGTGTAAACCAAGAGGTAAACAAGTAATCGAAGTTAGTAATTGATTTCTTTCCATAAGCAAAAGTTTTAAGTGAATAAATAATTATAAAGCCATCACTCAGGTTTGGTGCGATCAAGCAAGGAAGGAAACGGAATAAATGGATTGTGTAATGGTTGTGGGTTTATGCCGTAGTCTTTCTTGCGCTTCAGAAGCACCAGCCCTAACTTTGCTGAGATAATTATATATTCTCTAATCTCTTTATCAATTCGAGAAATTGAAGATTTCTTCCTTCCTTGTCCCCACTAAGTTGCTTATTAAAATATTTTAGTTGATTTGAACGATGTTGAATCTAAAGGAGAAAACACTCGGGCGACTTCAGTTAGTTTGTAATTGGTAATTGAAAACTTAATTTGATAATCGCTCCAATTATTGTGATCGAGGCCATTAGAATCTAGGCCAAAAAACCAAAATTTACAATAACTTTCACATTTTGTTTTTAGATGAGGTTTTAGCGCATTTGCCAGGCTTCGCTGTTTTCTCAAATAGAGTTCAAAAATGTTCTCTAATGGTATTTTGAGTTGGACAATTTTTATTTGCTTGGGCTCTATTACAAAAGGAAAAGTTGGCGAACTGATCGCTTCAAAGTAATTCTTGTAAGGGTGTTTCGAGTTAATTGAGTCCTCTAATTCAAGCAAGGGACGTTGTACGAGAGCCTCCCTATTCCCAGAATTAATAAAGGCAATCTGTACAGATACCGAATCTAATTTATAGTCATCAAAATGTCCAACTAGCTTAAAATCTATAATCTTACCACTTAACCGATTTTCTTCTTTGATATTGGAATAATAAACTCCGACGATTGAGACCAATAGTGCAAATGTGGAAATCAATATATTTAAATAGTCTTTCCCAACGAATCTTGGAAATCGAGTTTTCTTTGGAGGATTTGCCGTCTTAACTTCTTGTTCTCTACCAATTTGTTGGTGACTTTTCCTCATTTTTGCTATAAAACACTATATTTTAAATAAAAAAAATTGGGGAGGTGTTTCATTCGGTGCTTGCAGACTCGAATATACAACTATCTTAATTAAAAAAATGATTAGCGCCTTCTGGATATAGAATTCTTGGATTTCAACGATGCCTTTAATCTGCTACACCTTTTCTAAAACTTGGGTTATTAAGACCCTTTTTATCAACTGTCGCAAATTGAAATATTTGAAAAGAATGGTTATTGCTGTATTATCCTGACTTTTTACAAGGTAAGTTTCGCCAGTAAACAGTTAAAGAACATTTTCTCGACAACGTTTATTAATAATGTACCTTATAATAAGAAAGGTTCAGAGTTGCCAACATCGTCTATATCGTGTCTTTTTAATTGAGTATAAAGGGTTATAATAGCATTGATAGCGCAATTAGGTTTTAGTTAGGACAATATTTATGCGATCAATGCATCATAGATTTGATTACAAATCCAACTAGGAGGCTTATTATTTTCGTCTTTAAATATTGGGAAGTTATCCTCTTCCCTCAGTTCGAAATACTCAAATATTCCGCCCCTTCCGGCATTTTCTGAAAACCATGGTTGGTTTGCGTTCTCTATTTTATTGAGAAGTTTGTTCATGGAATGCTTGTTTCTTTTAGGTAAAATTTTCATCGTATATACGAATAGGTAGAGAAGGTTAAAATAAAAACGTTATGCTTCAAATACGGATTTAAATGCTTGGACAATATCTTTCCAAATTTCACCTGGCAACTTAGAATCTTCAACCTGAGAAATAAACCATCGGTTATTGTATCCCCACATAATATGGTTGCCAAGTTGATCGTGTTTAAAGTTATTATTAATTGGCGGGCGCTGTTCAAACCAATGATGATACTCCTGTTCGATATTATCTAGCAGGGCTTCAAAATCTTCCTCTTTTTTCACCCGATCTTCTCCGAAAAGCAAGACACGTTCTTCTCTTTCGTTCATAGAATTCTGATCTTTCTCTAAGGTAATATATTTATACGATAAATTAACCCTTGGAGACGTTAACCCAACGTCAATCACAATGTGACAGGGACGATAAGGAATATAAGAATAAACCTGAGAATGCAGCCAGAAGTAACAACTATGTTTCAGTTTAATAATAAGTTAAACGCCAAGCTGTAATCTAGCGTTCTTGTAGACTTCAGGTAGGTTCTCGCTTAGTTATCTTTCTCTTGCAATTTATATTTTAAAGGTATTGAATGGAACTTTAGTGGTTTCCCATTTACCGTTTCCTAAATCACTTGGAATATGTTTGCTCATTTCCTCGATTCCCACGTCTATGAGATATGGCCTTTCTCCCCGCAACGCCCAAAGATGAAATCTATAGTCTGGAGCTATTTCAGCGGTTCGCCACTCATTTCTTGTAACAAAACAAAATGCCTCGTTTCTTGGCAACTCACTTCCCTTTACTTCTATCATTCTAGGGATATCGCTACCTTTATCAGATTTCGACAATATATCATAGCCCGAAAAATTGGATTCAATGCTTTGCCAATGAGGTCTAATACCAGTTCGAATCGCTTCATATTCAATTGTCAGTTTTTCAGCTCTTCGGCCAACAACCAAACTTAGGCTCGATTTAACACTTCGGGCTGCCACAGATAATTTATCCCACCATTCGACAACGTCGTCATTCCAGTTAGCGAATAAGCCAGCCTCCCTAAAGCACTGATACACATCTGAAGGAAAAAATCGTTCTACTTCTTTTCTTCCATTTGGGATTTTAACCGCCCACGAGGGTTTTTCTGCATCAATTAAATCGCAAAGCTGTATTCTCAAAGCTTTTTCTGCATCTTCAATTAACAGTAATTCTCCAGAAGGAGTAAGTCTGCAAATTCCATCTTGCTGAAATTCGACCCATTTACATTTTAAGCATACCTTAAGTATATCGTCTGGCCTTGCTAATGAGAATCGATTAAATGCAGTTTCAAAATCAGAAACAGAGATTGATTTTTGGGATACATATAAAATAAATTCTTGAGCGGAATATAAAATGCCTACAGAAAAGCTCATATTAAATCGTTCTCACTTTTTAGGTGTAACAAAAAGTCAACAGCATCTCCAGAGTCAAAATACTCGTTGTCGTCGTCCAAATTATAATTAACTGGAGCTATATTTAAATCAGGATCATCTAATATATCCTTCATAAGATTTACCTTGCTGGTTAATCGTTGTTCAACTGAGTTATCAATTGTGTTCGGACTAGAAAGGATTTCAATTACAGTTTCTTGATTTTTATCCAATCCATACCTGTGAATTCGATCTTCTGATTGCAAATATTGAGCTGCATTATAATTACGATCTAAGTAAATAGCATTATGACAAACAGTATGAAGACTTATACCCTCGGAACAAGCAGCTGGATTTGCCACTAAAACGAACGCACTTTTATCATCATGAAAACGCTTGATTTTATTTTCCCTGGTAAATTCATCTTCCTCACTTCCTGCTTCGACACCACCATGAATGAAGTCCGCACCCAGATCGTACAATCTCGCTGAAATCAACTCCACGTTTTGAACAAAGCTTGACCAGATAATTGTCTTCTTCCCCTGTGCCGCTAAATGTCTTGCCCTGGAAGTTACATATGACAATTTGGGACTGTCACCTTCCGAAAGCACAGCATTTAATAGTTCCTTGTGCTCGAACTGGTGTCTTCTTGCTAATAAGCTCGGATTGGAGACAAGCTGAATTAAGGTAAGAGCGCTTTTGCCAAGAGATCGCAACTTTCTTTTATCAAATGAAGTCAAACCGGTATAGTTTTCTCGTGCATATTCAGAACATAGCAAATGATAAAGGGAACGTTGCGCAGGAGAAAGAGGAATGTCTACTTTTATCCTAGTAACCTCTGGTATACCCAGTTGCTTCTTCGTGGTGCGTACATATACCGGTTTAATCAAATCTTTGACTGTTTCGGTGGTTACTTCAATTTCAGGATATAAAAAACGAAACTGTGGTAACAAGTCAGTGACACTATTTGGTATGGGAGTCCCACTTAGTATACATTTAACACTTGGCAAATGAGCAATACTTAGCAGTGCTGAACCTATAACGCCAGCATTACCCTTTTTCATTCTATGACTTTCATCAAGAAATACAAAAACGTCATTGCCGAAAATATAATCCGCGATTAAATTCTCAACTCCTCCTACTGCCAACTGTTGGTAAGTGATCAGGCATACGTCGGGAATAGTTTTTAAAATGCCTTGAATGTTATAGATACCTCCGATTAATCGCTCAACGTTTATTTTCCTGCCTTCAAAGATTTTCGCAATCTGTTCTTCCCAAACTGCAAACGCATTCTTAGGACATACAATTAACAGCTTAGTGTCATTTCTCCTATGGCAGCAGAAGAAAGCTAAAGCCTCCGTCGTTTTACCTGCTCCCGGTACTGAAAATGTTGCACCAGCAGTAATTGCTCCCAGCTTTTTTACATTCTGAATCTGTTTTGGTGTAAGCGTACGCTTAAAACCAGCACTTGTAAGTTTCTCATTAAGTTCTTCCTCTGTAAGTTCCTCTGATTGAACAGCTCTTTCATATGATTTTTTCTTCTCAACAGCTTTCCTCAATAATACTTTTGCAGCTTCAGAAAAAACAACATCAATCTTTTCTTTCGCAACATAATAACCAATGGCTTCCCTTGCTAATAGAAAAGAATACCAGGGTAATACTATAGATTTGTCAAAGAGCTGAACCAAATTTGAATCGGCATGATCCTGACAGGCGCGGTAAATGAGTGCCCATGCTCTTCCTGCCTCATTAGTAGTAATAATTGCTTCTCTGGAGGCAGCTAAGTAATCAATCTCAAGCTTCATTTATCAACCACTGTTTAACTTTAACAAGCGACTCTTCTATTTCTCTAATCTGAGATTCTATTCCTTCTTTCGAGGTCATTTCGGTGATTGCTCCACATGCCTCTAATAATGCAGTATTTGCTTTTTTAACCTGGAGCAATACAAAATCCATCTTTGCCTTCTCTTTATTCTTCGCCGCCTCGCTGTCGATTATGTCGAGAGTCAGTTCTCTTAATTTATCATAATTACTTTCATCATCTAACAAATCGAGTACTCCGGCTAGTGAATTCATATTGCCTCCCCCAAGAAGTTCAATTTCCTCTGAGGCAGAACTTGATGGATTAACTTGGAAATCTGTTTCTATTTTTTCTATTATTTTGTCCAAGTGATCGGCCACCGCAGGTATAGATTCATACAAACGTCCTTCTTCTGCTTTATCAATAAGACAAAACGACAGTTTTTCGAATACTTCTTTATATGGCTCACCCTTTATCTTAGACCTTCTCTTGTGCAACTGTCTAAAGGCATATTCTGTCCGTTCAACTAAATCATACTGGCCAATTCTATCTCGATCTTCCAAATAAGCTTCAGCGTAAAACAGCATATCAAAAAGTTCTTTGATTTCTGACACTGTAAGATCAAACAATTCACTTAAAGCTTCTGGGGAATAATTGTAGCTCGATTGGCGGTGCTTAAGTAATAGAGCTGTCGCAATCCAGGTGTAGTCAGCTTTTATGTCTTTATGTACCTGTAATTTAGCTTCCATTTCATCAATATCTTTCTGCGATGCTGATGGAAGAATAATAACATCGATGTGGCTAAAATGAGCAAATCTGCTCTTATCTCCTTCATATAGTTCTCTCCAGCATGAAAGCCTTCTATTACCGTTGATGACGAAGCCGTCGTGACTTAAAATGACCGCCTCACTCTGCTTGTTTGTCTTAAAAAAATCAACAAGGTTTTTTTCTTTACCCATTGCCTTGAGTATTTCGTGCTGAATTTGTTGAACATGCTCAGACTCAGGGTCTTTTTCGAAAAAATCTTCAGGCAGTTTGGAGTTAGCAATATATTTTGCTTGAGCTGCGTATGTTCTGCCGTTATCTATCCGATACTTGGGTAGACCTATCGGAACACTATGCTTTTGGAAATCCTTATAGCCATTTTGGAAGAATTCGTTTTGAGTTTTTCCTGTAATTTGACTATATAATTCGTCTAATAGTTTTTTTCGTTTAGGATAACTCCAACCGAGTTCCATCGCTTTATTCTTCGATTCCATAAAGAAGGATTGGGATTGTGATAGTTTTGGAAAAAATCTTTAACTCTTTTATGAGCCTTTCATAATTAGCTATGTTTTGACCGAAAGAACGAGCAAATAGACGTTTAGGAACAATACAAATGCTACCTTTAATCCTTCCTTCCGCATAGAGTGTTTGATGTTTAAGCATATCAGCATAAAACCGACTTATATTCCCAGTTTGAATGCAAAGTCCAACGTTGGATCGCGTGGATGTGATATCAATTTTAGAATTATGAGGATCTACTCTTATTTTATCAGACCATCCTTTATGATGGAGGCTCTTTAGGAGAGATTCTCGAATATTTGAAGTTTTAATAGGTTTGCGAAGTTTGACTCCGCTTATTATTTCAGATACCTCTTCCTGGAAACTTGAAGGTACTGCTTCCTTGCTTCTACTATGCTCGTAAATTTCAAATCTCATAATAAGGTTAATCGGCTTTCGCAACCATCAATGGCAGTTCTATGTCTGGCATCACTGATAATTTCGATAACGTATGATCATATATAGGCTGATCGTGCGCTCGATACTTGACTTGCCCAGCAAGAGTTTGATCAAGCCTATGCTTAGCAATATCGACATATTTTTCGACTAATTCACAACCCCAAAATTTTCTACCATGAAGGAGAGACGCTACGCCGGCAGATCCAACGCCACAAAATGGATCGAATACCAGATCATTTTTATTTGTTAATGCTAATACAAGTCTTTCTATCAATCCAACGGGAAATTGACAAGGGTGTTCAGTTTTTTCTACATGATTACTTTTAACATTTGGAATAGCCCAAATATCCTCTGGGTTTTTCCCTTGAGGATTCCCGGAAAGCTTGCCTTTATTTGGCCCTTTAAAGTGTCTTTTGCCAGGGTATTTTGAAGGAACCCTTACATCATCCAAGTTAAATGTATAATCTTCGCCTTTCGTATACCAAAGTACGACTTCATATCTACCACTAAATCGCCTTTTTGCATGTAAACCATGGCCAAAATGCCACACTATTCGATTTCTGAGTTTAAAACCCAGCTCTTTAAATATTGGGTGCATTTCAATATCCAATGGTACAATGTGTCCGTTTTCAACGAAGTTTCCGACCTGCCAACAAATACTACCACTTGTAGACATTCGTTTTGCTGTTTCTGTAATGATGTCTTTTTGCCAAGCAAGGTAATCCTCCAAGGGTTGCCTAGATTCATACTCTTTATTTATGTTGTATGGCGGTGATGTGACAACAAGATCAAATAATGATCTTTCGGGAAGTGCAGTTATAAATTTCTTTGCATCACCTGACCATATTAGCTGATCGGATCCAATAATTTTATCAAAGTTGAAGCGGCGGATTACCTCTGTCATGCTTAAATATATATTTAAGATATTGATTATTAATGTTTTAAATTAAAAACCTCTACCCTTTAAAATGAAAAATTTTATTCCTATTGCGATATAAATATATAGCTAATAAACTTATCTAGACAGGCTTTAACGAAGTTTTACAAGTTAATGGTAGTATCGAGTTAATTGACCTCAAAACTATTATGCGAGGGACTAATTCATCTTTTATCGACTTCACTCACTTCGCAATGATCTTTAAGAACTTCGTCAAACAAGCTTTCATGCACAAGGTAGAATCCCTCAAGGCTGTGATATATTGGAGGTTGGTTAGCTTGCCATTGCTTCACCGTTTTATCCTTCTGATCAAACACTGCTTGTGCCTTATCTCTATACTGATATGCGTTTGTCGCCCAAACATTGCTTTGTATCACCTGCTTGTTTTCACATATAAAATACATCTTCCTGAACCGATACTTACGCATATACAAATAATGCTAAAATAATTAGCAAAATCAAGAGCTCTGATATACATTTGTCTCTCGTCAACATTTCAAATATGGAAGATATTAAAAGCGAGAACGAACGACTGAAAGAATTATTAGAGAGGCTATGGATAACCAATGCGGAATCATATTTATTGGTATTATCTACAACAGAATAAATGGTAACAATATATCAGTTGGGGCAAATATATTTAACTAAGCCACCATTCTCTGATCGCGTCCGGGTCACCGAACACTAGAACATTTGATTTGATAGACTGCAATATTTCATACGAAATTTGAGTAGTCATAGGAGTCTTTGTTTCACTTGGTGGAGCTGTTAACGAATTCTTACTTACTGTAATTACATTACCACCAATCGTAGTTAGTTCCTTAAATAATGGCGCTTTCATACGTTTTTTTAACCTTTAATATTCAAATGTATATACAATAACAGCTAGTTGCATAAACAATTATGCTTAATTGAAAGCTTCTATTATATATACGATTAGTATCGCTATTCCACCACGATTCGGATATACAATAAGTAGAGGAACTAGGAGTCTCAGCACTTAAACCTCAGATTTCCTTGTACGGTAAGTTTACTTAATTCTATAACATACTTAAAATTTGTATATTAGTGTAGACCTCACTAAGATGAAAAAGCCAAACATTGTTAATAAGCTTGATTTGCCAGAACCTAAATGGGTAATTGAAAAAAGGTTAGCCGAAGAAAATATGACAAGAGAAGAATATCTTGGGCAATTTACTAACAAATCACAACTCGAGTTTGAGACCAAAACTTTTGATTTACGTGTCCTTCTTAAGTCAGCGCAGGGCAAGGAAAAGTTTAACATAATAAAACAAATCGTTGAACTGAGGCATGAATATTACAAACCATTACCTCCATATGATAATGATTACTACGATATAGACTTCCCGCCATCTGAAATAGGTTATGATGAAAGTGGAATGCGTGATGACGACGAATACAACCCTAAAAATTGGGAAGGGCACACAGATTGAAAATCAATCTTGTCCCAACTCTTATATCATTACCTTAACTCTTACTTATACATATCACCTGAGGCGACACAATGTCTTTCGACTTCTTCAACCCAGCTGTCGTACCAATACCAAGCATTTTCAACCTGGACACCGTAGCCTTTCGCGAGTTGTTTCGCATCCAATGCTTTCCACAATACAGTATGCTGGTGCTGTCCGAATCTAATAAATCCTTTTTGCTGCATTAGTTTCCAAACGTTGGTAGGCAAGTGTTTTTTTCGTTCCCGTTCTTTTATTATGACATACTCTTTGTTTAAAAGTTTTGCTTCAGGAGAATCTGCTTTTATAAATTCAATGACCTTGTCGGCTTGACCCTTATGATTTACAGCCTTTGGGACAAATAGCACGCGATAGGAGTACCGAATGTCGTTGTAAAAATCGTCAGCAAGTTTCTCGTCAAAGGCATTAATATAAGATGCTATATTGTTTGGTAACTCAGTAAATTGCTTCAACTGATTGGCATGTTCTTCACTGATCGATGAGAATTGTAATGAAAACGATAAGTGTTGATCTATCCCATAGAATGACCCAAACAATTTTTTTATTGCCACATTAAAGTTGAGGCAGCATGCTTGAAAGCGAGCGCTCAAGAAATCATCAATTCTAGTTGTCATTTGGTGTTCGATTTCATGCCGCAAACCAATCAAGAACCTCAAGTTTGAAGCCGTCACCT
>JACXTT010002933.1_pt1 | contig 26698 bp, 20 predicted proteins | sample 9270951 | NCBI WGS metagenome assembly JACXTT01 (sample SAMN15532306, study PRJNA645909) | rock metagenome | isolation source: weathered quartz diorite | place: Puerto Rico | collected 2017-06-21 | reverse complement strand
GCGAGCCTATGCGCAACCCTGCCTGGCACACGCTGCCCTTTCACGCCGTGCCCAAGCTCACCTGGTGGTTATTGCAGACGGGTTTCGGGCCGGCGCAGCTGGTGGCCAATTGAGGCCATCGCGGCGCCAGCCTATTTGACCTCGGGTAGCCAGGTATCGGGGTCGGCAGCGACCTGCTCACCGGTCAGCAGATTCTTCACCTGGTGACTTCCGTTGTCGCCAATGAACCAGACATAGGGTATGCCGCGCTTGGATGCAGCTTCAATCTGTTTGCCATAGGCTTTGGCCGCATGGTACAGATCGGTCGCTATGCCGCGCCCGCGCAGCTGGTTGGCCAAGGCGTTGGCCTGGGCGCGGCTGGCATCGTCATTCAGCGCCACCAAAACGTCTGTCGGCGTCTTGCGCGTGGGGCTTAGCACGCCGTTGGCAAACATCAGGCCCAGGATGCGGGTCAGGCCGATGGACATGCCAACGCCCGGCAGCTTGACCTTGGCGTCATTTGCCAGATTGTCGTAGCGCCCACCACCACAGACCGAGCCTTTGGACTCAAATCCCTGCATCTGCCCCTCGCACACCATGCCGGTGTAGTAGGCCAATCCACGCGCAATGGCCAAGTCGGCGGACACGGCGGGTGGCTGGCCGGCGGCCAGGCGGCTGGCGTTCAAGTCGGCCGCATTGTCCAACACCTCGGTCAGCTCCCGCAGGCCCTCTTCCAACAGTGGCGATGTGATGCCCAGGGCCTGCACGCGCGCCACAAAACTATTGTCTGCCGACTTGATGGCCGCAATGGCCAGGCACTGCGTGGTCTGAGCCTCACTCAAACCCAGTTCGGACTGCAACAGCGCAGACACCTTGGGCGCACCAATCTTGTCAAGCTTGTCAACGACACGCAGCACCGCGTTGGTATCCGCAATGCCCAGCCCTTCGTAGAAGCCTTGCAACAGCTTGCGGTTGTTGACGCGCAGGGTAATGGGTGGAATCGGCAACTTGCTGGTTACCACAGCCATCAGGCGCACCACTTCAGCGTCGTAAAAACTGGGCAGCGTGCCGTCGCCAATCACATCAATATCGCACTGCGTGAATTCGCGGTAGCGCGCTTCTTGCGGGCGCTCACCGCGCCAGACCTTTTGCATCTGGTAGCGCTTGAACGGAAAGCTCAATTGCCCCTTGAACTGTTGCACATAGCGTGCTGTGGGTACGGTCAAGTCAAAACGCAGGCCAACCGTGGGTTCCTTTTTTGCATTGGTGTCTTCCAGCAGGCGTGCCAGCACATAAATTTCCTTGTCGTCGCCGTTGCCGGTCAGCACTTCGGTCGGTTCTACGCTGCGGGTTTCAATATTGGCAAAGCCATACAGCTCGTACTGGCGGCGAATCGTGTCCAGGCATTGCTGCTCCACGAGGCGCTGCTCCGGCAGCCATTCGGGAAAGCCGCTGATAGGGGCAAACTTACTCATATTCGGTGTTCTTTGGTCAATTTCTAATGTCAATGGCAATGCCAGCATGCCAATGCTAGAGTGTAAATCGTCGCCGATCTACCGCCGTTTGGCTGCTGCCTGGGCGCGGTTTTCCAGGATAAACCGTTGCTTGTTGCTGTGCGCGGCAATGACCTCGGCCAGTGACCAACGCCCGTCTCCATCGGTATCAAAATGGTCGAAATGTTTGGCCAGGAAGGGAAACTCCCGCTTGGCCTCGTCGCGCGACAAATAGCCATCGCCATTCGTATCGGCGTTGGCAAATCGCTGGGCTATCTTTTTGGTATCGCTATCGTTTGCTGGCTCCGTTGAGAGCGGGGCCGTGGACTGGGCGGCTTCAACTGGCGCGGGTGTGGGCGCGGGTGTGGGCGCCGTAGTCTCCACTGGGGGCGCTGCGGTACTGGCTGCCGGCGCAGCCATCGGCGCTGGCACGCCAGTCTGTGCCGCCAGCTTGTTGCGGTGGCGCAGGCTCAAGCCCACGGCCACGAGCAAAACCACCACCACACCGGCAGCAATCCAGGTTCGACCCTTGCCGCGCCCCTTGCCATGCTGCGGTGCAAGCGGCAGGATTTGCGTTATCGACACAGGCTTTTGCGTCGTTTGATCCGTTATGGCGTTGTTGACAGGCGCTTGGGTTTGGGGCGACCAACCGGCCGCACCCGGCAACATGCCTTGCCAGGCCTCCACGGTCTGGGGCCGCTGTTCTTCGTCTATCGCCAGCGCCTGGTCAATGGCGCTTAAAAACCCCGCGCTGAAGCGGCCACTGCCCACGGTCACGGCTGGCACCATGGTGTCTTTTTTGACGCGGCTGGCTGCGTCCACCGGCTTGGAACCGGTCACGCACCAATACAGTATGGCGCCCAGTGCATAGATGTCGGTCCACGGCCCCTGTTTGCCGTCGCTGAAATACTGCTCAAACGGCGCATAGCCCGGGGTGTACACCGTGGTTAGATGCTGGGCTTTGCCCCCCACCGCCAAGCGTGCCGACCCAAAGTCCAGCAGTACCGGCGTGCCGTCCAGGCGAACAAAGATATTGGTCGGCTTGATGTCACGGTGCAAGAAGTTTTGCGCGTGCACGCGCTTCAAGCCATCGAGCAGCGGCAGCAGCAACTGCAACAGGGTCGGCTCGTCTTTGGCGAGCGGCCGGGCCTGCAGATAGGCGCCCAGGTTTTGGCCATCCTCATATTCCATGACCATATAGGCCGTGCCATTGCCTTCAAAGAAACGCAGCACACGCACGATGTTGGGGTGGCGAAAGCGTGCCAGGGTCTGCGCCTCCAGCAAAAACCGGTTCAGCCCCCAACGGTAGGTCTCCGCCTCGGCGACCGATTTGGGGTGCACCGTGGAGTCGCCGATGCGCACGGCCAGGCTGGCCGGCAGGTACTCCTTGATGGCAACCCGCATGTTGAGGTTGCTGTCATGGGCCAGGTAGGTGATGCCAAAGCCCCCCATGCCCAGTACCGACTGGACCACATACTCTTGCAGTTTGTGTCCAGCCGCCAAGGCGTTGAGGTAGTCTTGCGAATCACCGGGCATGCGCGCTCCTGAGATGCCAATGCGGCATGGTATCTGGCTTACAGCCAGATTGACAACGTGCGCAATACTTTACTTTTCTAGTGGGCACCCGATCCCAGGTCTGGCTCCAGGTCCGCTGCGGATCGGGCCAGAGACTGGGCCAGCCTGTCCAGGTAGAGGTAAATGACGGGGGTTGTGAACAGCGTCAATACTTGCGAGACCAGCAGGCCGCCGACCAGTGCCACGCCAACGGGCGCACGCAACTCCGAACCAGCGCCGCTTCCCAGTGCCAGAGGCAAGGCACCCAGAATGGCAGCACCGGTAGTCATCATGATGGGGCGAAACCGCAGCTTGCAGGCGTGGTAAATGGCGTCTTGCGCGCGGCTGTCCACGGTGCGCTCCAACTCCAAGGCCACGTCCACCATCATGATGGCGTTCTTTTTGACAATGCCGATCAGCAAAATGATGCCAATCATGGAAATCACATTCAGGTCGTAGTGCAGCAGCCACAGCGCCAGCAGCGCACCCAGACCCGCGGACGGCAGCGTGCTGAGAATGGTCAACGGGTGGATATAGCTCTCGTACAAGATACCCAGCACCACATACACCGCCACAATGGCCGCCAGTATCAGCCAGGGTTGGCTGCCCGTCGACGCCTTGAAGGCGCGCGCATTGCCTTGAAAGCTGCCGTGCAGCGTGACGGGCAGTTGCGCACCGGCAATCGCCTGCTCCACCGCATTGACCGCGTCGCCCAAGGCCACATCCGCCGCCAGATTGAACGACAGCGTCACCGCCGGGAATTGGCCCTGGTGGTTGATCTGCGTCGGCACATTGGAGTTTTCCAGGTGGCTGAAATTGGCCAGTGGCACCAAAGCACCGGAGCTGGACGGCACGCGGATCTGCAAAAGGGCCGCATCATCCAACTTGTGCTCAGGGTCCAGCTCCATGACCACGTGGTACTGGTCCACCTGGGTGAAGATGGTGGCGACCTGGCGCTGGCCCAGTGCGTCATACAGGGTATCGTCCACCATTTGGGGCGAAATGCCAAACTGGGCCGCGCGGTCACGGTCTATGACAACCGTTGTGCGCGGCGCCGCACTTTGCAGGTCACTGTTCACATCACTGAGTTGTGGCAATGTCTTCAATTGCGCGATCAGTTTGGGCGTCCACACATACAGCTCGTGCAGATCCGTGTCTTCCAGCGTGTACTGGAATTGGGTGGCGCTGCTGCGCCCCCCAACCTGCAGTTCCTGGCGCGTGCGCAAGCGCAGTTCAATGCCGGGCAGGCCCGCGGTCTTTTTCTTCAGACGCGCCATCACCTGCGCAGCGTCCGCTTTGCGCTGGTCGAACGGCTTGAGGTTGATGACCAGCCGCCCCTGGCTCAAGGGCGCCGAATTGGTCCAACTGTAGACATTGTCGACATCGGGGTCCGCCACCACCAGGCGGACCAACTCCATCTGTCGCAGCGCCATGGCCGGTGCCGATATGTCACTGGGGGCCTCGCTGGATCCCACAATCTGGCCGGTGTCTTGTTGTGGAAAAAAGCCCTTGGGTATCCACCAGAACAGCAGCACCGTGACCAGCAGGACCACCACGCTGGTGATGAGGGTCAGTGCGGGGTGGCGCAGCACGCGCAACAATGCACGGTCATACAGGGCCGCCAGCGCAAGGAATGCGTTCTCAGCCGCCAGCGCGACGCGCCCAGGTTTGCGCTGCAGGTCCCAGTGAAGAAAGACGCGGCACAGCATGGGTGTGACGGTCAACGACACCAGCGCCGACACCAGCAGGGCCACACTCACCGTGATGGAAAATTCGCGAAACAAGCGCCCCACCACACCGCCCATGAACAGCAAAGGGATCAAGGCAGCAATCAAGGACAGGGTCATGGACACCACCGTGAACGACACCTGGCCGGCCCCATCCAGCGCAGCCTTCAACGGCCGTTCGCCTGCTTCCACATGGCGGATGATGTTCTCTATGACCACGATGGCATCGTCGACAACAAAGCCGACCGCAATGGTGATGCCCATCAAGGACAGGTTGTCGATGCTGTAACCGGCAAGACTCAAAATGCCAAAGGTACCGGCAACCGACAGCGGTATGGCCAAAGCCGGAATCAGCGTGGCCCAGAAGCCGCGCAGGAACAGGAACACAACAAAGACGACCAGTGCAATCGTCAGCAGCAAGGTGCGTTGCACGTCCGTCAGGCTGGCGCGAATGGTCTGGGTTCTGTCATTGACCACCTCTGCAGTCACCGACGCCGGCAGGCTCGCCACCAGATCGGGCAAGGCGCGGCGAATGGCATCCACCGTCTGCACCACGTTGCCGCCAGGCTGCTTGTGGATGTCCACGATGATGGCGCGCTTGCCCTGAATCCAGGCCGCCTGCTTCACATCCTGCGGGCCGTCCACGGCCCTGCCCACGTCACGCACCCGCACCGGAGCGCCATTGCGCCAGGCCAATACCAGCTTGTCATATTCACCGGACTTGCTTAATTGGTCAGTCGCATCCACCGACACCGAACGCTTGGGGCCATCCAGCGTGCCTTTGGGTGCGTTGGCGGTGGCCGTGCCCAGTGCTACGCGCACCTGCTCCAGGCTCAGGCCCAGCGTGTTCAGCTTGTCAGGGTCCAACTGAACCCGAATGGCGGGCTTTTGCTCGCCGTGCAGATCAATCAAGCCCACGCCGCTGATGCGCGACAGTTGCTGCGCAATATAGGTATCGGCATACACATTGACCTGCGGCAGTGGCAAGACGTCCGAGGTCACTGCAATCGACATGATCTGAAAATCCGCCGGATTGGCCTTTTCCCAGGTCGGCGGGCTGGGCAGCGTGCGGGGCAGCAGGCCCGTGGCGCTGTTGATGGCGGCCTGCACGTCTTGCGCGGCCGCGTCGATGCTGCGGCTCAGGTCGAATTGCACGGTGATCGACATGCTGCCCTGCGCGCTGCTGCTGGTCATGTCCGTCACGCCCGGAATCAGCGCCAACTGCCGCTCCAGCGGTGTGGCCACCGCAGTCGCCATGACTTCAGCACTGGCGCCCGGCAGGTCGGCCGAGACATTGATGGTGGGCAGGTCCACGGACGGCAAGGCCGCCAATGGCATTTGCAGATAGCCCACAATGCCGAACAGCATCAGCATCAACATCAGCAAGGACGTGGCAATGGGGCGCCGAATAAAGGGCGCAGACAGATTCATGGCGCGGCACCCGCTGTTGCCGCCGCAGCGCTGCTCACCGTGACGCTACCTTTGTCACGCAATCGGGCCTGTCCCGTCGTCACCACCCGTTCGCCGGCCTTCAGGCCGCTGAGCACAACACGGTAGGTGCCAGATTCGGCGCCTACCGTCAGTTTGCGCAAGCCTACCGTGGCATCGTTGTTGGCGACGAACGCATAGGGGCCGTCAACGCCATTTTCCACCGCCTGACTGGGTACAACCAAGGCGTGGGACAGCATGTCCAACTGGATGGCCACCTGGGCAAACTGCCCGGGCGTCAGCAGTGCCTCGTCATTGGTAAACAAGGCCTTGCCGGTGATGGAGCCGGTACTGGCATCCACCGCGTTGTCTACAAAGGCCAGTTTCCCGTTCAACACCTGGGTGCTGCCGGCGACTGTGGCGGACACCTGCACCACCCCGGCCCTCAAGGCTGCACGCAGGGCTGGCAACTTGGATTCCGGCAACGCAAAGCTCACGTAGCTGGGCTTGATCTGGTTGATGACCAGCAGCGTGGTGTCATTCGCCTTGGCAGCCCCACCCACGGGCAACAGCAGCGCCCCGGCTATGCCATCCATGGGCGCCACAATATTGGCGTAAGCCAGTTGCAACGTTGCGCCATCCAGACTGGCCTTGTTAGCCGCCAACGTGGCTTGGGCGGCCTGCATGTCCGCCTGCGACTGGCTCAGTCCACTGGACGAGATGAACCCCTGTTCCTGCAGTTTCTGGTTGCGCTGGAAGTCGCTGCGCGTTTTGACCAGCAAGGCCTCGTCACGCGCCACCAGGGCTTGCGCCTGGCGTTGCTGCGCCTGCAGCAAAGCGGGTTCCAGACGCAACAAGGTCTGGCCCTGGTGCACCATCTGCCCCTCGGTAAAAGCGACCTGTGCAATCTGGCCATCCAGGCGGGATTTGACAGCAACGGAGGCGCGGGCCTCGACACGGCCCACAACATCCAGCGTCAATGGCAAATCCATTTCCTGCACCACGCCCACAGTGACCACGGCGGGCACGTTTACGGCCTTGGCGTCAGCGGGCGCAGATTTTTCTCGACCCCATGGCAGGCCCCACAGCACAGCCCCCCCGACAATGACCAAGACAGCGGTGGAAATGATTACTTTTTGTACCATGGCGTGCGGTAGTGGGGATATCCTCCTATTGTGACGGCTTATGATGACACCGTGGGCTGGCGCACCGAGGTGCGCCAGCCGCATCCGTATCATGATCTGTCTGTTTTTTTATTTTGGGCCCATTCCATGATCTCATGCGGTAGACGGCAATCTGGCGGTGCACACCGCCACACAGCTCCAGACGCCTGGACTGTGCTGCAGCAGTGGATCTACCGCACACTGGGTTTGGCCTTGTGCGCCATGGGCGCCCAGGCACAGGCCTCGCAAAGCGACCTAAACGGCCTGCTCGGCAGTCTGCGCGGGCAATTGGAGGCATCCACCTTCAAGCAACCTCTGTTGCTACAGTCCAGCGAGACGACGGATGGGCTGCGCGGTGACGTGTATGCCATTGTCGAGCATCCCGTCGAAGCCTTCAAAGCCGCATTCAATGAGCCGAATCGCTGGTGCGAGGCATTGATGCTGCACCTGAACAACCGCGCCTGTACGGTTAGCAAAAACTCGGCAACGGATGTCATCACGCTGAGCGTTGTGCGCAAATACGACCAGCCCGTGACGGGTGCCTTTCGCGTGCCATTTGACTTCCACGTCGTCGACGCCACGGCACAGCATTTTGAAGCATCCTTGTATTCCAAGTCCGGTCCTCTGGGTACCAGCAACTACCGCATCAGCCTGGAGGTTGTGCCGGTCGATGCGCAGCACAGCTTCATGCACTTTTTCTATTCGTACGACGAAAGCTTCATGGCACGGGCCGGCACGCAAGCCTACCTCTCACTATTTGGCAGTGCCAAAATCGGCTTCACCGTGGTTGGCAAAAATGCCGACGGTACGCCCAGCTATATCAAAGGCACGCGGGGTCTGATGGAGCGCAACGCCATGCGTTACTTTTTGGCCATTGACACGCACCTGGCCACCACGACCAGTGACCCGCAAGCGCGACGCACGGCATGGTTCAACGCCAGCGAGCAGTACCCGCACCAATTGCACGAACTGGACTTACCGACCTACCTGGCCATCAAACAAGCCGACACCAGCCACTGAGCGCGCCACATTGGCGGCGGTCACGCACTGGCGGGGCCTTTGACCTTGAAGCCCGGCATCTGCTGTGCCAGGCGCGCACCCATCTCGGCCCCCAGGGCCTGCAAACCGCTCAGGGGCCGCACCATAACCTCGAACTCGACAATTTTTCCGTTCTCGTCAAAGCGCACCAAGTCGATGCCCTTGAGTTGCTTGTCGCCCACCCGTGCGCTGAATTCCAGCACAACGTTCAAGCCATCGTCCGAGGCCAGCTCACGGTGGTAGGTGAAGTCTTCAAACACCTTGATCACCGTGTTCAAGGCCAGTATCAGCGCAGCAGCTGGCGTGTAGGGGTGGATGGCCATCGGCGAACGAAAGACCGCTTCGGGGTGCACGATGGATGGCAGCGCGCTCAGGTCGCCACTGCTCACCATCTGGTGCCACAAGGCGACGGATGCCGCAGCAGCGGGTTGTAGTTGGCGCAGGGTTGTTGTGCTCATGGTTCAATCCGTTTCTGTTTTCTGTGGTTAAGAGAATCTAGGGGTGTAAGCCAGGTCAGATCGTGGCGGCCAGGCGGGTGCCCTGGTTGATGGCGCGTTTGGCATCCAGCTCGGCAGCCACGTCGGCACCGCCAATCAGATGCACCGTGCAGCCTGCCTGCTGCAAGGCCGCGTACAGCTCGCGTTGCGGCTCCTGCCCGGCGCACACGACAACGTTGTCGACGTCCAGCACGCGGTGCTGCCCTGCCACACTGACGTGCAGACCCGCGTCATCGACCTTGTGGTAGACCACACCGGGTGACATGCTGACGCGCCTGGCCTTCAGCGAGGTGCGGTGTATCCAACCCGTGGTCTTGCCCAGTTGGTCGCCGACCTTGCTCTCCTTGCGCTGCAGCAGATGGATCGTGCGCGGCGCGGCTTCGCTGTGCGCAGTACCCAGCCCACCGGCCTGGGCGTAGCTGGTGTCAATGCCCCACTCCGCATAGAACTTGGGCGCATCCACACTGGCGCTGGTGCCGCTGTGGCTCAGGTACTCTGACACGTCGAAGCCGATGCCGCCGGCGCCGATGACGGCTACGCTGTGGCCCACCGCCTTGCCATCGCGCAGAACGTCCAGATAGCCCATGGTCTTGGGGTGGTCCATGCCTTCTATGGCTGGTATCCGTGGCGTCACACCGGTGGCCAGCACGATCTCGTCAAAACCGGCCGCCTGCAAGGCCTCGGCACTGGCGCGGGTGTTCAGCGAGACCTTGACCCCACGCAACGCCAACTGCCGCCCGTAGTAACGCAGCGTCTCGTAAAACTCCTCTTTGCCAGGCACCTTCTTGGCGATATTGAACTGGCCGCCAATCTCAGAAGCCGCGTCAAACAACTCTACCGTATGGCCGCGCTCCGCAGCAGTCACTGCAAAGCTCAGGCCAGCAGGGCCGGCGCCCACTACCGCAATGCGCTTGCGCGTGGCGGCCGGCGCAATCACCAGCTCGGTCTCGTGGCAGGCGCGCGGGTTGACCAGGCAGGACGTAATCTTGCCGCCAAAGGTGTGGTCCAGGCAGGCCTGGTTGCAGCCTATGCAGGTGTTGATTTCATCGGCACGCCCCTGGGCCGCTTTGTTGACAAAATCGGCATCGGCCAGAAAGGGGCGGGCCATGGACACCATGTCGCAAAAACCGTCGGCCAGCAACTGCTCGGCCACTTCAGGCGTGTTGATGCGGTTGGTCGCCACCAGGGGAATACCCACGTGGCCTTTGAGGCGCTGCGTAACCCAGGCAAAGCCGGCGCGCGGCACCTTGGTGGCGATGGTGGGAATGCGCGCCTCATGCCAGCCGATGCCGGTGTTCAAGATGCTGGCGCCGGCCGCCTCTATGGCTTTGGCCAGTGTGATGACCTCGTCCAACGTCGACCCCCCTTCCACCAGGTCCAGCATGGACAGGCGGAAGATGATGATGAAGTGGGTGCCGACCCGCTCACGCACACGCCGCACAATCTCCACTGGGAAGCGCATGCGGTTTTCATAGCTGCCGCCCCATGCGTCGTCGCGCTGGTTGGTGCGCGCGGCAATGAATTCGTTGATCAAATAGCCTTCGGAGCCCATGATCTCCACGCCGTCATAACCGGCCGATTGCGCCAGTGCCGCGCAGCGCACAAAGTCTTCTACCGTTTGCTCCACCTCTTGCGTGGTGAGCGCGTGGGGCGTGTGGGGGTTGATGGGCGCCTTGAACGCACTGGGCGCCACCAGCGACGGCTGGTAGGAGTAACGCCCAAAGTGCAGGATCTGCATGGCGATCTTGCCGCCTTCCTGGTGCACGGCATCCGTCACCACGCGGTGGTGAGCGGCCTCCGCCTCAGTGGTCAGCATGGCGCCTCCCTTCATGGGCCGGCCACGCTCGTTGGGCGAAATGCCACCGGTCACGATCAAGCCAACCCCGCCGCGTGCACGCTCGGCATAAAACGCTGCCATGCGCGCAAAACCATTGGGTACCTCTTCCAGCCCCACGTGCATGGAGCCCATCAGCACACGGTTTTTCAGCGTGGTAAAGCCCAAATCCAGGGGCTGCAACATATGGGGATAGGTTTTCATCAAGACTCCTTTATGCAACTGGTTGCACAATTCTACGCAAAAACTCTGCGTTTATGCAACTGGTTGCATAAAATAGACTGCAACGTCCATCGGCCCTTGTTTTTGACACCCCACCCATGTCCCTTCCCCACGCCCTGATAACAGCCCTGGTGGAGCAACCCAGTTCCGGCTCCGACCTGGCCGGGCGCTTTGACCGCTCCATTGGCTATTTCTGGCAGGCCACGCACCAACAGATCTACCGGGAACTGGGTCGTCTTGAAGAGGCCGGTTGGGTCGAGTCACTGCCGCCCGAACAGGGGCGCGGGCGTAAAAGGGTCTACCAGGTGTTGCCCGCCGGGCGCGCCGAACTGCAGCGTTGGGTTGCCGAGCAGCAAGACCCCAAAACCCTGCGCGATGAATTCATGGTGCGCCTGCGCGCCGAGGCCGTGGTCGGCCCCACCGGGCTGGTGGACGACATACAACGCCGGCTGGAATTGCACCGGCAAAAACTGGCTCTGTACCGCGCCATTGAGGCACGCGACTTCAGCAATGGCAACCCGTCGCGCAAGGCCCAATTGCAGCACCTGGTGCTGACGGCGGGTATTTTGCAAGAGCAGCAATGGATCCATTTTTCTGAGCGGGCACTGGATATCTTGTCCGGTGAACCTGATCTCCACACACCTGCCTGAATGCACCACAGTGGCACGCTCGGGTGCGGATTGCAGCACCTCGGTTTTACTGAGACCGCGCGCGGGCTTCAATTGCCTTGCGCTGATCCGGTCCCAACACGCTCTGATCGTCGGAAGGTGGCGGCAAGTCGTTATCCGACGCAACGCATAGCGGCCAGACCTTTCTACGCAATAGCACGGTATCCGGATTTGCTTCCGGCGTTGGCGTCACAATGGACTGGTAAGCGATAACGCCCCCTTTGGGGTTCTGCGGGTGGTCTGGCCAAATGTCCAGTCGCTTTAGAAACTTCAGCAAATTCTGCGTGTTGCCATCGCCGAACCCCCTAAGAGTGGGGCAGCTCGCAATGGTCTTCATGAGCTGACGTGCTGCGGCCTCATCGCCAAAGTCGATCCAGTTGCCTTGCGCCGCCAAGCTCCACGCACCATCGCAAACATTTTCGCCAGTGAACGCATAGCCGAGCCCATCCCGGGTTCGCAAATTCAAGCCCTGGTGAAAGAATGAGGTATACGAAGCGTTCGCGACCAGTTTGCGATGCAGCTGCAATATCTTCATCAGTTCGTCTCGATCGCTGCAGATGGTCGGAGGGGCAGTTGCAGCGCAGGTTTCCAGGCCGCCAATGGATTCAAAGGAAACATCGCGCCATTTGGAGGCTATCAAGCTCGCATACAGCCCATCACACACTGCATTGCGCTGCTTGGCCTGTTTGACCCCAAGTGAGGACAACCCCATTAAAACCAATGCCGTCACAGCAATAAAGCCCCCCAACGGAGTCACAAACTGCAGCAATGGCGATTGCCGGTAACGTCGCAGAAGTCCTACTATGACCCGCTGGTACAGGGGCCTGTAGTCTCTAACGAATACCCAACGCAAAAGGTGATCGTCACTGAAAAAATACTCAAACAGCAGAGGTGACTTGCTTTCAAATTCCTCACTTTCCTTCAAAAGCTGCGCGGCAGATTTGGCAATGGGTTCACCGGCAAGCAAAATCCAACGTTCGGCAATTTGTGTTGGGCCCCAGTGTGCATCGTCCAACAGTCTGGCCAATAGTTGGCCATCTTTACCGCAGGACTCCGGTCGCCTGTTGTCGCTCGTGTGCCAGCCAAAAACCTCTGCTGTAACCAGCAGCAACGGCCCGCTGTGCTGCACGAATTGCCGACGAGCCAGTGCACGCAAAAGAGCAAGCTCGAAGCAGTCCCGTACATCCAATGGCACCAGTGCATCACGCAACAATTGATTTTGCAGGCACGTGGTTAGCCCCTTGCGATCCGACGCAGCCAACGCAAAAATTGCTTTCATGAAAAGCTGCAGTTCGGCCTGCGCTATCTCTTCATGGGTCGGCTCAGGGGCCTGGCTGAGCTTTGGCGGCTCCAACCCAGTGGATTGGTCGGATGATGCGGGATCATCGGCGCGCTCGCCTATACCCCTTTCCTTAGATTCCGTAGTCGGATCTAAGGGTGAAGGGGTTTTCGCGTGATCTGGTCCGGGCTGCGTCGACGTGCGATTAAGCCCCTGCGGGCTGGGCTTATTCTTTACAAACTCCAGCGCGTTGACATAGTCGCTGCGCAATTGTTCAAAGCGCCCGGACTCAGAAACCTGGTCTATGCCCTTCAGAATGCGAGCATAGGCACGCTTGACGGAACGTTCGTCCGCGTCAGGCACGACACCAAGCCGTTGAAGAAAATCTGGCCCGAGGGTGCTCAAAGCGGGTCATCCATGAGAAAGCGATCCGCTTCAATGGACTCCAGCAATGTCTGCAACTTTTCCTGTGCAGGTGCAATTTTCTTGCTGTCTTGTGTTTCAAGCGCCCATTCAAAGTTGGTGATGACACCGGCAAGATAGTCGCGGGCATTGCCCAATAACTGGCCGTGATGTCTTTCGGCACGGGCAAGCAAGGTGCGTATTTCCATGCGGTCGCGTGGATGGATCTTCAATTCACTCAGCGCAGCCAAGCGTTGTGCGATCTCCTCCTGCGTCAAGCGTTGTCCAGAGCTTTCAATGACGAGCTGGCGGGGCTCGCCAAAGGGCGCATCGTTCTTGATGGGGGTGACTTGCACCTCCAGCAAGCCGCTGGCATCGTAGGTGAAGCGCACATCGGCGCCGACTTCCGATGTCTTGCCACGCGGCAGTTGCAAGCTGATCTGGCCCAGCTTGATATTGTCGCTGACGCGCCTGGCCTCCCCTTGGTAGACGTTGACGTCCAAGGTCGATTGAAAATCGGTCGTTGGCGCAAACCTTCGGACCCGACTCGCTGGAATGACCGTGTTTCGCTCCATTACCGCCGTCATGAACCCCCCAGCGAATTGTTGCGAACTCACCATTTTGGAAGTCTCTATTCCCAAGGTGTAGGGGCAAACGTCAGTCATGACATGCTCAGCCAGAGCGGCGTCCTTCACTTTCAGGCCACATTGCACGGCCGCGCCCAACGCAACCACTTCGTCTGGATTGAGGGCTGTCTCTGGAAAGCGGCCAAATAGTTTGGTCGCCAGTTGGCGCACCGCACGCAGTCTGGTGCTTCCGCCGGCCAAAACCACCGCGTTGAGGTCTTCCGCACGGAGTTTGGCGTCGCGCATGGCGCGCTCTATAGGAGTGCGCAACCGATCCAGCAATGGCGCAATGGCAGAAGCGACCTGATCGTGCGTCAATTCCATACTGAAAACGGACGTTCCCACGGTCAGTGAGATGGCCGCGCTTTCCAATTGCGCCAGCCTGCGTTTGGCTTGCTCTACTCGGGCCGTTAGGCGGGCCAGAATCGTGGCGTCATCCAGAATTGTTTTTGGGCACTTGGTCGTTTGCAGAAAAAGCTGTATCAGCGCTGAATCAACGTCATCGCCGCCAAGATGGTTGTCCCCAGCAGTCGCCTTGACCTCCATGACGCCGTCAAACATTTCCAAGACAGAAACGTCAAAGGTACCGCCCCCCAAATCAAACACGAGAAACTGCGTCTCCAAGTCGCGGTGGTGCATGCCGTAGGCCAACGCCGCTGCTGTGGGCTCGTTCAGCAGATCTATTTGGATAAACCCAGCCAAAAGCCCTGCTGCACGCGTCGCTTGACGTTGCGCGTCAGAGAAATAGGCGGGAACCGTCACGACTGCTTGCGTGACTGACTCGCCCAAATAGGCCTCGGCGTCCTGTTTGAGTGAGCGCAAGACAAGTGACGACAATTCCTCCGCGCGAAATCGCCGGCTGCCTAACATGAACGTCTTGGCAGTTCCCATCGATCGCTTGAAGCCGGCGACGGTCATCTCAGGATGCGTTTGCAGCCGCTCCCGCGCCGCTTGCCCAATGAGAATGCTTTTGTCAGCATCCACTCCGACTGCAGAAGGCGTCAACACGGCGCCAAGCGAATTGGGAATCAACTCTGATTGCCCGTTTCGCCAGATGGCCGCCAGGCTGTGCGTGGTACCCAGGTCAATCCCAATAATCATAGTGTGCCGCCTGTCATTTCGGCACAATTCTGGCATACAGCCGCCTGGACAAAAAACATCCGCTCTGGTCGCTCGTCGCTTGCAGCTTCAGCGCGGCAGCCACTCCCTACGCATCGCGCCCCGGCGCTGAGCCGCGCAAATTTACACAATGAAACACTTTTGAGGGTGCCCGCAGCGCCCCTGGGGCACAAGGCCGGCCAGCCGCACGGTTTTGACCGGATACACTGATTGCACAGGTCAGAAAGACCAGTACAGCTTTGGCCTCGAACCAAAGAATCATAGTTCCCTAGGGAGGAATGTGTGGGGGCTTCAGGAATGTCCGGTACCTGGCATAAAGCGATATTGCTGCTCATCTCTGGCTTGTTGATAGCGCTCATGGCGTCAAACTGGGCAGCGCCTTTTTTCGTTCTGGGCCTGCTGACCGTCAATTTCCATACGCTGTCGGCAGCTGTAGGCTCTCACAATGTCCGGTCGGGCCTGCTCTGGGCCAGTTGGATTCTCCTGCCATTGCTGTTCTTCTACTTGCAGCTGTCCGGTTATGTCGGCGTTCTTGGCGACGCTGAGCACTTCTCTCCGGTCAATACAGCCTGGTTGTTGGGGTTTCCCTTTTATCTCTTGAGCCTGCTGAGCATCAACCATGACATTCAAACGGGCCGCATGGTGCGACCTGCCTGGATCGACTATGCACTCTATGGGGCTTACTTTCCCAAATTCATTTCGGGGCCCGTTGAGCAGCCGCTCTTGATCCAGAAGTTGAGCAGCTTTCGCTTTGCGTATGACCGAGAACGTATGGAGACGGGCATAGGCTGGGTCATTCTAGGAATTTTCTGCAAATATGTTGTCGCCAACTACCTGGGCAAAAATGTGGACGGCTCCAACGCAGACAACGCCTTGGTGATCTTGCGCACGGTGTGCGCCTTTGAGTTACAGGTGTATTTTGACCTGGGGGGCTACAGCTTCATGGCATACGGACTCAGCATGATGCTGGGCATTGACTTGACGCTCAACTTCAAGCACCCGTTCTTTTCTTCCAACATTCAGACTTTTTGGCAACGCTGGCACATCAGCCTGGGACGCTGGTTCCACGAGTATATCTATCGGCCACTGCGCGCACTGGACCCCTCCTCCTACTTCATCAAGCTGGCCCTGCCCGTCCTCATCTTTCTGTTGTCAGCCGTATGGCATGGGCAAACGCTGAACTTCCTGATCTGGGGACTGTGGCACGGGCTGGCCTATCTGGTCTACGTGCGGTTTCTGAGCAACCGCCAATGGCCCACGGCTTTGGGGCTGCCACTGTTTGTCGGCGTATTGGTGTTCGGACGCATGCTGTTTATGGAGACCGACTCCCACCACCTGTTACTCAAACTGACCCGCCTGTTCACGGCGGATGCCTGGCACCAGGGGCTTAGCCAGCTCAGTGCTACGGGCCTGGATGTGCGCTCGCCAGAGGGATTTGATTTGGTGGTGGCCGCCACGCTGTCTGCCGGGTTTCTGCTGGCAGAGTATTTCAATCAGGTCCGGGCGATGCCGGCGTATGCCATATTTCGGCGTCCTTCTGCCCAATGGTTGCTCATCGCCATCACGCTGCTGCTGATTGAGGGCAGTCCACAGGGGTTCATCTATGCTCGCCAGTAGCCTGAGGGTCAGCGCACTGGTGCTGGGACTGCTGGCGCTCAGTTTTGGCACGGGGCAAGCCTTACACACGGATACCCTGCATCTTCGACAAAGAACCATGGTCGAGGTCATTACCACCAAGCTGGCCTGGGCCAAGAAGGCACGACGCCCCGCCATCCTGTTGGGCGGCGGCTCCAATGTCCTTACCGGATTGCAGGCAGCCCTGCTGAGTGAAACACTCCATCGCCCAGCGTACAACCTCGGACTCACCAGCGAAGGAGATGACTACCGCAACGGCCTCGCGCTGCTGGAAGCCAGCGCTTTGCCGGGAGATACCATCATCTATGCATCGCGGGGTTTTCACATGAGCCCTGCCGTCCTTGAGAACCCCATCAAGAAGCAGTCTGGCGATATTGAAATACGCGTTGCAAGAACGCAGGGAGTGATACCGCAAGGATCCGTATTGCGGGAAATGGTGACCTACAATACCATCGTGGGACCGTGGTACAGCCCTGAAAATTACAATACATCCGGGGACTTCACTCTTTGTCTGGGGCCAAAATTCATCATGCCGGAACAGCTCCCCGCAATTGCTGCTGACCGGAGCCAATTCGTTACCGATCTGGCAGACTTTTCGGCCAGATTGAACAAGTGCAACGTCCATGTTTTTTTTCTGGCGCCTGATATCTACGAACAAGATTCGGACGTGCCGGGGTGGGTCGCTGCCTATGAAAAATTTCATAACAAACTGGAGCGCGCTGGAGCACAGTGGCTTGACTACCCAGAGCAGGACTTGTTTGTGACCCGTGAGTCTGAGTTTTGCGGGGCTGGCCTACACCCCACCCCGCAACATGCAGCAGCCAAGACCCGGTGGCTTGCACAACAACTGACCAGTCGGCTATAGGCGATGCGGAAAATCTATAGCAAGACACTGGTACCCATGGTTGCGCTGTTGGGGCTGGGTTTGCTGGCCGCCGGGGTATTTTACAAGCAAAATTTTGACCAGGGAGTGACATTTCCCAACCTCGGGAACCTGGACGATAGCCTGGACTGCAACACCATAGACAGGACTAATCTGCTCGTTATCTTGGCGGTAGGTCAATCAATCGCATCAAACTACGGTCGTGCGCCGTTTACGCCAGGCAAGAATGTCTACTCCTTTTACAATGGGCGATGCTTTCATGGGCGCGATCCGCTGCCAGGCGCCGATGGAATAGGCGGAAGCATCTGGTCGCGCCTTGCCGAATTGATGGTTCAAAAAGGCTACGCGCGCAACGTCATGATTGTTGCAATTGGTGCTGGCGCTTCGTCTGTGTCCGAATGGGTACCGGAAGCCAAGTATTACCCGCGCCTGGTTGACGCCGCACTCAGCATGAAAGAAGCCAATCTGAAACCCGGCATGGTCATATGGCACCAGGGATCGCGTGATGCGGGAATGGCTCCGGAAATCTACCGCAACCACCTGCAGGAATTCGTCTTTGCCTTCCCTTTTCTGGGAATTCGGCTAGACCCATCCACCAGACTGTTTGTTGCAACCCATACCCGTTGCGCAGGTCCGGCAACCCCTGGCATTCAAGCGGCGCAGCAGAGCATGGTGGACCATGCCAAATTCATTTACGCCGGCCCCAATCTGGACGTGCTGGAGGACGACGTGAAATACGACGGCTGTCACTACAATGAACGCGGCCTCATTCTCGCGTCCAAGCTGTGGCTTGGCGCTATTGAACGGGCCGAGGCGCAATCTCCATGGCTGCCCCGCGACACGCCAAAAGACCAAACCAAGCCATAGCCCGGAACCTCTTCTTATGAAATTTGACGTTCTCATGCCAATCGTTTATGGACGCCGCCATCTGGCTTTTTGGGTGTTTCTGACGGTTGTCGTGGTAGGCATAGCCATCAACTTCTGGATACCAAAGCAGTACTCCACTTCGGCCACCGTCTTGTTGGACAAGGCGTCCGGCGGCAGTGCGCCCGCGGGCCTGACCGCCATTGCGGCGGAGGAGCGATTTTTGCGCGAACAGACCGCTTTTATTGCCAGCAACAGCATGGCGCTACGCGTGGTAGATGCCTTGGGCCTGGACAAATCCACGGAGGCTCGCCAAATCTACGCCGCCGAGGCCATGGGCAAGGGAACCGTCAAGACCTGGTTGGCCGATTCTCTGAACAAAAAGGTGTCCGTGCGCGCATCGTCCGATGCCAACGTGATCGAGATCGAATTCACGTCATCTGATCCGCAACTGGCAGCTCAGGTGGCCAACATGTATGTGCAAACCTACGCCAGGACCGTTACCGAGGGACAAAGCAACAATGCCAATAGAAAGGTTCAGTTTGTGCAACGCCAGTTGAGCGAACTACGCGACAACATGTCAGCCATTGAAAAGAGCATCAAAGAAATTCAGCAGCAAGACGGACACGCCAGCGTTGGCGAGCGCTATGAGGCTGAGTCCAGAAAACTGCAGGACCTGCGTGCGCGGCTGGCAGCGAGTTCAGCCAAGACAACGCCAGAAGCCCTGGCCCATTTGCAATCTGACATGGAAGCGCAGCAAAGCAAAGTTGCGGACATCAAGAGCTCGCAAGAAAAATTGAAAGGCCTGCAGGCCAATCTGGACGTGCTGCAGCGGTCCCAAGACTACGCGATGCAACGCCTGTGGCAAGACTCTTTCAACGAGCGCGCGGAGACCTTTTCTGTGGTGAGCCTGCGTGCAGCCGAGATTCCGGAGACGCCGTCAGTGCCCCGGCTCTGGATCAATTTGCCACTCAGCGTTGTCATCGCATTGATCTTGTCGCTCAGTGCGGTGATGTTTGCAGAGGCAATCGACCGCCGCATCCGCGGCGAGTCGGACGTGGCCTTGGTATTGGGCTTGCCGGTGCTGGCAAGGGTGGCGCTATGATCCATTCGACTTTCCGAGAATCAGGTATGCGCGAATCCGCGTTCCAGCGGCTGGAAGAAGCGCGCCCCGAGCATTTGGGCAGCATCGGCAAGCTGCTGTTGGATGCCGGCAAACTAACCGCGCAGCAAGCTGAAAAAGTCATGCTGTACCAGAAGGCAAATGGCATACGTTTTGGTCAGGCAGCCGTGCAGCTGGGTTATGTTCTGCAAAAGGACATTGCTGAAGTCCTGGCCCTGCAGTTTGAGTACCCTTACCTGCGCAAAGGCCAGAGCAAGCTTAACGAGCGCCTGGTCGCGGCATATGAGCCGTTCTCCCCATCGGTCGAAGCACTTCGCAGCCTGCGCACGCAACTGATGTTGCGCTGGTTTTCCGTGGGCAACAAGTTTCTGATGTTTGCCTGCTACGAACCCGGTTGGAACTGCAGCCTCAACATCGCAAACCTGGGCATTGTTTTCTCTCAATTGGGCGAACGCACACTGATCATTGACGCCAATCTGCGCCAGCCCCACCACCACACGCTGTTCGGCTTGAGCAATGACTGTGGTTTGTCCGATGTTCTTGCACATCGCGCCAACTTGGACTGTATCCAGAAAGTTGAAAGCTTGATCGGGCTCTACGTGCTGGTGGCCGGTACTTCAGCCCCCAATCCACAAGAGCTTTTGGGGCGCCCGGCGCTCGCTGGTATCTTTGCAGCGGTGAAGGACGAGTTCGACATTGTGCTGATTGATACCGCGTGCTTGGGCGGCTCGTCTGACGCCCAGTCCATCGGACCGCTGGCCAAGGGGGTCGTCATGCTCCTTCGAGAGGGCACTACGACCGCCCGCAACGCGGGCAAACTCAATGCCGCCTTGAAACTGACCGGGGCCGAGCGGCTTGGCGTTATCTTGACCGGCTGACCCCGGGCGGCAAACGCCGCCGTCGGCACATCGCAGCGGCCTATGGCGTGCGATGGACTTTTTGAACCACAGTCGTAGAATCGGCTGCCTTAGCCCTTCAACCGGGAGAAAAGTCATGCCCCAGGTTTTTTGTCAGATGCGCAGCACGTTGTTGTTGCGCGTGGTGGGATTCTTGCTCAGTGCATGTGGCATGTGTGGGTCTACTGGCGCCAGTGCCGCAGACCCGAATGGGCCAGGTGTCATGGTTGCGCAAGCGCAAGCTCCGAACTACCAGGCAGCAACACCTGTTCCCGCGCGGTACCTGGGTTGTTTCAAGGACGAAGGTGACCGCGACCTGCAAGGCAAGTTCTGGGAAGACGGCCATATGACGCCAGAACGCTGCTTGCAATCCTGCAGCGATGCGGGTTACGCCTATGCTGGCGTGCAATATGCCAGCCAGTGCTTCTGCGGCAACAGCCACGGCCGATACGGGCGCTTGAACGAGAGCAGTTGCAATATGCGCTGCAGCGGCGACAGCCGGCTGGTGTGCGGCGGCACCTGGGCCAATACGCTGTACAAGACCGCCAGCTGGCGTGAAACACCGCCGATGGTGGCGCCACCGCCTCCACCGCCACCTGAGCGCAGCAGCTATGTGGCACCCGCGGCAACCTATCTAGGCTGCTTTCGCGATACCGAACCACGAGACCTCAACGCCTCGAATTGGGAAGATGGGCAAATGACCCCGGCACGTTGCATACGCTCCTGCACAGAACGCGGCGCGGAATACGCCGGCCTGCAATACGGCAGCCAATGCTTTTGTGGCAACAGCCACGGCCGCTACGGTCGCATCGACGCCAGCAGTTGCAATATGCCCTGCAGCGGCAACACCGGCTTAATGTGCGGCGGTACCTGGGCGAACTCAGTGTTCCGGTTGCGGTAAGGTCGTACCGCAGGGACATCACCTGTCGGTCTTGCCCCAGGATTGGCGAATCTTCGCCAGTCGACCATTCTTTTCCAGGCGCTTGTACGCAGCTTCCAGACTGGAAATGGTACTGGGGTCCAAGTGGCGACTGACACCGAAATAAACCGGTTCGTTGGACAGCGTAAATGGGTGGGTTGCCAGCGACTCGAAGTCGGGTGACTTCTTGATCTGGTAGGCCACATAGTTCTCGTCTTCAAAGAAGCCCAGGTTGCGCTCGCCCGCCACCTTTTTGGGCAACTGTGCACCGACTACTACAGCCTCAAACGCGACGGCAAAGGCGGGATCGGTGGCTAGGCGGGCATCAAACGCGTCAGAATATTTGGCGTCCTTTTGAATACCAAATGGCAACTTGGCTTTTTTGGCGACAGCCATCAGGTCATCCAGCGTATTGATGGGCCGGCCAACGTTCTCCTTGCGCACCACCAGCACGCGCTTGGACACACGCTCGGGACCAAAGAAGTAAATGAATGTCTCTCGGTCGGCGGAGCGCGACAGGTTGGCCATCATGTCCACCTCGCCAGTCTGCATGTAGGCCAAGGCCCGCGACCAGGGCAGCTCCGTGAATTCAACCTCCAGCCCGGCCTCTTTGACAACCGCCTCTGTCAATTCCACGTCCAGGCCCGTCCAGTGGCCGTCTTGGCGAAAATAGTTCGGTGCAAAGTCTACGACCCGCACCCGTATCTTGTTGTCCGCAGCACAACCCGGCCAAGACAAGGCCATGAGCACGCAGGCTAGCCACGCCGTCAGCACACGCATCGCAATTCACTCCAACGCTGCAGATGTTTTCTCGCAGTGTCGCATGGAATGATTGCACGTGGAGAGTTTCCTGCCCCCCCCGCCCCTAGGCCGCCAGCACGGGTGCGCGCGCCATTGCTTGCACCATGGCACCGCCGCCTTCCTGCGGCTGCAGCGCAAAGTGAATCGGCAGAAACTGTTCGATGATGTGCGCATTGGTGCGGCTGTGCTCCGAGATACAGGTAGCCCAGTAGCGCCCGGTCTTGCCGCGCATGGCGGCCAAAGCCATGGGCAGCATCAGTTGATCTGCCAAGTGCTCGCCCACCGGTGCGCAATGCGCCAGGTAGGCCAGGGCCTCCTGCAGCACCTTGCGCGCCACCTCTTCTGAGCTGACGCTTTTTTCACCATAGGCCGTCAACACCTCGGTGATGTGCTGGTACTGCAAGACGATCTGCAGCGCGTTGCCCGGCCCTTCGTTCGCACGCAGCGCGCGGTCGCGCAGTTGCGCATCGTCCCAGTTCAAGCCACGCTTGAGCACATTCAGCTCGCGGCTGGCAACCCCCTTGGGAATGCCGGCGTGCAGGCATTCAGCCCACGCGGCCAGGCGCGGGCCGCGCTCCACCAAGTGTATAGGTGCCAGGCCATCAGGTGGCGGCATGATGCGCACGCGCACCTCGCCACCGCCCGCTGGGTAAAAGCCATGGCGGTGCAACTCCAGCGAGAAAAATGGTGCGCCAGTGCCCGCAAAAAACGGTGCCATGTGGTCCAGAAACGTGAACGACGGCGCCATGGGGTTGTGTGTGCCACCATGCAACGTCACATCCGATGGCTGCGCCGCCAGTGCCAACGGCCACAGCACGGTCTGCAACACCAGCATGCAGCTGCCGGCAGACCCTACGGCAAACTCATACGTGCCACCCTGCACAGGCCCCGGCATGAAGTGCAGGTGGTCGGCACCAATCTGCACGTCGTTGCCCTGCGCGTCCACGGCCATGCAATGCTCTGCGCCACCGCCTACGGCTACGGCCGCCTTCACGCAGGCCAGGTGCTGGCGCATCAAGCCCGGCTTGGGGCGCTTGGCCCTGATGTTGACCAGGCGAAAAGGCTGCCCGGTGATCAGGCTCAAGGCCAGCGCCGTACGCAGTATCTGCCCACCGCCCTCACCCTGCGAGCCATCGATCTCGATTGTCTTACTTTGACTAAGCGTTTTCTTTTTTTTGCTTTTCCAATAGCTTCTTGGCCATACCAGCTTGGCTCACGCGCTGCGCCTCATCGGCGCGTGCGCGTTCGCGCGAGCGGCAAGGCCGACACCGCACAGCAATGCTGTCGATAGGGCCTTTGGCAATTTCATACCACCACTTCTGCTGTTTGGCAGTCCACACTTCGTGCACACCACAGTCCCGGCAAACAAATGGGCGGTCCAGGTAGAACGACGGCGATTGGTGGTAGTAGCCGTTATGTACCAACTGTGCCGGGTCGGCAGCAACGGCGCCAGAAGGTACCGAATCAAATGGCACCGGGCCACTGGGCAACCGTACGCTGCATCCCCGCGCCACGCGCAAGCGCTCAAGGCGCTTGGCCTTGATCTCTTCACGCCGTTGCTTTCCACTCTTCATCACATCTTCCTTTTGGGCTTTAACCCTTCACACACACAATTTGCTTCAGCGTATAGACCACTTCCACCAAATCGTTCTGCGCCAGCATCACGGCGTCGATGTCTTTGTAGGCCATGGGGATCTCATCGATCACATCGGCGTCCTTACGACATTCCACCCCTTGCGTGGCACGAATCTGGTCGTCTACAGTAAACAGCTTCTTGGCCTTGGTGCGGCTCATGGTGCGTCCTGCGCCATGGCTGCAGCTGTTGAAGCTATCGGCGTTACCCTTGCCGCGCACGATAAAGCTCTTGGCCCCCATGCTTCCGGGGATGATGCCCAGCTCACCCGCGCGCGCGCTCACCGCGCCCTTGCGGGTCACAAACACCTCTTGCCCAAAGTGCGTTTCTTTCTGCACATAGTTGTGGTGGCAATTCACCGCTTCCAGATGCGTCTCAAACGGCTTGGCAACGGACTGGCGCAGTGCGCCGATCACGGCTTGCATCATCACCTCGCGGTTCAGGCGGGCAAACTTTTGCGCCCAGCCCACACCACGCACATAGTCACCAAAATACTGGGCACCTTCTTCAAAGTAGGCCAGGTCCTGGTCCGGCAGATTGCGCTGGTGCAGTTCGGCATCCTTCTTGGCCAGCTCAATGAAGTGCGTACCAATGGCATTACCCACACCGCGGGATCCGCTATGCAGCATGATCCACACGCTACCCGCTTCGTCCAGGCAGATTTCCACAAAGTGGTTACCGCCGCCCAGGGTTCCCATATGGCGGTGGTTGTTGGTGTTCTTCAGGCGCGGGTAGTCCACGCACAGTGCGTCAAACTCGGTCACCAGTTGCGCCCAGGCGGCATCAGCCGCAGCAGGCGTGTTCTCCCACGAACCCTTGTCGCGGTTGCTACCCTCGCGGCGGTACTGCTTGGGCGACATACCATGCGGCACGGCCTTTTCAATCGCGCTACGCAGCGGGCCCAGGTTATCCGGCAGATCGCTGGCGACAAGCGTGGTCTTGCACGCCATCATGCCGCAACCAATATCCACACCCACCGCAGCGGGAATGATGGCCTTCAGCGTTGGGATGACGCTACCAATGGTCGCGCCAATGCCGTAGTGCACGTCGGGCATCACCGCCACGTGGCTGAACACAATCGGCAACTTGGCCGCGTTTTCCAATTGGCGTTGTGCCTCGGCCTCCACCGGCACGCCGTTGGTCCACATTTTCACCGGTACACCGCCGGCGACATCTAGTTGTTGGTAGCTCATGTTTCTTCTTTCTTAACTTCAATAAGAGGATGACAAGGTTTTGTGGAATGGTCTTTTCGCTACTTGGTGCCACCCTGGGGTTTAAGACCCAGGCCTCTGGCCGCGAGACCAGAGCGTGCATCGGTATTTCGAAATCAGGTAATTCCACGGGCATTCACCCAAAACTTTTTTGGTCACCAGCAACGACAAAATTGCTGAAATGTTTTACGCGCTCTCCCAGGCTGAGCTACGCTACGTCAACGGGCCAGTTTTCACCAGACCGCTGCAGCACCGGCGGGATTTGAACCCGCGACCTCGACATTGCGAATGTTGTAATTTCAACTGCATTCGCCACTGGCAACCAAAACTTTTTGCTCTTGTTTTCAAGAGCTTTCAAAAGCGCGACAAAATCGGCGAGATTTCATGCACACGCGGTTTCCCGTGATGCACATGGTCGGGGTACAAACCCGACAATTTTTTGATGTAATCCCGTCAGCATTCGCGCTTTTGAAAGCTCTCAATACTTCCCAATAAAAGGTCCCCGCCTGAGGACTAGGTTTTGATGTGACATTTTCATTTGGCAAATGTAATCACACCAGCATTCCTCAGGCGAAGACGCTAACTCTCACTCTAGACGACAGGCCACCTCACACGGCCAGTTCGTCAACCATGCCAACCCAGTGGTCGGCACCCAAGGCACCGGCGGCAAACAGGGCCAACACCTTGAACACTTCGTCGGTAAAACCGCCGATGTTCAACACGTCGGACCGTTCCAGCGCCTGCGTATGGGCATAGGGCTGGATGTCGATACACACCAACTTGGCCTTCGGGTTACGCAGCTTGAACAGCTCCCACTCGCGCATGGTCTGGGTTGCACCCGCACGCTTGTTGTCCATCCAAGACTCGTTATCCGACACCAGCACCACGATGTCTGCCGACGCCTTTTGGGCATTCAGCAGCACCAAGGGCGCCGAGCAGTTGGTTCCACCACCCCCCACCGCAGCCAGCTTGGCCGCGTTGGTCATGACCGAATCACGCGGGTTCAGCGACAGTGGCACCACCTTTTGCTCGAACGGCAGCACCATGGTTGCCGGGTTCTTGCGCAGCAAGGCCGCGGCCACCAGCGCCGCCACGTCAATACAACGCACGGCACTGGTTGCAGTACCCCGGTTGCCCGAAACGGCCGTGCTCATGGAACCCGACACGTCGGGGCACACTACCACACGGCCTTCCAAGGCGGGCACGTTCTTCAACGCGATCTCCATGGCGTCCTGCAGCGCCTCACGCACCTGCACCGGCACCGATGCATCGGTCGCCTTGTATGCCGCCAGCAACTGGTAGGGCAATACACGCGCTTTCTCGATGCTCTGCGCATCACGCAGCTTGTCTGCAATGGCACGCACCGCCTCGGTCGACCCAAACACGCCATGGCGCGCAAAGGTGTTCAGGTTCTGCCGCACCATCTGCCACGAACCATTCTTTGCAACCTGCGTCCACTGGTCGGTGGTCAAATCCAAGGCCGTCAGCATCTGAAAAGGCACGTCCGGCACCACGCCGCTACGGTCTTTCTTGTACGCTTCAAACACAGCAGTGGCTTCTGGCAACTGGGCCACGTCAAACGGGCGACCAATCAACCAGGCAAACCAGGCGGCACGCCAGGCCTCCGCTGGCTTGGGGTGAACCATCTTCACCACGTCGGCCAACGACGGGCTGTTACCCACGCTGGCGTTCAGCAATTGCTTC
>JACXTT010002932.1_pt1 | contig 26700 bp, 14 predicted proteins | sample 9270951 | NCBI WGS metagenome assembly JACXTT01 (sample SAMN15532306, study PRJNA645909) | rock metagenome | isolation source: weathered quartz diorite | place: Puerto Rico | collected 2017-06-21 | reverse complement strand
CGCGTCCAACTCCTTTTTGGCACGTTCCTGGTTTTGCTGCGCTTCTGCCAACTCGGCCTTCTGTCTTCCGCGATTGGGCAATCGAATGCCAAACGTCGCCATGTAGTAATCGCGCGTATTTCCGTTGGTGTGCTGATACGAGTACTGCACATTGAAATCTGGACGGAAATTCCTTTGCGCCAGTTCGACCTGCGCTTCTTGCTGATGAATCGAAGCCTGCTTTGAACGAACGTCGGGATTTAGCTCGCGACCGCGCTGCAGGAGTTCGACTACGCTGTACGGAAGTGGCCTTATCGAAAGGTTGGCGGTAAGAATGTCTGGAGACACCTGGGCACGCCCGAGGAGTTGTTTCATTTGAGCTTGGAGCAGCCCCTCCTCCTGATGGTGGTGCGCCACTTCCTGCAGGATCTTCGTGTGCTGCAACTGGGCCTTGAGGACATCTTGCTGATTGCCTTGGCCCACTCGGTAGCGTGCTTCGGTCGCCTCCTGAATCTGATTCAGCAAGCTGTCGCTTTTCTGCAAGACTCCAAGCGTCTGCTGAATATAGGCCAGGCGGAAATAAAGCGTCTTGAGATTTCCGACGACTGTCCTTCGGATCGAATCCGCTTGCCCCTCAACCGACTCTGCCTCGCACTCTGCGACACGCGCCCGCAAGCCCCTCTTTCCTGGATACGGAATGTCCTGCGAGACACCGAATCCGAGATAGGCGAACTCGCTATTGCTGTAGCCCGCAAATGGCCGGGGGCTGCCCACGCTGAACTGCTGAATGAACACTTGGGTTTCGGGAAGGGCCGAAACCTGCTTTGAAACGTTCCGCGAGGCTTGCCAGCTGTGAAGAGCAGCAGAAACCCGAGGATTCTTTTGCTCCGCCTCCCGCACTAGTTCGGGCAGGCTCGTTGGCGTCCCCATGTGCTCGCCCATGCTCGGCGTTTTCGGAGGCTGGGGAGACTGCTGCCCATTTTCTGTTTGCTGAGCTTTCACACTGATGTTCAGCAGCAGCGTTCCAACAATGAGAGCTGTAGTTGCTTGTGAAATACAAAGGCGACCGATGAGACCTCGGGAGAAATCCGTGGAGTGCATCTTTCCTCCGCATGATCAAACACAAATTGTTTGTAGGCGCACGAACGTGCGGACGCACGAGTGCGTTAGGACCTGTGAGGAAAGGCGATCAGATTCTCAGAACTGACACAGCGACAGGCGGTGAGGTTGGCGGCGCATGAATGTCCACGGCCCTGGGGGATGAACCGACCTCCGGGGTCGTTGCAATTCGCAGCATCGAGGGAAATTCATGGGGAAAGACCAACCCCAGGTGCATCGAACTGCCGTCAAACGAACTCTTGATGGTGGCGAGATGACTGGGAACCGTTGTGGATTGGCAGCAGGAATGTGACTCCATCATTCCTCTATTTCCACAATCATGCGCCATGCGTTTGCAGCAGTCGCGCTCGGCCTCAGTCATAGCAGCAGCGGGGACAAGACACGCCATGATCGGAGTCGCCAACAAAAGTAGCGACAAGAGCGAAACACCGATTCTGCCGATTCGCCTCATAGGTTCAAGGAAAGTATAGGTTCGACTACTAATGGAACGCAACATCGATTGGAAAGTTGCAAAAAGGCCAGACTCAGCACGTCTCTTTGGTCAATTTGGATGGTTGCGGGGTCTGCGGAAGTCGCTGAGGAATTTCATGTTTAGAGGCATAATTGCAGCAGCGCTGCCGCAATTCTCCCGCGTTTTTCTGCGCATTCCAAGATATTGAACAGAAATGTCCGGAAGCTACAGAAGGCTTGTTACCATCCTTGGATACCAAAATCTGTTACGTTTGGGAATTTTGTTTACGACGTTTCGACGCGGCTGCTCCGCGAAATCAACAATTCCTGATATTTAATCGCTTTGCCGCCCAACCCGCTCGGAATTCTGGGCCACGTGCGACGTGACCGAGAATTCACAAATTGTTTTCTAGGAGCTAAAATGGATCCGCTTCTTACGCTCGCTGACGATCCGCGCGTCACCGTCCGCCGCTCCGGCACGCCCGACCCCGAAGGTACCTGCGTTATTTACTGGATGCAGCGCGCGCAGCGCGGCCGCGACAATCCGGCTCTCGATGTCGCGGTCAGTGCCGCTAACGCTCTCGGCAAACCTGTCGTCGTTTTTTTCGCGCCGCGCCCCTTCCCGCCAGCCAACCTCCGGCACTATGCCTTTCTCGCACAGGGCATTCCCGATATCGTCGCAGCTCTCGAGAAGCGTGCCGTCGGATTCGTTCTTCGCCGCTTTCCCGATCACAGCCTGCTTCGTTTCTGTGACGAGGTGAAGCCGGCTCTGGTCGTAGGCGACGACAATCCGATCCGCCAAGCCGCGCGTTGGCGCGACACCGTAGCAAAGAAACTCAAAGTCCCGCTGTGGATCGTCGACGCCGACGTCATCGTCCCCTCGAAACTCCTCGAAAAGGAACAGTACGCGGCTCACGTCATCCGGCCGCGACTGCAAGCCCGGCTGAAAGAGTTCCTCGTGACGCCGGCCAATCCAAAAGCCAAATTTCGCTGGGCCCCATCTCGCGGTATAGAGTCCCTGCGGGCCGATGAAGTCACCGTGGAAACTCTTACCGATGGCTGGAAGATCGACCGCTCGGTGCAAAGTGTCTCCAACTGGCGCGGGGGTACGAACGAGGCACTTCGTTTGCTCAAACGTTTCGTTCGACAAAAGCTGGATGGCTACACGCGTGACCGAAACCATCCGGAAACGGAGGGTACCACGCGTCTGTCGCCCTATTTGCATTTTGGCCATATCGGCCCCCACACAGTTGCCCTGAGCGTGGAGGGAGCGGAGGCGCTGTCTGTCACGAAAGAAGCGTTCCTGAACCAGATCATCACCTGGCGCGAGTTGTCGATAAATCTCGTTTACTACAACGCGAACTACGACAATTTTGAATGTGGTGAACCCTGGGCCCACCGCACGCTGGCGAAACACGCAAAAGACAGGCGGCCCGTTCTGTACACAGAACAGCAGCTCGAAAACGCCGAAACCCACGACCCACTATGGAACGCCGCGCAGATGCAGATGGTGAACACGGGCTGGATGCACAACTACCTGCGCATGTACTGGGCGAAGAAAATTCTCGAATGGACACAGTTGCCTTCGGAGGCACACCAGATTGCTGTGCGTCTCAACGACAAGTACGAAATCGACGGTCGCGACCCTAACGGCTACGCCGGCATTGCCTGGTCGATCGTCGGCAAGTTCGATCGACCCTGGTTTGAGCGTCCCATTTTCGGCCAGATCCGCTACATGTCAGGCGCAAGCACAGGAAGGAAATTTGACAGCAAGAAGTACATCGAGCAGAACACGCATCCATAATGGTCATAAAGCGGAAACAACCTGCGCGGATTGCCCCGGGCGGTCGCCCAGACCAGGAATGCCTTGTTCACGACGTCTGCAATGATCTCCGTATGCACCGGCGAGGGCAACCACTCAGCCAAAGGTTCTTCTTGAAGCCCGCCACCAAGCGCTTCAGCAGCAGGCCCGCTTCGACGATTTCATCGAAGTCGTCACTCACCAACGTGCTCACGAAGCTCTAAGACTGATCTGGAGACTTGTGTGTTAGAACCGCCGGAAAATCCCTTCGGCTCGAAAGTGTTGCCTGTATAGCGGTAATACTATAACCCGTGTCGCTGGGACCAATTCCGTTTGGTTGTGGGGAGGATTTGTGCACCCTTGGGCTATGAGTTCACCCCTCGACGACGTTTCAGCCAGTTACGCGGTGTAGCAGACGCGGGGTCATGCTGATTTTTTCCATTCATCTGAGGAGCTTTGACCTTCCTAAGGTAGGCCGCGGCCTCTTCCTTCAATAATGGTTGCCTAGGATTCTACCCGCTAGCTCCCTTCTGGACACCGTGAATCCCTTCGCCCGACTGGCACATAGGGCGGGTAATGACGGGGGAGAATTGCGCTGTTCATTTTCGAACACCAGACCGACGAAAGCGAACAGTCCTCACCTTTTCGAGGCCGCCGCGTCCAATTGAAATTGCGCACTTAGCCGACATTGGCATTGGTCTTAGAATTGCCTAGTTTTCGCGCAGTCAGTAGCCTGTCTCTTGCTGGTGCCCAGATGCAGAAGCTCTTCTCGGATGTTCGTTTCGCCCTAAGACAGATGGCAAGAACTCCAGGTTTTTCACTGACAGCGGTCCTTTCACTTGCTCTAGGGATTGGCGCGACGGTTTCTGTCTTCAGTGTAATCTACAGCGCCGTCCTGAACGCCTGGCCCTACGCTGGCTTCGACCGGGTCTGCCAGATCAACACCATCGACAAATCCGGCAACGAGGACGGACCGGGCTTCACAGGACCCCAGATTCGTCAGTTGCGTCAGCTGAGTTCAGTCGAAGACGTAATCGCCATGCAGCGTTGGGACTTGGTAATCACAGGGAACGATGTTCCGGAAAATCTTTATGCGGTCTATTTCACAGGAAATGCATTCCAGTACTTCGGCATGCCAGCGCTTCTTGGCCGATACTTTCTCCCCTCGGATGCTCCTGATCTACAGGACCCGCAGCCGGTGGCAGTACTGAGCTACAACTTCTGGCGGCGGCACTTCAACGGTGAACCCGGCATCGTAGGCAAGAATATCCAGCTTGCGCACAAGGATTACACCATCCTGGGAGTCCTGCCTCCCCGATTTATCTGGATGGACGGCGATGTCTACCTCCCGCTTAAGATGTCGCAGGCGCAGGACGTAACCTACTCGGCGAATTTAAAGCTAAAGAAGGGGGTGAGCGCCCAGGTGGCCGAACAGGAGGTTCGCCCACTGCTGCAACAATTTGATAGGGAGCGACCCAATGTTTATCCAACCCAATATCGGGTGGCCTTGGTCAAAATGGGGGAATATTACGTTCGCGACCTTCGCCGCACTCTTTATGTGCTTTTCGCCGCGGTGGCGCTGCTGTTAGCGATCGGCTGCGGCAATGTTTCGATTTTACAGTTGGCGCGCGGTACTGCCCGACGGCACGAGCTGGCAGTGCGATCGGCAGTGGGGGCGAGCCGCTTTCGCATCGTGCGCCAGCTATTGACGGAGTCCCTGCTGCTGTCCTTGATAGGTGCAGGTTTGGGCGTGGTTCTTGCCTATCAGGCGCTGGGATCTATTGTGGCGCGGCTGCCGGAGTATTCCTTTCCGCACGAAGCCGATTTCCACGTCAATCTTCCCGTCCTTCTCTTTAGTGTGGTACTGGCGCTTGTGTCAGGCATTCTCTTCGGCATTTTCCCTGCACTGGAATGCGCCCGGCGAGAGATAAATCAGGTAATCCAGGCCGGCTCGCACAAGATGGCGGGCAGCGTTCGTGGCAAGCGCATCCACGCAGGACTGATCGCGGGGCAGATCGCCCTCACCCTCTTGCTCCTCACGGCTGCCGGCGCGACAATCCGGGGATTTTCACGCATGATGCAACGACCGCTGGGCTACGATCCCCACTATGTGATGTCGGTGGGCATTCCTGTTCACGAAAATACGCACATCAGCTGGAGGGAACGGAGTGCCTACTTCACTCAACTTCGCGAGCGGGTCGGCTCGGCTCCGGGAGTCGTTGCCGCGGGCATCTCTAGCAATGCCACGCCGCCCAGTAACGGGTGGAACCAACCCTTCCAGATTTTAGGCAAGACGGCGGCTGAGCAGCAAGAGGCCCGGGTCAACTTCGTGAGCCCGGAGTACTTCACCATCTTGCGAATTCCGCTGGTTCAAGGACGGCTATGGGAACCACCTGAGGTTGCGCGAGCCGCGATGCTGGCGCTGGTCAACCAAGCATTCGTCCGCCGTTATTTCCCCGGGGAGGAGGTTATGGGCCACTCGGTGCGCATGCCCCGATTGACCAGCCAACCGCCGTACCGCTTGAGCGCAGACGGGAGCGACGGATGGCTGCAGATTATCGGCGTCGTTGGCGATGCCCTGGACGATGGCCTAGATAAGCCCATATTGCCGGCGGTGTACCTCCCTTACACCACCACTATGTTTATGGGCACACAGCTTTTGGTCCGCACCCGGAGCGAACCGCTCTCGCTGCTGCGCAACGTCCGCAAGGAAATCGCCGCGGTCAATCCGGATCAGCAAGTTGACTCTGATGTCCAGGACCTTGACGGGTGGATCCGGCGCGAACCCGAATTTGCCATTTCCCGCCTCATCTCTATTCTGTTTGGTGCATTCTCATGCCTTGCCCTGGTGCTGGCTGCCGTGGGACTGTACAGCGTTATGTCCTATAGCGTGGTGCAGCGGACCGGAGAGTTCGGCATCCGCATGGCGCTGGGTGCGCAACGGGCAGACGTACTGCGCGTCGTAGTCTGGTCAGCGGCGGCAAGCGTCGGAATGGGCCTTGCCATAGGCCTGGCACTCAGTTTCGGGCTGGGCAGCGCCATCACACAGTGGGTCAAAAACGGGGTCCATGATCCGCTCCTAGTGCTGGGAGTTACCGTAGTGGTGATATGTGTGTCGAGTTTGGCTTGCCTGGTTCCGGCGATGCGGGCTCTGGCTGTAGATCCGATGACAGCCCTCAGGTGTGAGTAGAGGCCTTCAACGCCGTATCCGGATCAGAATCGGAGAGGCTATGCAATTTTTCAACGCGCATGTCTTGGACGATGTTCGCTATGCGTTAAGGCAATTCATACGCGCCCCCGGATTTACTACAACGGCTGTGTTGACGTTGGCCCTAGGGATCGGGGCCACCACGGCGATTTTTAGTCTGGTGCATGCTGTGCTGTTGAAATCTTTGCCGGTAGCCAAGCCCGCTGAGTTGATCCGAATCGGTGATAACGAGAACTGTTGCGTGAACGGAGGGCTTCAGGACAGCTGGTCCCTGTTCTCCTACGACAAGTACAAGACCTTCCGCGAGCGGACACTTGGCTTCACTGAACTGGCAGCCTTTCAGGCCGGGCGAAGCCTGATGGCCGTTAGGCGCATCGGGAGCAATCAGCCGGCTGAGTCGCAGCGCACGCAATTCGTTTCGGGAAACTATTTCTCCATGTTTGGAATTGGCGCTTACGCAGGAAGGATGTTCAGGGCAGAAGACGATCGTCAAGGGGCGGAGCCGGTGGTGGTGATGAGCTACGCTACCTGGCAGCAAAAATACGGTCTGGATTCGACGGTGATCGGATCGACTTTCAACTTCAACGGGTTTCCTTTCACCGTCATCGGTGTTGCACCGCCGAAGTTTTATGGTGATCGAATGGAGAGTGCAGCAGCATTCTGGATTCCGCTGAATGCGGAGGTGATGATTGATGGGTCCCGCAACCTGCTGCAATTTCCGGAGCAGGATTGGCTCGACATCATCGGGCGCCTGGCGCCGGGAGCCGACTCAAAAAGCGTTGAGACTCAGATGCAAATGGAACTCAAGCAATGGCTATTGAGTCCGCAATCTAAGCTGCAGCCCGGGGAGCGGGAACTGGTGCCGAAGCAGACTCTGCATCTCTCTCCTGGTGGTGCCGGTGTCCAGATGATGCGGGATGAGTACGAGTCGGGCCTGCATCTGCTGATGTGGGTTTCGGGTTTCGTGTTGTTGATCGCATGCGCCAACGTTGCGAACTTGATGCTAGTGCGCGCCGCCAGTCGCAGGCAGCATACATCTGTTAGAACCGCATTGGGCGCGTCGAGGTCGCGTCAAATCTTGCAAGTGCTTACGGAGAGTGCGGTCCTTGCTTTGTTTGGCGGGCTTGTAGGAGTGGCATTTGCGTTTTGGTGCACAAGGCTGATTCTAAGGTTGGCATTTCAAAACCAGCACGTGGCGATCAGCGCGACGCCTTCACTTCCGGTGCTAGCCTTTACCTTCGGAATCTCGCTGATCACGGGAATCCTGTTTGGGGTGGCGCCCGCCTGGATCACAGCGCGAATCGATCCCGCCGACGCGTTGCGCGGAACCCATCGCTCCACGACGCAGGGAGGTGGATGGACGCAAAAATCGTTGGTCATTGCCCAGGCTGCGTTGTCCCTAGTGCTGCTGTGTGCTGCCGGTTTACTCACGGAAAGCCTGCGCAATATGCAGCGCCAGGACTTCGGGATAGACATTGTCAACCGCTACATCATGCATATCGATCCGCAAATGGCGGGGATCGGCTCCGAGCGCCTTCCAGGCTTCTTCCGGCAGCTCCATGACAGCCTAGCGGCTATCCCAGGAGTAACTCGCGTCAGTTTTGCCTTGTACACACCGATGGAAGGAAACAACTGGGGAGAAACGGTTTTCATCGAGGGGCAAGCGCCGCCCCTAGCGGGTAGCAATCAAAACAATGCGTCTTGGGTACGTGTCAGCGACGGCTACTTTGAGAGTGTCGGAACCAAAATCTTGCAAGGCCGTGGAATTACTGAGCAGGACACCGCAGGCACGCGGAACATCGCCGTCGTCAACCGCACATTTGCTAAAAGGTTCTTTAAAGACGAAGATCCGATCGGAAAACACTTCGGTGACCTCGACCAGAAGTACGCGGCGAGCTTTGAAATCGTGGGGGTCACCGAGGATACGCAATACCACGGGCCCACTGACAAGATCCCGCCCATGTTCTTCCTGCCGGAGGCACAGCACATGGTGTATGAGGATCCACGCTTCAAGGCTTTCGAGGATCGCACCCATTTTCTGAATGCGGCGATTCTCCAAACCCAAAGCCCGGTTCCAGGCCTGGAACCACAGGTCCGGCGTGCCATGGCACAGGTGAGTCCTGACCTCGCAGTGATCGACTTCATGACCTTTGCCGATCAGGTGGACGGCAACTTCTCGCAAAACCAGATGCTGGCCAAACTGACTTCCCTGTTTGGGATGCTGGCGCTGGTGCTCGCGTCGGTCGGGCTTTATGGCGTAACCGCATATTCGGTCGAGCGTCGTACCAGCGAAATTGGAATCCGCATGGCGCTTGGAGCTGATCGATTGAATGTTCTAAGGTTGGTGCTAAAAGGCGCCTTTGTGCAGATCGGAATCGGACTGGCAATCGGTATCCCGGCAACGATTTTGGCGGGATACGCGATGACCACCCAGTTGTTCGGAGTAAGGCCCTATGCTCCGGGAGTTTTGCTGGTTACGACATCGGTACTCAGCCTGGCGGCGCTGGTAGCCACGTTGTTGCCCGCCCGCAAAGCAGCTGCACTTGAACCGATCAGCGCCCTGCGGACAGAGTAAGGCAGGGGAACCCAAGCATATCCCCCCACATCTATGCAGATTGAACTCCCTTTCAGCCCACATGAGATCATCTGCCGACGCGTTCGGCGTCTTCGAGCGAGAAGCGCCGTTGCGAGACCTCATCGCCGCAAACTCACGGATTGACACATTGAGACACTGTTCGGAAATGGACACCCGAGTTCGACTGCGGACAAACGCCCAGGCAACCTGGATAGACGAAGCTTCCTATCTTGCTGTTCGCGAATGATGTTACGAAGAAACGCGAACGGATCGCGAGTTGCAGAGAGAATGAAACGATGGATATCGCACGTCCAGATATCAAGCGGCGGAAGAGACAACGCCAGATTGTCGGCCTCGTCATCGGCTTAGTGGTGATTGGAGGCGTCACGGTAGGGGTCGCCCGCCTAAAGCCCGCAGCTCAGGAAGTGGAGCGCAGCACAGTATGGACGGACACGGTCAAACGTGGACCCATGCTGCGCCAGGTCAGGGGGCTTGGATCTTTGATTCCCAGCCAGGAGTTCACCCGTCAAATCCCTGCGGAGACCGAGGCTACAGTGGTTCGAATCAAAATGTTGCCAGGCTCACAGGTCAAAACCGACACCATTCTTCTCGAGATGAGCAATCCGCAGGCCGAGCAGGCGGCGCTCGATGCCAGTCTGCAATTAAGGGCTGCACAAGCGGAGTATCAGAGCCTGCGAGTAAAGCTGCAAAGCGACCTGATGAATCAGAAAGCCAGCGCGGCTACTGTGACCGCCGACTATAGCCAGGCCCGACTGCAATCGGAAACCGACAAAGCCCTTTATGACCTTGGAGTGATTTCAGGGCTGGCGTACAAGGCGTCAAAGGGTAAGGCTGACGAGCTAACCACTCGAAATAATATCGAAGATGAACGGCTCGCGATCAATCAAAAGGCGATCGAGTCGCAGATGGCCCAACAGCAAGCCAAAGTCGACCAGATGCGCGCGCTCGCCGAATTGAAGCAGAGGCAACTGGATGCACTGAAGGTTCGTGCCGGCATCGACGGAGTTCTGGTCGACTTGCCGTTGCAGGTGGGACAACACGTTTTGCCTGGAGCCATGCTGGCCAAGGTGGTGCAGCCCAACCATCTCATCGCCGAGCTGAAGATTGCCGAGACTCAGGCACGAGACATTCAGATCGGCCAGCCGTCAACCGTCGATACGCACAACGGCACCGTGGCAGGAACGGTGATGCGCGTCGATCCCGCTGTGCAGAACGGGACGGTAACGGTGGACGTGCAGCTTACGGGCGAGCTGCCGAAGGGCGCGAGACCGGACCTCAGCGTTGACGGAACCATCGACCTGGAGCGCCTTGAAAACGTGCTTTATGTCGGGCGCCCCGCGTTCGGACAGGAGAACAGCACCCTCAGCCTCTTTAAACTCGATTCCGAGGGCAAAGGCGCAGTGCGTGTACCGGTGAAAGTGGGCCGTGCATCGGTGAATTCGATCCAGATTCTTGAGGGGTTGCACGAGGGTGACACGGTAATTCTCTCCGACATGTCGCGTTCCGACAGTGTCGACCGCATCCGGCTCGATTGAGCCAGCTCAGGCAAACGAGGCGAAAGTCATGGCTGAAACAGGGCAAGCGCTGATCCAGATAGAAGATCTCACCAAGGTGTTTTACACCGACGAGGTGGAAACCCATGCGCTCTCGGGCGTGCACCTGGCGATTCGCAAGGGAGAGTATGTGGCGATGTCGGGTCCCTCGGGCTGCGGCAAGTCAACGCTGCTGTCGATCATCGGGTTGCTGGATACGCCGACGAACGGACGTTACCAGCTCAACAACCAACCGGTGGAGAACCTGGGCTTTGCCGAGCGCTCGCGCATTCGCAACCAGGAGATTGGGTTTATTTTTCAGAGTTTCAACCTGATTGGCGATCTCACGGTCTACGAAAACGTGGAACTGCCGCTTACCTACCGTCAGAGGATGCCTGCAGTGGAGCGCAAGAAGCGGGTGATGGAAGCGCTGGAGCGCGTGGGCATGGCGCATCGAGTGCGGCACTATCCCTCGCAGCTCTCGGGCGGTCAGCAACAACGCGTGGCGGTAGCCCGTGCGCTGGGAGGGAAACCATCCATTCTGCTGGCCGACGAGCCCACGGGAAATCTGGATTCTCGCAACGGCGAAGCGGTCATGGAACTGCTGCAGAACCTGCACCGCGAGGGCGCGACGATCTGCATGGTTACCCATGACCCCCGCTTTGCCAAACATGCGGAGCGCGAAGTGCATTTGTTTGACGGCAAAGTTGTGGCGGAAGAGGAGCTGAAGAAACTGATGGCAGATGTCCATCTGTGAATTAGCTGCCTGTGTCGTGCAGCACCGCCAGAGAAAAATCATGAGTTGCTTGCTTCACAACCTGCGCTACGCAGCCCGTACGCTACGAAAGAATCCCGGATTTACCGCCGTGGCCATTATCACGCTGGCGCTGGGAATTGGAGCCAACACAGCCATCTTCAGCGTGGTCAACGCGGTTTTGCTGCGACCGCTTCCGTACAAAGATGACGGGCGGCTAGTGGTCATCCTCCACAAGGGACGCAATCCGGTATCGCCGGCCAACTTCCTCGACTGGCGCAGCCAGAGTCAAGTTTTCACGCAGATGGGTGCGGCGGAGTACTGGACTCCAAACCTCACAGGCAGCAGCAATCCGGAAAAGCTGTGGGCTCTGCATGTGTCTCCGGAAATATTTTCAATCCTGGGTGTGCAACCGCTGCTGGGGCGCCTGTTTCTTCCGGAAGAGCAGAACGCCGGTAAGGAGCATGAAGTCGTACTCAGTTACGCGCTTTGGCAAAGCCACTTTGGTGGCAACGAGGAAGTGGTTGGGCGGTCGGTGGCGCTGAGCGGCGAGAACTATACGGTTGTCGGAGTGATGCCGCGCGAATTCAAGTTCGCGCCGTTTTGGGCCACGAAGTCTGAGCTGTGGGCGCCTCTCGTGCTTGGGCCCCGGCTCGCTGACCGAAACGGTAATGCGCTCCGCGTATTTGCCCGGTTGAAGACGGGCGCCACCATAGAGAGCGCACAGGCTGAAATGAACGCCATCACTGGCGGTTTGGAACGCGAGTTCCCCGGGACCAATCAGGACATAAAAGTCGTTTCCCTCCGCGAGAAAGTGGTAGGAGATATCCGCTCCACACTCCTGGTTCTGCTGGGGGCGGTGGGCTTTGTGCTGCTGATTGCCTGCGCCAATGTAAGCCACATGCTGCTGGCGCGGGCCACCGCGCGGCGAGAGGAGATCGCTCTCCGCTCGGCTCTCGGAGCGGGGCGCTGGGACATATTCGGTCAATTTCTGTGCGAAAGCCTTGTGCTTGCCGTCGCAGGAGGAGTTGCGGGCTTGCTGTTGGCGCTATGGTCGGTGCGAGTGCTGGTAGCGCTCGGACCTGCGGAAATACCGGGAGTGGCGTCTATTGGCATCGATAGCCATGTGCTATGGTTTGCGGCGACAGCCTCTCTGCTTACCGCCCTTGTTTTCGGTATGGCTCCGGCGTGGAGTGCGGCCTCGATCAATCTGAGCAATGCGATGAAGGAAGGCGAACGTGGCCGGAGTCAGGGATTGCGCCGCAACCGCCTGCGCAGCCTTCTGGTGAGCTCCGAGTTTGCGCTGGCCGTCATACTCTTAGCCGGTGCGGGGTTGATGGTGCACAGCTTTCTGGAGCTGCAACGGGTCGATCCGGGGTTTGATCCACACGGCGTGCTATCGGTTGTGGTCAGCGTCTCGGGTACGGACGCCGCAAGCCATCCGGGCGATTTCTATCAGGCGGCGCTGGGAAGAGTCAGGGCGGTACCCGGTGTTCAAGCCGCCGGGGCCATCAATCACCTGCCTCTGGCGGGGGATGACTGGGGATTTCGTTTTCACGTAGAAGGCCGGCCGCCGAACCGGCCGGGACAAGACCCGGTTGCAACCTACCGAGCGGTCTTCCCCGGCTACTTCGGCACCATGCGCATCCCGCTGCTGGGCGGACGTGACTTCACCGATTCCGACAATTTGCGCGAGCCCGGAGTTCTAGTGATTAACGAATATCTGGCGGAGCACTACTGGCCGGGTGAAGATGCGATCGGGAAACGAGTCACTCTCGACGATCCGCAGCACAATCCTTCCTGGCTGACCGTAGTTGGCGTGGTGAAAAACACCGTGCGCAGCACCTGGGCGGCTCCGCCGGAAGAAGAACTGTTCGTACCCTACCTTCAGAACCCCGCATACCTGGAAGCTCCGTCGCCACCCTTTGCCTACATCACCCTGGTAGTGAGAACGGCCGGCGATCCCGCGGCGCTCGCACCTTCCATACGTGCAGCCATCCGCTCGCTCGACCGGGATGTTCCCCTTTCGGACGTTCAAACCATGGATCAGGCTGTCGCCGAGGCCAACGGGCAGTCGAGGTTCTATGTGGTTTTGCTGGGTGCATTTGCCATGACGGCGCTGGTGCTGTCGGCAGTGGGGATTTACGGCGTCATGAGTTATTCGGTCTCGAGACGAACGCATGAGCTTGGCGTCCGCATCGCACTGGGCGCGCAGAGTCGAGACCTCCTGAAGCTGGTGGTCTTGCAGGGAATAGTTTTGGCGCTGGCCGGAGTTGCTGTGGGGCTGGTAGGTGCGCTGGCATTAAGCAGCCTGATCGCGCGGCTGTTATACGCAACCAAACCCAACGATCCCACGACTTTGGCTGCAGCAGCACTGGTGCTGAGTGCGGTAGCGGTAATAGCCTGCTACATTCCCGCGCGGCGCGCTACCCAAGTCGACCCCATCGTGGCACTCAGGTACGAGTAAAGAAAAATGCGAGCCTTTCTAGATGATTTTCGTTTTGCTTTCCGGATATTGCGCAAGGCTCCGGCATTCACTTTGGTCGCGGTGGCTGTACTGGCTCTCGGCATCGGGGCCAACACCGCCATCTTCAGCGTGGTGAACGCCATATTGCTCCGGCCGCTTCCATTCATCCAACCAGATCGGCTTGTGCAGGTGTGGCACGTTCCTCCACCGAAGAGTTTCCCCGGCATGACGCGATTCTCGGTTTCTCCCGCGAACTACCTGGACTGGGAGAAGCAGAATCAAGTGTTCGAGCAAATGGCGATCTATCAATATTTCAATTACAACCTCACCGGAACAGGCGACCCCGAATCGGTTACCGCGATTCGCGTGTCTCCAGGATTCTTTTCCGTACTGAAGGTGGAAGCGATCGCGGGCCGAGTGCTTCTGCCGGAAGACAGTCGAAGCGGAGATGGACAGGTCGCAGTACTCAGCCAGGATTTCTGGCAAAGCCGCTTCGCTGCGGATCCACATATCGTTGGCCAAAGCATCTCCCTTGACGGCAAGAGCTATAGCATTGTGGGCATCATTCCGTTCCGGTCAACCTTTCCCACATCAGCCGATCCAAAAAATCAACCGCGGCTTTGGACGCCGCTGGCATGGACCGATGCGGAGCGCGCAGTCCGCGGCAATCATAACTACTCCGTGATTGCCCGCCTGAAACCTGGCACTGATGTAAAGCAGGCGCAGGCCCAAATGAGCAACATCTCCGCAAGCCTGGAACAAGAGTATCCCGAAGACGACAAGGGTTGGGGCGCGAAGGTTGTGCCACTGCGCGAGCAATTGGTAGGCGACGTCCGCCCAGCCCTGATGGTCTTATTGGGAGCGGTCGGTTTTGTACTGCTGATAGCGTGCGCCAATGTAGCCAACCTGGTGCTTGTGAAGACTCTGGCAAGGCAAAAAGAGCTGGCGATCCGTACCGCGCTGGGCGCGAGTTCACTGCGCGTGGCGCGGCAGATCCTGTCAGAAACGTTGCTGCTGGCTCTTAGCGGAGGACTGCTAGGTCTGTTGCTTGCACACTCTGGGGTCAAATTGATTGTAGCCTTCTTGGCGCAAAGCCTGCCCCGGACGACGGACATCACGGTTGACAGTTCGGTTATGGCCTTCACGCTGACGATTTCAGTGCTCACTGGCGTGACGGCTGGCCTGGTTCCTGCGCTGCGAGCCAGCCAAGCGAACCTGAACGATTCCCTGAAGCAAGGACTGGGCCGGACCGATGCCGAGTCGGGCGGCAACCGGACGCACAGCATGCTCGTGATTTCGGAAGTTGCGCTGTCACTAGTGCTTCTGATCGGCGCTGGGCTGATGATTCGCAGCCTGACACAATTGCGAAGTGTCGATCCCGGCCTGGATGCAAATGGCATACTCACGATGTCCTTCAACCTCTCGCCGGCGAAATATGGCGATCCGGTCCAGAAAAGAGCTTTCTATGAGCAGCTTTTGGATCGCGTGCGAGGATTGCCCGGAGTCGTGTCTGCCGGCGCCATCGACACGCTGCCGTTGTATGGAGGCTCGACGCAGCCGATTGCCATTGAGGGACATCCTGCGATACCGATGTCGGAGCAGCCAGAGGTGGCAGTACGCGTAGTTGAGCCTGGTTTCTTCAGGACGCTGCGGATTCCTCTTCTGCGAGGACGCGAGTTGAGCCGTGAGGATATTGCCGACCGGGCAGCCGTGATCGTGATCAGCGATTCCATGGCAAAACGCTTTTGGCCGAATGAGAATCCGCTGGGTAGGTATCTTAAGATGTCTTTCTTCCCAGAAAAATCGCGAGAGATTGTGGGAGTTGTTGGCGACGTCAAGGAGGATGGTCTGGATATAACCGATCCGGTTGCAACGTTGTATCTACCGATGTCTCAAGAGCCCAGATCATTCATGTCGATGGTGGTGCGCACGTCCTCGCCACTCGGCGGAATGGTTTCCGCAATTTCAAACGCAGTGCACGATGTGGACCGGGAACAGCCGGTACTGGATGTGATCACGATGCAGCAGATTGTTGCCAATTCAATTTCCCAACAGCGATCCAACACGTTGCTGCTGTCCGCATTTTCCGGTCTCGCTCTGCTGCTGGCTGCCATCGGCCTCTACAGCGTTCTGGCCTATTCCGTGCGGCGACGCGTGCGTGAAATTGGCGTTCGCATGGCTCTGGGAGCACAACGTGCAGATATCCTGCGCATGATCCTTGGCCAGGGGACGAGACTGGCACTGACGGGAACAGGCATCGGGATTGCCTCTGCCCTCGTCCTCACGCGATTTATGGCGAGCCAGTTATTCGGTGTAACGGCGACCGACCCAATCACCTTTCTGAGCGTGGCCGTAATCATCGTGATGGTGGCACTGGCGGCCTGCTACATCCCCGCGCGGAGGGCCACGCGAGTGGACCCGATCGTGGCACTGCGGTACGAATGAGGGCGACGGAAAACAAAAATGATCCGACTGGCAAATATCGAACGTAGCTATAAAACGGCAGCGGGGCAGTCGTGGGTTCTGCGCCGCATCAATCTGGAGATCGGCCAGGGAGAGTTCGTGACCATCATGGGCCCGTCGGGTGCGGGCAAGTCATCGTTACTGAACGTGCTGGCCTTACTCGACGACCAGTGGGCAGGTGAGTACTGGTTTCGCGATCAGGCCGTTCACGAGTTGAAACGAAAACAGCGGGGCGAACTGGCCAAACGCAATATCGGCATGGTGTTTCAGAGTTACCACCTGCTGGATGATTTGACGGTACGCGAGAACATCGACTTGCCGCTGTCCTATAAGGACGTTCCCAGCAGCCAGCGGCAAAGCCTGGTGGCGGACACGCTGGATCGCTTTCAGATCGTGGCCAAGAAAGACTTGTTCCCCAGCCAGCTTTCCGGTGGGCAGCAACAACTGGTGGGAGTGGCCCGTGCCGTCATCCACAAGCCAGCTTTGCTGCTGGCTGATGAGCCGACCGGAAACTTGCATTCATCACAAGCCAAAGAAATCATGGAACTCTTTCGTGAGCTGAACCAGCAAGGAACAACGATCGTTCAGGTAACGCACTCCGAAGTGAATGCCGGATACGGCACGCGCACCATTCAAGTGCGCGACGGATGGCTGGTGGGTGACACGGTCAATCCGGACATAGGGCCGTACGAGGCGGTGAAGCGATGAAGGCGACTGCCAGCCGGCCCAGTTTCATAGCGCGCGGCATTACATGGTTGCTAATGGCAGTCACGGCGACGGCCCCGGCACAGACCAACGCTTCCCTTCCCTTCGATATGCCGGAATCGCATCATCCGCTGAGCGCTTATTCGGCGAGCCGTGTGCCTCAACCGGATCTCACCAACTCGCCTCTGCTTGCGCAACTAATCCGCGACGGCAAGCTTTATTTGTCCCTCAAAGACGCGATCCGGCTAGCTCTGGAGAACAACCTCGATCTGGCCATCGCTCGCTACAATCTGCCCATCGCCAACATGGACATTCTGCGCACACGGGCGGGCGGAATTTTTCGTGGCGTCAATGCCGGTGTAGTGCAAGGTACTCCGGGTGGCGGAGTTGGAGGTTTCGGGACAGGGGCTCCCGGGGCAGGAGCTGGCGGCACCACCGGCGGGGCCGGCGGCGCGGGCGCAGGCGCATCCGGACTAGTGCAATCAACGCTCGGCGCGGGGACTCCCGTCGCGTCCTATGACCCCTCGCTCGTCGCCTCGGTTGGCGCCGAGCACCAGACGACGCCGCTGGCGAATCAGCGAATTTATGGCGTGCCGTCGCTGCAATCGAACACCGGGCAAGTCGCTGTCGCCTATTCACAGGCGTTCCCGACCGGCACCAGCCTATCCTTCGAGTTCAACAACAACCGCCAAACCACCAACAGCCCATTCTTCAATCTATCTCCCGTGCTCAATTCGATGTTCCGTTTTTCGTTTCAGCAACAACTGCTGGCGGGATTCGGCTTTGGTCCCAATTTGCGATATCTGACGATCGCCAAGAACAACAAGAAGATATCCGATATTGCATTTAGAGATCAGGTAATCGCGACCGTCACTCAGATAAAAAACATCTATTGGGATCTGGTAAATGCCTATGAACAGGCGCGGGTCAACGAACAGTCGCTGGCCTTCGCCCAGCAGTCTTTCGACAACGCCAGAAAGCAACTCCAGTTAGAGAGCATTCCCGCGATGGACGTAATGCGCGCCGAGGCCGAAGTATCCAAGCGAGATCAGGATCTGACGCTGGCCCGCACCAGCCTGCAACTTCAGGAGCTGCTGATAAAGAATGCCCTGACCAAGAGCCTAGATGATCCGCTTCTCCAAGCCGTGCCCGTAGTCCCGGTGGATCGTTTCGACTCGGTCGACACCCAGACTGGAGAGGCCGTACAGGACCTTATTGCGCAGGCGCTGCGGGATCGCCCTGAGCTGGCGGAGTCCGATGTCGACCTGGCGAATCGCCAGATTAGCGGGAAGGCTGCTCGCAACGCGCTTTTGCCATCGCTCGCCCTGGTGGGTTTCTACGGAGGGTCGGGCCTGGCGGGCCCGCTGAATCCAATCTACAATCTGCCGACTCCCAACACTTCCAATGTTCCCATAGATTTTTCAGGAGCGCTGGCAAATGCCTTCAACAATTCCTCACCTGATTATTACATCGGGTTGAGTCTCAATATCCCCTTGCGCAACCGTGTGGCGAAGGCGGACCAATATCGCTCTGAGCTGGAATATCGGCAGGCTGAACTGCGACGGGAACAATTGCGGAAGCAGATCAGGATCGAAGTGCGCAACGCGCAATATGCTTTGGAGCAGACCGGAGCGCGGGTTGGAGCGGCTCGAAAGGCCCGAGACCTGGCCCAGCGCACGTTCGAAATCATGCAGAAGGAACAGACCCTGGGGGCGGGATCGACGTTTCAGACCATGACCGCCCAGCGCGACCTCTCGGTTGCGGAACTCGACCTAGTTACCGCGATGACGATCTACCAAAAGGCGAAAATCGAGCTGGATCGTGCAACTGGCAGCACTTTGGAACATAATGGAATCCGGGTGCAGGACGCGGAAAACGGAACCGTCGCCGCTTCGAACCCTTAGCCGATGCCAAGCTCAACCAAGACCGGGGAGAGTGGGTTTTCCGCCGGGCTGGCGCAACCCTCCTCCCAAGTTCCCCGCATTCTCGCGGCCGACGACCAGCAGCACATCCTGGACGCCATCGGGCTGCTGTTGAAACCTCAGGGCTACGAGGTTGATGTCGTCCGATCACCGGAGCTGGTGCGCGAAGCCCTGGCAAACACTGTCTACGATGCAGTTCTCATTGACCTCAATTACACACGCGACACGACATCCGGACGAGAAGGACTGGATCTGCTCTCGGATATCGTTGCTGTGGACAGCACCTTGCCGGCAATCGTCATGACGGCATGGGGAAATGTGGAGTTGGCGGTCGAGGCCATGCGCCGCGGAGCGCGGGACTTTATACAGAAGCCGTGGGAGAACGAGCGGCTGCTGGCCATCCTGCGGACCCAGGTGGAGCTCCATCGCGCGCTGCAGAGAGCGGAATTGCTGGCGGCCGAAAACCGGCTGTTGCGAGTTCAGGGGCGTCCTCAGTTCATCGCGACCGCGCCGTCGATGATACCGGTGCTGGAAGCCATTACTCGATTCGCTCCCTCGGACGCCAACGTCCTGCTTACAGGCGAACACGGAACCGGCAAAGAGGTGGCCGCGCGGACCATTCACGTTCTGTCCTTGCGGGCAACCCGCCAACTGGTTGCCGTGAACACCGGTGGATTGGCAGAAGGGGTGTTTGAGAGTGAACTCTTCGGACACGTGAAGGGCGCGTTCACGGATGCCCGCAGCGACCGCATCGGGCGGTTCGAGCTGGCAGATGGCGGAACGATTTTTTTGGATGAAATCGGCAATGTGCCAATCCGCCAGCAATCTAAGCTGCTTCGCGCGCTCGAATCAGGAGAAGTGGAGCGAGTCGGATCGTCGCGTTCCAAGCGGGTCGATGTGAGGCTGATTTCTGCAACCAATACGGATCTTCAGGCAGCATGTCGGGCCGGACAGTTTCGCGAGGATCTTCTGTTCCGTCTGAACACGGTGGAGATTCATCTGCCAGCGCTACGAGAGCGCCGCGAGGATATTCCGGTTCTGGCTCTTCATTTCCTAACGCATTTCGCGTCCCGCTACCGTCGCCCGGTTCGAGGCATTGATCCGTCCGCATTGCAATCCTTGATGCAACATTCGTGGCCGGGGAATGTGCGGGAGCTGGAGCACACAATGGAGCGGGCCGTCCTCATGTGCCGCAGCGAACAGATCCAGTCCGCTGACTTGGGCTTAGGCTTGCAGCGTTCACAGACCCAAAACCTGGAGGAACTGAGTCTTGAGTCGGTCGAAACGATTTTAATCCGCAAAGCGCTGCAACGCTTCCAGGGCAATGTAAGCCAGGCGGCGGAGGCTCTTGGACTGAGCCGCGGCGCCCTGTATCGTCGAATGGAAAAGTATGGGCTCTAGCCCACGCCAGACAGAAAAACCAAACCCAAAGCAACGTCGAAGAGCTCCCTTCGAGCGTCGCATCATTCGCTCTTCACTATGTTTGGCGATTCCGGGGCTGATCACCAGCGGAATTCTGATTTGCCTGCAGGATTGGGATATCGAGTCGAAGTTGGCTCTGTTTTTCACCGAGCTACTCTTGTGCGGACTGATCGTCGGCGTCCTTCACGAACAGATCATTCGCCCGTTGCAGACACTGGCCAATGTCGTGGGTGCCTTGCGGGAGGAGGACTACTCTTTTCGCGCCCGAATGGCGATTCCGGAGGACGCACTGGGAGAGTTGTCTCTGGAGGTGAACATGCTGGCCGATCTGCTGGCTGGGCATCGCATCGGAGCCATCGAAGCAACGGCGCTGTTGCAACGCGTGGTCGAAGAGGTGGATATTCCACTGTTTGCATTCGATCCAGACGAAGCTCTGCGGCTGGTAAACTCCGCTGGCGAAAGGCTTTTCCGTCAGGCGTCCCCAAGGCTTCTGGGCAGAACGGCCGACGAGTTGGGTTTGAAGCCATGTCTTTCCGCGGAGAATGCCTCCATCATTCCTCTGCATCTCGCCAGCGAAGGCCGCTGGTTTTTGCGGCGAAGCTCGTTTCGACAGCACGGAGTGCCGCACACTCTGGTTGTGCTTTCCGATGTCAGCCGAGCACTGAAGGAGGAAGAACGCCGCGCCTGGCAGCGACTAATTCGAGTCATGGGCCACGAACTGAACAACTCGCTCGCCCCAATCAAGTCGATCGCTGGAAGCCTCCACGGGCGCTTACCCAGAATGCCGCTGGCGGCGCCGGAGCGCGAAGACTTCGAGCGCGGATTGAGTATCATCGAAGCTCGGGCGGCATCGCTCAATCGTTTCCTGCAGGCCTACCGACATCTTGCGCAAATGCCGTCGCCTGTTCTAGAGAAATCAACCCTCTCGCCACTGGTAGCGCGGGTTGCCGGACTGGAAACTCGCGTTTGCGTGACCGTGGTTCCAGGACCCGAAGTGACGGTGATGGCGGATCCGGATCAAATCGAGCAGATGCTGATCAATCTAGTGCGTAACGCGGCAGAAGCCGTGCTCGAAGGAAAGTCGGCCGCAGCAGACGCAAACCAAGCCGTGGCGGGGGCTGGGAACGGCTCCCACTCGAGCGTTGTTATCACCTGGAAGCTACTGGAAAACTCGGTCGATTTAACCGTCGAGGACAGCGGTCCGGGCCTGTTAAATCCCAGCAATCTATTTGTGCCGTTTTATACCACTAAACCCTCCGGCAGTGGTATCGGTCTTGTGCTTTCGCGGCAGATTGCAGAGATGCACGGCGGCTCGCTTGAGCTTGCCAATCGGGGCGAGCCGCGGGGATGCAGAGCGCGAGTCACGTTACCCCGGCTCTCCTCGTAGAACCTTCGTACAGGCCGCCTTCATGTTAAAAGTGGCGACGCCGACCCCGCCTACGCCAAGAAGCGATTGAACTTCGCCGTTTCGGCTCAAGGCACCTGCGCAAACTCCTGATCGGCCGCCGCCAGCGCTGACCCGGCAATTACCCTCCATGAATGGATAAATTGTCAGGAAACGATGGTGAAGCTTTGCAAGTTCGGCCACCACATCCTCTTCGGCTGATCTGGAAGTTTTCTTAACGATGCCATTCCGCGGCGAACTGATCCGCGTCCTACTCGTACCGCAAGGCCGCCACGGGATCGACCTGGGTTGCGCGACGAGCTGGGATGTACATTGCGAGGAGCGCCACAAAGGCAAGAAGAAGAGAGGCTTCAGCGAAAGTAAACAGGTCACGTCCAGCGATCCCGTAGAGCATGCCGGAGACCACACGCGACGCAGCATACGCCGCGCTTAGACCCAACGTCATACCCAAGCCGACTAGCAAAATGCCTTGCCGCATCACCACTGACAAAACCTCGTGCTTCCGTGCGCCCAGAGCGATTCGGATCCCAACTTCGTGAGTCCTCTGACGGACAACAAAAGCCAGCAGGCCATATAGCCCTAGCATCGCCAGCGAAAGACCGAGTAGGCTGAAAAGGCCCAGAAGGAAGGCACTCATGCGAGCTGGATAGAAGGCAAACCCAAGGTGCTCATTCATTGTCTCAACAGAGGGAACCGCCAGGTTGGGATCCAATCTTTGCACAGCCGCACGAACAAGCTGCATGTACTGGTGGGGATCGTTCGCTGTGTGAATGACCAAGCCGGAAGAATGGCCCGCAAGAAAGAGGTGCCGTTGCGGAGCCTCGCCCAAGCTGAGGTACTTGCCGGTCGGAACCAGCCCAACAACCTCGATCCAAGGGCCATCGCTGGCATTGAGCTTCAGACGTTTCCCAATAGGGTCTTGTCCAGGCCAGAAGGTATCCGCCAACGTTTGATTCACAACCGCAACTTTCGTCGAACCATCTACGTCGCGCTCTGTGAAATCGCGCCCCACCAAAAGCGGAGTTCCCATAGTTCGAAAGAAACTGACACCTACCCTGTCATAGAAAACCTTGGGCCGATCGTAATCGGGAACCGGAGTCTCGCCTTCGATATAGACGCGGCCGTCACCTAAGTACCCTGCACTTAGTGGCGCGAACGCCGTGGAACTGACGTCGATCACTCCTGGCATGGATCTAACCTCTTCTAACAGTCGAGCATCGAATGCTCGACTCTGCTCGTCAGAATAACGGGCAAGGAAGGTGTCTGCTGACGCGAGCAACCGGTTGGTGGGATCGAAACCCAAATTGATTTGTTGAGCTTTTTCCAGAGATCGTACGAAGAGAACTCCCATAATCAACAACAAGAGTGAGACCGCTATTTGACCAACTACCAGCACATCGCGCCGCATCATACGTGTGCGACTCTCGCCCAAGCTGGCATCCCCGGCCTTCAACATTCGATTGACGTCCAGCTTGGTCGAGCGAAAGGCGGGAAGCGTGCTGAACAGGATTCCGGTGGCCAATGACGCTCCGAGAGTAAACATCAGGACCCGATGATCGAGACTCGCGTCGAGTGAAATTTCGAGTGGCAACGGAGGTGCAAACTTGAGTAGCGTTCGAATGGCAAGGGTCGCAATACCCAATCCGAGCAGGCCACCGCACGACGACAAGATTATGCCTTCTGTAAGAAGTTGCCGTACAAGACGCCAGCGGCCTGCACCTAGGGACATGCGAATACCCAGTTCCCTGCGGCGTCCCAAAGCTCGGACCAGCATCAGGCCGGCGACATTGGCGCAAGCGATGAGCAAGACCAACCCAACGATACAGAGAAGTATCCATCCGAACTGCTCCAGACCTGGAAGAAAGGGGGTTCGCCCATCGTGCTCCGTCAGTACCGAAAGCCCGAACTGATGGTTCTCCTTAGTATGTTCACGTTCCATACGATCAGCCAGAGTTTTCGCTTCCGAGCGTGCTTGCCTTAAGCCGATGCTTGCCCGCAATCGGCCAATGATGTTTAAAAACGTTTCGTTCCGGCTGGTAAGTTTGAAGCTTTGCCCCGGCATCGCTTCGCCCTCCATCATCATCGGAACCCAGAGATCGTTCGACAGCTGCAAACCCGCCCGCAGCATATGGTCTGGTGCCACTCCTATCACCTCAAATGGATAACTATTGAGCTTGACGATGAGGCCGATGACGTTCGGGTCTCGGTTGAACCTCTCTCTCCAAAGGCGATGGCTTATTACAACCACAGGGCGCGAATCGGGGGTCCGATCCTCATCGGGTGCAAAAGTGCGGCCTAGCCCGGCTGAAACACCGAGGGTTTGGAAGTAATTGCCAGAGGCGACAATTCCCCAGACCCGCTCGCTCGTCGCTTCTCCGCTGTGGGTCACCCCGCCGAGACTCATTGGCTGTGGGAACGAATAGGCCGCCAACTCCGAGAACGATTGCACAGACCCGCGGAGATCGACGTAGTTTGGATAGGACATTTCATACGACGTTCCGAATCGCCCGGAAAAAACTCGAACGAGTCGATCAGGTTCGGGAACGTTAAGCGGTCTGATCAGAGCATTCAACAAGCTGAATATGGCCGTGTTAATGCCGATACCGAGGGCAAGCGTGAGAATCGCCGCAGCGGCAAAACCGGGCGTTTTACGCAACATGCGGAACGCGAAACGCAAATCCTGCCACCAGGTGTCCACAACAGACTCCCAGCCTGCAGAGAGGATGACGTCTTTGGTGGCTTCGAGGCTCCCCCGCTCGAGGCGCACCGCACGAAGGGCGTCGGCGCGTATCATGCCGCCTTTCATCTTTTCCTCGACTGCCATCTCCAGGAATCCATCTAGTTCCTCGTCCAGTTCCTGGCAAACTTCTTGCTTGCGAAACAACGCCCACAGCCCGTCCACCAAATTACGCAGCAAGGACATAGCCTCTTACGACGCCTCCAAGATTCTGGCGATGGCCGCCACCTGCCTCCCCCATTCTCGTGTTTCGCTGTTGAGCCCCTTTCGTCCTTGCTGTGTGAGGATGTAATATTTTGCGCGCCTGTTATTCTCAGTGGCTTTCCATTCACTTCTAATCAGCCCAGCTCGCTGCAGCCGCTGCAAAGCAACAAACAGCGAACCTGCATTGATGCGAAAAGTGCCCTTGCTCATTTGTTCCAGCCGTGTGGTAATTCCATATCCATGCATGGGTTCGAGGGCTAATGTCTTTAGAATCAGCATATCCAAAGTACCCTGTACGATATCGCTCGGTTTGTCTGCCACAGCGCTCCTCTTGACGTTCAAAAGGAAGATACACCTTCCCTCCTCTTGGTTGTCAAGAGGAAACTGTTTCGAGAAGGAGCAGATTCAGGAGCCAAGGCCAGGCGGAAACCCAGCAGACAGAGTCGCGAAATCTTTGAATGGCCAGAGCCAGACCTGGTAATTGCCAATTCGGGAGGGGTTGCGGGGTTTGCATTGTGTGAAGACAGTGCCTGCACTGCAAGGATTTGACGCCGAAGTGGTTTTCGAGCACAGGTTTACGGGGGGTTCGTCCACGAGGGAGCCGAGTTACTTCGCTTTTACGTCCCTACCCCTTGGTGTCACTTCACGCTGTCCCCACGTAGGGGAGTCCTGTACTTGAATGTTGGCCGCGTGCTGTCTTAACCTTGTAAGACTACAACGCCAAGAGCGTTCGAAGGGGAGGTGTGGGGAGAATTATGAAAAAGCAGGCATTTGTTCTTTGCCTTCTGGTCGTCTTGTCGTACCGGCTTGTCGCACACGATGACATGGATGAAAGGATTGGAAGCACCAGGGCCTTGGTGGGCAATCAAAATACGTCCGTGTTGCACGGTCACTACGTCTGGAAGAGTCAGGGATTTACCTCTCCTGACCACTTGCCGTTCGTCGAGGCCGGGCAGATGTATTTTGACGGCGCAGGACGTCATTGGGGATCATCGACGATAAACGTTGATGGGTCGCCACACTACCACATTTGTCCAACTTGGTGCGGCGGGACGTACAACGTCAATGATCGTTTCGAAGGTACTTTCATCGCAGCTCGGCGATTTAAAGACAGCTGTAATCTGGAAGTCACAGTGGACGGCTCGATGGCTTATTGCGTCTCCACTGACGCCACCTCGACATGGATTATGGAGTTCACGAGGAGGGGTGACTGAGACGGTATGCGGCTTGGCCAACAAGGAAAACATTCCGTCGGCACGTCAGCCCGTTCTGTCGGAGCTTTGATTCCCTCTTGGCTTGGCGCCGGCAATCGTAGCTTCGCTAGTGAAATTGGTTCGCCGTTGCGGCAGTCCTCAGGAATGCTGTGGACTGTGGCCCACCGCCAAGCTCCCCGTTTGTGCTGACCTGATCTGGTGCGAAATGGAGCATTGTCTCCTGAAACAAATTTGGCAACCAAACTTCAAAAGGACGTCAGTTTGATGGTCAACTAGCCGGTTCTTTAAGGTTGCCTCCATGTTGCGACCACGGAACGAGACACAACATCTGAATTCATTCTCTGTCACATCGCGCATCACCCCTGTTATCGCGTTATTTGTTAGCCCGACAGTGACCGCTAAGCTTGGCAATAACACCGGCTTCGGGCGCGTTGTTCGGCAAGGCGCGTTCAAGTGTAAGGACGGGTATGAGCCTTCCATTCGTAGGCGGTACCGTCACGGCCTCACCAGCGCAGTAGCGAGGGACATGCAAATCGGCGTTTCAGCTGTTACGTCAATTTTAGAGAGCGCTCTTTGGCACGAAGCCAGAGTTCGATAACCAAAGTATTGATAGAAAATCCGATCCAGAACGCAATGCCGAAGAACTGGTTGGGCTCAAGATGGGTTAGACGGCTGGTGGCGAAAAAGAGTCCCATCACGGGACGTGTGGTTGCGATACCCAG
>JACXTT010002931.1_pt1 | contig 26703 bp, 19 predicted proteins | sample 9270951 | NCBI WGS metagenome assembly JACXTT01 (sample SAMN15532306, study PRJNA645909) | rock metagenome | isolation source: weathered quartz diorite | place: Puerto Rico | collected 2017-06-21 | reverse complement strand
AAGCACAGGAAACAGGGGAGCCCTAGGCCGGCCACAACCACTGTTCGCCCCGCCACTATCGCTTGATTTCGGAGCATGCCGTTCTCGGCGCGATACCGCGGCGGCAAGAACGTCATCAGTACTGCCAGGACCTGTCGGATTGCGCCGGTCATTACAGTCATCAGGATGCTCCGCTACCGCATGCTCCATTCGGGACAGCCCACGGCGCAATTGAATTCATCGCGACATTGCTCGATGCTCTCTTTCTATGATGAGAAGAGTATGCTTTCGTCCGATCACCAGACGGCAAGGAGTGTGACATGGCTGACGTGTTGTGGCAGTTGAGCGCGGTTGAGCTTGCGGCGGGCATTCGCGAGAAGCGGTTTTCATGCGCCGAAGCGATGGCGTCCGTTGTCAACCGCATTCGCGCGATCAATCCGAAACTGAACGCGATCGTCATCGATCTCACAGAACAGGCGCTCGCTGAGGCTGCCGCCGCCGATCGCGCGCTCAGCAGCGGCGTCGAACCCGGTTTGCTGTTCGGTGTGCCCGTGACGATCAAGATCAATGTCGATCAGGAGGGCCAGACGACGACGAATGGGGTGCCGGCCTTCGCGAATGTCATTGCGCCGGCCGATGCCCCGCTTGTGCGAAATCTCCGTCGTGCGGGCGCCATCATCGTGGGGCGCACGAACACGCCGGAATTCTCGATGCGCGTGACGACCGTGAATCCGCTCCACGGACGCACGATCAGTCCGTGGCATCCGGACGCGTCGCCAGGCGGATCATCCGGTGGCGCCGGTGTGGGCGCCGCCGTTGGATTTGGTCCGATCCATCACGGCAACGACATCGGCGGCTCGCTCAGATTTCCTGCGTTCGTGAACGGCGTCGCGACGTTGAAGCCGACGCCCGGCCGCGTGCCCGCATTCAATCCCTCAGCGACGGTGGAGCGCGGGCCGTGCGCGCAACTCACATCGGTGCAGGGAGCGATCGCGCGCTCGGTAGCCGACGTGCGTCTCGCCACGCGGGTCATGGGGCAAGGCGATCCCCGCGATCCAGGGTGGGTGCCGGCGCCTTTCGATGGCGTGCCCCTCGCGAAGCCGATACGCATCGCCGTCACCCGCAACGGTCACGGCTATCCGATTCATCCGGGCATCGTCGGGTTAATCGATCGTACCGCGAAACACCTGAGCGACGCCGGCTACGAAGTCATCGAGGTCGAACCGCCATCGATTACAGAGCCGGCACGCGGCTGGTTCACGGTGCTCGTGACCGAAATGAAGGGCACGCTCGGACCTCTGGTCGATCAGTACGGCAGCGACGAGATCAAACGCATCTTCGGTTTGTACTACGAAATGGGAAAACTCCTCGACCTCGATGGTTATCGTGATGGGCTCGCCGACCGCTCACGCATGATGCGCGCGTGGAGCATCTTCCTCGACCAGTATCCGCTCGTGCTGACGCCATTTCTCATGCGGTCGACGTATCCATGGAATTATGATGCCCGCGGATTGGAGGAGGCGAAGGACCTCTTTGATGCATCCATCTATAGTTATGGCATCAACTATCTCGGCCTGCCCGCCGGCGTGGTTCCGATCGATTTCGTTGATGATCTCCCCGCCGGTGTGCAAATCGTGGGTCGACGATTCCGCGAAGACGTCATCCTGGACGCGATGGCAGCCGTAGAGCAACGCGCCGGTCGCCTTGTTGATCAGCTGTGGAGACGTATATGAAATCTAAAGATGATATTTCAAAGGACGGAAAGCCCTTGACGATCACGGTCGGCGCGCCCGTCTTTCAACGTTGCACTTACGATCGGCAGTGACGAGAGTAGGTGTTCATCGTCTTCAAACATCATTGGTATCGCCAAATCATACAGCGCGTCCCCTTCGATGATCGTTCTGTGTTGCGAATCTACCAATTTGAACATTCGATTTTGTGCGTCGTACTGGACTTTGATAAGCATCGCCATCCTCCTGCGGCAACTGTGCGCCTGCTGAAACTCCGGTCGAACCCACGCGACACCCGATTCCTTCGGGTGCTTGGCTTGGACTTCCCGCTACTCCCTCTATCGGCGAGTAAACCGTATAGCTTTAGCAAGAATTTCAAATTTTCCTAAGATAAGCACCTTTAGAACGATAATCGTTCACGCCCTAGGAGAGTTTCATGATCGATCCGTTCGCGATGTTCTCTTCCTGGTACAAAGACGCTCAACACGGAGCCATGCAAGATCCCGACATCGTCGCACTCGCAACTGCAACCCGCGCCGGACGGCCGTCGGTTCGTATGGTCCTTTATCGTGGTTTCCGGGAAGGTGGATTTTCATTCTTTACAAATTACGAAAGCCGGAAGGGCGGCGAATTAGCCGAGAATCCACAGGCAGCGATGGTGTTCTATTGGGCGCATTTGGGAAAGCAGGTTCGAATCGAAGGACCAGTCGAGCGCCTGTCAGCCGAAGAATCCGATCGATATTTTCAACAGCGCCCGTTTGGGAGCCGCGTGACGGCTAATGTGTCTCGGCAAAGCCGGCCGTTGGTCGATGAGCGCGAATTTCTCGAGCGGCTGGTCGAGCTGGAACGATCATGCCGCGACGAGCAGATTGCGCGATCTGCCGAATGGGGAGGCTACAAACTCTTGCCGTCGGTCTACGAATTCTGGACGCACCGAGATGATCGACGTCATGAACGTCTGCAATATCTAAAGACAGGAGAGCAATGGGTTCAGACGAGGCTGTATCCGTGAGCGTTCGTACAGTTCAATTTTTGATGAATACCGGCTGAGTCCAGGCCCGCCCGCCACTACTGCCCTCAACTCGAGCGCGCACGTAACCCTCGTTGCCGGAAAATTTGTACTGGGCGGGATTTTCGTTAGATACAGCCAGAACACGGCCGCCGCGGCCGATGAACACGACGCGGTAGCGCGTCTGAGCCGCGATGTTCGGTTGAATCTCCACGGTTAACGAACTCGACATTGATGCGACATTCTTGAGATCAACGCCGGACGAGGCATAAAAATCTCCATTGTTCAGCGCAGCCACGATATTGTCGCGCGTCAAAGCGGGCGCCCGGACAACTACCCAGCCTCTTCCGGGATTCGCGCGGTCGATCGTGAATTCCTGGCGAAAGTTGTGAACATCATCGACGGAGACGGCAAAAACGCGCATCCCGGCAGACAGGAGTTGATCCCACATCTCTTCACTCGAAGGAGTGCGGCCGTCGCCGGCATGATTCACGAGCGGATGTCCGCTGGCGATCTCGAGCAGGAACGTTCCCTTTAACGGAAGCATTTCATTCGCCGTGAACGCCCATCGAAAGTTGGGATGGTTGACGAGGGGCACAGCATCCTGCTTTCGAATTGCGTCGAGGCTGGCCTGCAGGATCTCTGTGACCGTCGCACCGGGCTGTGGTTGGACGACTTTGGTAATCCCGATCGCGTTAACGTGAACTGTTTTTTCGTTGGTGACTTCCTCGGCTCCAATGAGAAGAAAATTGTCATTGGGATTTGTATCGAAAGCAGCAGGATCCGTGTAGGTATTGTGATCGGAGATGGCCAGAAACTGATACCCGTTGCGCTTGTACCATGCCATGACGTCATACGGCGGAGAGTCACCGTCGGAATTGATCGTGTGAGTATGAAGGTTTCCCTTATACCAATTCGTTACGGTTGGGGTTTGGGCGGTAGCAGTCTGAATCAAGAGACAGAGGAATAACTGCGCAACAAGATATCTCATGCCGTCACAGCTCTTCCGGAAATCCGGCCAGCAAATTGCAAATCTGATCCATCGCGACAGTGACGTCCCGCGAACCGTTCGTGTAGTTATTGGCGTAAACGGTGAAAATCAATAGCTGACCGTGTGACGTCGTTAGATATCCGGAGAGGGCATTCACGTAACTCAGCGTACCCGTCTTTGCGCGCACGTTGCCCTCGGCGAGCGTGCGTTTCATTCGTGTTTCCAAGGTGCCGTCGAGTCCAGCTACCGGCAGCGAGTCCCGGAACGTGCGGAAGTACGGATGCTGCTGCATAAATTCCAACAGCCGCGAGGTTGCGTGAGGAGTCACCAAGTCGGACCGCGCCAGCCCCGATCCATCACGAAGGCTCAAGTTGGAGACATCGACACCCGCTCTTTGCAGAAAGTTTTTGCGCGCTTCGATTGCGCGGTCAAGCGTGGGCTTCGGCCGCCCGTAATTGTCCAGCTCGTGGACACCATTCGACGCGCCCAATTGCCTCAGTAGAAGTTCGGCATGCAGATTCTGGCTCGGCTTATTGATGACTTTCAACAACACCGCCAACGGTTGCGATTCAATGAAGGCCAACTCGGTCAACGCGAGGGGCTCGAACGGCTTGTCCAGCCGCGCAATCGCGTCTATCGATCCGGTGCGGCCTTGCACGCGAATGCCCCGCCGACGCAGCGCTTCTTTCAGGAGCGTCGCTGCAAAACTCGCGGGATCATGAACGGCGATGTTCACCTTGAAGGGTTGGGCCCCGAGCGGAATTGTGCCGAAGAATTCCACCCGATTGGTGTCGAGTTGCCGATTAACGCCGATTCGTGTCTCTCCCTTCGATGACGTGGCGGCGTGATTGATGATGACGGGAAAGTCGGTAAGCGGTTTCGTCGTGATCGCAGGATCTTCGCCCGGCTGTCGGGCAGGTGTAACCACGTACGTTATGGCGTTGTCATTGACTGTCAGCGCGCTGACTTCTGCGCCATGGTAGAACTGCAAATCATCCCATTCCCAACCTAAGCCGAGTTTATCGCCCGCAAAGTAGCTGTCGTCGCCGAAAAGGTTGCCGGTGATCTGTTTGAGGCCTGCAGCTTTGAGCTGATCCGCGAGCTGCTCAATGGCCGCGATCCTGTCAGCCGCGTAGGGATCGCCGTAGGGTTTCAGATTCTCTTCGTCGAATCGCGCTGACAGGTTCGGATCACCACGACCATACAAGATCAGATCGCCCGCCAGCACTCCAGCCTTGCTTAGCGGTTTCGTTGCGTAGACGGATGTGCGGATCTTCAAGTCGGGACCAAACGCATCAAGCGCCGCGGCTGTCGTATACAGCTTCACATTGGATGCCGGCGTAAACAATTTGTCCGCATCGCGCTCGAACAGGACTTTCCCTTCGGTAGTGAGAATCCGCACGCCCCAACGTATTGCCGCGAATTTCGGTTCATCCAGAATCCCGGCAATGTCGGTTTGCAGTTCAGCCAGCGTTTGCGGTTGGCGAGCGGGCGTCGGTTGTTGAGCCAGGGCTGCAGATATCAGACTGAGACAAACGAGCAGCGAAACGAGACTCGTGAGGCGAAGGCGGAAGCCGTACTTGTTGCGAAGGATGACGGACATACCTGCGCCCTCCTTATATATGAGGGCCGGAGACAACGTCAATTGAAGGGATTTGCCGCGTTATTGAGTCAGTGTGAATTATATTCCCCTCCTTTTTTTGAAGGAGGGGTGGACGCGATATTAAACAGAATGTTGCGAAGCCACCTTTGATGGAGCGGACGGGGCGGTTGCCCACACACCAGGTTCGTTGTGAGCGACCACCGCGCCTGCGCTTGCTAACGAGGCTTCGCGTCATTTTCTCAGTAGCGCAGGCACCCCTCCTCACGAGGAGGGGAATACGACCGACTCCAAATTCCCGTCAGAATTCAAACTTACCCGCTACCGATTCCACGCCGTGACCCCGGAACACCAAAACCGGACGTGCCGCCAGAACATCGCTAGTCTCGCGCTCCCACAACTGCGCGAGGCAACGCGAAGACATACAGCGTGGCACCAGACCGTCGATACCGAATGTCTGCGTCCGCGGCGGCATCGGGCGCGACGCGAGTGTTCGGCCCCAACTGGCTGCCGATGATCGCCACATACTGCCGGCCGTCTGGTCCGGTGTAGCTGATTGGCGAACTCCGGAAGTTGCTGCCGGTCCGGAACGTCCAGACGATCTCGCCGGTGCGGGCATTGAACGCGCGGAACACACCTTCATTGGGTCCGCCTTGAAAGAGCACGTCTCCTGCGGTGGCCATCACAGGCGCGTTATTGGCGACCTTCCACGGCACTCGCCAAACCGTCTTGCCGGTGACCGGATCGTTGGCCTGCAGTTCTCCGGCATACTGTGCGCCCGGAGCGAGTGGACTCTGGGCGTTGGGAGATTCCCTCAACGTGTAATCGGCCGGCGGGTTGTATTTTCCTTCGACGACCTTCTGCGTTCCGCATTGATTCGACGCGGCCGTGTATATAAGGCTTGTTCGCGGAGAGTAAGCGTCTTGAAACCAGTTCCTGGCGGCGATGCCGGGACACCAGGTCACAGTTGTGTCTTTCGCTTCGGGTACATATTTCTGCCGGTCCTCGAGCTTCGTGAACATCATCTTGCGAATGTCGTAGAGAGTCCGGCCCGTCTCCATGTCCACGCCTTTGATGAGATCGTTGTAGACGAACGGCCACGGCTTAAGAATCATTTCTCCGGTCGCGCGATCAAAAACGTAGAAGAAGCCATTCCTCGCCGGGTGCACGAGAGTTTTTCGCTGACGGCCACCGATCTGGAGATCCATGATGATGCCCGCGCTGGGTTCATCGAGATCCCAACCGTCCTGCGGCGTGACGTTGTAGGCCCAGACGAGTTCGCCGCTGTCGGCATCGCGGGCCAGTATCGAAGAGCAGTAATTGTTGCGGTAGCTGGCGAGGCCTCCCTGCGCGTCTAGATCGATCTTGCCCCACTCTCGACGATAATCCGGATTCCACGGTCCGCAATTGCTCGTGCCGTAATAGAACAGATTGAGATCCGGATCGAAGGTGAACCATCCCCAAATGGAGCCGCCGCCGCGCTTCCAGGAGTCTCCATACCAGGAATCGAGAGCAGGGTTCGGGATCTTATCGTCGCGGTAGACCGGCTTGAAGCGGGGCCCGATGCCGACTTCGTTATTTGGACCCATGCTGTAATAGCGCCAACGCATGCTGCCGGTATTGATGTTGTAAGCCGTGATGTGTCCGCGCACACCTTTCTCACCGCCCATCACACCAATGATCACTTTGTCGTTCACGACGAGCGGCATCGCGCTCACGGTTTCGCCGATCGAGACATTGGCATTTTCGGCGCGCCAGATGACTTGCCCGTTCTCGGCATTCAACGCAAAGACCTGTCCGTCCAACGTGCTGTAGAAAATCTTTCCATCAGCGTAGGCCAAACCGCGTGTCTGCGCACCACAGCACGCGGCCTTTAGGGCGGCTTCGAGTTGAGGCATCTCGGGCCGAAACTCCCATTTGATGACGCCGTCGCGAGTGAGATCGAGCGCATAGACGTAGTTGGGTTTCGGTGTGACGATGTACATCGTATCGCCGATCACGAGCGGGGAAGCTTCGTGCGCGTCCAGAATGCCCAGCTGCAGGCTCCACGCCATCGTCAGGTTCCGGACGTTGGTGAGATTGATCTGGTCGAGCGCGCTATAGTTCCATCCGGAGTAGTTGCCGTTTGGCATGACCCACTGTTTCGGATCGTTCTGCAGAGCCAACAGGCCCTTGTGCGCAACCGCGACTCTCGAAGCGCCCAAACCGATGATGACCGCCATGACGGCCATCCACGCCCTTCCGCGATTTGTCCATGCATCCATTCTTCACCTCCGCTGATCGAAGTGCTACCTTCCCGTTTTTCCATTTTGATGACTTGCGGCATTATACCTCCCTGCTTTGGTCATGAATCCGGAGGCGGTGCGTCTCCGGAATCGGATTCCAAAGATCACCCATCGGCTTTAGAATCTCTTATCCGTCAACTAAACAATTAAGGAGGCCTATGGCACGAAGACTTTGTGTTGTCGTTACGCTCCTGTCGTTTGTCGTAATGCGCGATGCTGCGCACGCGCAGGATGCTCGCGGTCTTTTGCAGGCTGCAGCGAGAGCGATGGGTGCCGCCAATTTGAAAACAATTCAGTATTCCGGAACTGGATGGAATGCGGCTGTGGGCCAAAGCTTCAGTCCCCAGGAAGATTGGCCGCGCTTCGATGTCACGCGCTACACGCGCACGATCGACTTCGACGCGAAATTCTCTCGAGAGGAACTCACTCGCCGGCAAGGAAACAATGCGCCTCGCGGTGGGGGCGGCACGCCCTTGCAGGGCGATCAACAACAAGTCGCGATCGTCAGCGGCAACTATGCATGGAACATGAATGGCCAGGAAACAGTGCCGCAACCAGGTCAGTACCTCGCCGGTATTTCGGTTGCCGAATTCAGGCAACTCGACATTCTGCTCACGCCGCACGGTTTCCTCAAAGCGGCACTGGCTGCAAATCCGACGGCGATCTCATTGAGGTTGCCCGGATCACCCGGCGCTATCGTGCAAAACGGCCGCGCGACGATTGTCTCGTTTACGGCGATGAACAAGTACAGAATCAATGGCACTTTCAACGATGAAAACATGCTCGAACTGGTCCAGACGTGGATTCCAAATCCTGTTTACGGCGACATGCTTTATGAACTGCGCTACACGAACTACAAGGATTTCGCGGGTGTGAGATATCCGACGGTGCTCCACATCCATCAGGGCGATCCGAGATTGAGCGCCGCCCACAATTCAATGGAGATCACGTTGACCAATGTCCAGCCCAACGCTAACGTGCCCGCGGCAACTGTGCCGGATGCCGTTCAAAAAGCCGCTGCACCACGTGAGCGCGCGGAGTCGCAAAGGCTCGCCGATGGCGTCTGGCTGATCGCTGGCGGAAGTCACAACAGCGTCGCTGTCGACTTTCGAGACTTTGCTGTGATCATCGAAGCACCACTCAACGAAGAACGCTCACTCGCCGTTCTTGCAGAAGTCAATCGCGTGATCCCCAACAAACCAATTCGATACGTAGTGAATACACACCACCACTTCGATCACTCCGGAGGTCTAAGGACGTATCTTGCGCAAGGTGCAACCATCGTCACGCACCAGGCAAATCGCGAGTACTATGAGCAGGTCCTGTTTAACCCCGCTCCGCGCACGCTGCAGCCGGACCGGTTCTCCACTTTTTATCCGTACTTCACGGGAGGCCGGCGGCCGCTACCAATCGAGACAGTGAACCAGAAATATGTCATCAGCGATGGTGTACGGGTGCTCGATCTTTATCCGGTTCAAGGACTGAACCACGCCGCGACCATGCTGATCGTTTATTTTCCAAAGGAAAGAATTCTCGTTAATGCGGATTTGTATTCACCTCCGGCGCAGGGAGCACCCGCGCCCGCTGTGAATGCGAACATGCGAACTCTCCAGCAGAATATCCAGCGGTTGCGACTCGATGTTGCCCAACACGTGCCGATCCACGGAACACCTGGACCTCACGACCAGTTCACGCAGATCGTGGGAAGACAGGGCAATTAACCTGGCGCAAAGGGTATTGTGCTTGTCCTGCTGTTCCTCGGAATGTTGGTTGGACTGGCGACAATACCCTTTGGGTTTCCCGGCACGTTGCTTTCGCATAAGTGTCACGCGTCTCATTTCTCCTAAAACTTCTGTACGGGAATCAAAGAAGGATAGCCACAAAAACACACGAATGATTTGTGCCGGCTATTGTACTCGCCGAAATTTGCGATCTGCCCTTGCCTCAGAGTAAAGTCAACGCCCACTGCACCGGACATGGTACTTCGTTGACGCTGGTCCATACTTTCAATCGGAGTTAGTCGTGAAGATTTATCCACTCGCTTTTGTATTGATGCTCGCGGCGGTGACCGTTTTTGGACAAACGCCGTCGGCTAGTGTGACTGGCCGCGTGACCGATGCCACCGGTGCTGTATTCCCTGGAGCAACCATTAAGGTCACGAACTTGGACACCAACATCAGCCAACAAGCGGTCTCCAACGAGGCCGGTGATTTCGTCATCCCCTACTTGAATCCTTCACGCTATACGCTGGAAGCCCAAGCACCGGGCTTCCGCACCTACAAGCACGAGGACTTTACGCTGGTCGTCAATCAAACACTGCGGCTCGACATCCGATTGGAAGTTGGCTCAACCAGCGACACGGTGACCATCACCGACGCGCCGACACTGCTGAACACCGAAAACAGCGCGCGGGGCGAAGTCACGACCAAAGATGAGATCGCGGAATTGCCGCTCGATGGGCGCAATTTCAGCGACCTGGCCTTGCTGACCGGAGGCGTGATTCCCCGAGGTGATGGCGGTGATGGCTCCTTCGCGGTGAATGGCGCGCGCGCCGACAACGGCGGCTTCTTGCTGGACGGGATGAACAACACGCAGCGCCGCAATACGGGCGTCGTCATCAACCCTCCGATTGAGAGCATTCAAGAATTCAAGATGCTGACCTCCGGTTACTCGGCCGAATACGGCCGTTACGCCGGCGGCATGCTCAGCGTTGTGACCAAAAGCGGGACGAACCGCTTTCACGGTTCGCTCTATGAGTTCATGCGCAACGATGTCTTCGACGCGAAAGGGTATTTTGATCCTGAAAGGCTCAAGCTGAGGCGCAACCAATTCGGAGCAACGGTTTCAGGCCCGGTCGCGCTGCCTGCGATATACAACGGCCGCAAACGAACCTTCTTTTTATTCTCTTGGGATTCGCTGCGCGAGATTAACGGTGGTGCCGAACGAGCGCTGGTACCGACGCCTGAAATGCTGCGCGGTGATTTCTCAAAAGCGACCGATACTTCCGGCAAGCCGTTGGTGATCATGGATACGGTGAACCGTGTCCCTTTCCCTGACAATCAAATCCCGGCCGACCGATTGGATCCGGTCGCGGTGAAGCTTCTCAAGTATTTCCCCGCACCCAATTTCAGCGGCGGCCCGTACAATTTCATCACGAACGGCAACGCGACCAATTCATTCAACAGCTTTGGAGTGAAGCTCGATCATTCGCTGTTTGATAAAGACAGCCTGACCTTCGGGGCTTTCTGGCGCACGCGCGGCGCATTGAATGCGATCATCAGTAATCGCTCCCCGCTGCCCTATTTCGGCTCGTCGAATACGCCCAATGAAGCGCTCACTTACATTCGTTATCTGCACACCATCACACCCACGATGTACCTGGAAGCGAGCACGAATTTCTCGCGCCGTACTAACCGTGAAGTGTGGCCTCATAGTGGCGACAGCGACAATTGGGCAGGCGAAACGGGTTTCAACGGCGTCACGCATAATCCAGTGGCGGCTGGGCCGCCTTACGTCACGCTGACGGGCTATATGCCGATTGGTCCGGCGTACGACATCCCGAAAATCTGGGCCTTCAACAACTATCAATACACCGGCGCGCTGACCTGGATTCGTGGCGCGCATTCGTTCAAGTTCGGCGGCGATTTTTTGCGGATGCAATATTTCTCTCGTAGCTACGGCGACACGCGCGGGCGCGTGAATTTCCTCGGCCGGTTTACAGGACATCCGGTGGCGGACTTTTTGCTCGGCTGGGTGGACAACATGCGTCGCCAGCTTGACGCGACGGGACCTTATCATCTCGTGTCGAATTACTCGGCTTTTGTGCAGGATGATTTCAAAGTCGGCTCGACGCTGACACTCAATCTGGGCGTGCGCTACGATCTGATGAAGCCGCCCAAAGAAAAATACAACGCGCTCGCCGAGTTCATCCCCGCGTTGGGCAAGATTGTCGTCGCCGGAACGGGTACGATGTCAGAGGCCGATTTTGCGAACCGCATCACTGCGGCGGGGCTGGCGCCATACGTAGTGAAAGCCTGGGACGTCGGGTTACCGGAAACAATAGTTCGTACAGACTGGAACAACTTCGCGCCGCGTTTCGGCTTTGCCTGGCGCATGTTTGGCAACGGCCAGACTGTGTTGCGCGGCGGGTATGGAATCTTTTACGGCTCCAGCTCGCTCTATCGCATGGACGAATACAATGACACTTATCCGTTCGGCGTGACCGAAACTTTCAGCCGCCTCAGCAGTGACCCGCGCGCCTTGACGCTATCGAATCCGTTTCCGATCGACCGCCGCGGCTTCAGCGGCGTCACGAGCAGCTTCGGGCAGGAAAGCGATTCGCCCGCCAACCAGTATTTGCAATCTTGGAACTTAGCCATTGAACGCGAATTCTGGCGCGGCCTGGTGGTGGAGATCGCTTATGCCGGTTCAAAAGGAACGCATTTGCAGCGTCGCTACGACATCAATCAAGCAGGCCGCACACAAACCGCCAGCACGGTCCGGCCCTATCCCGCTTTCGCCACGATTCAGATCATCAACGACGGATCGAACTCGATCTATAACTCGGGCCAGTTTACGGTGCGGCAGCGTTTGTCGAAACGGCTGTTCGTGCGCGGCTCTTACAGCTGGGCAAAATCCATCGACGAATCGTCCAACACCGGCGGAACGATTGCGTACAACTTCTCCTCGGCGCAGGATTCGCGCAATCTGAAACTGGAACGCGGCCGCTCGGATTTCGACATCGGCCACACCTTCGCGGGCAGTTTCATCTGGTCGCCCAATTTTTCGCGCAACCGGCTGGCGCGCGACTGGCAGTTGGCCGGGACGAGCACGATCTACACGGGCCCGCCGTTCACGCCGCGCGTCGCGACCGTGAATTACGTCAACGGCGAGGCCACGCGGCCCGACCGCATCGCCAACGGCACGGTGGACAATCCCACGGTAGACCGCTGGTTCGACCGCAGCGCTTTTGTCGTCGTCCCCACCGGCTCGTACCGCTTCGGCAATTCTGGGCGCAATATTTTGGACGGGCCTGGAGCGGTCATCATCAACGCTTCGCTTTCGCGGCGGTTCCGCTTCGGCGAGTCGCGTTCGATTCAATATCGGCTGGAGTCATTCAACTTGCCTAACCATCCGAACTTCAATCTGCCGGAGAACAACATAGACCTGATCACTGCGGGCACTATCCGGCGGGCCAAAAACAGCCGCAACCTGCAGATGAGTCTGCGGCTGGAGTTCTAACCGGAATTGGATCGGTCAGGCAACAGGCCGTAATCGAGTAGAATGCTGTGCCATGCGTGTCGCTGTTCTTGCCGGCCTGCTCATCGCGTTGTGCATTTCTTCAGTCAAGCCCGAAGTCCCCTACCCGGCCCAAGTCACGATTCGCCGCGATACCTACGGAGTGCCGCACATTCTGGCACGGACGGAAGAAGCGGCAGCGTTCGGCTTGGGTTATGCCCAGGCGGAAGATCATGCGGTCGAAATCGCCCGGCGTCTGGTGGCCGCGCGCGGAGAGTCGGCGAAATATTTGGGTCGCGGCATCGATGCCGACTTTTTGCTGAAGCAATTCGACAACTACGAAACGTGCCGCCGGCATTTTCATGATCTCGATCCGCTGATGCAGCACATTTATCGCGCCTACATTTCCGGCGTGAATCGCTACGTCGCGACGCACCGGTCCGAGTTGCCCGAATGGATTCCCGTGTTCAACGAGATCGATGTGATGGCGAACATCCGCGAAGGCGCAGTAACTGCGGTGCGCGGCGTCATCGCGAATCTGCGCCGGAAATACGAATCCCTTGCAACCGTTTCCGAAGAGACTGCGTTTGACGATACGGGCTCCAATGCATTCGCTCTCGGCCCATCGCGCACGACGTCGGGCAAGGCGATCTTGCTGGGGAATCCCCACCTGTCCTGGTCTTCCCTGTATTGGGAAGCGCAAGTGACGGTGCCGGGCAAGATCAATTTTTTCGGATCAACACTGCCGGCCTATCCGGTCTTGCGCGCAGGATTCAACGAATCACTCGGTTGGGTCACGACGAATAACGATCCGGACATGGCTGACGTCTTTTCGATGCCGGTCGATGCGCAAAAGCCGGATCACTACATCTTCGATGGAAGATCCTATGCGATCCATCAGCGTGAAATCTCGGCCGAGGCGCCCGACGAGGAGGGCACGATCTCAGCTGTCACGCGAATGGTTGAAGATTCGCATTTGGGCCCGATCATTTACCGGACGAAGGATCGCGTATTCATCTACCGGTCGACGCAACTGGAATCCTACCGGCACTTCGAAGGTTTTTATCGGCTGAGCAAAGCGAAGAACCTGAAACAGTGGATGGCGGTGATGGATCTGAATCTCACCAACTATTCCAACTTCACGTATGCCGATGCTGCCGGCAACATCCTTTATTTATGGAATGCGCAATTGCCGAAGCGACTCGATGATGGAACCGACTACAGCCTCGACGTGCCCGCAGCGTCGCATTTCTGGAGGGGTCTGCATCCGGTCCGAGACTTTCCGCGATTGCTCAACCCCGCCGGCGGCTATACGCAGAATTGCAACAATCCTCCATGGTTCGCCTCGCTCCGCGATCCCATCGATCCTTCAAAGTATCCTTCGTATTTCGAACGGGGCGAATTGGCCCTGCGCCCGCAGCTTGCGTTAGACATGCTGGAGAGCCGGCCGAAGTTTACGCTCGATGATGTGAAGGAAATGAAATTCAACACGCGCATGCTGCTGGCAGACCGCCTAAAGCCCGATCTTGTCGCCGCAATTCACAAAGCAGTGGAATCATCCCACGCATCGGCTGCATCGGATGACCTGAAGAAAGGTCTGACCGTCATCGATGCTTGGAGCAATAACGCGTCGAAAGAGGCACAGGGCGCAGTTCTCTTTCAGCGTTTCGTAGATACATATCTGGATGCTGTACGGCAGCCGTATCGCGTCGCATGGGATGAGAAGAATCCGGCGGCGACGCCGCTTGGTATTGGCGATCCCGACGCCGCGCTTAAGCACTTCGAAGACGCGGTGCGCTGGACAAGACAGAAATACGGCCGCGAAGATATCGAATGGGGTGCGGTTCATCGATTCCGCTTCAAGGACGTCGATCTTCCTGCCGACGGCGCCGACGGAAAATACGGAGCATTTCGCGTCGTGCGTTTCAGCGAGCGACCGGACGGCAAACGCGTTGCCGGTTGGATTTCCGACAACGATCCACTCGCGGGCGGCGGAGATGGTTGGGTGCTCGCCGTCGAGTTTTCAAAACCGCTGAAAGCATTTTCAGTGTTGGCATACGGCGAGACAACGAATTCGTCATCCAAACACAGCCGCGACCAGATCGAACTTTTCGCCACGCATCGCTACAAGCCCGTGTGGTTCACGGAAGCTCAAATTCACGACAATCTGGAGCGTGAATACCGTCCTTGAAGTCTGCTGCTATTTGAAGTGCTGCACGTCCTTCTCGTTTTCGGCGCAGTAGTATTCCAGCAGGTCCTCATCAGCCAGAAGGCTTGACTTCTGCGTATACACGATAGGTTTCGTGTATGCCTTCGGATCGTTGATCGTAATTTCGATTTCCAATTTGCCCACATTCGGGCGTCGAAATCTTTCGGTCAGATGCAGGGCGTCGCTATGCGGATGGCCCATGGCATCGAGCCAGGACTGATCGTTGAAACCACTGGTGTCCACAACGAGTGTGTCTCCCTCCCATCTGCCGCTTGAGTAACCCATCCATCTGGGTTCTGCATCTTTTACCGCCTGGCGGCCATCAATGAAGACCTGGCGAAACACGGTGTTCTCCTCATACAGAAAGATGATCAATCGCGGACTCTGCACGATTTTGTACGGGAGGGGATGACTGTCGAGTTGTGGCACGGTGGTCGGCTTACAGTAAGTTGCCGGCGAATCCCTGCCGTCATTCTGTAGGTACTGAGTGAACAGTGTTTTCGCCCATGGTTGGAACGGCACTTCTTCCGGCTTCAAATCTGCCGCAACGTTGACGAAGTACTGCGAAAATCGCATATTCTCCACGTTCTGACGAGATCCGTTGGGATCGGGATCGGCCAACCAGGTTCCCGACAAATCGACTTTTCCATCCGGCGTTCTAGGAGCCGGCGCTGAAAGGTTCGGTTTGCCGTCGCTTGTGCGCGGAATCGAGCTGAGCGGATCCTTCGTCCATTGTGCAGATGCTGTAGAAACGAACAACAACAGCGCCATGACCGCAACGAGTTTGGAATTCATTGGAACCTCCAAGAGATCTTGCAATGCGGCTTTATCGATTTCCATCGGCCGGCTGGCCCGCACTGGAACCCGCAAACAACCGCTGACCGGTGTTCGTTAGAATGACTACCTGCGCGTTGCCGTTGTTCGTTCCATCTTTTGCGCGGAATCCTTCGATGGTAACCACATCGCCAACTTTCATCGAGTCTCTGTTCCAGCCGGACCTAATGAGCAGATTCGGACTTCCCATTTCCATTCCCCAGTTCACGGTCTTGCCAGTCTGATCCTTGACGTCGATGTAGAACCAAGTGTGCGGGTTTTGCCACTCCACTTTGGTGACTGTGCCGGTCAGCTTGATTGGCTGCTTAGCATCGAATGTTGCAGCAAACGCATGGTGTGCGAGAGCCGGACGAGTCACGACGGCCAGGCCACAACTCATGAGCACAAGCACGAACACCTTCTTCCTCATGACAATGCCTCTTTTTTTGCCGTCGATTATATGAGCATGCCCCGGCACATCGAAAACTTGTTTTCAGTTCTGAAATCAGATTTGACTCACGTCGGTGAGTAGCGTAGGTTTTGCTCGCGTCATGCGGCGGCACATTCTCATCTACGGTCTCACCGGCGGAGCCTTGATTACTGTCCTGAAGCTCATCGAGTATCGCTTCCTGGTGATCGGGCATTCCCTCGAGATTTACGGCGGACTAGTCGCGCTGATCTTCTCTGTCCTGGGTATTGCGCTGGGTCTGAAACTGACGAGGCCGCGGGAGAACGTTGTCGTGAGAGAAGTGGCTGTGCCGGTGCCTGTCGTTGCCGACGCACCTTTTGCGCCGAACGAAGGAAAATTGGAAGAACTGGGCGTCACACGCCGGGAGTTGGAAATTCTCGATTTGATTGCACGGGGCCTGAGCAACCGCGAAATCGCGGAAACGCTCTTCGTCAGCGAGAACACGGTCAAGACCCATTCGAGCCGCCTCTTCGATAAGCTCAGCGCAAAACGACGAACACAGGCAGTTCAGATCGGAAAAGAACTGGGCTTGATCCGGTAGCCCAAAAGCATGATTTTTGAGCCGACAGCAGAAAATCACCCAAAAGGATGACGCAAAAACTTTTCACGAAGGCTATGTTCCCGGCCGGAATTCGAATCCATTTCCGTTCAGGGAGAAACCAATGAAAAAGCATGTCATCACGTTTGGGCTGATATCCGGCGCCATATCGGCGGTCATGATGTTCGCCACCTTGCCTTTTGCCGACCGGATCGGCTTTGAAAAAGGGACGGTCATCGGCTACACCACGATCGTCCTCTCGTTTCTGTTGGTGTTTTTCGGCGTCCGCTCTTATCGGGACAATGTGGGCGGCGGAGCCATCACGTTTGGACGAGCGGCCACCGTCGGCATCCTGATTACTCTGATCTCGTGCGTCTGTTATGTCGTCTCGTGGGAGATTCTGTACTACAAGTTCATGCCCGATTTTATGGACAAGTATGCCGCGCACATGGTTGAGACTGCGAAAGCGGCAGGCGCCAGCCAGGGCAGCATCGACGCGCAGCTCGAGCAGATGAAAAAGCTCAAGGTGCTGTACCAAGATCCTTTTTTCAATGCGGCTATTACATTCATTGAACCTTTCCCGATCGGGTTGGTGATCACTGTGGTGTCGGCGGGAATTCTCAGAAAGAAAGCGGCTTGATGACGGCCCTGCAATGTAGAATTGCCCGCGAGGAGCGAGGTCTATGACGAGCGTGCGATGGGTTACTGTTCTCTGCATTCTTGCAGCGTCAGCCATTTTGGTCGTCTTCGCGTCGACAGGGTATCTGGAGGCGCAGCGGTCTGGAGCGGTGACGGGGCTGAACTGGCCGCTGCACAATCTGGATCTGGCCGGCAGCCGTTATTCCGCTTTGGACCAGATCAATCCGTCCAACGTGAAAACGCTCACCCCGCGATGGCTGTTCCAATATGGCATCATCGACGGCGTCAGCAACCAGACGACACCGGTGATTGTCGATGGAGTGCTATATGTGACCGATCCGCGCGGCGGCGTCTACGCGGTGAATGCCGCCGATGGCCACCTGCTCTGGAACTTCGATGTCACGGACCTGATTGGCGGCGGACGGCGTGAAGGCTACATCTTCCGCAACCGCGGCGTGTGCTACGCGGACGGCGTGGTCTACACGGCAGCAGGATCGTTTCTGTTCGCGCTGGATGCGAAAACCGGAAAACCCATTCCTACCTTCGGCAAGGACGGTCAGGCGAGCGTGATCCTCGACGTCATCCACGAGCGATTCCCCGAGGTGAAAACCGCAATAAGCCTCGGCTACTGGTTCACTACCGCGCCGCAGTACCACAACGGTGTGATTTACATCGGCAGCACACGCAGCGAGAGTCACATCCCGGGCGGTCACATGCTCGCGGTCGACGCGAAAACGGGCAAGGTGCTTTGGCATTTCAACACGATTCCTCAGGACGAAAAAGATCAGGGCTGGGACATCGCGGGCCCAACCTGGGTTGGCGGCGAGCGCAACGGCGGCGGAATCTGGGAAACGCCGTCAATCGATCCTGAGCTCGGACTGTTGTATGTCGCCGTTGCGAATCCGTTCGGCGACAGCACAAAGCGCGCGGGCATCAACCTCTTTACCGATTCCATCATCGCACTCACGCTCGATACAGGCAGACTGAAATGGTACTTTCAGCAGACGCATCACGACGTTTGGGACTACGACTCCGCGAACCAACCCATCCTCTTCGACATGACCGTGCGCGGGCAGCGTGTGAAAGCGCTCGCTGAAGCGAGCAAGAACGGATGGCTGTATATCCTGAACCGCGAAACCGGCCAGCCTGTACATTCGATCAAGGAAGTTCAAGTTCCGACCCAAGCGAATCGTTCCGACGAGCAGCCATGGCCTACACAGCCGATTCCGTTTACGGCGTCGGGCCGCACGATGGTTCCGGTCAGTCCGGTCACGCCGGTCGACATCCCGGCCGGCCGGATGGCGACACGAAAGCTGGCACCGATGTACACGCCGCCTGCTCCGAACCAGATTACTGCGCCAGGTTTGGGCGGCGGCGCGAACTATGGGCCGCTTTCCTACAGCCCGCGCACGGGGTACCTTTACGTCAACGCGATCGATGACCCCACTGATTCTGGCCGACCCCCAAAGGGATACTTCTCCGCGTACGATCCAACGACCGGCGAGCTGGTGTGGCAGAAAATCTATGACGGATTCGGCCAAGCCGGCTCCGTCGCCACGGCCAGCGATCTGGTCTTCGTCGGCAGCGGCAGCAACACCGCCGGATACTTCATGGCGTTTCACGCGAAGACCGGAGAACTCCTCTGGAAATTCAACACCGGCTCCGGCGTGTTCTCTTCGCCTTCGATGTATATGGTGAACGGCGAGCAGTTCGTCACTGTAGGTTCCGGCGGAGGTGATCGCGGTCGTCGCGGCGGCGATTTGATTTTGAGCTTCGCGTTACCGAAACGCTAACGCCCAACACCGCGTTTCTGCCATTATTTCTTCTGCTCGTCTGGATCAGCAGGTGGAAGGAGTTGTGTATGCGTGTGGTCATAAGAATTGTTGCCGCAGCCTGCGTGCTGCTCGTTGCACCATCACTGTTTGCGCAAGAGTGGAACCGTTACCAGAATGTCGAGGATCGCTTTGCGGTCACGGCACCTGGGCCGCCAACGACTGAGAAGACCACGTGGAAGTCCGAATACAATTCGATGTTTCCCGCAACAACATACCGGTGGCAGCAGGGACCCAATCGCTACACGGTAACCATCGTTGACTACTCGGATTCGGAAGCCATCTACACGGCAAATCAGCACAGCAAGGACTTTCAAGCCTCCATGTATTGGCAGATCGATATTCTCGGATCCGTCCAGTACGCGGCCACGCAATACCGCCAGAAACCCGGCGTGAAAGTGACATTTGATGCCTTCCATTACATCAACCTCGTGACAGGACACGAGCTGCAGCTCACCAATCCGGATCAATCGCGGACCTACGTCGGCATTTATCTTCACGAAAACCGGCTCTACATCTTCGATGCAACTGTTGCCAAAGGCATGCCGCCGCCGTTGATTTTTCAGCAGTCGCCGGAGTTCTTGGATGCAGACGGAAATTCGATTCGCTATCGGACCTACTATTTCAACCGGGTGCCGGAGCCACGCCTCGGTGGACGGGGCGGGCGCGGCACGGAGGCTCCCGGGGCGACCGGTGTGCCGCAGGGTGCTCCTCCAGGCGGCGGCGGTCCGATCCAGCGCGGCAGGCCGCCACAACAGTAGGGCCTGAAGCGGATCAGTATTCGTACCGAATCATGTATTGAATGATCCTGGGAAAACCAGCCTGAGCGCTGATCTGACCGAAAGTCCCTCGCCCAAATCGCATCTCAGGATTAAGGAACTTCGGGGTATTCGTGGCGTTCAGGATTTCCAGCCGGAAGCTGGCTTGCGACCTCTCTCCAATCCGTACATTTTTACGAACCGCCACATCGAGGTTGAACTGATGCGCGATGCGGCAGTTAAGGGTTCTCGGAGCGTTTCCCAGTGTGAACTGAGGTGCTTGAGTAAACGCTGCTGGATTGAACCAGCCAAAGAGGCGTTGTGTGGTTGCGGCGGACGTGCATGGATCTGCACCAGGCACAAGGTTCGGCCGCTGTATTCCGCCCAATGTTCCGGCATTATTGTTGTTCTGCCATATCGAGGCCGGCATTCCGGTCTGGAATGAGAGCACGGGGCTAAGGTTCCATCCTCCGGCTATGCGATCGGCGAGAGGGCCGGTCGCCCAGGATTTGCTCTTGCCAAACGGCAAGTCCCACAAAGGCGAGATGATTAACCGATGACGCACATCTTGAAGTGACAGTCCGTATTCACGGCTGAGGTTGTAGTTGTCGATAGGGATTGCCGATCGTTGTCCGTAATAGCTGCCGTCGCCGAAATAGTTGTCGAGCATCTTGGCAAACGTATAACTCGTGCGGAAGCCAATGCCAGCGCTATCTATCCGGCGTTCCGCTTTCAATGTGAGTGAATTGTAGTATCCGTACCCAACGCTCGGACGAACCATCAGCACATCTCTAAACTGAGGGAACGGCCGCAATAGTTGTCCGCGTTCAATCGTCGAAGACCGGCTCAACTCACCTGCTTCGGGGACGCCAAAAAAAGGATTGGGAACAGGATCCTGAAGTGCAGGGCCCAGCGCGAGCAGCGAGACCGGCAATTGGTTGATGTTGACCATGGCTGTGGGAGTCGTGCCACCCGGTGAGCTTGTGCCGCCAACCGATATGTGCAGCAACCGGCTACCGACGTAGCCCACGGTGAAAGCGACCCCGCCCGGCAGTTCTCGCTGAATGTCCAACGAGTATTGCTGAGTGTATCCGCGCTTATTATTCTGATCGACGAACCGGACGCTGCCTCCGACATTTTGCAACAGCCCGAGAGTGTTACCGCTCGGTTGCCGCAGACCGCCTGGAAATGGATTGTTAATGACGCCTGCCGGAGTTCGATTGCCGTCTGTTGTCGCCACATAATCCGTCGTGGCGGCATAGCCGATACCGCCATAACCGGTGCTGCTTGGGAAAAATAATTGAAGCGGCGCAAAGAAGATGCCGTAGCCGGCGCGAATGACCGTGCTGTGCGTTACCTGGTATGCAAAACCGAATCGCGGCTGGAAACCTAACTTTTGCGGATCGCCCTGGTGCTTCGAATTGCCATTGACGCCGGCATACATCAATCCGCCTTTAATCCGATCCTTGATTGCCGGATCGGTAATTTTAGCGGCCAGCGGGTTTGGGGCGTTGCGATCAAATCCGACGACGATGTGATCGTCTTTCTCCATCAAGTCTGTTTCATACTCGTATCGCAGGCCTGCGTTGAAAGTCAGGCTATGCGTGGCGCGGAAGTCATCCTGGATATACCCCGAATAGTATCGCGTGAAGAATCTGAACGGCGCAGGCGTGGTCAGCCGTCCGCTTGCGGGATTTCCCAGCAATAAACTGGCGATCGCGTTTCCTTCACCAGTGACAGCCGTAGTGGGGTTGGATTGAGTGAACACCTTATCGAAATTGAAGACACCGGTTGACTCACTATTGTCTGTGAAATTCACTCCCATTTGCCGGTAGGCGCCACCCACACGGACGTCATGCCGGCCTAGCAATTTCGCATAGTTGCCGAGGAAATTATGGGAGACCCATCGGTTTTTGTAGTTGAATTGCGCGGCGGTGGCTCCGAGTCCGTAGTAATCGTCAAAGTAGAATCCTGGGAACTGTTTTACAGGGACGGAACCGGCGAAAGAAGAATCAAAGCCGAGCGACGCGACGTCGAATCCCGCACTTGTCGGATCGCAGTCATCCTGGAATTGGCTATATCCATAACGCAGTGTCAAGACGGATGAGGCGCTCGGTGTCGCTGTGTAATTGATAACAGGCAAGTACACCTTGCGAAACAGTTTGTAATTGTTTTGATCGGCAATTTCTGCGGGCGTGCCACGGAAATACACCGGGAACGGTTCATGACTGAAGTACCAGACAAAGGTTCCATTGATGCTGTTGCGTGCGTCGATATTGTGATCGCCCTTCGCTGTGATTTGGTCGGCGACGTCGTGCAAGACATCAGTCTTGATGTAATTGTTGACGAGTCCGGGCTGATTCGGTTCGGGCCAATATTTCATGAGGGCTTTTCCAACAGGATTGAGCCGGTCGGACGGAATTCGATTGCCAGTGAATTGGGTGCGAGTGAACTGGCCCGGCCTGTTTGGATCCGGCCGCGTTGTTGTTGGGTCAAAGATGTTTGCAACGCCCGAAAAGTCGCCTTGTCTCATCGCAACAGTCGGCACACTCAATTTTAACGTCCGGGGAGTTCCCGTCTTGTAACCCTCCGTTGCAGCCCAGAAAAACGTTTTGTCTTTCTGGATCGGGCCACCGGCGGCACCGCCAAACAACCAATATTGAAAGTCAGCCTTGACGGAGTCGAAGTAGTTCTTTGCGGACCAGGGCTGCGGTCTCTGCTGCACGAATCCCACGCCGTGCCAGTTGTTGGCTCCCGATTTCATGGTGGTGTTGAAAACGCCGCCACCGGTACGACCCATCTCGGCATCGTATGTGTTCACCTGAACTTTGATTTCAGAAACCGCTTCGATATTTGGGATGACCACGGCGCGGTTTCGAAGGTCGGTGATGGGAACACCGTCCAACAGATAATTGTTCCCACGCATGGGACCGCCACCGAGTGAGACCAAGGAAGAGTTCGTCTGGTCCTGCTGGCGCACGTAGAAGGGATTTCCATTGTGGACGACTGTCGGAACTATCAAGGCAGTCATGAATGCGTTTCGCCCGGTATTCGGCAGCGTGCTCAAAATGAGATTTGGAAGCGCGGCTCCTGTGCTCGCAGTCGCTGTCTCTACCAATGACACATCGGCGAGGACTTGAATCTCTTCGCTAACGGCGCCAGCCTCCATCGTCATATCGATGTTCACAAACTGCTGCGTTCCAATATTGACGCCCGACCGCTCGAATGTCTTGAACCCTTGCAAAGCGGCTTTGACCTTGTAGGTTCCAGGCGCGACTGCGCTGAAGACGTACTGTCCCACTTCGTTGGAAATGGTCGTGCGCGAGATGTTGGTCGCTTCATTAATGAGCGTTACATCGACTCCGGGAATCACCGCTCCGCCTGAGTCGTTCACCACTCCTCGAATTCCACCCTGAAAGGACTGGGCAAAACCCGATATTGTTCCGATTACAAGCAAGAGCACCGTCGTCAAAGTTCCTCGAAAATTCATGGCTTCTCTCCTCCAAAAATTTCGCCGAGCAAACGAGCTGGGGCATCCGCCGCATCTGTATGTGTGGGTGTTGGGCCGCAATCTACTACTGTCCGCAAACTCTTTCAACTTCTAACAACAGCCGATTCGCGCTTCTTGGTCATGGAATTTGTCGATACACTCCTTCCTTCAACTGAGGAGCACGCCATGACCGGTGGCCAACTCATCGTGGAATGTCTCGTTCAATACGGAGTCGATGTTGTGTTTGGGATACCTGGTGCGCACACGATGTCGATCTATGACGCGCTCTACCGCCATCCGAAGATCAAACATGTTCTCGTGCGGCACGAACAGTCGGCGGCGCTGATGGCCGACGGGTATGGTCGCTCGACCGGAAAGCCAGGAGTGTGCTGCGTGACCACCGGACCCGGTGTCACGAATGCGGCGACTGGTTTGGCCGTCGCACACCATGACTCGATCCCGGTGCTTTTGATTTCCAGTCAAGTTCATTCCGAAGCTGCGAAAAAGCGGCGCGGCCTTTTTCACGCGATGGACCAGCTTGGCTTGACCAAACCAATCACGAAGTGGAACGCACGCGTCGACATTCCAACGGAGATTCCGCAGGTCATGGCTGACGCCTTCCACACAATGACAAACGGAAGACGGGGAGCGGTACATGTCGAGGTACCTCTCAATGTGCTCAATCAAGCATTCGAGTTTGGAGGTTCGGAAACTCTAGCGGCGCTCAATGAGCGCCGACACCAACTCAAAGACCCTAGCGCTGACATTCAGCGTGCCGCCGAATTGTTACGTCGAGCCGAGCGTCCTTTGATCTTCGCCGGCGGCGGAGTTATCGCAGCCGAAGCCTGGAAGGAACTGGTCGAAGTAGCGGAGTTGTTGCAGGCGCCGGTGCTGATGAGTCCGATGGGAAAGGGCGCGATTCCCGCGGATCATCCGCTCTGTGGAGGTGTGACGTTTACCTGGGTGACGGCGGATCTGCAGAACATGGAGAAGAGTATGTCGCCGTTGGCGAGCATGGCGGATGCGGCGCTGGCCGTGGGTTTCCGTTTCAGTCAGCTGGCGACTGTGAACTACACGCTTCCAGTGCCGAAGATTCTCGTGCAGGTCGACGTCGACGACGCAGAAATCGGTGCGAACTATAACGTGACCGTAGGCATCCAATCGGATGCGCGAGTCGCTCTGCGGAAACTGCGGGACGCGTTGAAGGAGGAGAAGCGCTCGTCATGGATGCCCGATTCGGCGCGGCCCCAGAGACGGATTGATGTTGGGCCTTCTAGCCGTCCGCCTGTGGATTGGTGGGATCTTCGTGAAACTCTAGACCGCGATGCCATTGTTACTGCGGAATCGCTCGCAGCGGTTATGCACTCGTCGGGCAGTTTCCCGTTTACGAGCCCCGCACCTTCATGCATTCGGCGTCGTTCATTGCAATGGGTCACGCCTTTCCAGCGGCACTCGGGGCGAAGGTCGCGTTTCCAAATCGACAGGTTGTTTCTGTGAGCGGCGATGGTTGTTTCATGATGACGGGCCAGGAATTGGCGACCGCCGTTCAACACGGCATCAATGTCGTTGCCATCGTGATCAACGATCGATGCCTGACCGGCATCGCCGCTTTGCAGGATACGCTCTACGATGGCCGGCGCGTGGCGGTGGATCTGGTCAATCCCGATTTCGTGCGGTTCGGCGAATCGTTCGGTGCGTATGGCTTGCGAGTAACGAGACCGGATCAATTCAAGCCGGCGATCGAAAAGGCGCTGCGCGCCGACAAGCCGGCTCTCATCGAGATCGTGTGCTGAATGATGCAGGACGCCAATCGCCGGCCGCTCACGCCGATTGCATTTTTGGAACGGAGTGCGCATGTGTTCCCCGATCGAACTGCGGTCGTCGACCATGACCGATGTTTCACGTATCGGGAGTTTCACCACCGGGCTCGGTCCTTGGCCAAAGCTTTGGAAGCGAGCGGCATCAGGCCAGGCGATCGCGTCGCATTCCTTGCGCTTAATGGCGAACCGTTGCTGACCGCCCACTTCGGCGTGCCCATGAGCGGCGCCGTGTTCGTCGCAATCAACACGCGGCTCGCGCGGAATGAATTTGCGTACATTGTGAATCATTCAGAGGCGGCGGCACTAGTTGTCGATCCAGCGTTGCTGCCGAACTACAAAGAGCTTGCCGCAGCGTGTCCGCAATTGTGCACGGTCGTCACGCTTGGAAACGAGTATGACACTTTCCTCTCACGCGGATCCGATCGCGAAATAGCGCATGAGATAACGGATGAAAACGATCTGATCTCTTTGAACTACACCAGTGGAACCACCGGCTATCTGAAGGGTGTGATGTATACGCATCGCGGCGCGTATTTAAACGCGGTAGGAAACGCGGTTGAAGTGGAATTGACTCCGGCGACGCGCTACCTCTGGACGCTGCCGATGTTCCATTGCAACGGTTGGTGTTATCCATGGGCTGTGACTGCTGTCGGCGGCACGCACATTTGTCTCGAGCGGCCGGTTCCCTCGGACGTCTTTCGCGCAATTGAAATGGAACGCATCACGCATCTTTGCGCCGCACCGACCGTGCTGATTGACTTGGCGCAGTATGCGGCTTCGAATCAGATCACGCTTCGAGCACCGCTGACGGTCATGACCGGCGGGGCTCCGCCCGCACCGCAGGTGATCCGAAACATCGAAGCGATCGGCGCGAGGGTCATTCAACTTTACGGCTTGACGGAGACGTATGGTCCTTCCACGTTTTGCCAATGGCAACCGCAATGGGACGCATTAATGTTCGAACAAAAGGCTGCATTGAAGGCGCGGCAAGGTGTGGGCGATCTGATGGCAGAGCAACGCGTCGTGCGCGAGGACATGAGCGATGTCGAATCGAACGGCGAGGAAACCGGCGAAATCGTCATCCGCGGGAATGCTGTAATGAAGGGTTACTATCGTGATCCCGAGGCGACTCAACAGGCGTTTCGTGGAGGCTGGTTCCATACCGGCGACCTGGCCGTGATCAATCCCGACGGTTACGTGGAAGTAAAGGACCGCTCAAAGGGCAACATACAATCAAGCGGCCGAAATTTTTCCAGCGCCCAAATTAAACACATAAAATTTTAACACCCCCAAAATTTCCCCA
>JACXTT010002930.1_pt1 | contig 26706 bp, 20 predicted proteins | sample 9270951 | NCBI WGS metagenome assembly JACXTT01 (sample SAMN15532306, study PRJNA645909) | rock metagenome | isolation source: weathered quartz diorite | place: Puerto Rico | collected 2017-06-21 | reverse complement strand
AAGCCGCCGGTACGCGCGCTTGATTTCCGATTCGCTCGCACCGTGCTCGAGGCCGAGGATGACGTAGAGATCCATTCCGGATTACTTCTTTTCCTCGTCCACGACTTCCGCGTCGATGACGTCGCCCTGCGAACCCGCAGAACCCTGTGACCCCGCAGAACCGGCACCCTCGGAACCGGCTGAACCTTCTGAACCCGGTGAACCAGCCGCCGCACCGGCGTTCTTGTAGAGCGCCTCCGCGGCACGGTGCTGCGCCTGCGTCAACTGCTCCATTGCGCGGTTCATCGCCGCCGTGTCGTTGGACGAGATCGCGCTCTTCAATTGTTCGATTGCCGTTTCGACCGCCGCTTTGTCGGTGCTCGAAAGTTTCGAGCCCATGTCCTGCAGCATCTTCTCGGCGGCATACATCGTCTGGTCGGCGCGGTTGCGCGCTTCGATTTCCTCCTTACGGCGCTTATCTTCCTCGGCATGCGACTCGGCATCCTTCATCATCCGGTCGACTTCGTCCTTGCTGAGGCCGCTCGATGCCGTGATGGTGATCTTCTGTTCCTTGCCCGTGCCGAGGTCCTTCGCCGACACGTTGACGATGCCGTTCGCATCGATATCGAACGTCACCTCAATCTGGGGCACGCCGCGCGGCGCAGGCGGGATGCCAATCAGCTGGAAACGTCCAAGTGTCCGGTTGTCGCGTGCGAGCGGCCGCTCCCCTTGCAGAACGTGCACTTCGACGCTCGTCTGACTGTCTGCCGCCGTCGAGAACACCTCACTCTTCCGCGTAGGGATCGTGGTATTGCGCTGAATAAGCGTCGTCATGACGCCGCCGAGCGTTTCGATGCCGAGCGAGAGCGGCGTGACGTCGAGCAGCAGCAGATCCTTGACTTCACCGGCCAGCACGCCCGCCTGGATCGCCGCGCCGACCGCAACCACTTCGTCGGGATTGACGCCCTTGTGCGGCTCCCGACCGAACAGTTCTTTGACGATCTGCTGTACGCGCGGAATGCGCGTCGAGCCGCCGACAAGCACAACCTCGTCGATCTTCGACGAATCGAGTCCCGCGTCCGCGAGCGCCTGCTTGGTGGGACCAACGGTCTTCTGCAGCAGGTCGTCGACCAGTTGCTCGAATTTGGCCCGGGTTAATTTCATTTGCAGGTGTTTCGGCCCGCTCTGATCGGCGGTGATGAACGGAAGGTTGATGTCGGTCTCCATCACGGTGGAGAGCTCCATCTTGGCTTTCTCAGCAGCTTCCTTCAGTCGCTGCAACGCCATCCGGTCCTTGCTCAGATCGATGGCGTCGCTCTTCTTGAACTCGGCGATGATCCACTCGATCACGCGCTGATCGAGGTTGTCGCCGCCAAGGTGTGTATCGCCATTGGTCGCCTTCACCTCGACGACCCCTTCGCCGACTTCGAGGATCGAGATGTCGAACGTGCCGCCGCCGAAGTCGTAGACAGCAATGGTCTCGTCCTTCTTCTTGTCGAGACCGTAGGCGAGGGCGGCGGCTGTTGGCTCGTTGACGATCCGCATCACCTCGAGCCCGGCAATCTTTCCGGCCTCTTTCGTCGCCTGGCGCTGTGCGTCGTTGAAATATGCAGGAACCGTAATGACGGCTCTGGTGACCGGCGACCCGAGATACTCCTCGGCCGCCTGCTTCAACTTCTGAAGCACCATCGCGGAAATCTGCGGCGGCGCGTAGTCTTCGTTGCCGATCTTCACGCGAACGTCGCCATTGGAGGCGGCGACGACCGTGTAGGGCACCATCTTCATTTCCTCGGTGACCTCGGTAAAACGGCGGCCCATGAACCGTTTGATCGAGAAGACCGTGTTTTCCGGGTTGGTCACTGCCTGACGCTTGGCAACTTGTCCGACAAGCCGCTCGCCCGTCTTCGTGAACGCCACCACCGACGGTGTCAGCCGGCTGCCTTCGGGATTGGTGATGACGACCGGTTCGCCGCCTTCCATAACGGCGACTACGGAATTGGTGGTGCCTAGATCGATGCCGATGATTTTGCTCATGTCGTTCGCGTCCTCTGTCGCGGTCGCGTGGGTGGCGCGGAACCCGTCTTAGGTTCGCAATGCCGGTTGGAGACGTTTAGGCCGGTCTTATTATCAAATCTGAGTGAAGCTCAGTCAACTTTTGGGCAGATGCCGCCGCTAACTTGCTGCGTTTGTTTGCTATATTGCGAGGAGTGGAAGAAGAACTGCCGCCGCCACAGCGGCGTATCGCGCTTCGGGTCTTCCAGGCCGGCCTCGTCCTCCTGTTCCTGATCGCCGCGCTGCTCGGCACTTTCACCGGCGTACTGGTGGCGTTTGCCGGCGACGTCCCCGAGATCGGCGTGCTCGACGATTACCGGCCCAACACCATCACCCGCCTGCTCGCGCGTGATGGACAAACGGTTGCCGAGTTTGCCACCGAGCGACGCATCGTCGTTGGTTATGACCAGATCTCGCCGAGCCTGCGCAACGCAATCATCGCCACGGAAGATGCGGGCTTCAACGAGCACTTCGGCGTCAGCATGACGCGCGTGGCGATCACCGTGCTGAAGGACATTCTCACGGGCAAACGGCAGGGAGCGAGCACCATTACGCAGCAGCTCGCACGCAACGTTTTCCTGCAGCAGTACCAACTGGCTGGCGGCCGGTTCGAGATGTCGCCGGAGCGGAAAATCAAGGAGTGGATCGTCGCGGTCCAAATCGAGAAGCGGTTCACGAAACCTGAAATCTTCACGCTCTACGCCAATCAGATCAATCTTGGACACGGCGCGTACGGCGTCGAGGCCGCGTCGCGCCTCTACTTCGACAAGCCTGCGAAGGACCTCACCCTTGAAGAGGGCGCGGTGATCGCCGGCATTATCCAGGCGCCGGGACGGCTCAGTCCGTTCGTCAATCCGAAGGGGGCGTTGATGCGGCGCAACTACGCCCTGCAGCGGATGGCCGAAGAAGGTTTCATCTCCGACGAAGAGTCGCGTGAAGCGCAGGAGCGTCCGTTGGTTCTCCAGGGCCAGCAGCGTCCCGAACCGTCAGTTGCGCCGTACTTCGCGGAAGAAATCAGAAAAACGCTGGAGCAGCAATACGGTGCCGACGCGCTGTACCAGAACGGCCTGCAGGTACAGACCACGCTCGACGCCGAGCTCCAGGAAGCCGCCAATCGGGCCGTTGATCGCGGCCTGCGTGCACTCGACAAGCGACACAGCGGCTTCCGCAAGGTGCGGAACATCGTCGCCGAGAAGCGTTCGCTCGCGACCTTCACGACGGACCGCTGGAGCCGGCCCATTCTGGCAGGCGATATCGTGCCGGCGCTCGTGACCTCGGTGTCGCCGAAGAAGGGCGGAAACGGCAGCGCCAGGCTCCGCATCGGCGCTCACGAAGTCGACCTGCCAAAAAGCGCCTTCACGTGGACGCGAAAGGCAGCCGCCGCCGATTTCCTGAACGTCGGCGACGTCGTGCAGGTCGAGGTCCGCACCATGCAAGGCGGCGTGCCGCAGACGGTTGGACTCGAGCAGGATCCGGTGGTCGAGGGCGCACTCATTGCCATCGACAACCGAACGGGCCAGGTGCGCGCGATGGTTGGTGGGTTCGATTTCGCGCGAAGCAAATTCAACCGCGCCACCCAGGCGAGGCGGCAGGTCGGGTCGGCGTTCAAGCCGTTTATCTATACGACCGCCATCGACCGCGGCTACACACCGGTTTCAGTATTCGTCGACGAACCAGTCTCTTACGACGTAGGTCCGAACCAGCCGCCGTACGAGCCGCTGAATTACGACCGCAAGTATGAAGGTCCCGTCACGCTGCGCTGGGCGCTCGAAGACTCCCGAAACATTCCGGCCGTCAAGGCACTTGCGGAGCTTGGACCGCCGAATGTCATCAAGGTCGCCTCTCGGTTTGGCCTGCCGGCGAACATGCCCCCCTATCTCTCGCTGGCGCTTGGCTCGGTGGAAGAGACGCTGTGGGATATGACGAGCGCATATACGGCGTTTCCCAACCAGGGCGTGCGTATGCGTCCGTACTCAATCGTCACTGTCGCCGATCGCGAAGGGAACGTCATCGAGGAGAACCGTCCGGAACCGCATGAAGCGATTCGTGCCGACACCGCGTACGTCATGACGAACCTGATGCGCGGCGTCGTCCTGCGCGGTACCGCCGCGGCGGCCAAGAGCCTCGACTGGCCGCTCGCCGGGAAGACCGGCACGATGGACGAGTACACAGATGCATGGTTCATCGGGTTCGATCCGAACATCACGGTCGGCGTCTGGGTCGGCTACGACGAGAAGAAGCCGCTCGGCGGCAACGAGACCGGTGCAGTTGCGGCGCTGCCGATCTGGATGGACTTCATAAAGGCCTACATCGACACGCGCGCCGAGCGGAACAATCCGCCGCAATTCGAAGCGCCGGGCAACATCGTGTTCGTCAAGCTCGAAAACGGCATCGAGGAAGCCTTCATCAACGGCACGCAGCCACAGGGCGCGTCTGTCCTTCCCGCCGTTGCGCCTGCTTCCGACGAACGTTAACCAGGTTAAGGAAAAAGCGGCGGGGCAATTCGCCGCTTCGTAGCTTGTTCAAAGGCGTATGCCAGCGCGATCAGCCGCGGCTCGCTGCACGCCATCCCCGTGAACGTCACCCCAAAGGGCGCGGGCTTTGGATTGAAGCCCGCCGGGAAGGCCGGCAGCGCATTGTTCGGCACCGTTGCGAACGGGACGATCACTGACGGATATCCGGCTCGGGCCGCGATGCCGTTTCCGTTCTGCGCTGGAAACAACAAGGCGTCCAGTTGTTTCGACTTCATGACTTCGTCGATGCCGTGTTTTGCCGTGACCAGCAAATCTTTTCGCCGATCGGCCTCGTAGCGCGCACGATCGGTCGAAAGATCGATCTCGTCGGCATTATCGAGATTCGACTGGCCATACTTGAGCGTGCCCGCATTCCGATGCGCCTCGTTCCATGCGCGTAGCTCCGTCAGCGATTTCAGCGGTGCCGCGTCGCCAAGCAGCGCCAGCCAGCGGCTGAAGTCGCGCTTCATCCCGTACTTGTAGGTCGTCGTGCAGTTGTCGTCTTTCCCCTTTGCGTTGTCCGGCCCCGAACAGACCTGCCAGTCGAGGAAGTTCCGCGCCGGGTCCCAATCGAGGATGCTCGGAATGTCGGCTGGGTCGACGACGGTGGCGCCCTGCGCCTTCAACTCCGCGATCGCCTCAGCCATCACCGTCTTTTGCTCCGTCGTCAGCCCACCGCGGGGATTCAAGGAGCTTCCCGCCGTGACCGCCTCATAAAAGAACGCGCGCGGCACGCCGATGCGCGCGCCTTTGAGCGCGCCGCGATCGAGAAAGCGCGTGTAGTCGCGGCCAGGTGGGGGCGTGCATGTTGACGTCGCAGGATCGTTGGTATCGGGCGTGGCTCCTTCGAGCGCACCAAACAGAATGGCTGCGTCGGTGACGGAGCGCGCCATCGGCCCCGCGGTGTCCTGGTCAGCCGTGATTGGAATGATGCCGTAGCGGCTCACGCGGCCGACCGTCGGCTTGATGCCGGCCAGCATGTTCTGATTGGCCGGGCTGAGGATCGAACCAGACGTTTCGGTACCGACGTTCGCCGCCCAGAAGCTCACGGAGGTGCCGACGCCGGAACTCGAGCCGCCAGTCCCGAGCACTGGCCGCCCGTCGGCGAGGCCATCGCGCGGATCGCGCCGCGGATCGTAGGGGTTCATGCCGTAACCGTTGAGGCTGTTGTAATTCGCGGGCATGCCGACGGTGACCCAGTTGGCCAGCTCGGTCAGTTGCGTCTTGGCGATGATGATCGCGCCCGCGTCGCGAAGGTTCTTCGTCACCGTCGCGTCGTAGGGCGGCATCAATCCCGCGAACGCGAGTGCCCCACCGGTCGTCGGCATGTCGCGTGTCTGAATGTTGTCTTTGAGCGCGATCGGAATGCCGTGCAGCGGTCCACGCAGGCGTCCGGCCCCCCGCTCGCGATCCCGTTCGTCGGCTTCCGCGAACGCGCGCGGGTTCACGTAAATGATGGCGTTGAGCCGATCTTCGTACAGCGCGATGCGCGTGAGCGACTGCTGCACCAGCTCGTGCGAGGTCACACGATGCTGCTGCAGTGCCCGCTGCATATCGGTAATCGATGCCTCGACCACCGTGAACCGCGACGGTGCGCTCGGAGCCGCGGCAAGGGCAACGGCGGCGCCCAGGGCGAGGATCAGGCCTTTAGTCTTCATCGGCAGCTGCCGGAGCGCCGAGTGTACCGCTGGCCTTCTTCAACAGATAGGTCTTGATGAATGGATCGAGATCACCGTCCAGCACCCGGTTCACGTCCCCAACCTCCATCTTCGTGCGGTGATCCTTGATCATTTGGTACGGCTGTAGGACGTAGCTCCGGATCTGGCTGCCGAAGCCAATCTCTTTTTTCGCGCCTGCGATCTGCTCGAGCTTGGACGCCTGTTCTTTCGTCCTGAGATCGAACAGCCTCGCCTTGAGCACCTTCATCGCCTGCGAGCGGTTCTTGTGCTGCGATCGCTCGTTCTGGCACGACACCACGATGCCGGTCGGCAGGTGCGTGATGCGCACCGCCGAATCGGTCACGTTCACATGCTGACCGCCGGCGCCGCTCGAACGGTAGGTGTCGATCCGCAGGTCCTTCTCCTCGATGTCGATATCGACATCTTCGGGCAGCTCCGGCCAGACGAACACCGACGCAAATGACGTGTGCCGCCGCGCCGCCTGGTCGAATGGCGAGATGCGAACGAGACGATGAACACCCGCCTCGGCCGACATCAGGCCGAAGGCGTATTCGCCGGACAACATGAACGTGACGCTTTTGAGACCCGCCTCTTCGCCCGGCTGGTAGTCGATGATTTCCCGCTTGAAGCCGCGGCGCTCCGACCATTTGATGTACATGCGCAGCAGCATCTCGGCCCAGTCCTGCGATTCGGTGCCGCCGGCGCCCGGATGAATGGTCACGATCGCGTTGGCGGTGTCGTGCTCACCGGAGAGCATCTTGCGCGTCTCCGCGCCTTCGACTTCCTGCTGCAGCTCGTCGAGTGCGCGGGCGAGTTCGGCGTTGACGTCTTCACCGGCCCCGGCCCATTCGATCAGCACGCTGATGTCGTCGGCGCGGCGTTTGAGCGATTCGAGGAGGGTCCTGTCTTCTGCGAAACGCCGGCGGCGCTGCATTACCTTCTGCGCCTCGGCCTGATTGCTCCAGAAGTCCGGCGAAGAAATCCGTGACTCTACTTCGGCGAGCTGTTCATCGAGGCGAGCTCCTTCAAAGATGCCTCCGCAGCTCGAGCGCGCGCTTGTTCAGGTCTTCGTAGCGCCTGGTGAGATCTTCAATCGCAACAGCCAATGTTTACCTCCGCGGGCCGACCCTGAAGGTCGGCCCCTACGTTCATCGTCGGCCCCCAACGTTGGTAGCGGCGGACCTTTAGGTCCGCCGAAGACCGACGAGTCCAATCGCCACGATCGCAATCGCCACGTATGCGATCACGTCCCCGATTCGTGAATAGATCGTTCGGACGGTAAGAAAGCGGGCATCTTCGACGAGCGCGGCCTGCTCAAAGATACCCGACTGCCGCACGATGCGTCCGTACGGATCGACGATGCCGCTGATCCCGGTGTTGGCCGCGCGCGCCAGATAGCGCCCCTGCTCGATGGCGCGCATGGACGCGAGCGCGAAATGCTGGTACGGCGCCGACGAGTAACCGTACCACGCATCGTTGGTGATGGTCGTCAGCAGCTCGCTGCCGGCCTGCACCGCCTGCCGCACGAGCGATGGATACACGACCTCGTAGCAGATCGCCGTGCTCGTCAGGTGGGAGCCGACAGGCAGCATCACCATCGATGTGCCTGGAGAGAAATCGGTAAAGCTGTCAACCAGCGGCGACACGAAAAACAGCAGACGCTTCATCGGAATGAATTCGCCCCACGGCACGAGATGAATCTTGCGGTAGACCGCCGCGGTCTTGCCGTCAGGCGCGACCAGAAACGCCGCGTTGTAGAGCGCCGGTTCCGGTTGCGTCACCTCCTGGTCGCTGCCGAACAGAATCGGCACCTGCACCTCGCGTGCGAGCGCACGGAGCGTTTCCTGCCCGACCGGATCCTGCTCGAACATGAACGGCGTCGCCGATTCCGGCCAGACGACGAACTCGGCCCCACGCTTGACCGCATCGCGCGTCATCGCAATGTAGGTGGTGAAGATCCGGCGCGCCTCGCCGGACTTCCACTTGTCTTCCTGGGCGATGTTCGCCTGGATCAGGCCGACACGAATCGGCGTTCCTGAACGCGTCAGCGTGCCATCGGCGATGCGCAGCGTCCCCCACAATGCCGTTGCGACCAGCACGGCAGCTCCCGCCGCAGTTGCCGCGACACGCCGCGTCCCGCCGGTGAGCGTCGCGTACGCAATCGTCGCGTTGACGAGTGCCACGAGCCCCGAGACACCGTAGACGCCGACGACGCTCGCCAGCTGAGCGACCGGCAATACCGTGACCTGGCTGTCGCCAAGCAGCACCCAGGGAAAGCCGCCAAGTACAACGCCTCGAGAGAACTCGGTGGCGATCCACGCCGCGGGAGCGAGCAGGATTCCCGCGCCACCCGCCCGCGCGATCAAACGGCTCGAGAGCAGCGCGAAGAGCGCAGGGAAAAATCCCTGATACAGCGCGAGAAGAATGACGCCAACGATGGCGGCCGGCAGCGGGATGCCGCCAAACGTGCGAATCACCGTTCCCGTCCAGTAGAGCGTGCCCGCGAAGTAGACGAACCCCGTTGTGAGTCCCAGTAGAAATGCGCGCAGCGGCGGTCGTCCAGCAGCACTGCGCCCTGCGCCCATGCTCGGCGTTCGACCATTCCAGCCAGTCAACGCGACCAGCAGCGGGACCAGCGCGATCCAGGCGAACGCCGGATGTCCGTAACGGGGAAAACTCAGCGCCAGCAGCGCGCCCGACACGAGCGCCAGCACGTAGTCAGAGGGAATGACCACCTGAAATCGAGCGTATCAGATGTTATTTTCGTGTGCTCTTCTTGCGGGTCGTCTTTCGTGGTTTGGCCGGCTCGACGACCACGAAATCGGCGAGGTCCCACGTGAAGGGCGGTTTGCGGCGTCGCTCCGCCTGTCGGAGGTTCCGCTTGGCGCCAGTTGCCTCCTCATCGTCCCGGCGCTCGTCCGTGCGGCGATCCCACGTGACGACGACCGGCAGCTCGGAGGTGCGCGTCTTCAGCGCGTCGAAGCGACGCATCGCACCGCGGCGCACGACGATTTCGATCGTGTCCTGCTTCTTCCGAGGCGCCGTGCGACGTCGTCCTCGAGATGCTTTCAGCGGCATGCTTCAGCTGTGATATCGGCCTAATCCGTCGAATTCTTTGATGTCCCTCGACAGTCCGCGTGTGGCATCTTCACCTCTGGGATTATCGATCGGGCGTCCTCCATCGCCAAACACGTGACAGCCGCTGTACGATGACCGCGCCCATGAAACGCGCGCTTGCGATCGTCCTCATCATGGCTACCTCGACGGCTCTGTCGCTGGCCGCTGCTGACATCGCGATGGACGCATTGGAAGCGCGCACGCATCGCGCCTTTTACACGAACCTCACGCCGTCCGAGCTCGCCAAGCTCCCAATGAAAACCTAGGGCCTCGTAACGGGCGAGTACGACGACGAGATTACTGACCTGCCATTTCACGTGCCCGGCAGATCGTGGCTCTGGGCGGGGCAGAACGGCCGGACGATCGAGTTCCTCGTCAAAGGGCGGTGGAACAACATCGGGTGTCACGACGACTCGGACTATCCGATCTCGTCACGTCCCGCGGTGTTGTTCGTCGGCGATTCGTTCATCGAAGCGATGCAAGTGGACCTGCGAGAAACGTTCCACGCGCGGCTTCGCCGCGGGCGGTTCGGCGAGCGGTTTGACGTATGGGCATGCGGGGTCGCCGGATGGAACCCGAGCTCGGTCGAGCGCTATCTGAACGACGATCCAAAGATGCCGCTCTCTGCACTGCGCCAACTCTCGAGGTTGCGGCCGGCGTACGTGATGTATTTCGTCTTCATGGGAAACGATTTGCGTGATCAGGCGGGGGTGGCGTTCGAAGACACGATGACCAGCGCGCCGCCATGCAGAGCACCGGTCGAGACCGGCAACTCGATCCTCTGGTTCAAAGTCCGACAAGCCGTTGACATGTACTTGACGCGCGGCGGATCCGACTTTCGTTGTATCGACAACCAGTTCTGGCCCTACATTCCGATGTCGATTCCGGCGGTCGAACAGGGATGGACGGCGACGTTCGCAGCGCTCGATCGTATGAATGCGACGGTCACTGCACGCGGCGCGCGGCTGGTCATTGCGATGATCGAACCTTATCCGTTTCCGTATGGACGGCTCGCTGTGGAACGTGCGATTCGCGCCAACTACCCGGGAGGCAAGGCAGTATCGCTGGATCTATCGCTTCCGCTGAAACGGCTCGGGGAGTACGCGTCGAGTCGCGGCCATCCCTTCGTCAACATCTCAGACGTCGTGCGCGCCTGCGGCGGAAACGACGAGTACTATCCGTACGACGAACACTTCAACGCGAAAGGGCACCGCTGCCTCGCCGAGTACCTTGACGCCCAACGCGACATGCTATTTCCCTGAATCAGAACCCGCATCCTGTGCGACGTGGTCACGTGCAGCGGCGAACTTCTGGTGACGCTGACGCGTGGTGTTCGCCTGCGCGAGGTCGAGCCAATGAAGGGCCAAGCCGGTGTCGCGTGCCACGCCGTCGCCCCTGGCGTACTGAAGGCCAAGCATGTATTGAGCCTGGGCTAATCCTTGCTCAGCGGATCTGCGAAACCACTCCGTAGCAGCTGCGTGATCTTCTTCGAGACCCTGTCCAGTCAGATATGCGTTGGCAAGCGCATATTGCGCCTCACGATCGCCTCGTTCGGCGGCCCGGCGAAACCACGCCGCTGCCTCGCCGGAATTCCAAGGTTCACCCTGGCCATCACGGTAGGCAAGGCCGACGTTGTATTGCGCGATGGTGTCTCCCTGTTCGGCAGCTCTGCGGAACCATGCCACGGACCGCCCGTAGTCAACCGGGAGGCCTAGGCCAATCCTGTACAGTTCGCCGAGATCACGTTGCGCGGATGCAAGGCCTTGCTCCGCCGCTTTCCCGATCCATGCTGCGGCCTGGTCGAAATCCTGAGGAACGCCATCTCCTGTGAAATACCGAACGCCGAGCTCGTGCTGTGCTGTTGCGTCGCTCCGCGTCGCGGCTGCCCGCTGATTTATCACCACTGCCGGTTCTTCGTTGGCCGCGTTCCGCCGGCAAGCGGATGTCGTTGCGCATGCGATTGCGAGAAGCACAGTGGTCCACCGACCGCGGCGGAAGTGCACGGCCGTAGTATGCCGCAACCTCTTCAGAAGCGTCCTGAACGCGAGCAATGGATCTCCGACAAGGCAAGCCGTTTCTCGTCAATGGCTGCCCGCGTGGCATCGAAATTCTGCGACGTAGCGATCGTCAGAACAACGTATAGATAAGCGGCGCGACCCCTGTTCCTGACAGAAAGATCAGGAGCGAGAACACCACAATGACCAGCACGATCGGCAGCAGCCACCATTTCTTGGTCGTGCGGAGTAACGAGCTGAAGAACGCATCGTCGGTGGCTTCAAGGTCGGTGATGCCTCGAATTTCAGCGTCGGTCGGCATGCGTTTCGCCTGCACGTGTCCCGCTATCGCACTGGCGGCCTGCGACTCCAGATTGGGCTGTCGCCCGTCCATCGCGCTCGAACAGGCGCTTGCCGTCGGGCTGACTGACGGCGCTGCTCTCGTGGGCCGACATGGAGGCGAACATCGCGGCCGCGAGCCCGAAATCGGAAGAAGACCGGGGATTTTCAGGAGCGGGAATCAGGCCGGCCGGCTGAAACCAGGCCGACCTGAAACCGCAACGGGACTCTAGGTTGTGCCGAGGGCTTTTCCGTACAGGGCGAGCAGACGGCTCCAGGCCTTCTCCGCCTGCGGTTCGTTGTAAACCTGTGAATCGGGAGGACACCAGCCGTGCGCCGCGCCTGTATACACTTCGATTTCCGCGGGCAGGTTCGCCTTGCCGAACGTCTCCTTGAGGACGTTCTTCTCATTCGGCGATCGCATGTCGTCGTTTGCGGCAATCGCGATGAGAAACTGCGCCTTCGTCTTCGACGCCTGCAGATGCGGGCTGTTCGGCATGTCGGTGACGAGGCCACCGCCGTGGAAGGAGGCGACAGCGCCGACGCGACCGGGCACGGCAGCCGCGGTTCGGAACGCGATCGGTCCGCCCATGCAATACCCCTGGGTACCAACCTTACGATTCTTGGCCACTGACTGTTGCTGATCGAGCCAGCCGATGAACGCCTTCGCATCCGTCATCTGCGTGGTCTCGTTGAGCGCCTGCGCAAGCGGCATCAGCTGCGGGATCGGTGTTGCTGACCCTTGCTCCGCGGTCGGCGCCTTCTTCACACGATAGAAGGGATTGATCACGAGTACCGCGTACCCGGTTTCGGCCAGCCGCTTCGCCATCTGGCGGAACGCCGGCCGCAGTCCGAAGATGTCGGGCCACACGAGCACACCTGGAGCTGTGCCTGTCGCCGGATGCACAAAGTAGGCATCGGCGGTTCCGTCGGGCGTCTTGATGTTCACGTCTGAGTCGGTGACCGCGACTGCGTTGGCGACCTGCGGCAGCATCATCGTGATGCCAGCGCCCACGAGAACGCCGAATTGCCGCCGTGTGATGACGAGTCCGAGCGCCTCGAGATCCTGACGGTCTTTTTCAAAATGATCCTGATCGCACATGTTCGCTCCTTATGACACTTGATCGCGCGGCAGACTCACACGCGCGGCTATGACACTGTATACCGAACGGAAGGGGGAAGGGTCGGAAGCCAGAAGCCGGACGACCGAAGCCGTCAGAAAAGTCGAGCGTACGTGCGACGCGCGCCGGAAGTCGGCTTGCCGCCTGCTGGCTCGAAGACGTTTGCACGTCCTCGTCTTCAAGACCCTTCGCTTCTCGTCCAGAAATCTGTTTCACGCTATCGCCTGCGAAAACGCTTGCGCATCTTCACCGGCAACCACATTCCACCTTTTCCTGATCGAGAACCGTTGGGCCTCTTTCCCCGTCCTGCAACGCCTCCTCGCTCCGCAACGCTCAACGCATCCTCTTTCGAAAACGCATCGCACATCGCAAAACGAATCCGCCTCGCACTTCAGGACCAGCGGGCTGGCTCGTCTCCTTCCGGCGCGCGCAGCGTCGGAGAATCTATCCACGTCGAAGGTGAAGATCAAGTACTTTTTGATGCGCGCGCAAAAAAATTTTAAGAAAATATTTGCGTCGTATCCCCTAAATGAAAACAGTCGTTCGGATCGTTCGAACCGTTCGGATCGTTCGACGTTTCTGAATCGTTCGAGTCGTTCGCTGCAGAATGATCCGAACGAACCGAACGGTTCGAACGATCCGAACGAACTTGACTGGGTCTGCGAGAACAACAAATACTTCGACGTCCTTCCGAAGGAAAGATGACGACCATGAGAACGCGATCTGTCCTTCTGCTCGTGCTTGCGTTGCACGTAAGAGCGGCGCCCGCGCTGGCGCACCATTCATTCGCCGCCGAGTTCGACTCCAAGCAGCCCGTCAAGCTGACAGGTACTGTGACCAAAGTCGAATGGACCAATCCACATGTGTGGTTCTACATCGACGTGAAGGATGAGACCGGCAAAGTCACCAACTGGGGCATGGAAATGGGAGGCCCCAACGGACTGCTGCGTGCCGGCTGGACACGCAATTCGATGAAAGCTGGCGACGAGGTCACCGTGGACGGCTTCAAGGCGAGAAGCGGGCGGCCTCTGGGCAACGCCACATCGGTGGTGCTGGCCAGCACCGGCCAGAAGCTTTTCGCTGCCTCGAGTCAGGGCCAGTAGCACCCCTTTTTGTAAGTCTCGACCCCGGGCTCCTTGGTCCTTGACATTGGACAGGTGCGGCGTAAGCTTTACGCCAATTTCTCGGATTCCATCTACCCCTCCGCAGTTGGGGTTCTGACGGACCGGCGCCACCGGTCCTGATCGCACGGGACAACGGGCACGCCAAGTGCCCGGCGCAGACCCTGGGTCGTCGTCACTCGGTAAATGCCGCGAGGTTGCGACAGGAGGATCCATGATCCGTTTCGCCAGTTGGCGTGTCGTCACACGACTCTTATTCGTCAGCGCGATGCTTGCGCTGCCCGTCGCCGCGTATTCGCAGGAGGCGACTATCAACGGCACGATTACCGATTCCACGGGTGCCGTCCTGCCCGGCGTGTCGGTCGTCGCCGTGCATGAAGCTTCGGGGAACACCTTCGAGGCCGTCACCGACGAGCGTGGTACGTTCCGCCTCGCGGTCCGTGCCGGCGTCTACCGGATCAACGCGATGTTGCCAGGATTCGGGGCGGCCATGCGAAGAGAGCTCCAGGTGCTCGTCGGCCAGCAGGCCGTTGTCAATTTGCAGATGTCACCAGCGACCGTGCAGGAGTCAGTGACGGTCAGCGCGGAGGCGCCTCTCATCAGCACGACGACGTCGAGCATCGGCGGCAATATCGATCCGCGGCAGACGCAGGAACTGCCGGTGAACGGCCGCGACTGGCTGACGCTGACCCAGTTGGCGCCGGGCATGCGCGCCAACGCCACCGACCTCGGACCAACCACCGGTGAGCGAAATGGAAACCGCGAGTTCCAGCTCAACATGGACGGTCAGGAAGTGTCGGTCGCCCAGGGCGGCAACCGCGGCCAGCCGCGATTCAGCCGCGATGCGATCGCCGAGTTCCAGTTCCTCGCCAGCCGGTTTGATGCGACGCAGGGACGCTCAACGGGTCTGCAGGTGAACGCCATCACGAGATCGGGCAGCAACGTCGCTGCTGGTTCGTTTTCTGGCTACTTCCGTGACGACGCGTTCAACGCCGCGGACTTCATTCAAAAGGACAAGGACGGCAAGCCGCTCGTGCTGCCCTATTCGAATCAGCAGCTCAGCGCGACCTATGGCGGTCCGATCCTCAGGGACAGGCTTCACTACTTCGCCAATGTCGAACACGAGCGCGAGCCGGCGACACTCACGTTCAATACGCCGTATCCGAGCTTCAACATCCCGCTCACCGGGACAAAGAAAACTGACATGGCCGGGCTGCGTGTCGATTACCAGCTGTCATCGCGTACGCGCCTGATGGTACGGGGGAACACGTTTACTTATAAGAATCCGTACGAGCTCCAGAGCGGGCAAGCCGGCAGCCACCCGGCGGCCGTGGAAAACTTCAGGCGGCATAGCGACGAAGTGTTTGCCAACCTGACGCGCGTCCTGTCGAATCGGGCCGTGAACGAAGTCAGGGTCGGGTTCAACAGTCACCTCTACGAAAACGTGAATTACACCTACCGGCCGGACCATCCGCAGGCGGCCGCGGGCATCGTGTACGGCCACCCTCGAATCACGTTCAGAGGTTTCACGATTGGAGGCAACGTTCGCACGCCCCAGCACAACAGCGCAAACGTCTACCAGCTTCGCGACGACTTGTCGATCTCGTTCGACAAGGGCGGACGGCACGACATGAAGCTCGGTGTGGAAGATCTGTACGCGATCAACGCGGCGTTCAGCTGCCGATACTGCATGGGTAGCATCGACGCGCAGGGTGGGCCCATCCCCGCCAACATCGAGGCGCTGATCCCCGTCTGGAACGACGTGTCGACGTGGAACCTCGCGGCGCTGTCACCGATTACGAGGCGGTATAACTTCGGCAACGGGGAGTTCCGCAATGCGTTGCCCGAGTACAACTACGCCGGCTGGGCACAGGACGACTGGGCGATCACCTCGAAGCTGACGCTGAATCTCGGGCTGCGCTACGACGCTGCCTTGAACGTGTGGGGCAATCACTACGGCCTGGCGCCGATCGTCGCCGCCGAGCGTCCGAACGACCTCAATAACTTCCAACCGCGGCTCGGCTTCGCGTACACGCTCACGCCGCAAACGGTCATTCGCGGCGGCTACGGGCGGTACTATGGCGATCTCATCACCGGTCTCGCCGGTCAGATGGCGGGCATTACGCGGTCGGCGGTCGTGGAAGTGCAGAACGATGGCCGTGCCGACTTCGCGCTGAACCCGTTCAACGGACCATGGCCGACGCAGGCGCAGCTCGAAGCGCGATTCTGCTCGACGGCCCGCACGGCCACGTGCGTGCGGCGGGACACCGGCCAGGACTTTCTTGCGCCTCCCGCGGAATTCACCAAGATGCCCTACAGCCATCAGGCGTCTCTGGGCGTGCAGCGGCAGCTCAGCGCCACGATGGGCATCGAAGCGGATTACGTCTTCGTCGGCGGCCGCGACGAGCGGACGACGCAGGGCACGCAGTTGAACAACATCAACCTCAGCTACGACCCGGTCACGGGTGTGAACTATCCGTTCACCGACATCAGCAAGCGACCATTCCCGGATTTTGGCGCGCTTGCGATGAACGTGATGGGAGGTCGATCGAATTCACATTCGCTGCAGACCGCATTCACGAAGCGGTTGAGCCATCGCTGGCAGGCCTCGGGCACGTACACGTTGTCGTGGCTCCACGACCAGTCTGCCCCGGCCGTGAGTGGAACCAAGCCGGTGCCGTTTCGCGTCGCGCCGGATCTCGGCGGCGAATACTCGCTCGGAACCACCGATCAGCGGAACCGCGGAACGTTCAACGGCATCTGGGAGGTCGGCCGCGGCTTCCAGTTGAGCGGACTGTATTTCTACGGGTCAGGTCAGCGCTTCTCGAACTCGTACGGCGGCGACCTGCGGCTGTGCGGACAGGGATGCGATCGCCTGCGTCCCGACGGCACGATCGTGCCGCGCAACTCGTTCATCGGCGCTTCAATCCACCGTGTGGATCTCCGCCTGCAGCAGCGCATCCGCTTCAGCGGAAAAGTGTCGCTGGCGGGCATCCTCGAAGCGTACAACCTGTTCAACCACGAGAACTACGGAACCTACGAAGTGCGGGAGAGCAACGCGGCCTACGGGCTGCCCATTCCGAACCCGAGCCTCGTCTACCAGCCGCGAATGATGCAGTTGGGATTCCGCGCAACCTTCTAAACACGAAGGCGGCGCTTTGCGCCGCGACGCACGAAGTTCACGGAGGAGAATTTGATCTCCTTCGTGTTCTTCGTGTCTGGCCTAGCGCGCTTCTGGCGTTGGCGACAGCTGGATGCGAACCGATCGGACGCGACGATCGGGGACGAAGTCGAACACGCGCTGCGCGCTCACGTAACCTGATTTCGTTGCGCGGATCAGTTTTGTCCCGAACGGCATGTACTGAATCGTCACCGGTGTCGCACCCCACCCAACCCCGTTGACGGTTACGAGGGCGCCTGAAGGCTCAGACGTAATCCGCAGCTCGCCTTCTGTCGCGTTAGCGGCGGTGACGCTGCCTGTTTCCGTCTGCGGCTGCGTCGGCGTTGGCGTCTGCGTGAGCGGCTGCGGCTGCGAAGCAGCCGGCTCGACGGACTCTGCTGCTGCGACAAGCGTGATTGCCGTCGCTTCGGTCTCCGGCGCCGGCGCGCTGGCCGCCGTCACAGGCAGAGCCGCCGGTGCCGCCGTACCCGCGCGGTACCAGGCAGTCGCGATTGCCGCAGCGACGCCGAGAACGACGAGGGCCGCCGCACTCGACCACAGTGCGGTCGTAAACGAAGACGACCCCGCATCGCCGCGCGGGCGGCCGAATTCCTCGAGGCTCTCGATATGGACGTCGACGTCGGTGGATACGTCCGCGAGGTCACGTATCGTCTCCTCCACGTTGAGGCCGACGGCTTCGGAATACTGACGAACAATCGCCCGGCGGTAGATGCCTGCGGGTAGACGGTCCAGATCACCGCGTTCGAGCGAGCGCAGTTGGTGAATGGTGATCTTGGTGACGTCAGCGATTTCTTCCAGGCTGCGCTGCTTTTGCTCACGACCGCGCCGAAGGCGTTCGCCGAATTCCGCCGGGGCGATGCGCGGAGCGGCGGTACCGGTCTTCTGGGAAGCGAGGCGACTGCGCGGTGTGACGGGGAGCACCGCCGCGGACTTGTCACTCACGGGGATTGACCTCGACAAAGCGGACGGAGGCAAGACGCGCGCCGCGCCTGCTGCCGTCTCGCATCGCGAATATTACCGTTTTGCCGGCGCAAAATGCGTTCAACGTCTGACGAACCGTGGACAAATCTCTGCGTGTCGCGGAAATTCGCCCTTACTCGCGCTTCGCGGTAAAGCGACCTCGTCCCAAATCCGATTCGCGGTCCGCGAGTCCGATGAACTCGCTTCTGTATCCCTCCAGGTCGGGCTCGGCAAATCTCCGCGCCCTTGCAACGGCACGTTCATAGCTCGCGCTGCCCTTGTTCGAGGATTCGCTCAAGACCATACCCAATTCGGCGACCGCCGACGCCCGGATCGACGCGAGTGGCCGGCGCAAACCGCAAGGTCCGTACCGTCCTGCGTCGGCTATGGTGTTGGACACCGCCGCCGGTCGATTGGTCTGGATGCGGTCTATTTCAGTTGATTGGAGTGCCAGCTTCGAAATTTTGAGCTTGCCGCTCGCACGCGGGATGTGACCAGGCGGTCTACGGTTGTTTGTAGAACAGATCCAAGATCTCGACACCTGATTCCGACAGCGGCTTCGCGCCAAGTTCCAAAAGCAGATCGGCGGTGCTCTTTCGAAGGACGCGTGAGCTCTGATAGTAGAAGTCTTTGCTGCCGGCGGTAATCACCGCGTTGGCGATGCTGAGCGGCGTCTGCCCGTACTCGTCGAACACGTCGATGCGCGCGCCATGTTCGACAAGAAACTGCACCACGGCGTCCACACCCTTGTAGGCCGCTCCATGCAGCGGCGTCCATCGGTGCTCGCCCGTGGAGTTGACGTCGGCTCCCCTCTCCACGAGCAGCCGTGTGACTTCCAGCAGGTTCTTCTTCTCGTCCTCGGTCCAGTCACCCGCGTACGGGCTGCCGCCCCACGTCGCGACGTGAATTGGTGCGGTTCCTTTCTCCGTCGTCATGAACGGATCCGCACCCCCGGCGAGCAGCGCACGGACGGTCTGGGCATTGCCTCGCGATGCCGCGAGGAACAGTGGTGTCGCGCCGGTCAGGTTGACGCCCGCGTAGATGTACTCGCGTGAATCCTTCGTCGTGCGGGGATCGGGGGTGGCTCGATGCGCGAGCAGCGTCCGTACGATGTCGGCGCCACCGGCATCCAACGCTGCATAGTGCAGCGCGGTGAAGCCGCTCTCGTCGCTGAGATCCGGATTGGCACCGGTGTCGAGCAGCAGGGTCGAAAAATTGCTGTTGCCACTGGCGGCCGCTACGATCAACGCGGTCTTGCGATCGCTGCCGGCTCGATCGTTCACATCCGCTCCCGCGCGCAGCAGCAGGCGTCCTGACTCGACATCTCCCTGCTGCGCCGCAAACAGCAACGGCGTGAACCCGCGCGTCGAGTGCGCGCGTGCATCGGCTCCATGGTCGAGGAGCAGCTTGACCATATCGGCGGATTTGTTCGCTGCGGCCCACATCAGCGCGTCTTGACCACCTCCTGTTTCGCGCGCATTCACGTCCGCGCCCCGGTCGAGCAACAACTTCGCAACGTCGGCATGGCCGCTGTCGACGGCCGTCATGAGCGGCGTCTCCCCAGACAGCAACGCCGCGTTTGGATTGGCGTGCGCATCCAGCAGGAGGTTCGCCAGCTGGACGTTGCCGCCTGCCGCGGCGATCCAGAGTGCCGTCGCGCCGTATTCGTTGGCTGCGTTGACATCCGCGTGTGCTCGAATCAGACGAGTGGCACCATCGACGTCATTCCGATCGATCGCCAGCATCAATGCGGTCGAGCCATCGGCCTGCCCGTTCGCCTCGTCAGGCACGATGACCGGCAACAGCAACGCCACGAGAGCGGCCGTGAACCGCTTCATAGAGGGACCCGTCCCGTGCTGTCGCCGAACCGCTCGACGGTTACGCCAAGACGATCGAGCAGCGTCAGGTACAGGTTTGCCATCGGCGTGTCGTCCGCATAGCGCACATGCCGATTACCGGTGATTCCAGTCACTGAACCCGCGATCAGAACGACCGGCAGATCTCGATAGAGATGCATGTTGCCGTCGCTCAACGGGCTGCCGTAGACGAGCAGCGAATGATCGAGCAACGAGCCGTCGCCTTCGGGCGCCTCACGCATTTTGTCGAGGAAGTACTGATAGAGTTTCGCGTGAAAGATGTTGATCTGCAGGACCTTTGCGATCTTCTCCTGATCGCCCTGGTGATGCGTCAGGGAATGATGCTGATCACCGAAGCCAAGTTCCGGATAGGCGCGGCCGCCCATCTCATGTCCGACCATGAACGTGGCGACCCTCGTGATGTTGCCCTGGAACGCCAGCACCTGCAGGTCGAGCATCAACCGCGCGTACTCGGAAAATTTTTCGGGTATGCCGATCGGCTTTTCCATGTCGAGCAGCCTGTCAGCCGGCTGCTGCTCCGCCACCTGTATCTGCTGCTCGACGCTGCGGATCGCCTGTGAGTACTGATCGAGCTTCAGCCGATCGCTTTGTCCAACCGACCGCAGCAGCCGTTTGAGGTCCTCGGACACGAGATCGAGGATGCTGCGATTCTCCTGGTTGCGCGCGCGGCGCTCCACAGGATCGGTACTGTCGCCGACGAGGCGTTCGAAGACGGCGCGCGGCCTGTTCTCCATCGGCAGCGGCGTCTCGGGGCCTCTCCACGAGATCGTGTTGTAGTACACGCAGCTGTACGCGGACTCGCATGCGCCGATCATCGGCGTCTCGAGTCCAATTTCGAGCGACGGCAGCGGCGTCTGTTTGCCCAGCTCGTTCGCGGCGATCTGATCGACCGACACGCCGCAATGAATGTCCGCCCCCGACGTCATCTTCGGATGCGCCGCTGTCAAATAGGCGCTGCATGCACGCGGGTGATCGCCGGCGATTTCGAACTCGAGCTTGCGCGCCTCGTTGTTGGCGAGCCCGCCGATTACCACCATACGGTCGCGAAACGCCGCCAGCGGCTCGAGGACAGGCGTGATTGGAAAACCGCTCCCGGCCGCCGCCGGCGTCCACTTGTCCATGATGATTCCGTTGGGAACCGCAAAGAACGAGAGACGCTGTGTGCCGGTCGCGCCATCAGCCGCCGACGCGAACACCGGCCGCATCGCCTCGAGGAGCGGCAACGCCAGCGCCGTTCCGGCTCCGCGAAGGAACGTGCGCCTCGGAATCGCTTTCCTGAAGACCATCATGGTCAGCGCGCCCTCCTCATTTGAAACGGCACGCTGTTGACGATGCCCGTGATGAGCGCCGACCAGCGGTAATCACTGGCCGCCGAGTGGCGGGCGATCGTGCGGACGGCGGGCAGGTCGAACGGCTCAACGCCTCTTCCCAGCGCGTAAGTAAGCAACCGCTCTGTTGCCGTTGTGACGAACTGATCCTTCCTGTCGAGCAGGACCTTGCGCAACCCGATGGGCCCGTCGATTTTCGTCCCGTCCGGAAGAATGCCCGATGCGTCGACGCCAGGTCGCCACCTGCCAAGACCATCGAAGTTCTCGAGCGCAAAACCGAGCGGATCCATACGCGCGTGACAGCTCGCGCACACAGGGTTTGCCCGATGCTGCTCCATCCGCTGTCGCATCGTCAGTTGACTGGCGTCCTTGCCCTCTTTGAGCGAAGGGACATTTGGCGGCGGTGGTGGGGGGGGCGCGCCGAGCAGGTTCTCGAGAATGAACTTTCCCCGTAAGGTCGGCGACGTCCTGTTCGGGTACGAGGTCACCGTGAGCACACTTCCCTTTCCGAGCAGACCTTTGCGCTCCTCGTTGGTCACCGTCACGCGGCGGAACTCGGTGCCGTGAACGCCGGAGATACCGTAATGGCGCGCGAGCCGTTCGTTCAGGAAGGTGTAATCAGCGTTCAGAAGGTCGAGCAGGCTTCGGTCCTCGCGAATCATGCTCTCGAAGAACAGCTCCGTTTCCTTGCCAAGCGCCGTACGGAGGTTTTCATCGAAGTCCGGAAACGCTGACGGATCAGGCAGCACGGCTTCCATGTTGCGCAGGTAGAGCCACTGGCCGACGAAGTTCGACACAAGTGTCCTGGCGCGCGGATCCGACAGCATCCTCGCGACCTGACGATCAAGTACCGCGCGATCGTGCAGTGCCCCGCGCTCGGCGACCGCCAGCAGCTCGTCATCGGGGCTGGTGCTCCACAGGAAAAAGGACAAACGTGAAGCGAGCTCAACGTCGCTGACGCGATAGGCGGCGCCAGAGCGCACGCCCGGGGGATCGACCTCGACGCGGAAGAGAAAATCAGGTGAGACGAGTATTCGCTGCAGCGCCAGCCGGATCCCGCTTTCGAACCCGCGGCGTTCACGGCCGGAACGATAGGGTGCCATCAGCGACGGAATCTCTTCTTTCGCAATGGGCCGGCGATACGCCCGGTGCGCCAGCGTGGTCACGATCCTGGTGGCACACGACTCGTCGTCAGCCCCTCGCGGCCGGCAGATGAGGATCTTTCGTCGCGTTTCGCTGTCGCCCGAACCCGTTGCGTTGTACGGGCCGGCGATCGATACGGTGCCCACGCCTTCAAAGAACGCCGTATCGCCGCTTCTGTTGAGAACGCCCTCCAGCTTGACCGTATCTTTCACGAATGTCGCCGCCACCAGATGAGAACCGGCCGTCACCGGAACGCGAACTTCGAGGTCGTCGTCTCTGATCGGCCCTGCGCCTCCGATCCTGAACTGTCTGATGCGGCGCCCATCGAGGCGAATATCCAACCGGCGTTGGTCCGACATGCCGACGATCGTTGTCGCGTCCTTTCCGCGCTGCAGCCGTACCTTGATGACGTACTCGGCGTCGACCGGGAAATGGTGACGGACCGCTGTACCGCCGCGGGAACCAATTGGCAGATCCCGGCTCTCACGCTCGGTCTGCACTGTTGCCGGGGGAATGGAAAACTCGGTCGACGTCGGTGCGAGAGAGCGATCGCCAATCGCCTGCCGGCTGATGGTCGCCGCCGCGGAAAGATATTTCTCGAGCAAGACCGGCGACACCGTGAGGACGTCGCCGATGTTGTCGAAGCCGTACCCCGAGTCGTCTGCGGGCAGGAGCGACGCGGCGTCGATCTCCAACCCAATCAGGTCGCGGATGGAATTGGCGTACTGAAGACGATTGAGACGATACGCACCTGGCCTGCCGGGGTTAGGATGCGCGGCGGCCGCGGTATCGAGCGCTGTTTCGAGATACCCCGCGAGCCCGTCGTAGGTCGCATCGTCTGGATGCGGCACACCTAACGGCGGCATTTCGCGCGCGCGAAGCTTGTGCAGCACTTTCTCCCAGATCGCTGCGTTCGTGTCGGGATGATCGACGTCGGCCTGATCGAGCAGCAGGCTGGCGGTGCGCAGCCGCGCGTTGTGACAGGTGACGCAGTACTTGTCGAGAGTGGCGCGATGAACCGAGGGCGGCGGCGCCTGCGCGCCGGCAGTCACGATCCCGAAAGTGGCCGCCGCGAGCAACGCCGCGAGGACAACCCTTCTGAAGACCACTAAGACCCTTTGGCGTATGTCAGCATCGCGTTGGTCGATGGTCCTGGCTGCTCGGTTCCGCGCTGGATCGTCAGCGCGCCGTTGCTGACGCTCAACACGTCTCTCATCTGATTCAGCGCGGTGTTCCACGTAAAGAGAATCAGCTTGTTGCCATCCCATCGTGCCTTGGTCCGCCACTTGACGATCGCCGTCGTTCCCGATTGCGTCGCGGACGGTGCTTCCCAGATGTTGTCGCTGCCATCGAGCTTGTAGACGACGCTCATCGGGGTCGGACCGTACTGCCCGGCCTGAATCGTGACTTCGGTCGGTGTCTGCCTCACGACGAGCGTTGGCGACGGCACGCCCCACCCGGCCGAGCCCGGGTAGTTCGGAGGAGTGGTTCCTGAAAGCTTCCACGTGCCTGAAAAGTCCGGCTTGCTCTGGGCGTGCACCGTGGAGACAACGACCGTGAACGCGATCAGCAAGAACGTCAATCGTCTGATCATGACGGCGACCTCAATTCGTTCGCGCGTTCGCCATCGGCATCAGCGGACGGCCCCAGACAAGCTTCGTCGGATCCGCATTGGGCTTTGGTCGGTACTTCTGCGTGCGTCCGCCGAACACTTCGGAGAGATACAGATTCCCGTCCGCATCCGCGGTGATCTGGTGCGGGGCCCACGTATACCCCGGCCGCGTGCCGAACTGTCCGAACGAGAACTCGGCGTGACCAGACAGATCGAACTTGACGATTCGATCGGTGAGGCTGTCCACCGCCCACACGTGCTCGTCGGCGCTCATCAACATGCTGTGCGGCGCGATGCCAGGCCACTCCTCGAGGAACTTCCCGTTGGTGTCGAAGACCTGGATGCGACGGTTGCCACGATCGGAGACGAACACGCGCGGCGGCGAGCCGCCGACCGCGATTCCGTGCGGTGTGTTGAACTGACCTGCGCCAGTGCCCCTGCTCCCCCACTTCAGCAGCGCTTTCCCTGTCTTGTCGAACTTCACGACGCGCGTGTTTCCGTACCCGTCGGCGACGAAGAACGTGCCGTCCGGCAGCCAGTCGATCATGGTCGGACGACGGAAGCGGGTGAGGTCGTCGTTCTCGCCGAACTCGTCGAGCATGCCGAGCGTCTGCACAAGTTGCTTCCCGTCGTGCGTGAATCGATAGATCACGTGGCGCATGTCGTCGACCACCCAGACGTACCGCTCCGGATCGTACGGACTGATGTAAACCTGGTGTGGTCCGCGGCCCCATTCAAAGAGCTTGTCCCACTGGTTCCATGCCTCAATCAGCTTCCCGTTGCGATCGACAACGACGAGACAGTTGACCATGTTGGCGATCGGCTGTGTCGCGGCCATCTGATTGAAGAAGCCCCAATTGCCCGGAAAGCCGTTCGGGACCTTATCGGGCAGTTTCAGCTCGCCGCGATTCGCGAGATAGACGCGATCGGGTGATTCCGCGAACACGCCGCCCTGCGAACCCCAGATGTAACCAGGCTTCGGGTACGGATGGGCCCATTGCGGCCAGCTCGGATCGGGAATCTCGTATTCACCGGTGATGGCGCCGGCACCGCCTTTCGCGGAAATCGAGTCGTTTCTCTGTTGAAGAGAGGCGTGCGGGCTGAACACGATCAAGCCAGCGATGACGATGAGCCAGGCGGCGAACGACAGCGTACGGCGGCGCATGCGGACGCTCCTTCAGGAAAAGTACTCGAGAGTCTACTCCTCTTGACCACTATGAGGCGGAGTGTTAAAACGCCCATGATTCGCATGCGGATGTTGTCCGTCGTTCTCGTGGGTCTGCTGAGCGCGCCGGTTGCCGCGTGGGCACAGAGCAGCCTCACCGGTGTCGTGCGAGATCCGTCCGGCGCGGTGCTGCCGGGCGTCACGGTCGACGCGAGCAGCCCTGCCCTGATTGAGCAGGTGCGCTCGGTGACGACGGATGCACAAGGTCTCTATCGCATCGCCGATCTCCGGCCGGGGCCGTACACAGTTACGTTCACATTGCCAGGCTTTACGACCGTCAGGCGCACCGGCATCGAGCTGCGAGCTGAATTCACCGCCGCCGTCGATGTCGAGCTGCAATTGGGCAACGTCGCCGAGACGATTACCGTCTCGGGCGAGGCGCCGCTGGTCGACACGCGCAGCGCCCGCGCACAGACGCAGTACGCGGCTGAAACACTGCAGTCGTTGCCGGGCAACGGACGACTCGCGACGTTGATCTCGGTGCTTCCGGGCGCGGTCCTGAACAACGAAGGCGACCGCGCATCAGGTGCACTGAGCGATCGGTCGCAGACCCGGTTCGCCATTCACGGTGCGCCGAACGCGCAGCCGGTGATCGACGGCATGAACACGGAGATGGCGGCGTCCAACACCGGCGTCTTCGTCTGGAACGGCGTTACGTTCCAGGAAGTTGTCGCGGAGACAAGCGGCATCGGCGCGGACCGCGATACCGGCGGCGTGCAGTTGAACATGATCCCGAAGGACGGCGGCAACGTGTTCTCGGGGACCGTGAACTTTGCGTACACCGGTCCTGACCTGCAGAGCAACAACATCGGCGATGACCTGATCGCGCGCGGTCTCAACACGTCGACGCAGGGGCTCGCGTCGATCAAGAAGTTCGTCGAAACGGCGGTCGGCGTCGGCGGCCCGATCAAACGGAACAGGCTGTGGTTCTTCGGCGCGGCTCGCAAGAGCATCACGCAGCAGTACGCGGCGGGCATCTACTGGAACAAGCTGAAACAACCGCACAGCATGCTCTACGAGCCGGACCTCTCCCGCCCGGCGTCGAGCAATGACTTCTATCGTGACTACAGTCTGCGCCTCACGCTGCAGGCCAACGAGCGGAACAAAGTCGTCGTTGGCGGCTCGTTTCAGCACAACTGCAACTGCGTGTACGCGTTGTTCCGCCCGCAGGGCGGCTCGCTGGTCACGCCTGAAGCGGCGACCGAGCACGAGTACGAACCCGACTTCAACGTGACCAGCACGTGGACCGCGGCGCTGACCAACCAGCTGCTGCTTACCGTTGCTGGTGGTCTGAATCACATCACGCAGCAGAACAAGCGCGGCGCGGGTGTTGATATCAACAGCATTCAGATCACGGAACAATCGCTCGATCTGAAATACGGCGCCGCCTACGGCGCAACGGCCGGTGGATCGTCGTCATCAACGCTGCCGCGGCGGCACTACCCTACGCAGGTCCACCTAGCGG
>JACXTT010002929.1_pt1 | contig 26713 bp, 19 predicted proteins | sample 9270951 | NCBI WGS metagenome assembly JACXTT01 (sample SAMN15532306, study PRJNA645909) | rock metagenome | isolation source: weathered quartz diorite | place: Puerto Rico | collected 2017-06-21 | reverse complement strand
CGGGAACGACTGAATCTTAGGATTTGCACTACAGGCATCCCATCGGAGGAGTTCGAAAACACAGGGACTTTTTAAGAAAATTTCTGGTGCAGAATTGCTCACAATCAAGAACTTCCGAGGCGGCAGCGGTTAGCTACGGTTCGCTTCAGCGTGATCGCGCAGTCCAACGGACGGAATACAGCGGCGGATGGCAAAGGCGCTCCGTTTTGCAACAGCCACACTGTTGTTCTGACCGTTCCGCTCGGCCCCGCGCATCAACCGTTCAGCGGGGCGAGTTTCGTCTTGCGTCTGAACAAGACCCAACGCCGATGCGCGTCCAGGCGGTGCCGCTGCAGAGCCGCGCGCAACGCATCGCCGTTCCAGGTGCCACCCGATCCGGCCCCATACAAAAATCGCTGCAAGTCGTCCACCGCCGTGCGCGCGTCATCGTCGGCCGCCCCATTGGCCCATATCGAGGCGCCGCATCCGAACGCTTCCCGTGTCCACACCTGCAGTGCAGATTCGGCCCGCTCGGCATCATTGACCCGACAGGCCGCGATCGCGGCATCGAGCAACGTCGAATCCCTGCGGGCACGGTGCGCTCGCGATGCCGCCACCATCGCGCGCAGCGCGAATGCAAACCTTCGACAAGGGGCTCGCAGCCGCCACGCGGCAAAGCCGGCCATGGCCAGCGCGCCCAGCCACATCCAGAGACGCCAGTTGGTGCCGTCTCCTGTCGAGCCGGCAAACAAGACCGTAGGCGTCAGGTCTGTCGCATGGACGGCCCGAGCGACTTCTATCCTGACCGCCGGCGCCACGGACGTAGCGGGCTGACCGCTTGCCGGATCGATCCATGCGATGCTGACCGCTGGCAGCGTATACGTGCCTGGCCGCTCGAACACATAGGTAAACCGGTCAATGCGGTGTCCGCCGGGTGGGTCGCCACGATCCGACAACACCGGATCCGCCGCAAAGACGCGCACGCCAGCGAGCACCTGCGCATGCGGCGGCGGGATCATCATCGCTTGTGCCTGTTCGGCGGCGATATCGAGCGTTCGCACCAGCGCGTCGCCTGCGCGGATCGGCGCTTGCCGGTCGTCCAGCGACCGGTCGAAGCGTTGCGTGATCGTGATCCTGGCAACGGGCAGCGCTGGCCCCGTCGTCCCCGCTTCCGCCGCGGCACCTTTGACGGCAATGCGCGTCGGAGGCAGAGAAACCTTCCCTTCGCGCACCGAGCCGTCATCGCCGGCATAGGTAAAGGCGATCTCTGCCGCGGGCAGCACGAAGTCGCCGCCCTGCTGGGCGACAAACAGATAGGTCTTGCGCACGCCCGCATAATTGACACCATCGATCGTCTCGGTCGAATTGACGGCACGCTCGTCCGGCATCGTAACGATGGCCCCGGACATCTGGAACATCGGGAACGGCGGCGGCGAGCGAAAGAAGTTCGGCGCCAGCACGGTGACATGGATCCGGACCTGCTGCCCTGCTCGCACCGGCCGGCTGCCCTCCACTTCCACGCGGATTTGCGGCGCGGCTTCCTTGCCATGGACGACGGCCGAGACAAGCAGCCAGGCCAGGGCCAGCAGCCACGGCAACAGATGGCGGCGCACCATCGAGACGTGCATCACGGCTGCCCCTTCTTCGCGCTCGCCTGGTCTTGCTGCAGCGCGAACCGGCGGGCCAGCAGATCCGTCGGCGTGGTCTGGATGGCCCGCATCCACATTTCCGCGGCTTGTTCGGCAGCGACCTGAACGGGCTTCTTGCCGGCCGCGCCCTTGCTGTTGTCGAACACGATCTGGTCCGGTTTCAGGTCGGGGTCTTCGGCCTGATCCTTGTCGTCTGGCTTGGGTGGTTCCGGGGGGATCAGCTTCTGCACCAGCGCCAGGTTGGCGGCGGCGGCCGGCCAGTGCGGGCGGCGCCGGAGCGCTTGCCGGTAGCGTTCGGCCGCGGACTTGAACTCGCCCTGCCGCGCCAGCGCATTTCCCTGGTTAAAGTCGCTTTCGGGCGAATCCACCCGCACGAAGCTCTGCACCGCTTCGCGGTAGCGGCCGGCGCGATAGAGCGCGATGCCGCGCCACATCGGATCGTCGAAACGCGCGGCGGCCGTGGCGAAGTCTCCGTGCTCGTAAGCCCAGCGCCCCTGCTGGTCGTGGGTCAGCCACAAGTCGGCGAATCGCCATGGACGCACCGGCGCGGCCGCCGGAACATCCGCACCGGGGCCGGCCGCATAGGTCGGCTGCTGCGGTGCCGACAGCGCCAGCCCCAGCCATAGCGCGGCAATCCAGCGCACCGTCCAGCCCTTGCGGAACCACAGCACGCCAAGCAAAGCAATCGGCATCGTCAGCCACCAGCCGGCGTCCTTCCAGCGCGTATGCTCGGCCGACTGGCGTTGCGCGAGATGGGACTGGATGTGGCGCGCCACCCAGATCACGTCGTCGTCGCTATCCGGCGTCAGGGTGGCAACCGCCACGCCGGCATCGTCGCGCAGGCGCTTGAGCGCCGCCGGGTCCAGCCGCGCAAACCGCCGCTGCCCGGCATCGTCCTCCACGAAGCCTCCCGTGGCGCTGCGCAGCGGCCCGCCCTGCGCCGTGCCGATCGCCAGCACCACCGGTTGGCTGCGCCCGTCGTTGGTCTGTGTCTTGAATGCCGGCAACGCGCTGTCCTCCACGCCGTCGGTCAGGAACAGGAGCGTGCCCGGTACCTTTTCCCTGGCGAGCATGGCGTCGGCCGTGCGCAGCGCCAGCGCCGTGTTCTTGCCCGGCACCGGCATGATGCGGGTCTCCAGCGAATCGACGAACGTGCGGACCAGTTGCGCATCGTCCGTCAGCGGCAGCACCAGGTGCGTCGACCCGGCGTAGGCATAGATCGCCGTGCGCGCGCCGACCCGGCGATCCAGCAACGCCTTCACCTTGAGCTTGGCTCGCTCCAGCCGCGTGGGGCTGACGTCGATGGCGTCCATGGTTTGCGACAGGTCGATGGCGATCGCCAGCGGCGCCTTGTCGTCGAGGAACGGCGGCTGCTCCCGCTCCCAGCTCGGCCCGGCCAGCGCGATCGCACCCAGCGTCAGCAAGAGCGCCGTCAGGTGCACGGGCCGCACGGCACGGCGACTGCGCTCGCCGATCATCAACGCCGCCAGCAGATGCGGCGCGATCGCGTCGCGCCAGCGGTGCCGCATGTCGCCGCGCCGGCGAATCGCCCACAGCAGCAGTGCGGCCGGGATGATCGCCAGCAGCCACAGCGGGCGCAGAAAGTGGAACTGCGCGAGCGGACTGGTCAGCCAGGCATCAGCCAGTGCGTTCATGGGGCGGCCCCTTCCGCTTGCGCGGCCGAGTTCCGTGAAGTACCTCCCGCCCCTGCTGCCGCTTCGCCACGCGCGCGGCCGTGGCGCCAGCCGACCCAGACCATGGCGTAGAACGCCATCAGGAACTGGTAGACCAGCACGAGGCCAACGGCCGCGCCGAGCGGCCACATGTACAGCTCGCGGCGCGGCCGCCACGACAGGGTCTTGTGGTTGTCCGGCGTGAGGCGGTCGAGCGTGGCATAGATGGCGTCGAGCCCCGCCAGGTCGGCGCCGAAGTCGTAGCGCCCGCCGGTCGCGGACGCGATCTGCCGCAGCGTATCGGGGTCCAGCCGGTTCTCGCCCGTCGCGGCCGGATCGCCGATCCCGATGGTGTGCACCGTGACATGCCTGTCATGCGCGATATCGGCGGCGCGCGCGGGCGGCATCTTGCTGGCGGTATCGTTGCCGTCCGTCAGCACGATCATCACCTTCTGCGGCGCACGGCTGTCGTCAAACAGCTTGATGCCCAGGCCAATGGCATCGCCCAGCGCGGTGCTCGGCCCCGCCATGCCGGGCAGCATGTCGGCAATCATTTCCTGCACCAGCGCGTGGTCCATCGTGAACGGTACCAGCGGATACGGCGCGTCGCCGAACACGACAAGGCCAATGCGATCGCCCTTGCGGCGTGCCACGAAATCGCTCACGACCTTCCGCACCGCCTGCACGCGCGGCAGCAGCGCGCCATCCGGCGCCTTGAAGTCGCGCGTATCCATCGACTGGGAGAGATCCAGCGCCAGCAGCAGATCCCGGGCCGGCTCCGTCACTTCGACAGGTGGCTCGACAAACTGCGGCCGCGCCAGCGCCAGTACCAGCAGCGCCCAGGCCAGCGGCGCAAGCACCCGCTGCAGCCAGTTGCTGCGCGGCACCACCGCGCCCGGCGCCGGCTGCAGGCCCGCCGCGCGAGCGATCTCACCAAAAAATGGCAGCCGCACCGAGGGACTCTCCTCGCGATAAGGCGGCAGCAGCCACCACACCGCCAGCGGCAGGGGGAGCAGCACCAGCAACCACGGATACTCAAGGGTGTACATGCCGGTCCTTCGCCATGCGATGCCTGGCGATCCACTGGCGGGCGGCGTCGGCCACCGCGCGCGCTTCTTCTGTCGACCAGCGACCCAGCACGGCCGGCGGCCGGTACTCGGCATCGTCGATCAGCCGCGCCAGCGCTTTTGCGGCATCTGGCACCGGCCCGGCGTTCTCGGCCAGAAACCGCGCCCACGCCGTGCCCGACAGCGGCGCCACGGCCTCGCGCGGCCACGCGGCCAGCGTCGTACGCTTGAGCAACGCCGCGAGCGCCAGAAGCGCCGCGCCACGCGCATCGTCGGCGCCCTCCAGCAGCGGCCGCAGCACTGCCAGTTCGGCCAGCGCCGCCCGCCGGTACCGATTGGCCCGATAGCGCCGCAGCCAACGCCAGCCGGCCCACAGCGCGGCGACCAGCAGCAGCGCGCCCGCCACCGGCCAGCCGATGGTCTGTGGGGTCCATGCCACCGGGGGCGGCATCGCCACGTCGGCCAGGTGGGCCAGCGCTCCGGTGGGCGCGTCCGCCTCGGCGGTGCTGTGCACCAGCGCGCTCATGGACCCGCCCCCCGCCGTGCACGCATGGTGCGCGGCCGGTCCTGGCCAAGCAGCCGGCGTAACTGCTGCACGGTGTCCTCGGCCGCCGACAGCGGCAGGACCGGCACCCCGATGGCGCGATGCCAGTCCAGCAATGCCCGGCTGTGCGCATCCACAAAGCCGGCAATGCCGCGTCGCACCGCCTCGCGGCCAAAGCCCAGCTCGACCTGCAGCTCGCCGTCGCTCACCACCAGTTGGCCCGAGGCCGGCAGGCGGCTCAGGAAGGGGTCGTGCACCAGCACCGACAGCACGTCGTTGCGCGCGCGGATGGCCAGCAGCAGGTCGCGGGTCTTGGCATCGTGGCCATCGAAGTCGCTGATGATGACCACCAGATGGTCGTGATGGGCAAGCCGCGCCGCGTACCGCAGCACCGCATTGAGCTGGCCGGCCCCGCGCCGTGCCGGGGCATCGGCGCGCAATGCCTGGTTGTGCCGCGCGACCTCGCCCAGCAAGTGCTGCACGGCGCCGCGGCTATGGCGCGGGGCCAGTTCGGTGATGTCGTCGTCGCCGAACACCACGCCGCCGATGCGGTCGTCCTCCGCCAGCACGCGCCACGCGACCAGCGCCGCCGCCTCTGCCGCGCTCACCGACTTCATCGACCGCTGGCTGCCGAAGAACATGTTCATGCGCTGGTCCACCAGCACCAGTACCGGACGCTCCTTCTCCTCGGCATATACCCGCACGTGGGGCTCGCCGGTGCGTGCCGTCACGCGCCAGTCCATGGTGCGCAGGTCGTCGCCAGGCAGGTAGGGCCGCAACTCCTCGAACGCCAGACCGCGCCCGCGCACTTTCGATGCGTGCCGGCCGGCCAGCAGGCTATGCACTGGTTGACGTGGCAGGAAATGAAAGTCGCGCGCGGCCACTTCCAGCGCCGCCAGTGCTGCGGCATCGACACTGACCCCCGGCAATGCCGCGGCACTGGCGGACGGCGCGGTTGCCGTGCGTCTGCCAGGGACTGGCGAACGGGCGCGCGCGGCGGCACGGGCGATGGCATTCTGGCGCATGGCCGCGTCGGCTCCGCTCAGGCCACGGCCACGCGTTGCACCAGCCGGTCGATGACCGCATCCGCGTTGATGCCGGCGGCATGGGCCTCGTAGGAGAGGATCAGCCGGTGGCGGAACACGTCGTGGACGATGGCCTGTACGTCCTCCGGCGTGGCGTAGTCGCGCCCTTGCAGCCATGCATGGGCGCGCGCGACCTTGTCCAGTCCGATGGAGCCGCGCGGGCTGACGCCCACCTCGATCCACTTGCGCAGATCGTCGTCGATGGGCAATGGATCGCGCGTGGCCTGCACCAGCGCCACGATATAGCGCTCGACCGGCTCGCTGACATGCACGGCATGGATCTCGCGGCGCGCCGCGAAGATGACGTCCGGTTCCAGCTTCGGCGCCTGGGCCACGCCCGACTGCGCTTGTGCCTGCGCGGCGGCCTCCTCGGCACGCGCCAGCCGCACGATGCCGGCCTCGGCATCGGCCTCGGGGTAGCCGACGTTGATGTGCATCAGGAAGCGATCCATCTGCGCCTCGGGCAGCGGATACGTGCCCTCCTGCTCGATCGGATTCTGCGTGGCCATCACCAAGAACAGCGCGTCCAGCCGGTGCGTCACCCCGCCAACCGTCACCTGGCGCTCCTCCATGGCTTCGAGCAGCGCGGCCTGCACCTTGGCGGGCGAGCGGTTGACCTCGTCAGCCAGCACCAAACTGGCGAAGAGCGGGCCGGGCTGGAAGCGAAACTCGCCCTTGCCGCCCTCGCTGTAGTAGATCTCCGAGCCGGTGATGTCCGCCGGCAGCAGATCGGGGGTGAACTGGATGCGCGACAGCCGCGCATCCAGATGCTTCGCCAGGCTTTTGATGGCGCGCGTCTTGGCGAGTCCCGGTAGCCCTTCGACCAGCAGGTGGCCGTCGGCCAGCAGCCCGAGCAGCAGCCTCTCGATCATCTGTTGCTGGCCGACGATCGATTCGGCCATCTGTGCCTTGAGCCGCAGCACGTCGTCGCGAGCATTCATGGTTGGCTCCGTGGCCTTGCCGCCGGCGCGCGGCCGCCGGTGAACCAGGCATAGTAAGGATTGGTGGGATCGGCGCGCATGACGGTGCGGATCCGCAACGCCCAGCTTTCGCGGTCCCCTCGGTAGGCGTCCAGGCCGGCGCCATAGAAGCTCCAGAGCGTGCTGCGTTCGGCGCGGATAGCGTCCCGCAGCGCATCGTCGGCGCCAATCAAAGGCGGCTCCGTGTACAGGTCCAGCAGGCCACTGAGCACCTGCGGAAAATCCGCGCGCCGCACCCAGGTCGCGTACTCGATGCTCGGCCGGTCATCGGTGACCGCTGGCGCCTGGCCCGCATAGCGTTCCAGGCCGGCACGGTCGGTCACCCACGTCGCCAGCAACGCCGCGGGCGACGCCACGCCCACGGACCGTAGCGCCAGTGTCACGCCTGGTTGTGCGAAGCGGGCGGCAATGCGCGGCACGTGGAGCTCGATCGGCGTCATGCTGCCCACCAGGAGCATCTCGTGCAATTCGGTGGTCCACAGCGTGGCATGCGGGAAAACGTCGAGAAAGCTGCGCACCAGCGAACGGGTATCCTCGTCATTCTGCGTCGGCAGCGGCAACCATTGGGCCACCAGCCCTCCCGACTGCAGGCGCGACGCCGCCAGCCGGTAGAACTCCGTCGAATAAAGGTTGACCACGCCGGCCGCGGACGGCGGCGGCGGCTCCAGTGTGATCAGGTCGTATTGCTGCGCGCTCTGCAACAGCTCGCGCCGCCCGTCGTGCAGGCGGATGTCCACCCGGGAATCCGTGGTGACACCGTAGTTGCCCCGGAACTCGGGCGCGGCGCGCACCACGGCCGGCAGCAGTTCCGCCACCACGCGCTCGCGCAGGCCGTGATAGTTCAGCATGGCGCCGGCCGTAATGCCGGTGCCAAGCCCGATCACCAGCGCGGAGCGCGGCTCCTCACGGTGGATGATCAGCGGCAGCAGTGTTTGCAGCCGCATATAGCGCAATGAGGTCATGGCATCGCCAGAATTGGAGACGCCCTGGATATACAGCCGCCGAAAGGTGTTGCTGGCCGAGGACTGCTCCACCACCGCCACCGTGGCGCCGCGCCCCTCTTCATAAAACACCAGTTCGCCACCGCGCGCATGGGTCAGCAGCGTTGCCAACCTGTCGGCCGGCGCAAACGCCGCGGCGATCACGCAGAGCACCGCAACCATCGGCACCGCCCAGCGCGCCAGGCGCTGTGTACCGGCGCCCAACGCCACCGCTGCCACGCCGACCATGCCGCCGGCCACTGCCAGCACGGACAGCGTATGCACCAGTCCGATGTAAGGCACCAGCAGGAACCCGGCCAGTGCGGTACCGGCAATGCCACCCAGCGTATTGAGAGCCACCACACCGCCCACGCCAGCCCCGACGCTGCGGTTGTCCACCGCCACACGCAGGACAAAGGGGAAGGCCGCCCCCAGCAGCAGGGTCGGCACGAATACCACGCACAGGGCTGCCACGGCAAAGCTCGCGCACGCCGCCGCCAGGCCATTTGCCGTGGCCGCCAGCACCCGGGTCGACACGGCCGACTGCACGCCCGGCAGCCATTCGCCGAGCACCACGACCTGCAGCAGAGCCACCAGCCCCGCCGCTGCGATCAGCATGCCGAACGCGCCCCAAGGATCCCGCGCCTTGTCGGCACGGCGTGCGGCCAGCGCGCTGCCGATGGCCAGGCCCGCCAGGTAGGTGGCCAGCACCACGGCGAAAGCGAAGGTGCGCGTGCTGATGAACTGCACGATGGCCTGCGACCAGACGACCTCATAACCGAGCGCGATACCGCCAGCCACCGCATAAAGGACGAGCGCGAGCCTGCCGCCCGGGATATCGCGGTCCGACGCGCCCGCCATATTTGTGGGAGCCGTGGTTTGTTCATTGGCCGCATCGGCCTGCCCCGCGCGTGACGACAGCGCCAGCGCAACCACCGCGGCGGCGCCGTTGAGCGCGGCTGCAGCGAGCGCACTACCGGTAATGCCCAGCCACGGGATCAGGATGAAGCCGGCCAGCAGCGTGCCGGCAATCGCGCCGGCCGTGTTCGCGGCGTAGAGCTTGCCGCCGCGCGTGCCGACACGGCCGACGCGCGGGGCGAGCGTGCGCATCAGCACCGGCAGCGTGCCGCCCATCGCGGCCGCAGGCAGGATCACCAGCACGAACGGCAACGCCCAGGCCAGCAGGCCCGCGCGGCTCTCCAGCCATGCAAACGGCGCCGCCGAGCGCGCCAGCGCCAGCGTGGCGGCAATCGCCAGTACCATCACGGCGATCTCCAGCCAGGCGTACAGCCGGAGCGGCCGGGCGTGCCGGTCGGCCACGCGGCCGAACAGCCAGCCGCCCAGCGCGAGCCCGGCAAAGAATGCGCTCACGGCGGTGGTGACGGCGTGGACATCCACGCCGACCACCAGCGCAAGCTGCTTGATCCACAGCACCTGGTAGATGAGCCCCGCGGTGCCCGAGGTGCACAGCAACAGGGCCGGCACCAGCAGCGTGTCGCGGTCTGCCTGCTGGTGCTGCCCTGCCCCGACCGCGGCGCCATGCGCGCGCCCCGTATTGTTCGATGCGTACCGCACCTTTCCCTTACCGGAACTGGCGCCGGCGCGCGTGTCTGCCATGGTGCGATCCTTGACGGATGAACCAGCCGCCCCGGGCATTGCAAGGGGCGGCTGGCCGAACGGGGCCTCCTGCCATTACTTCGCCGGAGATTTATCCAGGGACTTCATCAGCGCCTCGGTCATCTGATCAATGCTGAAGCTGGGCGGCCGCTGGCTGGGCGGGTACTCCTTGAATGTCTGAAGGAACGGCGCAACACGATAGACAGCGTACTGCGCCATGTAGACGTTCTTCGTCGCCCAGTCATAGTACTGGTCCGAGACTATGTCAGCCCGCTCATACGGATCCATGCGCAGGTTGAAAATCTTCGGCACGCGCAGGCAGGTGAAGGGGTTGGCCCACACCTGGAAGCCCCCCGGCTGGCGCTGCTCGCAGAAGACCGCCTTCCAGTTGTTGAAGCGGTACGCCACCAGCACGCCATCGTCGTTGAAATAGAAGAAATCCTGGCGCGGCCCGGTATTGCTCTGCCCGGTCAGGTAGGGCAGGAAGTTATAACCGTCCAGGTGGACCTTGAAATTCTTGCCGCCGATACTGGTGCCCTTGAGCAACCGCTCCTTGACGTCGGCATCACCTGCTGCCGCCAGCAGCGTGGGGAACCAGTCCAGGCCCGAGATCATTGTCGTCGAGACCGTGCTGGGCTTGATGTGTCCCGGCCAGCGGATGATGGCCGGCACCCGGAATGCGCCCTCCCAGTTGGTGTCCTTCTCGCTGCGGAACGGCGTGGTGGCGGCATCGGGCCAACTGAACTGGTTCGGGCCGTTGTCCGTCGTGTAGACGACGATGGTGTTGTCGGCGATCTTCAGGTCATCGAGCGTCTTGAGCAGCTTGCCGACGTCGTCGTCGTGCTCGATCATGCCGTCCGCATATTCGTTGCCAGGCATGCCGCTCTGCCCCTGCATCGACGGCCGGACATGCGTGAACAGGTGCATGCGGGTGGTGTTCATCCACACGAAGAACGGCTTGTCGGCCTTCACCTGCTTTTCCATGAAGCCGATCGCCGCCGCCGTGGTTTCGTCGTCGATGGTCTCCATGCGCTTGCGGTTCAACGGACCGGTGTCCTCGATCTTGCCGTCTGCAAACGAATGGATCACGCCGCGCGGCGAATTCGCCTTGACGAAGGCAGGGTCATTCTTCGGATAGTACGGCCGCTCGGGCTCCTCTTCCGCGTTCAGGTGGTAAAGGTTGCCGAAGAACTCGTCGAAGCCGTGCGCGGTCGGCAGGTACTCATTGCGGTCGCCCAGGTGGTTCTTGCCGAACTGTCCCGTTGCATAGCCGAGCGGCTTCAGCGCCTGCGCAATGGTCACGTTCTGCGCCTGCAGGCCGACCGGGGCGCCGGGAATGCCAACCTTCAGCAGACCGGTGCGCAGCCCCACTTCGCCGGTAATGAAGGTGGACCGTCCCGCCGTGCAGCTGTTCTCGGCGTAGTAGTCGGTGAACATCATGCCTTCCCGGGCGATGCGGTCGATGTTGGGCGTGCGGTAGCCCACCACGCCATGGCTGTAGGCACTGATGTTGGTCTGGCCGATATCGTCGCCAAAGATGACCAGGATGTTGGGCTTCTTGCCCGAGCCGGTACCGGCGGCCAATGCCGGAGCGGACGCAGCGGGGACCGGTGCTTGCGCCGCGACCGGCGGGTTCTCCTGAGCGGCAACCGGCGCCGGCGCCGCCGGCGTTTCGGCTGTCGAGGGCGCCGCGGACGGCGCCTGCCCCTGCTTGGGCTCCTCCTGCTTGCTGCAGCCGGCAACGGTCAGGATGGCGGCGGCAACAGCAAGCATTGCCAAACCGCCTCCCCTCTTCCTTGTTTCTTTAGCTTGACTCATGTCCTAGCTCCATTAAACGAACCCTCATTCAACCCCGACTCCTTCCTGCCAAGTGCTTGCTACGGCTTGCTCCCCGGGTAAATCCGCCCCCAGTCCTGCTTCATGCTGACCACCGTCCACCCCTTGGCGGTGGCCACATCCAGCGCCTTGTCGAGCTTGCCGACCTTGGACTGCCGGTCGTAGGCGAACTCGCGTTCAGCGTCGTCGTGATGGACCAGCACCGCCATGCGCGGCCCTTCGCCGCTGGTGGTGTACTCCAGCATCTGCAGGTCGCCATCCGAATTGCCGACGGCAAGGATTGGGCGGCGGCCGATGTGCCGGTAGATGCCGACCGGCTTGCCCGGCCCGTCGTCGATGAACTCGAACTTGGGATCACGCACCAGCACTGGCTTGCCGTCACGCGTGGTGTACTGGATGGCCTGCGTGGAGCCGATCACCTGCTCGGGCGGAATGCCGTAGACCTTCTCCGTCCAGGGCCGCATGAATTCGATGGTGCCGCCGGACACGATGTACGTCTTGAACCCCATATTCCGCAGGTAGGCCAGCAGTTCCAGTTGCGGCTGATAAACCAGTTCCGTGAACGGTCGCTTGAACTTGGGGTGGCGCGCCTGCGCAAGCCAGTCGCGGATGGTGCGGTCGTACTCCTCCACCGTCATGCCGCTGTTGGCGGCCATGACCAGCGGCATCAACTGCTTTTCGTTCTGCATCACGCCCTGCATGTCATTGGCCATCAGGGCCTTGAATGCCGGGTTGTTCTTCCACTCCGGATGCTTGGGTGCAGCCGCCCTGACCTGGTCGAGCAGGAAGAAAAACTGGAAGTACAGCGGCTGTTCACTCCACAGCGTGCCGTCGTTGTCGAACACTGCCACGCGCGCTTCCGGCGGCACGAAATTCGGCGAGTCCGGGCGCGTGACGTCGGCAATGAACTTGAGGAGCGCCTGCCTGGCCGCGCCATCGCGCCAGGACGGGAGCGCCTGGGCAGCGCTGACTTCCGGGGCCGGCGCGTTGGTGGAAGGTACCGCTGCCCTGTCTGCTGGCGATGTCGTGCAGCCTGACAGGTTCGCCCCGGTAAAAGCCAGTGCCAGCGACATCATCGCCGCAAGTGTCATGCGCGGCAAACGCGTGCGGCTATTGCTGGCGGATGTGTTGCGAGTCAAGATGTGGACTCCTTTCGTCTGTCAGTCGATGTGGGGGCGACTTCACAGTGGCTGCTTTCGCAGCGCGTCCCAGCGGCTGTCATCCATCACGAGCCGAAAGCCCAGATGCGACATGCTGTTATACGGATCGGTACCGCGCCGCGCGCTCGGGCGGTAGCTCAGGCAATAGTCTTCGTTGCAGAGAAACGAGCCGCCGCGCGTCACGCGCTTGGGCGCGCCCACCGGTACGCCGGGCTCGCTCGGATCCCATGACTCGGCCGGACCCGCGGGATCGCTGATCAGCTTGGCGGCACTGGCCTCGCGACGGAACTGGTCGGCCCGATACCAGTCGGCCACCCACTGCCAGGCGTTGCCGGTCATGTCATACAAACCGTAGCCGTTGGCGGGAAACGTGCCTACCGCGCTGGTGCCCACGGCACCGCCCGCCTTGGCGCTGACCACGGGGAACGGCTGCACTTGCTGGCCCTGCCAGACGTTGGCCATCTGGCGGCCGTCGGGCGCGAATTTGTCACCCCATGCGTAGGTGGCCTGCTCCAGTCCGCCGCGCGCCGCGAACTCCCATTCCGCCTCGGTCGGCAGCCGCTTGCCGACCCACTTTGCGTAGGCCTGTGCGTCCTCGTAGGAAACCTGGACGACGGGATGATTGTCCTTGCCTTCGATGGAGCTGCCGGGACCGTTCGGGTGCTTCCAGTCCGCCCCCGGCACATAGCGCCACCAGCGCGAGTAGTCGCGCAAGGGCACCGGACCGGGCGTGCCGACGAACACCATCGCCCCCGCCACCATGTTGCGCTCCGGCGGACGCGGCGTGCCCGGCGGCAACTGCACCCTCAGCGTTTCCCAGTCGGGTGCTTGTTCTGCGGTCGTGACGTAACCCGTGGCGGTGACAAACTTGCGGAATTCGGCATTGGTGACGTGGTGCTGATCCATCCAGAAGGCGTGGATGCGCACCTTATGGGCGGGCCGCTCGTTGGCTTGCGCAAGCTTGTGATCGCTGCCCATCTGGAATTCGCCGCCCGGGATGTGGACCATGCCGGCCGGACCGCGAACGCCATCGCCCACCTGAACGCCCGCCGGGCTACCCACCGATGCGTGGCTGCGCCACCAGGCATACGTGACGCCAGCGGTGCCAGCCGCGGCCACCAGCAAACCGCCCAGCACGGCCTGTCTGGCCGTCAGGCCAAACAGGCTCCACGCCGATGTTGCCGCCATTGCCCGGCTGGATTTTCCGCTTCTGGCCATCGGGCCTCCGAGAATAGGAACAACGCAGCACCCTGCGTATATCCGGGCATGATGGCGGATACCCGCCACAAACTGAACTTACTGTTTTTGCGTTTCGATCTAAATGTTTACGCGCCGTCGGCGGCGCTCTGCGCATGTTGCCGCGCCGGGGCAGGCCGTTGGCGAGCCCGCTGGAACAAGACCTGCGTGGCGCTGCATCACCCGGCCAGGTGCCACCCGCCTGTGGCGCGCGGTGAACTGTCGCCAGGCTTAATGTGGTGCAAACGGCATATTTACCGACACATGAATTACATGCCGTTTAAAACAGTCTTGTTGCTGGTTTCAAGACTGTAACCATCAACGACCGGTCGCCCGCAAGGGGCACCACATCGGTGATTGCCCGCCAAACACGGTATCCGGCCCATTCAGAAGTATTAGGAAACAGATTGCGAATATGCGGCCGACCACACCACTCCGCCGTTTGTCCTAGGGCGTTTGGCCGACTTTACGCACGCGATTGACACCCGCGGCGACGCAAGAAGCGCTCCCAAAGTTGAACAGATTCAACACGTACGGCGTGGTGCCACACCGGCTTCGTGTAGCCCGCGCCACCATCGTCATCGCCAGCGATCTGTCGCACCCGGCACATGACGCCGTGTCCGGACAACGTCTAACCAACTCGCCGTGGCCGCAAGAGCCATCGGCATGTGTGCCCGACCACGGACATTTGTAACGACCTCGCAACGGTTGAATGGCCCGCATTTGCGCCGGCCGCGTCTTCCCGCTCAGCAAAATTCAATCAAATCAATGTGATAGCGACCGTGGCACGGCCGTAGCTATGGCTTTGCGAAGGCATCGTGTGCGCTGCCGCCAAGGAGAGGCGGACAACAACGCGGCCGGCCCTGTCGCAGGGCGCCCTCTCGCGGGGAGCGCAGGAGGCGTCCGGATCGCCCGGCAAGGAACCGCCGGCAGCAGGCGCGCGGCCGACCACCCTGCAAGATCAGAGAACCAGAGACCGCCCATGCAGAAAGTTCTCGCTGTTTTCGGGACGCGGCCGGAGGCCATCAAGATGGCCCCCTTGATTCATCGGTTGCGCATCGCGGGTACGTTTGACCTGCGCGTCTGCGTCACCGGGCAACACCGGCAGATGCTCGACCAGGTATTGCAGTTGTTCGAGATCGTTCCGGATTTCGATCTCAACGTCATCAGCAACGGGCAGAGCCTGTCCGATATCACCACGCGCGTGCTGTCCGGCGTCCACGCCGTGCTGGACCAGTACACGCCGGACGCCATGCTGGTGCACGGCGACACCACCACCACGCTGGCCGCCACGCTCGCGGCGTTCTATCGCAATGTGGCCGTCGGGCACGTCGAGGCGGGCCTGCGCACCGGCGATATGAACGCACCGTGGCCGGAGGAAATGAACCGCCGCGTGACCGACGTGATGGCATCCTGGCACTTCGCACCAACGCAGCAGGCACGAGAGACTCTGCTGCGCGAGGGCGTGGACCCCATCCGCGTTTGCCTGACGGGCAATACCGGAATCGACGCGCTGCTGCAGGTCAAGGGCCGCCTGGACACCGAACCCGACATGCGCGACCGGCTGATCGGGCAATACCCATTCCTCGACGCCTCGCGCCGCCTGATATTGGTGACCGGGCACCGGCGGGAAAACTTCGGCGCGCCCTTCGAGCGCTTCTGCACCGCGTTGCGGCGGCTGGCGAACCGCAACGACGATATCCAGATCGTCTATCCGGTGCATCTGAATCCGCATGTGCGCGCGCCGGTCCACGCCATCCTCTCCGGACATCCGAATGTCCATCTCATCGAGCCGCAGGAGTATCTGCCGTTCGTCTTCCTGATGTCGCGCGCCTACCTGATCGTCACGGACTCGGGCGGCATCCAGGAAGAAGCACCGGCGCTGGGCAAGCCCGTGCTGGTCACGCGCGAGACGACCGAGCGGCCGGAGGCGGTTGCCGCCGGCACCGCACGGTTGGTCGGCACGGACACCGACCGGATCGTCGCCGCGGCGGAGATGCTGCTGAACGATTCCGACGAGTACGCCTGCATGTCGCGCGCCCACAACCCGTTCGGCGATGGCCGCGCGAGCGAGCGCATCGTCCAAGCGCTGCAGTCCAGACATGCCAGCCAGTATCGCGAATGCGACAACTCCGTCGCCAGCACCAGCCTGCTCAGCCTATAGCCGAGAAGAAAACCACGAAAAATCAAAGCGTTGCCATCAATGGCCTGCTACTTGCCCAACGTTATCGACTGTGTTTTTCCGCATCGCTCGCGGGAAAGCCGCCAGCCGGCAAGCCGTTCTCAGGAGGGTTGAACAATGAAGCTCGCACGTATCGTCACAGCGGCCACGGCGCTTCTTGCCGCAGGCGCCCTGGTATCGGCACCTGCCCTTGCCGCGTTGACCTCGGACGCGGCCGCGGCTGTAGGCGGCGCGCCACTCTACCTGCCGGCCAGCCCGTCGGACCCTGGTGGCCTGAAGGGCCATGACCACGGCAGCCAGTTCGATACCAACATCGAGGCCCACTCCCACGGCAAGAACAAGGCCGCGCAGGACAAGCTGGTGAAGAAGTCATTGAAGAAGGCGGTGGCTGGGCCGAAGGTCAAGGCGGGGTCCTACACGCTCGCGCCCGCGCCCGGCGCCGAGAAGGACTGACGGACTGACCCTCGCAAGCGACTGCCGGCGCCCCTGCCGCGCAGGGCTGCCTGGACATCCCCCCGTCGCGCGTGGCGTGCGCGGCGGGGGGCAACAACAATCATCGCGCCTTGGAGAAGACCGTGTTCCGCAAACTCTACTCACTCCTGCTAAGGGGCAGCGCCCTGGCCCTGATGGCCCTGGCGATGGCCCTGCCGGCGATGACCCAGGCCGCCACCAACCAGATCGCGCTGCTGGTGCCCGACGGCTTCTCGCAAACCGATCCGCGCGTCACCGCGTGGCTGGACGGCGCGGCGGAAGAAGGCCTGAAGATCACCGTCATCAGCGACACGCAGTTCCTGCAAGGCACGACGACGGCCCAGTTCTCCGGCATCATCCTGCCCGACCAGGTCCACGTGAACGCCAGCGACGCGCTGGTCACCGCGCTGGAAACCTACACCAACGGCGGCGGCAAGCTGATGCTGGTGTACGACTTCGGCGCGCTCACCACGACGGGTTTCTACGCCTCGCCCAAGAGCCGCTTCAGCAATCTGGCCGGCGTGGACTACGTGCTGTACGACCAGTTGCTCGGCAACATGATCGGCCTCGGGCCGGTCACCGGTCTGTCCAGCACGCTGCGCACGATCCAGGTGCCGCCCGGCAAGTCGATGGCCTGGACCACGACTCCCGCGACCGACCCGGTGGAAGGCATCTCGGGCTATGTCTACGGCTTCCTGACCTATCCGAGCTTCGTCACGCAGGGCACCTACACCGGTACCGCGCTGCTGTCGTCGCCAAACTTTGGACTGGTGGCCGGGCTGCGCACGTTCGGCACGGGCCAGGTGCTGTTCGTCAACTTGCCGCTGTCGTACCTGAAGGGTCAGACCGACGGCATGCTGCTGCACGGCTTCCTGCGCTACTTCGGCACCAACCTGATGGGCATGGCCAGGCTGTCCGCGCAACCGAAGGCAAGGGGCGGACTGGTGCTGAACATGCACTTCTGCGCCGGGGATCAGATCGACCCCGCCATGACACTGCGGAACTGGGGCATCTTCAACAACGGCCCGTTCTCGGTATCCGTGACAGCCGGTCCTGATCAGGTCAGTTTCGGTGACGGCCTGGGTATCAACCTGTCGCAAAACGTCACGGCCCAACAGTTGTTCGTCTACCTCCAAGGCAAGGGCCACAAGATCGGCAGCCATGGCGGATGGATCCACGACTACTGGGGCGCCAACGCCAGCGAAACCAACCAGGCCACCTTCCAGCAATACCTGGTGCTCAACAAGCAGGCCGTGGAAGCGGTGACCGGCAAGCCGGCCGTCGAGTACGCGGCACCGGAAGGGAATACGCCCCAATGGTCGGTCGACTGGCTGGAGGCCAATGGCAACACGGGCTACTACTTCCTTGGCCACACCGGCATGGGGCCCACGCGCACCTATCGCAACGGCGTTCTGGCGAACAAGACGATCCGCGCGTTCCCCGTCATGCCGTTCGGCAAGTACGCGACCTTCGAGGAATTCGAGGACTTCCTGGTCCCGTCGTCGTCGATCACGACCTGGTACAACCAGTTGACCGACTTCGTCGTCAAGTACCGCACCAGCCGGTTGATCTACATGCACCCGCTTGGCGCCGTGGACTACCGCACCGTGCTGAACGCGCTGTTCTCCCGCACCGCCAACCTGAAGTTCTCCGGGCAGTTCAACTGGTACACGATGGACCAGCTCTCGCAATTCGCGCAGCGGCGTCAGCAGGTTACCTGGACGGCCACCGACGGCGGCAACGCGTGGACGTTCCAGGCCAGCCATCCCACTGACATGACCGACATGACGTGGGTGCTGCCGCGCACCTCGTACAACCAGCCGTTCGTCACGGGAGGGCTGGCATTGGTCACCTGGGATACCAACAACTGGATCGTCACGTCGATCGGAGGCACGACACTGACCTTCACTGCCGGCAAGCGATAACACATAAACACGAGGCTGCCCGGGGCGCGCGACAACAGCGCCCCGAGGCGGGGCCACCAGGAACGGGGAGCACGGAGCATGGAGCCAGCACAGCGCATCGCCCTGTCTCCGGGTCCGCTCGTCGCCGGCTTCGCGCCGGCCCTCGACGCGGTACTGGAAGACGTCGGCGGGACACCGGAGCTTCTGTCCGACCAGGTTCTCGTGGCCGGACTCACCACGTTGCTCCTGCTGATCCTCGCGCTGATTCTCATCTATGCGGGCCGCCATTACCTGTTCACCCTGAACCGGCTGTTCGGCCGCCAGCGCCACCCGTACCTGGATATCGACGTGGCGGACTGGCCCAGCCTGACCGTGCTGGTCGCCGCCCACAACGAAGAGGCCGTGATCGCCGGCTCGCTGGCCTGCCTGCTGCGCGCGGACTATCCCGCCGACCGGCTCACGATCATGCCGGTCAACGACCGCTCCACCGACCGCACGCGCGAGATCATCGACGACTTCGTGACCCGGCACCCGGGCCGCATCGTGCCGTTTCACCGAACGGGCGGCAAGCCGGGCAAGGCCGCGGCACTCAAGGATGCCGGCGAGACCATCACGAGCGAGGTCATCGTCGTGTTCGACGCCGACTACCTGCCGCCGGTCGGCCTGCTCAAGCAACTCGTCGCGCCGTTCTTCGACCCTGAAGTGGGCGCCACGATGGGCCGCGTGGTGCCGCTGAACCTGGCCACCAACCTGCTGACGCGGTTGCTGGACCTGGAGCGCTCGGGCGGCTACCAGGTCGACCAGCAGGCCCGCATGAACCTGAACCTGGTGCCCCAGTACGGTGGCACGGTCGGCGGCGTGCGCATGCGGGCGCTGCGCAGCGTCGGCGGCTGGCACGACGACGTGCTGGCCGAGGATACCGACCTCACCTACCGGTTGCTGCTGGGCGACTGGAAGACGATCTACCAGAACTGGTCGGAGTGCTACGAGGAGGTGCCGGAAAGCTGGCCGGTCCGGGTCCGCCAGATCAAGCGCTGGACCAAGGGCCACAACCAGGCGCTCTATCGCCACGGCTGGAAGATGGCCGTGTGCCGGGACCACGGCCTGCTCGAAAAGATCGACGGCGTGGCGCTGCTGGGCATCTACATGATGGCGCCGATGATGCTGCTGGGATGGATGATCGCCATCGTGCTGTTCTATGTGAGCGGGCTGCCACTGCTCGGCGCCGCCGTGACGCTGTTCGCGCTGATGTCATATGGCACGCTGGGCAACTTCGCCGCCTTCTTCGAGATCGCGGCCGCGGCCTATCTCGACGGCAGCCGCGAGCGGATCCGGCTGCTGCCGCTGAACTACTTCGGCTTCCTGGTCAGCGTATTCAGCGTGTCGCAGGCGATTTTCGAACAAGTCGTCTTCGACTTCCTCTTACGGCGCGAGCTGCGCTGGGACAAGACAACGCGATATCGCCAGAGGAGTTGAGCGCATGTGGGCCGTGCTGCTGGGCGTCCTGACCGCTTTCGTGTTCGCGCTGCCGCTCTCGCCGGCCTTGATCGAATGGCAGCGCCGGCGCGACATCCGCCCGTTGCCGATCGACGGCGACCACACGCTCGACGTGGCGGCGGTGGCGGCGGAATTCCGCACCATGATCGACCGGCAGGCGGAAGCTGGCGAGCGTGGCGAGATCACCCAGCAGATCGGCAGCCTGCGGCCCGTGACCTACGTCACCACCGTCTTCCGGCCCACGATCGCGGAGGCGGCGCGCGGTCTGTGCAAGCGCACGCTGGTCGCGCGCGGGGCACTGGCCCTGCCGGATAACTATGCCTTCTCGCGCGACCTCTATGGCAGGCAAAGCCTCTGCACCGGCAGGAAGAACCGCGTGCAGGCCCTGCTGTCCGAGGGCGAGATCGTGCTGCGCAGCTACAGTGAGCTGCACCGCTGGGCCCATGCGCAGCGTGTTCATGTGGAGCCGGATTGCCGCCTGTTCGGTCCCATCTCGGCCACGCAGACCATCCGCCTCGGCAATGGTTGCCAGTTCTCCTCCGCCAACGCGGCGGTGATCGTGTTCGGGACGCGCGGCTCGCCGGATCCCGCCGTGCATGCCGCGATGCAGGAGGACGCCCTGCGCGGCTGGACCCAGGCGCCGGCAGGCCCGGTCACGCTGACCGCCGACGGGCGCTGGCTGGTGGCACACGACTTTACGTTCCCCGCCAACCGCCAGTTCCATGGTGACCTGATTGTTCATGGCGACTTGTGGATCGGCACCGGCGCCCGCATCGCCGGCAGCGTCAAGGCCAGTGGCAGCATCTGGCTGGGGGCCGGCGTACGCATCGACGGCGCGCTGATCGCCGCCGACGCGATCTCCGCCGCACGCGCCTGCGCCATCGCCGGCCCGGTGGCAGCCGAAGGCGAGATCGACATCGGCGCGCAGTGCGTGATCGGCGCGCCGGGCAGGCATACTACGGTGGTCGCTCCGCTACTGCGCGTCAAGGCGGGCGCCGTGGTCCACGGCGCGGTGTGCGCGCTCAAGGAGGGCCGGGTCGTTGCTGACGGCCCCAGCGACCCCTCCCGGCAAGCCTGAACCCCATGAAAACACTGATCGCACTCTTTCTCCTGATCGCCGCGAACCTGTCGAACCCGGCAGGCGCGGCCAGTCTGACGCTGTCGGGCTACCAGCGTCCCGACGGCGCCATCACCACCTACCTCGGCGGCGACTCGGTCGATCCGTACTTTGCCGCCAAGGCGCTGCTGGTGGCCCACAATGCAGGCCTGGACACGAGCGCGGCGGCCGGCCGGTGGATCGCCTGGCAGTTGCCGCGCCAGCGCGACGACGGCCGCTTCGATCGCTATTGCCTGACCAACCAGCAATTTGCCGCCTGCAAGCCAGCCGATGCCGATGACGCGCTGATGGCGGTCTGGATGGAGTTGCTCGTGAGCACCGCGCCGCCGCAGGGCATGCCCGACGCCTGGAAGGCCAGCTTCGACAAGGCCGCGCGGTATCTCGACACCCTGCGGGACCGGCGCACCGGCGTCTACCATATCTCGGCCGAACTGCCCGTGGCGCTGCTGATGGACAACGTGGAGATCTCCGGCGCGTTCAAGGCGATCGGACGCTACTACCAGCGGCGGGATGAAAGCGCGGGCACTGCCTGGCGGCGCCGTGCCGAACAGCTCGACCGCGACATCCTGCGCGTCTTCTGGCGCCCGCCCCAGGGCTACCTGGCCAGCACCCAGCCGCGCGACAAGACCGAGTTCTATCCGGATATCGTGGCCCAGGTCTTCCCGATCCTCGCCGACATCCAGCCAGGCAACCGGACCAACGCCAGCGCCTACCAGTCGTGGATGCGCGACCACCGGATGGCCTGGCTGCAGATGTCGGAGGTCGATTTCCCCTGGGGACTGGTCGCCCTGGTGGCCGACAAGATGGGAGACAAGGATGCCATTGCCTGCTGGCGCCTGCGCTCGGGCCAGTTCCGCCACGGCAAGCACTGGAACGTATTGGAGGAGGCCCTGTACCTGGCGTTTGAAGCGCGCCTCTCCCCCGAGCAGGCGCTGGCCCCGGCCCCGGCGGGCCTGGTCTGCCGCTGACCGGGAGCGCCGCCGTGACAGCCATTGCCGCCGGCGCAACGGGTGGGGCCAACCATTATCGACGGATTCGCGTTAAGCAGTGTATGGTTCCAATGCTGCTGCACGGCTAAAGGGTGCCAACGGCACCATCGGACGACAAGAACGACAGGACAGCCATGGTCAAGCCCCCGAACTCCAGAAGCAAGGGCGCCCCCGCCCGACTTGCCCCGCGTTTTGCCCGGCGCTTTGTTCAGCGTCTCGCCCCATTCCTTGCCCCCCTGCTGGCGCTGGCGCCCGTCACCAGCGCTCACGCGCAGGCCGAGGCCACTCCGCCCAGAACCTTCGCGCCGCTCCTGACCGGATTCATCGAAGGCGGCATCGGGCACGCCAACCTGACCGGCGGCAACGCCAACTGGAACGACCAGTTCCTGCGCGGCGGCGTCCATCTCACCGACAAGGACTACGTCACCGGCGAAATCAGCCATCAGCGCCACTTTGGCGACCAGGGCACATTCTTCGGCCTCGGCTACACGCGCACCTTCGACGAGAACTGGTATGGATTCCTGAGCGCCGGGACCAGCGCGGGCGGCTTCTTCCTGCCCGAGTTCCGCGTCGACGGCCTGCTGTTCCGGAAATTCCTCGAAAAGAAGAACCTGGTGGCGAACGTCGGCTTCACGTACTACCGCGCCAAGGAAATCTATACGGACAAGGCGCTGCTGCTGGGCCTCACGTACTACTTTGACGCGCCGTGGATCGTGCAGGTGGGCGCGCGCCTGAACCGCAGCGACCCGGGCAATATCCGCTCCGACCGCGGCAACATCGCGATCATCTACGGGCGCGACAAGGATCAGTACATCACGCTGAAGTACGACGGCGGAACGGAGGCCTACCAGCTGACAGGCCAGCAGTCGGTACTGAGCGACTTCACCAGCCACGAGGTCTCGCTGACCTGGCGCAAGTGGATCACCAAGAAATACGGGATCAACCTGCGCGCCATCTACTACGAGAACCCGTCCTACAAGCGCAAGCAAGCCGAAATCAGCGTATTTGCCGAGTTCTAACCATGCCGCACCGGCCCCAGGACACACCGCCGACGCCAGACAAGGGCGATGCCCTTGGCCTGACGGTCCTGTGCCTGGCGCGGCACCGCTCCCTGGACCATCTGACGCTGTCGGCGCCGGCGCTGGCCGCCATCCTGCTTGCGCCGGTGCTGTTCAACCTCGCCGAATGGCAGCTGCGCGGCTACCTCAGCGCCGGCTGGGCGAGCGTGTTCCGCTTCTGGCTCGACAAGCTCGGCATCGCCGGAACCGTGCTGGAAACCCCCACCACCCTGGGATGGTTCGATATCACGCTGCCCTATCTGCACGTGTTTGCGCCGGCGCCCGGCTGGCTGGCATGGTTCACCGTGCTGGCGGTCACGGTCATTGCCGCCCTGATGGCGCGGCGCATGCCCGACCACTTCCTGCCGCTGCGATACCTGGCGCTGTTCGCGGTGTTCGTGCAGGCAACGGCGCTGCTGTTCTTCGCCATAGCGCCTGACCGCTTTCCGTATACGGCAAGCGGCTATGTCGACAATGGCCTGAAGACCGCTTTCGGCTTCCTGCTGCTGTTGCCGTGGGCGCACGCCCTGCTTTACTACATCTTCGATTTCTCCTGGCCGCGCAAGCTCTGCCTGACCCTCCTCAGCCTGGCCTTTGTCGTCGTCGCCGTGCCGCTGCAGATGACCATGCACGTGTACGTGCTGTCATGCTGCTCGCTGCTGCTGATGCCGCTGCTGTCGTTCGTGCTCGGCCCCACGCTGCTCGTGCTCGGGTGCATTGCACTCTATGGATGGGCGATGAGCTGGGACCGGGTGGAGCGCCGCGTGGCCGGTTAGGGCCTGCCGGCCGCGCGCTCCCCTTTATGACCGGACTGTGACGGCCTGTCTGCATGGCTGGCGGTCACGTTCCTGTCATGCGTAAGAAACATCCACCGCTGAACATGGCGATCCCTCATCACGAAAGCCATGCCATGCAACCTGATTCCCTCCGATTCCGGCTGACCGGCGCCGCACTTGCCAGCGCGTTGCTGGGCGCCACGCTGCTCGCCGCCTGCGGCGGCGACGACAACAACAACGTCACGCCAGCCGCCTCCGACAGCAGCGAGCCAACGCTGGTTGCCCGCGCGGTATTGCCGGCGGCAACGTTTGCCGCGGGACCGGTCTCGGGGCGATATGTCAGCGGTGACCTGAACGGCGCCGCGGCGCCCTTCACGTCGCAGCCGGTGCAGGGCTTCTCGGCGGTGCTGCGCAACAGCGACGGCACGTTCATGGTGATGGCCGACAACGGCTACGGTTCGATGGAGAACTCGGCCGACTTCAACCTGCGCGTCTACACGGTCGCGCCCGTGTTCAAGACCGCCGCCGGCGGCGCGGGCAGCGTGACCGTCAAGAGCTTCATCGAGCTGAAGGATCCGAACAAGCTGGTGCCGTTCACGATCACGAACCAGTTCGCCACCGACCGCGTGCTGACCGGCGCCGACTTCGACATCGAAAGCATGCAACGCGCGCCGGACGGCACGCTGTGGTTCGGCGACGAGTTCGGCCCGTTCCTGCTGCACACCGACGCGCAGGGCGTGCTGTTGGAAGCGCCGATTCCGCTGCCGGACTTCGAGACCCCCGGAAAGCAGATCCGCTCCCCGCAGAACCCGTTTGCGGAAGAGGCCACGCCGGTGCGCATCATGAACGCCGTGCGCGCCCATGCCTTCCAGAACGGCGCCAAGCGCGCGCCGGTGTTTTCGCCCTACTACGTGCAGCTCAAGTACGACACCAACGGTGTGAAGTCCAGCCCCGACGCGCACTACGCGCGCGGCGCCAACCCGCAGCCAGGCCTGACCAAGGCCCCTTCCGATACGATCGACGTGGCGTCGCTCAAGGCCGCCGGGCATAACGTGGTGACCTGGACCGTGAACGACCCCGCCGAGATGACCACGTTGCTGAAGGCCGGCGTCAACGGCATCATCTCCGACCGCCCCGACCTGCTCTACACGGCCGTGGCGAACTTCGATGCCAACGGCGACGGCAAGCCCGGCGACTACCTGATGCCGGACGGCCTGATCAACCCGGCCAGGTTCGACGCCCAGGGCCACCGCGGCGCGCGCAACCTGCGCCCCGAGAACACGCTTCCCGCCATGGAAGCCGCCCTCGACAACCTGATGACCACGCTGGAAACGGACGCCGGCATCACGCTGGACGGCGCGGCCGTGCTCAAGCACGACCCGTACATCGAGGCCGTGAAATGCCGCCGCGCCGACGGCGCGCCCTATACGGCCGCCGACGAGGTGCTGATCAAGAACCAGACCCTCGCGCAGATCCAGACCACGTTCATCTGCGACAAACTCTTCCGCGGCGCAAGCCAGGTCAATGACCCCGCGCTCTCGCCGGTCTCCGTCGCACTGGCCACCACCAAGGGCTACGTCAGCCCGTATGTGGTGCCGGCGGCCAAAGACATCTTCGATCTCGTCAACGCCTACGTGGACTACTACTCCAAGGGCGCCGGCAAGGCCCATCCGCAGGCGGCCAGGCGCGCGGCCAACGCGCAGAACGTGCGCTTCAACATCGAGACCAAGATCAACCCGCGCAGCGACAAGGACGGCAAGGGCAACGTCTACCGGTCCCGCACCGTGGACGTCAACACCATGGCGGACACGCTGGCCAACCTGATCGTCAGCCAGAACATGCAACTGCGCGCGGACATCCAGAGCTTCGATTTCCGCACGCTGCTGCGCGTGCAGGAGAAGTTCCCGGCGATCCGGACGGTCTACCTGTTCGGCGACTTCCCGATCTATGGCGACCCGGCCAACAGCGACGACGGCACCAATATGCAGGACGAAGCCGGCGCCAACACGCCCTGGATGGCGGGCCTGTTCTGGCCATACCGCTCCACGGCAACGTCCAACCCGTTCCGCGCCAAGCGCTCCGGCGGCTTCGAGGGCATGGCCATCAGCCCGGACGGCAAGAAGCTCTACCCGCTGCTGGAGTTGCCGCTCTCCGGGCACGATGCCAAGACGCTGCTGATCTCCGAGTTCGACATCGCCAAGCGCCAGTTCACCGGCGTGCAGTACAAGTACAAGCTTGACGACAAGGGCACCAACATCGGCGACTTCATCCTGTACAACGCGACGGAAGGCATCATCATCGAGCGCGACGGCTCGCAGGGCGACCTCAAGGGCTTCAAGAAGCTGTTCCAGGTCACACTGGGCAAGCCGGGCGAGTACGTGGGCAAGACCGAGCTGGCGAACCTGATGAATCTGCGCGATCCGGCCGGTATCAGCAAGGGTGGCGCCGCTGGGGACGTAGCGATCGGGGATCCGTTCGGCATGCCGTTCAACACGATCGAGGATGTGCTCGTGCTCGATGCCAACACGCTGCTGGTCATCGACGACAACAACTTCCCGTTCAGCGTCGGGCGTCATGTGGGAATCAAGGCGCCGGATGACAGTGAGTTCATTCAGATTCGGTTGCCGAAGGCGTTGAATTTGGCGAAGTAAGGGGTGGGCGCGGCCGCCGGGCCTGTTGGGGGCGGCGGCCGTGTGATTGAAAGACTTGAAGGCTGCACGCCGGGTTGGTGGGCAGCCTTTTTGTTTTTTGGTGTTGTGTCTGTTGCCTGGCATGTCCTTTGTGGCTGCGGGCTTGCGGCGTTGGTTGTTTCGGGCAAAGGCATGTTTCACGTCCCCTTCGGGGCCGCGACTCACTTTTCTTTGTCTCGCCAAAGAAAAGTAAGCAAAAGAAAGGCGACCCTGTGCGGCTGAA
>JACXTT010002928.1_pt1 | contig 26724 bp, 20 predicted proteins | sample 9270951 | NCBI WGS metagenome assembly JACXTT01 (sample SAMN15532306, study PRJNA645909) | rock metagenome | isolation source: weathered quartz diorite | place: Puerto Rico | collected 2017-06-21 | reverse complement strand
AGCGCCTGAACCCGTACCTGCTGGTCCGCCACGGCGAGCCTGAGCGACTCTGCGTCCACCAACGCCACCCGCAGGCGTTCCCGGAGCAGGGTGCTCTCATTCTCCAGCGTTCGCGTCTGCTGAATCTGCTGCTCCCCACGCAGCCGCTCTTTTTCCTGCTGCTCCTGCGCCAGCTTGAGCGCCTTCGCGGTTCCGCGACTCTCCGCCAACAGCCGTTCATTATCACGGTGCAACTGGGTGATCTCGTCCTGGCGCACCAACGCACTCTGCTGGGCCTGGCGCAGCTCCATCTGCACCTGCTGCAGCTGCGCTTCATGCCGGCGCTGTTCCTGGTCGCGCTGGTCACGGCTGGCACTGCGGAAATGTTCCAGGGCCTCGCGGGCGTGCAGGTGCTTGTCCTCCAGCGAACGGATCTGCTGATCCTTGTCCTTGAGGCGCAATTCGTAGTCGCTGCAGGCCTGGCTCAGCCCCGCGTTGCGGGTCTGTTCGGTCTGCAGCATCGAGCGGGTGACCTGCAGGTTGGCCGATTCATCGGCCAGGGCCACGGCCTGGATCTCGAACTGACGTCGTTGTTGTTCCAACTGCTGGGTCATCTCGGCCAATTGCGCCTGCCATTCGGCTTTTTCCGCCGCCCACTGCGCCTGAGCCTGCTCGACCGGTTCCCGCGCCTGTTGCTGAAGACGTTGCGCCAGTCGGGAGACCAGCTCGCCGAGCTCTTCATCCAGTGATTGCACCGGCACCGCATGCTTCAGGTCACTGTCGTCCAGTTCCTTGAGATAGCGGTGAATGGTGGTCTTGGAACCGGTATTGCCCATTTCGATACGTACCGCATCGATGCTTGGATGCTCGCCGCGGGCGAGGATCGCCAAGCGTGCCGTTTGCACCACCGCCTTGTTTACGCCGCCGCGAGCCATATTCTCTCCTACGATTTCGTACTGTGGTACGTACCATGTATTTACATAGCATATAGATAAAACAAAGAAGCCGATATTGGAAATTATTGACACGGGATATACTGGTATTACCCCGTGTGATAAGCGGTTTTCGCATTTTTGCCCGGGGAATCAGTACGAATGTCGGGAACCGAGTCCATGAACGAGCTGGAGCGCTACCTGCAGGCGGCGACGCGGGACAACACCCGTCGCAGCTACCAGGCCGCCATAGAACATTTCGAAGTGAGTTGGGGCGGTTTCCTGCCAGCAACCAGCGACAGCGTGGTGCGCTACCTGATGGCTCATGCCGGCGTGCTCTCGATCAATACGCTGAAACTGCGGCTTTCGGCCCTGGCGCAATGGCACAACAGCCAGGGCTTCGCCGACCCGACCAAGGCGCCCCTGGTGCGCAAGGTATTCAAGGGCATCCGCGCCCTGCACCCGGCCCGGGAGAAGCAGGCCGAACCGCTTGAGCTGCAGCATCTGGAGCAAGTCGTCGCCAGCCTCGATGCCCAGGCGAGCCTGGCCTTGGCCGCCGATGATCGGTCGACGCTGCTGCGTGCGCGGCGTGACAAGGCGCTGATCCTGCTGGGTTTCTGGCGGGGCTTTCGCAGCGACGAGCTCTGTCGCCTGGAGATCGAGCATGTCCGCGCCGTCGCAGGCTCGGGCATGACGCTCTATTTACCGCGCAGCAAAAGCGACCGTGAAAACCTCGGCAAGACCTACCAGGCGCCGGCCCTGCAGCGCCTGTGTCCGGTGCAGGCCTATATCGACTGGATCAATAGCGCCGCGCTGGTGCGTGGCCCGGTGTTTCGCGGCATCGACCGCTGGGGGCACCTGGGAGAGGAGGGCCTGCACGCCAACAGCGTCATTCCCTTGCTGCGCCAGGCCCTGGAACGCGCCGGGATTGCCGCCGAGCACTACACCAGCCATTCGTTGCGCCGTGGCTTCGCCACCTGGGCCCACCGCAGCGGCTGGGACCTGAAGTCGCTGATGAACTATGTCGGCTGGAAGGACATGAAGTCGGCCATGCGCTATATCGAGGCCAGTCCTTTTCCGGGCATCGGGCCGATCGCCGAGAAAGCGCTGGATCAGGGAGCATAAGATTTCTTCTATTAATAGCGTCTGTTCATAGCGAAAACCAATCGCCAGCATCAGCTTTGCCAATGAGCCAGGGCACGAAAGAATGGCTAGGATTCTCCCCATCAAGTTCTTAACCCATGACGGAGAGTCACCGATGCCTATCATCAACAGCCAAGTTAAACCGTTCAAAGCAACCGCTTTCAAAAACGGCGCATTCGTCGAAGTCTCGGACGCTGACCTGAAAGGCAAATGGTCTGTCGTGTTCTTCTACCCAGCCGACTTCACCTTCGTTTGCCCGACCGAACTGGAAGACCTGGCCGACAACTACGCCGAGTTCAAGAAACTGGGCGTTGAAATCTACAGCGTGTCGACCGACACCCACTTTGCCCACGCAGCCTGGCACAACACTTCGCCAGCCATCGGCAAGATCCAGTACACCATGATCGGCGACCCGACCCTGACCATCTCGCGCAACTTCGACGTATTGATCGAAGAAGCTGGCCTGGCAGACCGTGGCACTTTCGTGATCAACCCTGAAGGCCAGATCAAAATCGTTGAAATCAACGATGGCGGCGTAGGTCGCGACGCTTCCGAGCTGCTGCGCAAGATCAAGGCCGCCCAGTACGTTGCCGCTCACCCAGGCGAAGTCTGCCCAGCCAAGTGGAAAGAAGGCGAGGCCACCCTGGCTCCGTCCCTGGACCTGGTCGGCAAGATCTAAGTCCGTGAGTCATTCAAGGGCGGTCATCCGCACTTCATAAGTCAGCCGCACCGCCCAATAACGCCCGGGTGGTTATCACCTGGGCGTTGTTATTTCTAAAGTACTGAAAAAGGGAAATCGCCCGCATGTTGGACGCCAATCTTAAAGCCCAGTTGAAGTCGTACCTGGAACGGGTTACGCAACCGATCGAGATCGTCGCCTCCCTTGATGACGGCGCGAAATCTCAGGAAATGCTCGCGCTGCTCAAGGACGTCGCCAGCCTTTGCGCGCACATCACCTTGTTGGACAACGGTACCGATGCGCGCAAGCCGTCGTTCTCGTTGAATCGCCCGGGAGCGGATATCAGCCTGCGTTTCGCCGGCATCCCCATGGGCCACGAATTCACTTCGCTGGTGCTGGCCTTGCTGCAAGTCGGCGGCCACCCTTCGAAGGCCAGTGTCGAAGTGATCGAACAGATTCGCTCGCTCAAGGGCGAGTTCAACTTCGAGACCTACTTCTCGCTGTCCTGCCAGAACTGCCCGGACGTGGTCCAGGCGCTGAACCTGATGGCGGTGCTGAACCCGAATATCCGGCACGTTGCCATCGACGGCGCGTTGTTCCAGGACGAAGTCGACGATCGCAAGATCATGGCGGTACCAAGCGTCTACCTCAACGGTGTGAACTTCGGCCAGGGCCGCATGGGCCTGGAGGAGATCCTCGGCAAGCTCGATACCGGTGCCATTGAGAAGCAAGCGGAAAAAATCAGCGCCAAGGACGCCTTTGATGTGCTGGTGGTCGGCGGTGGCCCGGCCGGTGCCGCAGCAGCAATCTATGCCGCGCGCAAAGGCATTCGCACCGGTGTCGCGGCGGAGCGTTTCGGTGGCCAGGTGCTCGACACCATGGCAATCGAGAACTTTATCTCGGTCCAGGAAACCGAAGGACCGAAGCTGGCCAGCGCCTTGGAGGAGCACGTTCGCCAGTACGATGTCGATATCATGAACCTGCAACGCGCCAGCGCCCTGGTGCCGGCCAAGCAGGCCGGTGAGCTGCACGAAGTGCGTTTTGAAAGCGGTGCCAGCCTCAAGGCCAAGACCGTGATTCTGGCCACCGGCGCCCGCTGGCGTGAAATGGGCGTGCCGGGCGAGCAGGAATACAAGGCCAAGGGCGTGTGTTTCTGCCCGCACTGTGACGGCCCGCTGTTCAAGGGCAAGCGTGTCGCGGTGATCGGTGGCGGCAACTCCGGTGTCGAGGCAGCCATCGACCTGGCCGGCATTGTCAGCCACGTGACGTTGCTGGAGTTCGACAGCAAGCTGCGCGCCGACGCCGTGCTGCAACGCAAGCTGTACAGCCTGCCGAACGTCGATGTCATCACCAGTGCGCTGACCAGCGAAGTCAAGGGTGATGGGCAGAAGGTCACCGGGCTGGTCTACAAGGATCGCGATTCGGGTGAGTTCCACACCGTCGACCTGGAAGGCATCTTTGTGCAGATCGGGCTGTTGCCGAACACCGACTGGCTCAAGGGAAGCGTCGAGCTGTCGCCTCGTGGCGAGATCATCGTCGATGCCCGTGGTGAGACCTCGCTGCCTGGTATTTTCGCCGCCGGTGACGTCACCACGGTGCCGTACAAGCAGATCGTGATCGCGGTGGGTGAGGGCGCCAAGGCTTCGCTGAGCGCCTTCGATCATCTGATCCGTACCTCTGCGCCGGCCTGAACTTAATGTGGGAGCGGAGCTTGCCCGCGAAGAGGCCCTAGAGGTCGCTAAAAGCTTCGCGGGCAAGCTCCGCTCCCACACATGCATCATTCCCACAACTCGGTAGCGGTATGAAAAACCCCCATGAATCTTCGATTCATGGGGGTTTTTCTTTACAGGGCGCTATCAGGCGTCTTGCAGCGGCGCCGGCTGGATGATTTCAACCCAGTAGGCATCCGGATCCTTGACGAAGGCCAGGCTTTTCATGCGTCCGTCGCTCAGGCGTTTCTGGAACTCCACGCCCAGGGCTTCGAAGCGCTCGCAGGCGGCGCGAATATCCGGCACCGAGATGCAGATGTGGCCGAACCCTCGGGGATCGGTATTGCCATTGTGGTAGGCGAAGTCCGGGTCATTTTCGGTGCCGTGGTTGTGGGTCAGTTCCAGGATGCCTGGAATCGACTTCATCCACTGGGTGCGCTCGGCGGCATCGGCCGGGATCTGGGCCTTGTCCACCAGCGCGAGGAAATACAGGCTGAATTCAGCCTCGGGGAAGTCACGTTTTTCCACCAGGGAGAAACCCAGCACGCGGGTGTAGAAATCCAGGGACTGGGTAATGTCCTTGACCCGCAGCATGGTGTGGTTGAACACGAAGCCTTGGGTGGCGGTGTCGGGTTGGGCGGTAACGCCGGGGAAGGTGTTCAGGTCTTGCAGGCTCATGGGCTCTCCGCAAAGCTGGTAAAAAAGGCGGGCGATCATGGACGCGGCAGCAGACTCGCCGATTCCGATCCGGTGGGGCGCGATCATACTGAACCGGGGGCGCAGGCGCCAAATTCGGGCGGGTGGATTTTAGCCCCGAACACAACTGTGCCGGGTAATAGCGGGCTACTTCGGATTTGTCGGGGAAATGATAGAAAAGAGTACGCAGGCTGCCGAAGAGGCATAAAGAAGCCCGCCGAAGCGGGCATTGGGGCGCTAATCCTTTAGCAGCCTTCATCCTGTAAGAATGGATGTGAAAAATGTGTGAATCGCGTGAACAGGTAGTTTTTCATCCGACAAGCGTAATAGGGACGAGGCATTCGCTCAGGCCGGTGTGAGAAATTTTTTACATGCAATATAAGAGAGGGCGAAACCTTCAGGTCCGGCTATAACGGACACTCAGTCGTTTTTGAGTTCTTCTTTCCCGACACCGGTCGGAAAGTGGGGACTCTTGTCTGAAAGTCTTGTCGTCGACATAAACGATAGTTGGCTTCCTACTTAAATGGTTGCACGGTTCTGATGGGGACCGCCCGTGCGTCGGGTGCCAAGAAAAAAGCCCTGCAGGGGCAGGGCTTTTGCGTTGAGGCGCGAAGTCAGCCGCGCAGCCAGGAATCAACGGTAGCCGCACCGTATTGTTCCTTCCAGGCCTTCAGGCCACGGTGATTGCCGCCCTTGGTCTCGATCAGCTCACCGCTGTGAGGGTTTTGATAGACCTTGACCACGCGGGCGCGCCGCTGCTTGGGCGCAGCGGCGACCCGGCCCGCGCTGGGGTCGAGAATCGCGATGATGTCGCGCAGGCTCTTGTCGTAGGTTTTCATCAAGCCCCTGAGTTTTTCCTCGAACTCGATCTCCTTTTTGAGCCCGGCATCGTTTTTCAGGGCTTCAAGCTGGGCGAGTTGTGCTTTCAGGGCTTGTTCTGCGGCACGGAATTCAGCGAGTTTGGACAAGATGTTTATCTCCACGAATTGTATTCGGCTGCCATCTACCTAAAACAAAACGACAAGCCAATGCTTGCAACGGCTTTCGTCACGCGTATGCACCTGGGTGTGGCAGTGCGGGAAGTTACTTATAAGCCCGGGGGCTTCCTGTCAATTTGCAGCAGGTATGTAAAAGTGTAGTAGTGATCAAGCCAAGAGTAAATAACATGGGTTAGCGGTTACAGAAAATAGCATAGACAAGTGTCCGCGCTTTATTCTGGCACTGCGATATTATCCTCTTGCAGGCTGACCTGTCGTTTGAAATTGTTGAGAAAGTCTTCCGCAGGCAGCGGCTCGCCAAACAAGTAGCCCTGGAGAAAAGCAACGCCCCGGGATGTCAGGTAGTCGCGTTGGGCAAGGGTTTCGACACCCTCGGCGACGATGCCCAGTTCAAGCTTGGCGCTCAACTCGATAATGCTGTCCAGAATATGCCCGGACAACGCATCGGCGCCGATCATGCCGACGAAGCTCTGATCGATTTTCAGGTAGTCGACATTGAACTGGCGCAAATAACCGAGGCTGGAATACCCGGTGCCGAAATCGTTATCTATCTATAGTCAAATCGGCCGGCGAGGTCGATAAAGGCCTGGGTCGCCGGGGAGACCTGGCGCCGGTCGAGCACGGCGATACCGATCTGGCGCTTGACCCGCGGCAACAATGGCCGGCTGACGTAGCCGGGGGCCGGGTGTTCCGGCAGGGATTGCTCGGCCACCACGCTCACGCCTTCGCCACGCGCCACGGTAGCCAGGGTGCTGAGCAGTTGCGCGGTGCGGTAGCGGATGTCCGGGACCAGCCGCTGGGCCGCGAACAGCTGGGAAACCAGCTCGCCGGAGCCGGCTCCGGTGAGGATGAACGGGTCCTGGCACAACGCCTTGAGCTCGATGGCCGGCTGCTCGCACAACGGGTGGCCGACGGGGAGCAGGGCGACCATCTGGTCTTCCACCAGGGCAAAGGTGTCGAAGCGCTCCTGTGGCAGCACCACGAAACCCACGTCGATACGGCGTTCTTCCAGCCATTGCAGGACCTGCCGGTCGGGGCCTTCGTCGACCTGCACCTGGATGCCCGGATGGGCCTGGCGATAACGGGCCAGGAGCGCCGGCAGCAGTTTGCTCGAGGAGGTCGGTCCAAACGAACCGATGCGCAGGGTACCGCGTTTCATGCCGCGGGCATCGGCGGCTTCCTGGCGCAAGGTGTCGGCCAGGCCGAGCATGGCCCGCGCCCGTTGCAACAATTGCGCGCCGATATCCGTCAGTTCCACCTGGCCCTGGTGCCGGCGCAGCAACTCGACGCCCAACTCCTGCTCCAGCCCCTTGAGGGCATGGGACACCGCCGACTGGCTGATTCCCAGGCGCAGGGCCGCACTGGTAAAACCGCGCAGTTCGGCAACGTGGGAAAACACTTCCAGTTGGGTCAGGGTCATGAGCTTTTACTCATTTTACGATGAGTCGACATAAATAAAATAATGCGCCCAGTTTGACAACCGTCCTTCTCGATCCGCAGGAAAAACCATGCACGCACAGGTATCCACCTACGCCGCCGGCAGCGACCTGCGGGTCTGCTTCAAGCTCGCCGGGGTTTCGATGATCTGGGGCGGGACCTTTGTCGCCGGGCGCTTGCTGTCCAGCGATATCGCGCCGTTGCTGTTGGCCAGCCTGCGCTTCCTGCTGGCCAGCGTGATCCTGCTGGTGTTTATCCTGGTGACGCGCATCCCGCTGGTACGGCCGGACAAGAAACAACTCGTCCAATTGGCGCTGCTGGGCTTTTTCGGCATCTTTCTCTACAACCTCTGCTTCTTTTACGGCCTGCACTACATCAATGCCTCGCGGGCGTCGCTGATCGTCGTGTTGAACCCGGCGGTGTTCGGGCTGGCTTCGTGGCTGTTCTTCAAGGAACGCCTGAGTGCGTCGAAAGTGCTCGGCATAGTGGTCTGCATGGGCGGCGCGGGGCTGGTGATCATCAGTGGCAACCGCAGCGTGTTCGAAGGCTCGACCCAGACCAGGGTCGGTGATTTGCTGATTTTCGGCTGCGTGCTGTCCTGGGCGGTCTACTCGCTGTTTTCCCGCAACCTGACCCGAGTGCTCGGCCCGCTGGCCACCGTGACCTATTCCATCTGGTTGGGCACGGCGATGCTCTGGCTGACAACCTGGATGCGCGGGGAGGTGAGTCTTGCGGTCATGGGGGCGTTGAATCCTCCCCAGCTATTGAGCCTGGTCTATCTCGGCGGCCTGGGTTCGGCGCTGGCCTATATCTGGTACTACGATGGCATCCAGCGTATCGGCGCGACGCGTTCGGGGGTGTTCATCGGCCTCAATCCGCTGACGGCGGTAATCTGCGGCGCGCTGTTGCTGGGCGAGCAATTGACGCTGATCATGTGCCTGGGCGGGGGCCTGATCCTGGCCGGCATCTACCTGTGTAACCGACCGGCGTTGCGCGGGTTCGGGAGGAAATGAAAAAGGGATACGGACAAACCGGGTTACGCCATGTAGAATCTGTTTACGCATATAAGAATAACGTCTTCTGGCAGCAGAAGCCTCGCCCTGAGAGACTGGGTCGATAATGAAGATACTTGGGTTTCAACTGATCTACGGCGACTTTCTTGCCCGCAGCGTGCGGGGAATTTCCTGTGCGCCACCCGCCAACGTCCGCATTGATAGCAACTAACTGACCGTTACTTGATAAAAATGATGAGGCGTCACCATGACCGATATCTTCGAAAACCCGATGGGCCTGATGGGCTTCGAGTTCATTGAATTCGCATCGCCAACCCCGAACACCCTGGAGCCGATCTTCGAGATCATGGGTTTCAGCAAGGTCGCGACCCACCGTTCCAAGAACGTGCACCTGTATCGCCAGGGCGCGATCAACCTGATCCTCAACAACGAGCCCCACAGCGAGGCGTCCTACTTCGCCGCCGAGCACGGTCCTTCGGTGTGTGGCATGGCCTTCCGGGTGAAAAACGCCCAACAGGCCTATGCCCGCGCGCTGGAACTGGGAGCCCAGCCGATCCATATCGCCACCGGCCCGATGGAATTGAACCTGCCGGCGATCAAGGGCATCGGCGGCGCGCCGCTGTACCTGATCGACCGTTACGGCGAAGGCAACTCGATCTATGACATCGACTTCGTCTTCCTCGAAGGCGCCGACCGCCACCCGCAGGGCGCGGGCTTGAAGATCATCGACCACCTGACCCACAACGTCTATCGTGGCCGCATGGCCTACTGGGCGAACTTCTACGAGAAGCTGTTCAACTTCCGCGAGATCCGCTACTTCGACATCAAGGGCGAATACACCGGCCTGACCTCCAAGGCCATGACCGCACCGGACGGCATGATCCGCATCCCGCTGAACGAGGAGTCCTCCAAGGGCGCTGGGCAGATCGAAGAGTTCCTGATGCAGTTCAACGGCGAGGGCATCCAGCACGTGGCGTTCCTCACCGACGACCTGATCAAGACCTGGGACCAGTTGAAGAAGATCGGCATGCGCTTCATGACCGCGCCGCCGGAAACTTACTACGAGATGCTCGAAGGCCGCCTGCCGAACCATGGCGAGCCGGTCAAGGAACTGCAAGCGCGCGGGATCCTGCTCGACGGCTCCTCGCAAGAAGGCGACAAGCGCCTGCTGCTGCAGATATTCTCGGAAACCCTGATGGGGCCGGTGTTCTTCGAATTCATCCAGCGCAAGGGTGACGATGGCTTCGGCGAAGGCAACTTCAAGGCACTGTTCGAGTCCATCGAGCGTGACCAGGTTCGCCGTGGCGTCCTCGCCACCGAGTAAACACCCCCCGGTCTATACATGACCCCCCGTAGGAGCAAGCTTGCTCGCGATGGCGATGTTGGATTCACCGCCGCCATCGCCGGCAAGCCAGCTCCCACATTAGTCCTGTGTTTCCCCGTAAAATCTCTTCGAACACCCCCTCAGCCAAACAACACGCAATGCCTTGGTGGCCACACCCACATCCGAGGTTTGCGCTGCCACGCTATAGCGCCTTAGCATGGGCCTCATCATACAAAATCGAAAAAGTCAAAATATTGGCCTTTTTTGGCATGAAAATTAAAAATCGTAAAAGGACGACATATTGTTGACGATATCAGCTTGATATCTCACTATGTCGACCTTGAGTGATTGACTTTGCTCATGTTTTTTTGACATCAGCGCTCTAAAGGCTCTCCATGAAAAGGCGACACAGTCGGTAAAGGAGAGCGGGCACCGCAGGAAAGACCAGCCATCAAGGCGAATAGCCGCGGCTTATTTCCAGCAGTGCCAGCTTCAGGCGGTGAAGATAGTGATGCACTTTCTTTTGGGATGATTTATGTCTGCCGAACGGGTACTGGTAACAGGGGGCGCTGGTTTCATTGGCTCTCACCTTGTGGATGCGCTGTTGGCCAAAGGCTATGCCGTTCGGGTTCTGGACGATCTTTCCAGCGGCAAGGTGAGCAACTTGCCGATGGCTCATGCCTGCCTGGAACTGGTGATCGGCGATGTCGCCGATGCCGCTACCTTGGCTGAAACCATGCGCGGTTGCCGCGCCGTGGTGCACCTGGCCGCGGTCGCTTCGGTCCAGGCTTCGGTCGAGGATCCGGTGCGTACCCACCAGAGCAATTTCATCGGCACCCTGCGGGTTTGCGAGGCGATGATCGCTACCGGTATCCAGCGGGTGGTGTTTGCCTCCAGCGCGGCGGTCTATGGCAATAACGGGGAGGGCACCCCGATCAACGAAGACACGCCCAAGTCGCCGCTGACGCCTTACGCGGTGGACAAACTCTCCAGCGAGTACTACCTGGACTTCTATCGCCGCCAGCATGGCCTGGAACCGGTGATCCTGCGTTTCTTCAATATCTTCGGGCCCCGCCAGGACCCCTCGTCGCCGTACTCCGGGGTGATCAGCATTTTCAGCGAGCGAGCGAAAACCGCGCAGCCGATCACGGTGTTCGGTGACGGTGGGCAAACCCGCGACTTCGTCTATGTTGAAGACTTGGTGAAGATCCTCGTCCAGGGCCTCGAACGCCCTCAACCCAGCGCCGATGCCACCAATGTCGGCCTCGGTGGCGTGACCACGCTCAATGACCTGATTGCCGCCCTGGAGGCGATCAGTGGCAAAGCGCTGAGCGTGAGCCATGCCCCGGCCCGTTCCGGAGACATCAGGCATTCCAAGGCAGATAATAGCCGTTTGCGCGAGCGTTTCGACCTGGACACGCCGATCGCCATGGCTGAAGGCTTGGCGAGGCTTTACCGCAGTCTTTAGTTTCATCGCCTTGTCGGCACCCGTTTTCGGGGTGTCGGTCGTCTGAAGTTGCGCGGATTGATCTACTAAAGAGTGAGTTATGGAAATCGAGTTTCGCAGGGCGCGTGTTTGCAAAGTGGTGCGACGTCTGTTTACTGCATTGGCATTGTGTGTGACGAACTCAGTGGTACAGGCCGCACCGGCGGCTCCCGCCAGCGTCGGGTTCTGGTACGCCGAGCGGCCGCCGCTGGCGGAGTTGGCACAGTTCGAATGGGCCGTGGTCGAACCCGGCCATATGAGCAACGCCGATGTCACTGCCTTGCGCAAACTCGGTAGCCAGCCGTTCGCCTACCTGTCGGTGGGCGAGTTCAGCGGCGACCGAGCCGCCCTGGACAAGGAAACCCTGACCCAAGGCGCGAGCGCCACCCGTAACCAGGCCTGGAACAGCCAGGTCATGGATATCGCCACGCCGGCCTGGCGCGAACATCTGTTCAAGCGCGCCAAGACGTTGCAGGAACAGGGTTATGCCGGTCTGTTCCTCGATACCCTCGACAGTTTTCAATTGCTCCCTGAAGCCGACCGCGAACCGCAGCGCCAGGCGCTGGCGTCGTTCCTGCGCGAACTGCACAGTCGCCAGCCGACCCTCAAGCTGTTCTTCAACCGCGGCTTCGAAGTGCTGGGCGAACTCGACGGCGTAGCATCGGCCGTGGCCGTCGAGTCGATCCATGCCGGTTGGGATGCTTCAGCCAAGCGTTATCGTCCGGTGTCCGAGTCCGATCGCAGTTGGCTTGAAGGTCAACTCAAACCCCTGCGGGCGCGGAACATTCCGTTGGTGGCCATCGACTACCTGCCGCCCACGCGTCGTGAAGAAGCGCGCAAGCTGGTCCGCCAGTTGAGCCAGGAAGGCTTTATCCCGGTGGTTACCACCCCGGACCTCAACACCATCGGCATGAGCACCGTGGAGGTGCAGCCGCGGCGTATCGCCATGCTCTATGACCCGCGTGAAGGTGAGCTGTCCTATCACGATGGACACCGTGTGCTCGGTGGCCTGCTGGAATACCTGGGGTATCGGGTGGATTACCTGCCGGTCGACAATAGCTTGCCGTCTTATGGCTTCGCTGGTTTGTACGCCGGGGTGGTGGTATGGATGACCAGCGGCCCGCCCCAGGACAGCCGTGCCTTTTATGACTGGATCGGCAAGCGCCTGGACGAACAGGTGCCGCTGGCGATCATGGCCGGCCTGCCGATCGAAGACCGCGCGCTGCTCAAACGCCTGGGGCTGAACCTCGCGCCACAGGGTGCCCGCGATGCGCTGCATGTGCTCACTCAGGACAAGTCGCTGATCGGGGCCTTCGAAGCGCCGGTGATCCCACGCAGCCGCGATCTGATCCGGATGACGCTGCTGCCCGACGGACCGAAACCGGCACTCTTGCTGGGCGACGACAAGGGCGGCAAGTTCGCCCCCGTGGTCATTGGCAACTGGGGCGGCATGGCGTTGACACCTTATGTGCTGGAGGTCAACGCCGAGCGTACCCGCTGGATCCTCGATCCGTTCGCCTTTATCCAGAAAAGCCTGCGCCTGCCGGCTCAGCCGCACCCGGACACCACCACCGAAAACGGTCGGCGGATCGCCACGGTGCATATCGACGGCGACGGCTTCCCGTCCCACGCCGAAGTGCGCGGCACGCCGTATTCCGGGCGGCAGGTGCTGAGCGACTATATTCGTCCCAATCCGTTCCTGACTTCGGTGTCGATCATCGAAGGGGAGGTCGGGCCCAAGGGCATGTCGCCGTTCCTGGCCAAGGAGCTGGAGCCGATCGCCCAGGAGATCTTTGCCGATCCCAAGGTCGAGGTCGCGACCCACACCTACAGCCACCCGTTCTACATGCAGCCGGAAAAAGTCACGCATGAGCAGGATGCCAACGCCGAGTACGGCCTGCGACTGAACATCCCCGGCTACAAGACCCTTGACTACAAACGCGAAATCTTCGGCTCGCGGGACTACATCAACAGTCGCCTGACCACCGCGAAAAAGCCGGTGAAGATGATTTTCTGGCCGGGGAATGCGTTGCCGAGCGACGCGACCATCAAGATGGCCTATGACGCCGGGCTGAAAAACGTCAATGGCGGGCGGACCATCCTGACCAAGGCCAATCCGTCGTTGACCGGCCTGTACCCGCTGCTGCTTCCCACCGCAGGTGGCCTGCAGTACTACGCGCCGGTGATCAACGAGAATATGTACACCAACCTCTGGAAGGGCCCGTATTACGGTTTTCGCGATGTGATCGATACCTTCGAACTGACCGACAGCCCGCGGCGTCTGCGTGGCATTCACCTGTATTACCACTTCTATTCGGGCACCAAGCAGGCGTCGATCAAGGCCATGACCGAGATCTACGCGTTCATGCGCGGCCAGCAACCGATGTCGTTGTGGATGAGCGATTACCTCGATCGGATTCACGGTCTCTACCAGGCCAGCCTGGCCCGCACCTCCGAGGGTGACTGGCAGGTGCGCGGGATGGATGGCTTACGCACCCTGCGCCTGGACCCGGCGCTCGGCTGGCCGGACCTGGGCCGCTCCCGGGGTGTGGCCGGTGTCCGTGATCTGCCCCAGGGCCGTTATGTGGCGCTGAGCAGCGAGCGGGCGCTGTTGGCCTTGCGGCCCGAGCGCGACCCGCGCCCGGCGCTGGAGCTGGCGAATATTCCCTTGCGCGACTGGCGTTATATAAACGACCGGCAAGTGACGTTTTCCTTCGCCGGCGAATTCAACCTGGAGTTCTCGGTGCGCTCGGCCAGCGCCTGTCGGGTCGAGGTCCAGGGGCAACGTTACGCGGGCAAGTCCGAGCAGGGCCTGTGGCATTTCCAACTTCCGCTGAAGCAGGTGAGTGATGGCCAACTCCTCTGCAACTAAGAAGCAAAGCGTGCGGCTGCTCAACCCCTGGGCGCTGCTGCTGGTGGCGATCGCCGTCGGCGTGCTGTTGTGGGCGACCTATCGCAACGAAGACGCGTTTCGTCCCAAGGGCGGCGAGCCGGATGAAGTCTCGGCCAGCTACGCCGAGGTCCTGTTGGCGGCGCACCCGCAGAACAGCGAGCTGCGTACCCAGTTGCTCGACCTGCTGATCCAGCTGGGCGAATATCCACGTGCGGAAAAGCACTTGGCCGAATGGCCGCAACCCGATCCGACGCTGAAGACCTATTATCGGCTGCAACTCGATGCCCTGGCGTTGATCAACAGCCGCGATACCGCGGCGTTGCAGCGCTTGGCCGAACGCTTCAAGGCCTTTGACTACAAGCAGTTGCCAACGCCCCAGCTCGAACGCCTGGCCTCGTTGGCCCTGAGCGCCCAGGCCCCGGGCCTGGCGGCGGATGCCTATGCCGAACTGGCCCGCCGCGATCCCAAGCAGCGTGAAAAATGGCTGCCGGAAGCCGCGAAATGGTACCTGGGCAGTGGACAACCCGGGCGTGCGGCGGATCTCTATGTGCAGTTGCTCGAGAGCAGCCAGAAACCGGAGGACCGTCGCCAGTTTCTCCAGGAAGCCTTCAAGGGGCTCGTGGCGGCGGACCGTGGCGATCAGGCGGTCGAGTTGCTGGCCAGGGAGTTGGCCGCGCACGCTGATGCCAGCGCCACTCAGGAGTGGCTCGATCCGGCCCTGCTGGACCAGGGCGTTGATGTCGCGGTGGCCCATGACCGCAAGGACCTGGCGGAGCAGTTCTTTAGCGAATGGCGCAAGTTGCAGCCTGACAGCCCTGAAGTCCTGGCCAAGGAGTTCAAGCAGCGCCTGGCCTTCGGCGACCTGGCGGGTGCGCACACGGTGGGTCTGCAACTGCTCGAGCAACGTCCGGACGATCCGACGCTGCTCGAGCAGATGGCGCATATCGCCGAATGGCAGGGTGACTCGGTGGCGGCGTTGGACTACTGGATCCGCCTGGGCAAGCTGCGTGACGACCCCGACGAGCTCGAGCACACCTGGCGCCTGGCGATGCAGACCTACGACTTCGACCGGGGGATCCCGGTGCTGGCGGGGATCATGAACAAACGGGCGTTGACCGATGTCGAGATCGACGCCCTGGTGTACGCCGAAGAGTCGCGCGGTACCCCCGAGCAGTCCGAAAAGTGGCTGCGCAGCTATGTCGCCAAGTACCCGAAACACCGTCTGGCCTGGGTCCGCCTGCTGCAGAACCTGGAAAACACCGGACAGTACCCAGCACGCCTGGAAGTCTGGAAGAACTTCGCCAGGCGTTTCCCGCTGACCAGCACCGAGCGCGTGGACTGGGCCAACAACTACCTCAAGCTGTTTGACAGCCAGTCGGCCTGGAAGGTGATCACGGCGGTCGATGGCAACAAGATCAACGACCTTGAATACTGGCAGTCCCGCGCGGAGCTGGCCTGGGATCTGGAGCTGGATGACGAGTTACGGGTCGCGCTGGAAAAAAAGCTGGCCATCAAGGGCTCGTTGAATACCGGCGATGAGAGTGAGCTGATTGCCCTCTATCGCACCCGCGATCCGCGCAAGGCCTTGCAGTTGACCGTCGACAGCTGGAAGCAGGGCCACGACCCGCAGCGCCTGGTTGCCGCGTTGCAATTGGCGCAGACGCTTCAGGACTGGCCGCTGGTGATCGACCTGCTCAAGGATAGCGAGCAGTACCCGGAAGCTTCGAAGCTCTCCATGGTGCTGGCGACCCGTGGTGCACTGGCCGTGCAACAGGGGCAAACCGAGCAAGCCTTGCGCCTGTATCGCGAGGGGTTGAGCCGTTTCCCGGATGACAACACCTTCCGCGAACGCCTGATGTGGCTGTATGTCGATCTGGGGCGCAGCGGCGAAATCAAACCGCTGTTGCAGCAATGGCGTGCCCTGGCCCGCAGCGACAGTACCTTGTGGCTGCCGTTTGCCGCTGCCAGCCAGTGGGTCGGGCGCAACAGCGAAGCCCTGGCCTGGTACCGCCTGTACCTGCAAGCCAACCCTGGGGACTGGATGGTCCAGGCCGCCTACGCCGATGCGCTGGAAGGCGCCGGTTATGCCGATTCGGCCCAGCGCCTGCGGCTCAAGCTCAACCGCGAGGTAACGCCGGAGCAGGTTCGCGCCACACCGCAGGGCTATGCCACCTGGTTGCGGTTGCTGGCCAGCAGCTACTCGTCACGCAAGGCGCAGAACCAGTCGATGCAATGGCTCGACGGCTCCAAGCCGATGCTCCAGCTGTGGTTCGATCAGTTGCTGGCACGTCTGGATAACATCAATCAGTCGGCGCAGAAAGAAGAGTGGCTGGCCTGGGCCCGCAGTCGTGGCCTGAAGATCAGCCACTACGAACAGATCCAGGAGGCCCTGCGCGGCACCAACCGCGAAGCCCTGGAGCGTCTGCTGGCCAGTGGCGAGCTGGACCCGGCGCAGCAGGTCGAGGGTCTCAACAACCTGGGACGCAGCGCTGAAGCCCTGGCCGTGGACCTGTCGTCGCTGGGTGAAGACCAGCCGCCGGCAATCCGCGAGCAACTGCGCCGCCAGGCCATCGAGATGACTGAACGCACCCCGCAGGGCGTGCAGATTGCCTGGGATCGACAGGATTACGGGGGACTGGTGTTCAGCGGCCCACGCCTGACCACCGCGAGTTATCTGAACGACAACTGGTACGCCAAGCTGGTGCTGGAGCAGGGTCAATACAGTGGTGATACCCTGGATTCGTCACGCCTGGGTACCGAGACCAATACCGAACTGACCTTGCAGCGGCAACTGGAGAACGGCAGTTACAAGCTGATCCTCGACAGCAGCCTGCGCAAGGGCGACGACCGCAACGGCCTCGGCGTCAGCCGCGCATGGCAGGTCGACAACGGCAACGACCTGGACGCCGGTGCCGATTGGCACCGCAAGAACGAAGACAGCGGGTTGATGCGCGCCTTCGGTCGCCAGGACGATGCCTGGGTTGGCGGGCGGCATCGTTATTCGGCCCGCGACCAGTTGTCCTGGAACCTGGCCCAGCGCTGGTTCTCGACCCGCGGCGGTGATGACCTGGGCAACGGCCAGGCACTGAAGATCGAGTTCAACCACACGTTGCAGTTCGAAGGGCCGAACTGGATTTTGCGTAGCGGTATCGACTACCAGCAGAACCGCTTGAACGACCGCTCGCTGGCCAACCTTGCCAATACCTTGGGCGGCGCTATCGACCTGGCCGGCCTCGGACTCGACGACCCGAGCCAGATCACCAGCGAGAGCCTGCTGCAGAAACATTACGGCCAACTGTTCTTTGGCAGTTCGTGGCGGCGCGGTTTTCCGGGCGCACTGAACCGTACACGTGGGCAGTACACCTGGCTGGTGGATCTCAGTTCGGGTTGGCAATGGACCGACAACACCATCAACTACGCCATCAGTACCGGTGTCGGCACCGAGGTGCTGGGGGATGACGAATTGGCAGTGACCTTCGGCTATCAGTCGGCGCCGGAAGGCGGCACAGGCAAGTCCGGTGGGACCGCAGGTGTCAGTTACAGCGTGCGTTTCGGACGCTGATCATGGAATTCAAAGAGGAGTTAACCTTATGCAATCCATTCGTTGCGTGAGTCTGGCAATGGCCGTTGTACTGATGGCCGGCTGCAGCAGTTTCACCGGCCAAAGCAGTCCTGAACTGTCCAGCAAGGCCCGTTGGGGCGTATTGCCGCTGGTCAACTATTCCCAGACGCCACAGGCCGGCGAGCGCAGTGAGCAGATCCTGCTCAGCGTGCTGAGCAGCCGTGGCCTGCAACCGCAGGTCTACGCCGGCGCGCCGGGGCAGGGCGAACAGGCCTTGCTCGACGACAACGAGCGCCTCGCCGGTGCCATGGACTGGGCCCGTGAGCAGAAGCTCGATTACGTCGTGTCCGGCAGCGTCGAAGAGTGGCAGTACAAGAACGGCCTGGATGGTGAGCCGGCGGTGGGCATCAGCCTGCGAGTGGTCGAAGCCAGCACCGGCAAAGTCCTCTGGAGCAACAGCGGCGCTCGCGCCGGCTGGTCCCGCGAAAGCCTGGCTGGCGCCGCCCAGAAGGTGCTCGACAAGCTTGTCGGTGGCCTTCGGATCGAGTGACTGCGATGAACTCTCCACACATGGACTACGCGCTTGCGCCCCGCGCCAGTGGTCCGGCGTCATGGCTGGAAACCTTCCTGGTGACCGCGTTGGTCATCGGCTTCGGTCTCTGGTTGGCGCCTGAAGACCCTTTGCAGGTGAAGGGTGAATTTCCCTGGTCGGTACTGGCGCCGCTGTTGCTGGGGGTCCGCTACGGCTTTGTTCGCGGCCTGATCAGCGCCAGCCTGCTGGTGGCGGCGTTCTTCGTCCTGCGTCAGGCGGGGCTGGAAGGCTACGCGCAGATCGCGCCGTCCTACATTGTCGGCGTCCTGGTGTGCGGCATGCTCGTGGGCGAGGTACGGGACCTGTGGGAACGGCGGCTGCTGCGCTTGCAGATGGCCAACGAATATCGCCAATACCGGCTCGATGACTTTACCCGGGCGCACCAGATTCTGCGGGTGTCCCACGATCGCCTGGAGCAGCGCCTGGCCGGTAGCGACCAGAGCCTGCGCAGTTCGTTGCTGGGCCTGCGCGATCGTCTGCGGGGGGTGCCCAATGGCGATGATTCGCTGACCCTGCTGGCCGAGCCGGTGCTGACCTTGCTTGGCCAGTACGGCTCGTTGCGGGTGGCCGGGTTGTACCGTGTGGAACAGGCCCGCGGCGAAGCGCCGAGGCTGACCCTGTTGGCTGCCACCGGGACCATGGGGCCCTTGGACAACAAGGACCTGCTGGTCCGCTTGTGCCTGGAACGCGAAGAGTTGGTGAGCGTGCGTGAAGAATTGCTCGACGCCGGCGGGCAGGCCGCGGTGTCGTCGTTGCAGGCCTGTATTCCGCTGGTGGATACCCAGGGTCGGATGCTCGCGGTCCTTGCGGTGCGGCAGATGCCGTTCTTTGCTTTCCAGGAGCGGACCCTCAGCCTGCTGGCCTTGCTGGCCGGGCATATTGCCGACCTGCTGCATCACGATCCGCAGGTGTTGCAGCTGGAAAGCGCCGACGCCCAGCACTTCACCCGCCAGCTCAAGCGTTCGTTGGTGGATGTCGAGCAGCACGGTTTGTCCGGCTGCCTCTATGCGTTCGAATTGACCCAGCCCAACGATGAGCTGGCACGCTTGTTCGAACGCAGCCAGCGCGGGCTCGACCTGCACCTGTCGCTGTCCAACAACCGCGGGCATTCGCTGTTGCTGGTGCTGCTGCCGCTGACCAGCGCCGAGGGCGCCCAAGGCTATATGGCGCGCCTGGGCAAGCTGGTCCACGAGCACTTCGGCATGAGCACGGAATTGTCCGGCCTTGGGGTCAATGTCTTGCCTTACGATCTGGAGTCGGCCCGGCAACGGGACGGGCTGCGTAACTTCCTGCATAACGAGTGTGGCCTGAATGTTCAGCAAGTGGCTGTTTAGCGGGGCGCTGTTTTTCGAGGCGGGGAGTTGGGCCAGCCTGACGACGCGGTTGCCCGACCTGCAGATCGCGCTCCTGTATGCACTGACCCACGGTATCGCCTGCGGCCTGCTGACCGCGGCGGTATGGTTGCTGCTGCCGGCGCGTTACCGCAGGCCGCTGCCGTGGAGCCCGTTGTTTATTTTCAGCCTGGCGTTTTTTGTACCGCTGATCGGCGCCGTGGGGGTTATCGCGGCGATCTTTCCGGCGCTATACCTGCCGCGCAAACGCGAGACCCAGATGTGGCAGGCAGTGGGTATTCCCGACCTGCCATTTCGTGCGCAGACCCAGTTGCATTCGGCGACCTTCGCCGACAGTGGCTTGCAGGACGTGTTGCGTCACGCGCCGGACCCGGACCAGCGGCTGGCGGCACTGCTGGCCACCCGGCGGATGCCGGGCAAGGAGGCGGTGCCGATTCTCAAGCTGGCCCTGGGCGACCCGAGCGACGATGTGCGCCTGCTGGCGTATTCGATGCTCGACAAGCAGGAAAGCGATATCAACCTGCGTATCCAGTCCTCCCTTGTGCAGTTGCCCGGCGCGCCAGCACAGAAGGCCGCTGCCTTGCACGCCACGCTGGCCCGCTGGTACTGGGAACTGGCCTATCTGGGCCTGGCCCAGGGCAGTGTCCAGCAGCACGTCCTCGGACAAGCCGGCGAGCACGCCGAGCTTGCACTGAAGGTAGGTGAGGGCGGTGAGTTGCTGTTGCTGGCCGGGCGCATCGCCCTGGTACGCGGCGATATCGGCAAGGCACGGCTGCATATGCACCAGGCCGAGCAGGCGGGCGTGGACCCGGCCAAGGTCTTGCCGTTCCGAGCCGAAATCGCCTTTGAAACCGGACGTTATGCCGAGATTCCCGAGCTGCTGAAAAGCCTGCCGCCGGAGATGCAACAACGTCCGCCCTTTGCCGGGCTGGTAAGGACCTGGACATGAAAAAGCCCGTCAACCCAACGCCGATCGCCGATGTCTGCCTGTTGCTCGAAGGCACCTGGCCCTATGTGCGCGGCGGTGTCTCCAGCTGGATTCACCAACTGATCCTCGGGCTGCCACAACTGACCTTTTCGGTGTTGTTTATCGGTGGCCAGCGAGAAGCCTACGGTCAGCGGCGCTATGAAGTTCCAGCGAACGTGGTGCATATCGAAGAGGTGTACCTGGAGGAAGCCTGGCGTAATCCGAAGCACAAGCGTGTCGCGCACACGGCGTCGCTCGAGGAACTGAGCGATCTCTACCGCTACCTGCACAATCCCGAGAAACCGGCCGCCGAACTGGGCTTTGGCGTGCTCGACTCCTTGGCCCAGGGCCGGATTACCCTGGACGACGTGCTCTACAGTCGTCCCAGTTGGGAGGCGCTGACCGACGGTTACGAGCAGCATTGCGCCGATCCGTCCTTCGTCAACTATTTCTGGACCTTGCGCACCATGCAGTCGCCACTGCTGATGCTGGCCGAGGCCGCCCGGCGGATGCCGCGAGCGCGGGTCCTGCACTCGATTTCCACCGGCTACGCGGGGCTTGTGGGCTGCATTCTCAAGCAATTGTGGGGCTGCCAGTTCCTGCTCAGCGAGCATGGGATCTACACCAAGGAGCGCAAGATCGACCTGGCCCAGGCCAGCTGGATCGCCGAGAGCAGCAACCAGGCGCTGAACGATAGCATGGACACCGGCACCGGCTATATCCGCATGCTCTGGGTGCGCTTCTTCGAGCGCATCGGCCATCTGGTGTACGAGAGCGCCGACCAGATCACTGCCTTGTACGATGGCAACCGCCAACGGCAGATCAAGGACGGCGCCCCGGTAGAGCGTACCCAGGTAATTCCCAACGGCATCAACCTGGAACTCTGGACCCAGGCCCTCAATGCCCGTGCCGAAGGTATCGCGCCGGTGGTCGGGCTGATTGGCCGGGTGGTGCCGATCAAGGATGTGAAGACCTTCCTGCGCGCCATGCGCGGGGTGGTCAGCGTCATGCCGCAGGTCGAGGGCTGGATCGTCGGCCCGGAAGAGGAGGATCCCGAATACGTCGCCGAGTGTCGCAGCCTGGTGGCCAGCCTGGGCCTGGAGAAAAAGGTGCTGTTCCTCGGTTTCCAGAAAATCCAGGAAATCCTGCCGCAGCTGGGCCTGATGGTCCTGACTTCCATCAGCGAGGCGCAGCCCCTGGTGATTCTCGAAGCCTGGGCCGCCGGCACGCCGGTGGTGAGCAGCGACGTGGGTTCCTGCCGCGAACTGATCGAGGGCGGCGAAGCGGCCGATCGTGATCTCGGGCTGGCTGGCAAGGTGGTGGCAATCGCCGACCCGCAGGCTACCTCCCAGGCGATCATTGACCTGCTGCGCAGCCCCGAACGCTGGAAGTCCGCCCAGGCTGCGGGTTTGCTGCGGGTTCATCGCTACTACGGCGAAGTCCTGATGATCGAGCGTTATCGCACGCTGTATCAAGCTGCCATGGAGACTGTGTAAATGGCCGGCATCGGTTTCGAACTGCGCAAGATTCTCTCGCGCGACTCCTACACGGCCACGCTGCACGCGTATGTCTACGCTGGCCTGATCAGTTCCGGCCCCTGGGTCCTGTCGATTCTCAGCGTGATGCTGGTGGGGGTCATCAGTATCGGGCTGGTGCTTCCGGAGGTGTTGATCCGGCAGTTCCTGATCACGGTGACCTACCTGATGGCCACGTCGCTGATGCTCACCGGCGGCTTGCAGCTGTTTTTCACCCGTTTCGTCTCCGACCGCCTGTTCGAGCGCAAGTACGAGCAGATCCTGCCGAACCTGGTCGGCGTGCTGCTGCTGGTGACCCTGGGCTCCGGGGTGCTGGGTATCCTGCTGCTGATCACGCTGTTCGACCAGCCACTGATCTACCGACTGCTGACCCTGGCCAACTTCGTGGTGCTCTGCAACCTGTGGCTGGTGATCATCTTTCTTTCCGGGATGAAGGCCTATAACCGCATCCTGCTGGTGATGCTGGTGGGCTATTCGCTGATGGTCGGCAGTGCATTCTTCCTGCGCTACATGGGAATGGAGGGGCTGCTGCTGGCCTTGTTGCTGGGCCACAGCGCGCTGTTGTTCCTGTTTCTCTACGACATCCTGCGCGAGTACCGGGCCGAGAGACTGGTGGCTTTCGACTTTCTGGATCGGCGCCAGGTGTTTGTCAGCCTGTTGCTCACCGGGCTTTGCTACAACCTGGGGATCTGGATCGACAAGTTCATCTTCTGGTACAACCCGGACACCTCGAGCCAGGTGATCGGGCCGATGCGCGCCTCGATCCTCTATGACTTGCCGATCTTCCTCGCGTACCTGGCGATCATTCCCGGGATGGCGGTATTCCTGGTGCGGATCGAAACCGATTTTGCCGAATGGTACGACCGTCTGTTCCGGGCAGTGCGCGATGGCGAGACCTTGCAGCACATCGGCTCATTGAAAGCCGAAATGACCTTCTCGATTCGCCAGGGCCTGCTGGAAATCTGCAAGGTCCAGGGGCTGACGGTGGTCCTGTTGTTCCTGTTTGGCCCGCGCCTCCTGGCGTGGCTGGGGATGTCCAGCTATTACCTGCCGCTGTTCTATATCGACCTGATCGGGGTGAGCATCCAGGTGGTGTTCATGGCGATCCTCAACGTGTTTTTCTACCTCGACAAACGGGCGATCGTGTTGGAACTGTGCCTGTTGTTCGTGGTACTCAACGCCGCGTTGACCCTGCTCAGCCTGCACCTGGGACCGAGCTTCTTCGGCTACGGCTTCACCTTTTCGCTGCTGGCGTGTGTGCTGCTGGGACTGGCGCGGTTGTCGACGTCCCTGGATGACCTGGAGTACGAGACCTTCATGTTGTCGCGCTGAGGTCATCGGGCGCCGGCTGGCGGAACAGGCTCCAATCGCTCTACACTGGCAGGCCTTGTTATTTTTATGGATAAAAAAACAATGCCTGCCGACACCCCCTCTATCGTCATCGAGCGTTTCCGTGAAGCCCATGTCGACGGTATAACCGCTCTCTACAACGAACCCTCCGTCTGTCGCCAGGTGCTGCAAATGCCGTTTCAGTCCGCCGAGGTCTGGCGCCAGCGGCTGATCCAGCGCCAGGACAACGAACGCCTGCTCTCACTGGTGGCGCTGCATCAAGGCGTGGTCATCGGCAGTTGCTCCCTGGAGCAGTACGCACGTGTGCGGCGCAGCCACGCCGGTACCCTCGGCATGGGTGTGGCGACGGCCTGGCAGGGCAAAGGCATCGGATCGAGACTGCTGGCGGCGGCGCTGGAGGTGGCGGACAACTGGATGAACCTGCAGCGCGTCGAGTTGACGGTGTATGTCGACAACGCCGCGGCCCAGGGGCTGTATCGCAAGTTCGGTTTCGAGGAGGAGGGCGTGATGCGTGACTACGCGATTCGCGACGGTGGCCTGGTGGACACCCTGAACATGGCACGGTTGCGCCGCAACGACTGAGGTCATTCGCAGGAAGTGAGTTAATCGCACGTCCCGCCGTGCGATCTGCCATGATCCAGGCTTCGATTCAGGTTTTACCCAAGGAGCACTCCAATGAATGGTGTACAGCAACTGGGGGAAATGCTTCGGCACTACGCCGATACTGAAGCACACAAGAAACAGCTGTTCGAACAGCAATCGGCTCACTGGGCAGCACGGATCGTCGAGTTGTTCGATCGCATGGAGCAGTGGCTGGCTCCGGTAAAGAGCCCGAACCTGCTCGAGACACAGCGCGAGGCCTATGTGGCCTTCGGCCCTAACCTCGCGGTGGAGGCCTCGACCTTCAAGACGCAGAAGCTGACGATCCAGATCGCCGGAAAAACGATGGAGTTCGTCCCGGAGGTGATGGGCCCAGGCGGCAGCATTTCCCTGGCGGTGATGGGGCACACGGCGGCACGTCATGGCAGCGTTTCGCTGGTGGGCGTACCGGGTACTGGCGATTGGCAATGGCGCAAGGCTAACGGACTCAAGGACCCGGACGTCTACGCGTTCGATGCCGACTTCCTGGCCCTGCAGTTGCAGGGCCTGATTCCGCGCGAATACCACTGAAGCGTCCGGCATGGGCACGATCGGATTCCCACGACAAAAAAAGCCCGGGAGGGTTTGCCCGGCCGCCAATCCTATGACACTTTGTCTTCCCCATAGGTTGGACGGCACTTTCGTGTTCGACTCCGGCCTCTTCACAGAAACCGTTTAGAAGGATTCAGCTCATGGCTCAAGTCACCCTCAAAGGCAACCCGGTTCAAGTCAACGGTCAACTGCCGCAGGCCGGCGACAAGGCTCCAGCATTCTCCCTGGTGGGCGCTGGCCTGGCTGATGTCACGCTGGGCAGCTTTGCCGGCAAGCGCAAGGTGCTGAACATTTTCCCAAGCGTCGACACCCCGACCTGCGCGACCTCCGTGCGCAAGTTCAACGCCCAGGCCAACGATGTGGCCAACACCGTGGTGCTGTGCATCTCGGCTGATTTGCCGTTTGCCCAGGCGCGTTTCTGCGGCGCCGAAGGCCTGGAGAACGTCCTGAACCTGTCCACCCTGCGTGGTCGCGAGTTCATTCAGAACTATGGCGTTGAAATTGCCGACGGCCCGCTGGCCGGCTTGACCGCTCGTGCCGTGGTGGTACTGGACGAGAACGACAAGGTGCTGCACAGCGAACTGGTCAAGGAAATTGCCGAAGAGCCTAACTATGATGCGGCCCTGGCTGTCCTGAAGTAATCGCAAGGAGCCGGTCTGCGCTGAATGTGATACCGCTATCGCCAGCAAGCCGGCTCCTACAAGTTTGTGTTTCACCGCTAGGTATCGTCGAGCCCAGAACCCTGTGGGAGCCGGCTTGCTGGCGATAGCGGTCGCGAATTTAGCACCGTCGTCAAGAGTAGGCCCTGAAATAAACGGTTCTTGAAACAAGCGGTTTACAATTATTCACGGCCTGGCCCTGTCCAGGCCGTTTTTATTTGTGCTTCAGTGTCTTACCCGAACACTGACGAATGTCACCCCAAGGTAAATTGCCGGTAAAGGCGCTTTGCCTGAAACAGTTCAGTGCTTATCTTGCAGTCTTCCCAAAAAGAAGTTCTCGCGCACAATGGTTGATCACTCCATGCAATCTTCTGCTTCCCACCCATCCCGTCGTTGGCTGTTCGGCCTGCTGATCCTGTTGATTATCGGTGCACTGTGCTGGCATTTCTGGCCGTCAAGCGCGGATCACAAGGTTGCGCAAGCCAAGCCTGCCGGGCACACGGGCAAGTCGGGCATGATGCGTCCGGGCTTCGGCGCGTCCGCGGGCCCGGTGCCGGTACGGGTGGCACCGGCGACGGTGGGGGACTTCCCGGTCTACTACAAGGCCCTGGGGACGGTGACCGCGCTCAACACGGTCAACGTGCGCACGCAAGTCGCCGGGCAACTGGTCAAGATCAACTTCCAGGAAGGCCAGATGGTCAAGACCGGCGATGTGCTGGCCGAGATCGATCCACGCAACTACGAGAGTGCCTTGCTCCAGGCCCAGGGCACCCTGTTGCAAAGCCAGGCGCAGTTGAGGAACGCCCAGGTCGATGTGCAGCGCTATCGCGGGTTGTTCGCCGAAGACAGCATCGCCAAGCAGACCCTGGACACCGCCGAGGCACTGGTGCAGCAATACCAGGGCACGGTCAAGACCAACCAGGGCGCGGTCGAGGCGGCCAAGCTCAATCTGGAATTCACCAAGATCCGCGCACCGCTTTCCGGGCGCCTGGGCCTGCGGCAACTGGACGTCGGTAACCTGCTGGCGGCGAACGACAGTCAGGCACTGGTGGTGATCACCCAGACCCAGCCGATCAGCGTGGCCTTCACCTTGCCGGAAAGCAACCTCGACACCGTGCTCACGCGCTTTCGCAGCGGGGCGAAACTGCCCGCCGAAGCCTGGGACCGTGGCGACGTGAAACAGCAGGCCAGCGGTGTCTTGCAGAGTCTCGACAACCAGATCGACAT
>JACXTT010002927.1_pt1 | contig 26726 bp, 18 predicted proteins | sample 9270951 | NCBI WGS metagenome assembly JACXTT01 (sample SAMN15532306, study PRJNA645909) | rock metagenome | isolation source: weathered quartz diorite | place: Puerto Rico | collected 2017-06-21 | reverse complement strand
TCGCAGCTCTTAAATATGTAACTATGAATGAATTTTCTCATCTCGATGATAAAGGCCGCGCCACCATGGTAGACGTGAGCGAAAAAAGCGTAACCCGCCGTACGGCCACGGCGCGGAGCATCGTGGTATTGCCGGCCGAGGTAAGCAGGTATTTAACGGACGGCGAACTGCAAACCGCCAAGGGGTCGGTATTTCAAACGGCTATCCTGGCGGGCATTATGGCGGCCAAGAAGACCGGGGATCTGATACCGCTCTGTCACCCGCTGGGGCTGGATAATTGCCATATAACCATAGCGGCCAATGAAAAATACGAACTGGTGATTGACTGCACCGCTGCCATCACCGCCAAAACAGGCATTGAAATGGAAGCCCTGGTAGGCGCTACCATTGCCGCCCTAACGGTGTACGATATGTGCAAGGCGCTGAGCCATGATATTGTGATTAAAGAAACCCGGCTGCTGGAAAAAACAGGAGGCAGGAATGATTTCAAAAAAGCATAAAAAACACGCCGATATCGCCAGGCCTTCGTATGGGCTGTTTGGCCGCAATGAATGGGCCATTACCGGCGCGCCCTGCGCGGTCATAAAAGAACTGGCCCATGCGGTGCTGCAGGGTTTATCGCCCGCTTACCGGGGGGCGTATGCCGATGCGGAGCACACGCATCCCGGAGCAGAACCTGTAGCAACACCGGAAAACGCGGATAGCTCTGCCATTATAACGTATACCGGCAAAAACGGGTACCACCAGGTCAGTGACCATTTACCGTATAATGCATTCCGTTACCGGCAATTGTTCAGCCAGGCCGATTTTGTTTTGGTAAACGGCAATCATTTTGAAGCCACCGCACAGGTATTGATACTGGACGAGCGTAAAACGGCATCGCTGCAAAAGCACCTGGCGCAGCTTACCCAGGTACAATTGCTGCTGCTTGGGCAGGAGATGGATCACATTCCTGGTTTTATAAAAGAAGCATTGCCGGGCTGGCAGGATATACCGGTATACCGGCTGGAAGAAACCAGTAAGATCATTGCCTTCTTTAAAAGCCGGCTGGAACAATCCACGGCCGTACTCAACGGGCTGGTGCTGGCCGGGGGCAAAAGCGTTCGCATGGGAGGGAATGATAAGGGGCGGATGGACTGGCACGGGCAGGAGCAACGGTATTATGTAGCCGATATGCTGAAAACGCATTGCAAAGACGTATATATTTCCTGCCGCCCTGATCAGCAGGGCGCCATAGACCCTGCGCGGCCTGCGCTACCCGATACCTTTACCGGCCTGGGGCCCTATGGCGCCCTGCTTTCCGCCTTCCGGGCGCAGCCGGATGCGGCGTGGCTGGTAGTAGCGTGCGATTTGCCGCTGCTGGACCATGCCGCGTTAGACTACCTTATCCGGCATCGCTACCGGAGCGCCATGGCTACGGCCTATACGAGCCCGTATGACGGTCTCCCCGAACCGCTGATTACCATCTGGGAACCGAAGAGCTACCCGGTATTGCTTTCGCTGTTATCGCAGGGATATAGTTGCCCGAGAAAAGCATTGATAAATTTTGATACTGCATTGCTGATCGCGCCCAACCCCGATGTGTTGCAGAATGTCAACACGCCTGAGGATATGGAAATGGTGAGGGAGAAGCTGCAAGCTGCAAGCCACAAGCATCAAGCCTCTTAAGATAGCCTCTTGCAGCTTATGGCTTGCGGCTCATAGCTCGCGGCTATTTAAACAAATGCTTCCACAATACTTCTACCCCGGCTATAAATACCAGTGCTGCCGTGAGCCGGCGGATAAGCAGGGGATTGAAACGGACCGAGCCCATGCGGGAGCCCAGTTGCCCGCCCACCAATACGGCCACGCATAATGCTATAATACGGTAGTAATCGAGATGTGCGGGAAGCTGCGTTAGCTGTCCCGCAATACCCGATACGGAATTGACCAGGATAAACACGCTGGCCGTGGCGGCAATCTTTTTGGGCGTGTCCCATTTCATGAGGTTGAGCAGGGGCGATAAAAAGATACCGCCGCCAATGCTTACCATGCCGGATAAAAAACCGATGGCGCCGCCCAGCAAAGCATCTTTGATATAATTATTCGGCTTACCGGTAGCGGAAGGTTCCGCATCGCCGGGTTTTGTTTTTACCCAAAGCAGTACCGACGCTACCAGCAGGCTGCAACCCAGCAGTATAAAAAACGTGTCCTGGCTTATTTTCATTTTAGCGCCCAGGAAGGCCATGGACACGCTGCCAATGGCTACCGGAAGGATCTTCTTCCAGTTCACCTGCCGGTGGCGCACAAAAACGATGGTGCCGCCGGTAACCACGATAATATTACACAACAGTGCTACCAGCCGGATTTCTTTAAACGGCAGTGCATAAAGCGCCAATACAGAGAGGTAGCTGGAGCCGCCGCCAAAGCCCACGGAAGCATATACAAAAGCAATAAAGGCAAAGAAAAAGATCAGTTCCCAGTGTTGCATGATTTTTTATTAATGTTGTGTATGATGCTGAGCGCTGTAGTACTCGCCGCCGGCTTATCCAGCCGGATGGAAAACAAAAATAAGCTATTACTGCCCTACCGGGACAAAACCATCCTGCAAATTACCCTTGCCAATATACTTGCGGCAGGGATAACCGATATAGTAGTGGTAACCGGCCGGGATGCGGCACTGGTTACTTCCCTGCTGCAACCCCTGCCGGTGCGCATGGTGCACAATCCCGGTTTTGCGCTGGGGCTTACCGGTTCTATTCAAAAAGGCGTACAGGAAGCTAAAGGAAACGGTTATATGATCTGCCTGGCGGATATGGTTTGGCTAACTGCTGCCGACTATGCGCTGCTGCAGCAGCAGTTTGCGCTTCAGCGGCAGTTAAATGCCGCCTGCATCTGCCAGCCGGTATACCGGGGCAGCAGGGGCAACCCCGTGGTATTTGCCGATACCTACCGCGAAGCTATCCTGGCCCACCAGGCCATGGAAGGATGCCGGGAAATAGTAGAGGCGAACAGGGCAAGTGTATACCCGGTAGAAATGCCCAACGATCATATCCTGCGCGACCTGGATGAGCCCGAAGATTACCGGAAACTGGCAGACAACGAAGAAATATAGCGTAGTGCTGTGTAGAAAAAACAGGAAAGATGCACTTAACTAAGACTTAATACAGGCGCGGGTTTGATTGACGGCTGTCAATATCCTTAACCAGGAATATGCTGCAATGCATGGTGGACAAGCGATTAAGTGTCATTTTCCCCTTTATAGAAAGCTGATGACTGCCTGAACCGTAAACTTACTAAGCAGCTGGCAGTAGAATTGCTGTTGACAGTTCAATTATATGGTTGTACTTTTAAGTTATCCAATACTTATGAACTCCAGTTGACCCGATTCTATGAAAAACATATCCATGAAAAACTAAAACCTGGTAAATTTCCCGTCCTTAGAAAAAACGTTTAAAATCAGGTTTCTTTTGAAAAACCCCGCAGTACTACTGAGGGGTTTTTTGTTATGATAATCTCACCCCATAGCCCCGCAGGGGCGTTATTGCTACTAACATATCACCCCGATGAGGCTTTCTAGCAAGAGCAGAAACGACAGCATTTTCCTCCATGTTTTTAACAACTCTTTTTTACCGGGCATGGTGGTATAAACAAAAACAGGTATTTCATCCAGCCTCCCTTTCTTCCTGGTCACATTCAAAAACCGGTTGTTTCCTTCCCCGTTTTTATCCATCCGCATTACAATAAGATCAGGTGTATTTTCCTTTAACCAATGGGCAAGCTCCCGGCTGTTATCCGCCACAGTTAGGTGTACGGATGCTGCCGCGTGGCTGTTATAACAGGCATTAAAATTTGTGGTTTTCACTAAACATTTTTACCGTATTGTTAATAATTTTCTAATTTGTATGTTAAATCAGCAACCTGTACCATACGTTGGTAACAGGTTCTAAAATATATAGATTGACTATGACGCCTTCAACCTTCGATCCTACTCATGTTTTACTTGCGGAAGATGACGATGAAGACTATTTCGTTTTTTCATTGGCGGTGCAGGAGCTTTCCTTCAGCATAATTTTAACAAGGAAAAAACATTGAATTCTGCTACCGGGAGGGGTCTAACCTGTATGCCATCAAGCCGGCTTCCCTGTCGGAACTGAAAACGGTGCTGGAAAAGATTTTCTCTATCGACTGGAAAAAGATGCTCTATTATCCGCCGGTTACCAAATTTGTGCTAAACCCGCAATAAGGGCCTGGTAGAAAACCCGGGGCGTTTAGTAAATTTTACACGTAGGGGATGGAACTGTTTAACAATCAATGTTAATAGGACCATTTGGAGGGCAATCCGGGTTTCCTGATCAATGTTTTTTAAGTATGCTGATCCTTAACTTAATTACCCTAATTTTACGTGGCATTATACTTAACCATAAAAATCTAAGATGACTCTTTTTGTTACCGGCCTGCCCTATGACATGGACGACACCGATCTGAAGGAAATGTTTGAATTGTACGGTGAGGTGAAATCAGCCAAAATTGCCCTGGATAAGGAAACCAGGAAAAGTCGTGGTTTCGGCTTTGTGGAAATGCCGAACCGTGAGGAAGGATTAGAAACCATTAACCTGCTCAACGGCGTGGGACTTGGCCGTAAACAGATGTCCGTACAGGAGTCTGCCGACAGGCCGCCCAGCGGTAACCGTGGCGGCGGTGGAGGTTACGGCGGTGGCGGTGGTAACCGTGGTGGTGGCGGAGGCTATGATCGCGGAGGTGGCGGTGGTGGTAACCGTGGCGGCGGCGGTGGCTATGATCGCGGAGGCGGTGGTGGCTATGGCGGCGGCGACCGCAGGGGCCCGGGTGGTCCTGGCGGCGGTGGCGGTGGCTATGATCGCGGAGGCGGCGGCGGTGGGGACCGTGGCGGCGACAGAGGCGGCAACCGCGGTGGCGGTGGCTATGGCGACAGAGACAATGACCGGAGAAGGTATTAATTTATAAACTCATACAAATAAAAAAGGATAAGGTGAGCTGCCCCCGAAGGGCAACCCACCTTATCCTTTTTTATTGTATACTTACCAAGTGCCTGTTTTTTTCTCCGTAATATCCCTTTTCCTTCCACGAAAATTACGCTTGTGATAAACATACGGAAAACTTATTATTACATTTGTTGATTGAAATCAACTGATCGTATAATCTTATCTTATCACTATGACACCTTCTGTTAGCGTATTTATTGTTGACGATGAATACCAGAGCCGGCTGGTTATTGCTAAAATGCTACTCCACTATTTCCCGGGCATACAAATTACAGGACAGGCGACCACCGTAGCCGAAGCGGTGGAAGGCATTGACCGGCTGGCCCCGCAGGTGGTTTTCCTGGATGTACATATTGGCAGCGAAACAGGTTTTGATGTGCTGGACCAGCTGGACAGCACCGGGTTTGAGCTCATTTTTACCACGGCGTACCAGGAATACGCTTTAAAAGCCTTTCGCTACAGCGCCATCGATTACCTGGTAAAACCCATTAACGCTGCTGAGCTGGAAACCGCCACCCAAAGGGCTATGCGGAAAATAGCGTTGCAGCAATCTACTACTGCCAGGCAGGTGCAGCTATTGCAGCAACAGCTGGACCCGGCGCATAAGTTTACCGGCAAAATAGCCGTACCCACTCCCGAAGGCCTGTTGTTTATTGGCGTAGACGATATTGTTTATTGCCAGGGGCAGAGCAACTATACGGAAATATTCCTGGCCAGCGGGCAAAAGCTCACGTCGAGCCATACCCTCAAACTCTACGAAGAAATGCTGAACGACCAGCATTTTTTCAGGGTGCATAAATCGTTTCTTATCAACCTGCAGCACATTAAAATGTACCGGCGCGGCGAAGGCGGCACTGCTGTAATGAGCAATGGCCGGGAAATTGAAATAGCACGGCGCAATAAAACCAGCTTCCTGAACCTGTTTAAAGGATAACGCTTGCCGGCCCGTAGCGCATCATACCGCCTGCTCCTGCCTGCCTTGTTGTATTGTTTTTTTACCTGCCCGACCCGGGCACAGCATTTTTATGTGCAGAAATACACGGTAAACGACGGGCTGAGCGACTCCTACGTGCTGAGCGTGCAGCAGGACAGCCAGGGTTTTTTATGGATAGGCACCAATAACGGGCTCAGCCGCTTTGACGGAAAAGAGTTTGTGAACTATGGGTATGCAGACGGGCTGCCCGACCTGCGGGTGGACAATGTCTATGAAGACCACAACAAGCGCATCTGGGCCGGCACCCGCCGGGGCATGGTGGAAGTAAAGGGAAGAAAATGTATTTCCTATCCCACCAGCGACGGGCTTTCCATCCGCTTTGTGTTCAGCATGAAGGAGTCTGCCGATGGCCAGCTGTTGGGCATGACCGATAAAGGTGTTTACCGGTTTGCGCAAAACCGGTGGGTAAAGCAACCTCTTTATCCCGGTATGGAAAACCAGCCCTGCCGCAATATTATTGAAACGCCCCGGGGCACGCTGATCAATTACGGCGACCGCATTGCCTGCCGGGCCCCTGATGGCCGGTTTACCCTGCCGGGGCCCGTGAAGAAAAGCAAGGAATATTACAATGGCGTGTGCCTGTTCAATCACCAGGTGTACCTGTACCTGAAAGACCGGGTATTGCGTGCAGGGCCTGCCGATACAGTTCCTGTTTTGAGGTCTCCCCGGCCGCAGCAGGAACTTAAAGGGTTCTTTATCGATTCAAAAAACCGGTACTGGACGGCTACCGACTTCGATGGGGCAATGGTTTCAGCACCCGGCCATCCCCAGCTGGTAACCGATACCTTTCACACTACCTATAACCTGGTTTCCGGCTTTTTTGAAGACCGCGAAGGCAATATATGGATAGCCTGTATTGACGGGCTGATGAAAGTGCGCGAAGTGAATTACAGCCTTTATACCTCTGCGGTCAATGGCGCAGCGGGCGATATCCGCAACCTGGTAAAAACAACCCGGGGCATTATAGGCTGTTCCAGCTACGCCCTGCTGGAATGGCAGCGGGGTGTGCTCCGGGCTATGCCGCTGCATACACCGGGCGTTGCCACTGCCCGCAGGCCTATCGATGATATCGTAGATGCCTGGTGTACCGACAACCGGGAGCGTACCTGGATCATGACCCGGAAAAGGCATTTATACCTGCTGGACGGCTATACTATCAATGACATTTCTTCCCTTGCACCCAAGCCTCAAAAAGACCTTTACTGGCAGATAGCGTTTAACCCGCAGAACAGGAAAATATACCTGTGCTCCGACAGCCTGTATTACGGGAATGAACAGGGGCTAAAATTGTTTAAGGCTTCCAATACCGGGCAGTATATCTGCCGGCCACGGTTTGCGGGTTATTTTTCCAACGGGTATGTGCTGGTGCATACGGCCGATGATGCTTTTTTGCTGCTGGACGCGCAAAACAGGGTACGGGATATTTCCGGTATCATTGCCATCGGCAATGCGCATGAAGGAATATCGGTATATGCCGAGACCTCCGGCAAATTCTGGATAGGCTATAATGGCGGGCTGGTGCGCTTTCGCTGGAACGAACAGCAACTGCCGGTAAAAGAATTAACGCTTACCGGCCGCGACGGCCTGCCCAACGATGCCGTGCGTGCCATAACAACGGATGCCTTTGGCCGGGTATGGGCCGTGACCAGCGCAGGACCGGTAGTCATAGAACCTGACAGTGCCATACAGCAGCGGCCTGTAATACACCGGCTGGGTGAAGAAAACGGCATCTATGGCAACCAATGGTTTCAGACACGTATACTTACCGGCCCCGACAGTTCGGTATGGATGAACCTGCGCAACGGCATTTACCGGTTTAACCCCGCAACACTGCAGTTTGATACTACCCCGCCGGAGACGGCTATTGACGATATCCGGCTTAACCTGCATGCCACGCAATGGGATCAATGGGCCGATTCGCTGTACGGCTACCGGCAGTTGCCCCGGCAGGCGCAATTACCATATTACCTCAATCACCTGAGCCTATCGTACAGGGCGCCTTGTTTTCGCGGCGCCTCGGGTGTTGAATATTCGTACCTGCTGGAAGGGGCCGACAGCGGGTGGAGCGCCCCCACGAAAAACAACAGTGTATCGTTTGTAAAGCTCCCGGCGGGGCATTACCTGTTCAAGGTAAGAGCGCGCAAATCCAATACCGGCTGGGGCAGGATGGCCGGTTTTGCTTTTACCATACGGCCGCCGTACTGGGAGCAGTGGTGGTTTCGCGGCTGTGTGCTTGTCCTGGCCACGGCCCTGCTGGCGGTTATCTTCCGCAGTCGCATACGGCAGGTGCGCCGCAAAGCGCAGGTAAAAGAACAATTGCGGGAACTGGAATTAAAGGCGCTGCGCGCGCAGATGAACCCTCATTTTATTTACAATGCGTTGAATTCGATACAGGCCCTGGTGTTCAGCCATAAGGCGGAAGAGGCCTCGCTGTACATCAGCAAATTCGGCCGCCTGCTGCGACAGGTGCTGAACCACTCGGAAAAAGCGTTGATACCCCTGCAGGAAGAACTGGAAGCGCTGGAACTGTACATCCAGCTGGAGCAGCTGCGCCTGCACGTAGACCTGCAGTACAGCATACAGGCCGACCCTGCCCTTGACGGCGAAGAAGAATGGGTGCCGCCGCTGGTATTGCAGCCGTTTGCCGAAAACGCGTTATGGCATGGGCTGAGCCGGAAAGCAGGAGCAAAAAAACTGGATATTACGGTTATGGCTAACGGCGAATGGCTTGAGGTGCGGGTAACCGACAATGGCATCGGGCGCAGGCAGGCAGCCGGACAGCAATCGCCACGCGCGCAGCAGGGCTCCCGCGGGATGGATATTACGGGGCGCCGCCTGCAGGAATACAACCGGATAAAGGATACCGTATTTATCCACGTCACCGACCGTTATGATACAGCAGGGCAGCCCGCCGGCACCAGCGTGCTGCTGCGCATTAAAAGAAAGACGGGGCAGGCCGTAGAATAAATCCGGGGGGCGTCCTTTCAATCATTAATACCACCGCATACTAATTGCCCTCCGCAAATACCGCAGGCTTTGTTTGCTTTGTGCTGTTAACGCAGGCGCCCGGTAGTAAGTTTTTGTCCGCTTATTAACCCGGCATTGCCTGCAGGGCTCTGGTTTATAATGGGTACAACCGTCCCGGGGACTGTCAATAGGGAGACAGTCCCCTTTTTTTATGAGTTGGATAAGCCCATAAGGGAAATGAGAAAGCAGGCGTCTCCCTGCTGCCGTTTAATAAACGGGGATAGGAACAAATCCGGTTTATGCTTCTTTTTGCCGGCAACAATCATATTTAGCAAAACCAACTTTTACCTATGCAAAAAAAGCATGTACTCCTTTTCTGTATCCTGTTGCTGGCACTGGTCCGGGGTGGCGCCCAGAACATAGCCATCAATGGAGATGGCTCGCTGCCCGATTCCAGCGCCATACTTGATATTAAGTCCAACAGCAAAGGCATTCTCATTCCCCGCATGGGCAGCGCCAACCGCCTGGCACTGCGCAATATCCCGGGATTGCTGGTATATGATACCACTACCCTTTCGTTCTGGTACAACAATGGCAGCGCCTGGAAAAACATGGCCACTACGGCGGCTGCTACCGGCACGGGCTGGTTGCTTTCGGGCAACAGCGGCACAGACAGCAGCAATTTCATCGGCACCACCGACAGTACGGCGCTGCGGATTAAAGTAGCCAACCAGTTGTCGGGTATTATCGACCCGCTATATGGCAATACTTCCTGGGGTATACATTCCGGTTCGTTCAGGGCGGTAGACAGCGGTGGCAGGCTCAATGTGGGGGCTTACAATACGGCCATGGGTAATGCCGCGCTATACAGTAATAATATGGGCGGCAGCAATGCCGCCTTCGGGTACGCTGCACTTTACAGCAATACTGCCGGTGCGGCCAATTGCGCCGTGGGCGTCAATTCGATGTATTCCAGCTACGGGGGGTCCCTCAATACAGCATCGGGACCGGCGTCCATGTTCTACAATACCACCGGGAGCGCCAATACGGCCAGCGGGTATTTGGCCCTGGGCAATAACACCACCGGGGGCAATAATACCGGCATCGGCTATGGGGCATTGGCGTATAACGAAACAGGCAACAACAATACAGCCATCGGTTGCTATTCCGGCGTAACCTGGCAAGGCGGCGGAGATACGCTTAACAACACCATGGCCCTGGGCAACGGGGCCACAGTGTATGCTTCCAATACCATCCGCATCGGCAATGGCGCCATAACCAAAATAGAAGGCCAGGTGCCTTTTACCACGCCTTCCGACGGCCGTTATAAATACAACGTGCAGGAAGATGTAAAAGGGCTGGATTTTATTTTAAAGCTGCGCCCGGTTACCTACCAGTTTGATGCAAGACGTTTCGATTTGCCGGGGGGCAAACGCATTACCAGCCTTCGCATGCCCACGGTAAAGGAGGTTGCGGCAACGGGGTATGAGGAAGCCGCACAGGTGCGCCGCACCGGGTTTATTGCGCAGGAAGTGGAAAAGGCTGCTATAGCATCGGGGTATAATTTCAGCGGTGTGGTTAAACCGGCATCGGCAATAGACCATTACAGCCTCAGCTATGAATCGTTTGTAGTGCCGCTGGTAAAAGCCGTACAGGAGCAGCAGCAGATTATCGCTGATTTACAACAGCAGGTAAAAGAATTGCAACAAAAAATGAGTGCTATGGAACCAGGGAAGGGGAAAAAATAACCCGCACATAAAAACCTGTAAATCCTATGTATCCTTTTAACGACAACAACCTGGACCGTTTGAGCGCTGCCGCTGCGGAGCATTATCATGCTCCGGGCGAGCCCTCATGGGAATCTATAGAACAGGTGCTGGACACAGAGCTACCGTGTCAGGGCGCATCGCAACCCGCGCCACGGAGTAATATTTTTGTTTCCTTTATTTCGTACGTCATATTGAGCGGCCTGCACAGGGCGCCCAGCGCCTCGTAAAAGCCCCTGTTGTCCAGCCTGCCGGAAAAGCGGCAGTTATAGATGGTTTCATCTTCCACTTCAATATCGATTCCATACATGCGTTGCAGCGACCGGATAACATCGTACAGGCGGGCGTTGCTGAACCCGGTGCTGGTGTCGGCGGCAATTGGCAAAGGTTTATCGGCCAGCGTGGTTTCAAACTCCCGGCGGCTGATGGCATAAATCAATTTTTGATTGGGTGTAAGCACAACGCCGCCGGCTACCTTTTGTTTTTCGTATACCTCTACGTTGCCGGAGCTAACGGTCACTTCTATGGTATTATCCTTTTTATTGACGGTCACAACAAAACCGGTGCCCAGCACCCGCACGACCAGGTTATGACAATACACAAAAAAGGGATGGTGCGGATTTTTGCTGACCTGGAAAGAAGCGTCGCCATCGAGGGTTACTTCTCTTTTGCCCGCCTGGAAATGCGCGGGCCAGGACAATTGTGCACCCGGCTCCAGCTTTACCTGGCTGCCATCTTCAAGCGTAAGCGCAATGGCGGCGGCGCCGGTATTGGTGCGGGTAAGCAGTGGGCCGGACAGGGGGCCTGCGGAGGGTTTTGGGCCGCTGTGGTATTCAAAGAGCCAGGCGCTGCCCGTTACCAACAGCACGGAAGCCAGGGCCAGCCAGATACCGGTACGGCGTTTTTTGCGCGGCTGTACCCGCGGCAGGGGCTGGATTTCGATATTGCGCGATACTTCTACCAGGGCGGATTTTGCAATGGCCCTGGTAAAGCGGTCGTATTCATGCTGGAATTCTTCTTCGGGCAATTGCAGCGATAAAAAGCCAATCAGCTGGTCGGCGCTCATAATCACGTCCAGCTTTTCGGGATGTGTGCGTATCCAGCTCTCCCAGTAGCCGATATCCTTTTCGCTGAGCTTGAAATAATAGCGCAGGTAAGATTCATCGCAGGCAAAATCTTCGGGACGGTAAAGGGAATGATCCATGGGGTATCCTGTGTTTATACCATAAGGTGCAGGAAACGGGACAGATTTACCATGAAAAGGGGATTTTTTTTGTGAATAGTCAATGGGTTATAGTGAATCGTTTGCTTCGCAGGAATTGACTATTCGCTTACAGGCTGATGCGCGAAAGATGGCGGCGCAGCACTTTAAGGGATTCGTACACCTGGTTGTAAATGGTGCGGGGACTGGCGGTGGTGGTGGCAGCTATTTGTTCATAGCTCATGTCGTCGAAGAATTTCATACGGATGATTTCCACCTGGCGGCGGGAAAGCTGGCTCATGGCTTTTTCTACCTTCTCCTTTACCTCGTGGCTGGTTTGCAATTGCACCAGCAAATCTTCGTACGAATGACAGGAGCTGAACGATTCATTTGCTTCCAGGGCTTTGGCGGCGGCAATCTGCTCTTTGGGCAATTCACGCATTATTTTCCGCTTCAGGTAAGTGCGCAGGTAAAAGCCGATATGCTCTACGGCAGGCAGTTGCTCATGACGGGCCCAAAGTTCGAGGAATACTTCATGCATCCAGTCTTTGGTCATTTCCTTATTGCCACAGATTTTAAATCCGTACGAAAAAAGATACTGGTAATATGACTTATACATATTTGTAAAAGCAGTCATATTCCCGTTTCTTACTCCAGACCAAAGCGGATCTTCTAAATACATACGACAAAAAAAGTGATTGGAAGGAAACAAACTTAATGTTAATTTTCTTTTTTTACAACATTAGTTTGGTCAATAAAACCAAGGGGGTTGATTTATAAGGAGTTAAAAGAAGATTTCCGGGCAATAATCCGTAATTTTCCTCAAAACAGGGTATGGAAGAGGAATATATTACGCCCATCATCGAAACCAGGGCTATAACGCATGACGTAAAAAGCTTCCGGCTGGAAAAACCGGAAGGCTACCGGTTCAGTCCCGGCCAGGCCACGGATGTCTGTATTAATACGCCAACGTTGAAAAATGAGCGAAGGCCGTTTACTTTTACCTCGCTTAACGAGGACCCTTATCTTGAATTTACCATTAAACGGTATCCCGACCACCATGGCGTAACAGATGAGCTGCACCGGCTGAACCCCGGCAGTGAGCTGATACTGCACGATGTATGGGGCGCTATTACCTACAAGGGCCCGGGCTATTTTATTGCCGGCGGCGCGGGCATTACCCCGTTTATGGCTATACTCCGGCAGCTGTACCGCGACGGGCAGCCGGGGGACAACCAGCTTTTCTTTTCCAATAAAACCACGGAAGATATTATTTACGAACACGAGCTGAAGGGCATGCTGGGCGCCAATGCTCATTTTATTTTAACCCGGCAGGAGAAGGCCGGTTATCTCAAAGGGCCGGTAAACGAAGCATTCCTGCAAGCGCATGTACACGATTTCAAACGTCATTTCTATGTATGCGGCCCCGACGCCATGGTGGCGGCGCTGACGGATACGCTTACCAAACTAGGCGCCAGCGCTGATGCGGTAGTGTTTGAAAAATAACCCTGTTTATTATGCCACGCGGAGGGCTGAACGCTTTCGCTGACACCGCAGGACAGCGCTATTTCTTCCAGGATGGGTTGATTGTAATAAATATTGGAAACACATATTCCGGCGGCAACGGCCATGATAATTACCTGCCGCCTGCTCAATCCCTTCTCTTGCATCATACTCTTGTTTTGTTGACTCTACAGGGACGCAAAATCAGGGCATTAAGTTAAGGATTATTGGATAGCCTTCGGCTATCGGTGCAAGCCGGAGGCTTGCTACCAGCCTCACTCGCCAGAGGCGAGCGAGTGGCTGTGCTGCGCCCAGTAGCTGAGCTTTTCTACGAGCGTTTCCAGTTTAAGCGGTTTGCTGAGGTAATCATCCATACCGGCCCTGCGGCACTCTTCTTCATCGCCCGACATGGCATTGGCCGTTAAGGCAATGATAACGGGTTGCCTGCCGGGCTGCTCCCGCACCAGGCGGGTGGCTTCGAGGCCGTCCATTTCGGGCATCTGCACATCCATAAGAATAATATCAAATTGCTGTGCCTGGTGCGCTTCCAGCACCAGTGCGCCGTTGTCTACGCAATGCGGGTCGTATCCCAGGCGGTTCAGGATGTGCAGGATCAGCTGCTGGTTGATAAGGTTGTCTTCCGCCACGAGTATATTGAGCGGGTGCTGCAGGGCAAAACCGGCATTGAGTTTCTCTGCCGGCGGCTGCGGTTCACCGGTAGCCATCTGGTGCTGCTGCAGGCCGTTGAGCACATGTCTGCCCAGCACATGCTGTTTGATGGGTTTGGTAAGGGTGGAATGAAAGAGCCGGCCATGCAATTTACCGTATTCATCGCCCAGCGAGCTGAGCAGGATAACCGGTAGGGCAGGATAGCGTTCCCGGATGATTTTTGTTAGCTGTACGCCATCCATGCCGGGCATCTTCATATCGGTAAGCACCAGTTGAAAAGAAGGGTCGGCCGCCAGTATATCCAGCGCCTGCGGCCCCGATGCAGCCGGGAAGGGCACCAGTTTCCAGTGCCTGAGCTGGCCTTCGAGTATATGGAGGTTGGTAGGGTTATCGTCTACTACCAGCACTTTTTTGCCTGCGTGGTGCGACATATTATAATCCGCGTACACCGGCAATTGTTCATGCCCTTCGCGGGTTTGAATGGTAAAGGAAAATACGGAGCCCTTACCGGGAGTACTCTCCACCTCTATCTGCCCGTTCATAAGCTGCACCAGCCGCTCGGAAATAGCCAGCCCCAGGCCGGTGCCCCCGTATTTGCGGGTAGTGGAGGAATCTACCTGCGAAAAGGCTTTAAACAACCGCTCTACCTTATCGGCGGGTATGCCAATACCGGTGTCGCGCACATTAAATGCTATTTCCAGCGTGCCGCCGGGCAAGGTATGAAGCAGGCGTACGCCTACAAATACCTCGCCTTCGTGGGTAAACTTAAGCGCATTGCCCACCAGGTTGGTAAGCACCTGGCGCAGGCGGAGGCTATCGCCGATGATCTGCGCCGGCACATTATCGTCGATATGATAAATTAAATCAAGCCCCGCTTTTGCGGCTTTGGCGCCAAACACATCGAGGGTATCTTCAATACAGCTCCTGAGGTCAAATCCTTTCTGCTCCATTTCAAGATGGCCCGATTCGATCTTGGAAAAGTCAAGTATATCATTGATCACATTCAGCAGGGTATGGCCGCTGCTGGTGATGGTATCGGTATACTCGCGCTGGCGGGGCGTAAGCACCGTTTCCGCCAGCAGGGAGGCCATGCCAATGACCCCGTTCATGGGTGTACGTATTTCATGGCTCATGGTAGCCAGGAAAATGCTTTTGGCTTTATTGGCCTGCTCGGCTTCCCCGCGGGCCCTGCGTTCTTCTTCCATCGCCTGCGCCAGGCTTTGTGTACGTTCGGCCACCTGCTGCTCCAGCACTTTTTTCTGGGCATGAAAGGCCTTTACCCTGAAATGAAAAAACAGGGCTATGCCACCCACCATACAAAACAGCAGCAGCAGCCTGAACCACCAGGTCATCCAGTATGGGGGCAGGATGGTAAGCCGTACAGAAAGAATGTGTGACGACCATTGCCCGTCGGCCGTAAGGCCTTTTACACGAAACACGTAAGCGCCGGGATCCAGGTTGGTATAGGTGGCGGTACGTTTGCGGCCCACTTCGTTCCAGTTTTTATCAAACCCTTCCAGCTTATAGGCATAATGTTTTTTTTCATTGCTGGTATAGTACAGCGAAGCAAACTCAAAGGTAATGACCGAGCTTTTATACGGCAGGCTGATATCTGTTGTTTCGGTAATGTTCTTTTTCAGGGGCGAGGGGTCATTGTCGTCTGTCGCTACGGCTACTTCTTTATTGAATATTTTAAAACTGGTCAGCACCAGCGGGGGATCGAACGAGGCGCTGTGCACGGCATTGGGATAAAACCGGTTAAAGCCGTTAAGGCCGCCAAAATACAGCAGGCCGCATTGCGCATGTATGGAAGCGTGGGGCTTAAATTCTTCCGACTGCAGACCTTCGGCGGTAGAAAAATTCTTAAACGTGCCGTCAGCAGGGTTAAACTTTGAAAGCCCCTCGTTGGTAGATACCCACAGGTTATGACTGCTGTCTTCCTGCACGCTGAAAATAATGTTATTGGGAAGGCCGTCTTTCATAAAATAACCGGTAACCCGGCCGGTGGCGGGGTCCAGGCGGTTTAAGCCAAAAGCAGTACCTATCCATATATTGCCCAGGTGGTCTTCAAACAGGCTATTGATTACATTATTGCTGAGGCCGGTTCCGCCGGCGGTATGCGAATAATGAATGATGGTATTGGTCTTTTTATCCAGCATATCCACGCCCGTGGTATAGGCGCCGATCCAGATATGTCCTTTGCTGTCGCAAAGCATGGTTTGAATACGGTCGCAGCTGATGCTGTTGGCCGTATTATCGTGCCGGTAATGCGTGAAATTATTCGCGGCGCGGTTGTACCGGCAAATACCGGTATTGCTGGTACCTATCCATAGCTCTCCTTCTTTATCCAGCAGGAGGCTGGAAATAGCATTATCGCTCAGGCCGGATGCATTGGCCGGGTTGTACGCAAAATGCCTGATGCGTTTACCGGCAGGGTTGAGCACCGTTAGCCCGTCGCCAAAAGTGCCCGCCCATAAATTGCCTTCGCGGTCTTCCACGGTACCTACCACATAGCGGCCAATAACCGCATCTACCTGCGAAAACGTATTAAGAACAGGGTCAAACAGGTTGAGCCCCCCGCCATCGGTACCCACCAGGATGTTATGCTGCCTGTTTTCATAGAGCGAAAGCACGCTGTTGCAACTGAGGCTATTGGGCGAACTGTTGTGTTTGTAATGCGTAAAAATATTGGCGTCCCTGTTCAGGAAATTGATGCCGCCGCTGTAGGTGCCTACCCACATATTGTTGTGGCTATCGCGGTAAATGGAATAAACGGAATTATTGCTCAGGCTGTTGTCGTCGGCATCGTCCTGCACATAATTGCTGAAGGTTTGGGTAACGGTATTGAAAATATCCATGCCGCCGTTTTCCGTTCCTATCCACAGCGCACCTCCGGCATCGAGGGCAATGGACAGCACTACATTGTGTGCAATGCCGCCGGGGTGGTTGGGATCATGTTTGAAATGGCGGAATACGAGGGTAGCGGGATCAAATAAGTCCAGCCCCCCGCCCCAGGTGGCTATCCACAGGCGGCCGCTGTCGGCTTCAATCACCTGCCGGATATGGTTCCAGCCGGGCGAATTGTTATCGCCTGCTTTTTGCTGAAAGCGGGTAAAGCGGCCGGTTTGCCGGTTGAGCAGGTTCAGCCCGCCGAATGCCGTGCCTGCCCAAAAGCGGCGGCGGCTGTCTTCAAACACCCCGGTCACGTTATTATCGCTGATGGAGCTGCTATCGTTCTTTTGATTGCGGTACACGACTACCTTACCGGTGGCGGGGTCCAGCCTGTTTAAGCCGCCCGATTCGGTGCCTGCCCAGATATAGCCGGCGGCGTCTTTGAATACGCTGTTGATAAAATCGCAGTCAACACCGGTAGCCCTGGCGCTATCGTACCCGTAATGCACAAAAAGCTGCCGGGCCCAGTCGAACTTATTCAGTCCCCCACCCCAGGTACCCACCCATATATTGCCGGCCGCATCTTCTGCTATACTGGTAATGGCATTATTGCTGATAAAACCGGCATTGCCGGGGCTGTTTTTGTATACGGTAAACAGGTAGCCGTCGTATTTATTGAGCCCGTCCTGGGTGCCAAACCACATGAGGCCGCGGCTATCCTGTAAGATGCAGGTGACATTGCTTTGTGAAAGACCGGCGGCGCGGTTGAGGTGCTCAAAACGGATAAAGGGCTTCTGGGAAAGCGCCACCAGGCAGGCAGCCTGCAGCAGAATACTGAAAAACAAGCGGGGCTTGTACATAAGGCACCATTCCGGGGTTTAGTGGATATCGGCTGTACGGTGGATGATAATAGCACAACGTACATATTATCATAAAATTAATATCTTATTCCCTTTATGTGAGGAGTACCCATATAATTTAAGCGCCGCTAAGTGTTTTCACCAAGGGAGATGTCATGTACAGGGGATGTGGAATAGGGTTGATAGCCTGTACCAGGCTTGTATTGTACTCTTTAAACTATTGTAAAGGCGCTATAGATGCGCTGTAAATGCGCTATAATGGCGCTATAGATGCGCTATAGAGAGAAGCGATTTGCCGCCCTGCAGGGCGGCAGCGGGGGAACTCAGTGAAAAAAGAGCTGCTTTTCTGCGGAAACGATTCCGCGCGGGCGGGCCTTCTGTTGTGGCCGCGCAGGCCATTAAAGATACATTATTTTGCCGACAGAGCATAACGGTTATACTGTTTTTTACGGTATTTTAGTAGCCCGGGGTTGCTCCCGGTCATCCCTTCAGATTATCCACTTAATCAATTGCCAATATGAGAAATTCACGTCGCAGGTTTATCAAACAAACCACCCTGGCGGGCGCCGGGGTGCTGGCCTCGAAGCTGGTGTGGTCTGCTCAAAGTTATAACCGGATTATCGGCTCCAACGACCGGGTGCGGGTAGGTGTGGTGGGCTTTTCGGACCGCCACCGGAGCACGCACATGCCCTGCTTTATGAACCATTACAAAGAATTGAATTTTGACCTGGTGGCCGTATCGGATATCTGGAAAATGCGGCGGGAAGATGGTGCGGCGCAATGGAAAGAAAAGATGCAGCATGATGTAATTGCCTGCCGCAACAACGAGGAGATGTACGATAAAAAACTGGTAGACGCCGTATTTGTAAGCACGGCCGATTTCCAGCATGCGCTGCATGCTTCCGAAGCGGTAAAAGCAGGTTGTGATGTATATTGTGAAAAGCCTTTTGCCGAAACCATGGAAGACAACCGCTACGCGCTCAAGGTTATCAAGGCCTCCGACCGGATTGTGCAGATTGGTTCGCAGCGCAGAAGCGGTTCCAATTACCATGTCGCCAATGAGTTTATCCGCTCCGGCAAGTTTGGGCCCATTACTATGGTAGAACTGACCTGGAATGTAAACCAGCCGGGCCGCTGGCGCAGGCCGGAACTGCTGGATAAAATAAAAGAAGAAGACACCGACTGGAAACGTTTTTTACTGAACCGCCCTGCCGATACGTTTGACCCGAGAAAATACCTGGAGTTCCGTTTGTTCTGGCCCTATTCTTCCGGCCTGCCCGGCCAGTGGATGAGCCACCAGATTGACACGGTGCATTGGTTCAGCGGCCTGCAGCACCCGCGCAGCGTGGTAGCCAACGGCGGTATCTATATGTGGAAAGACGGAAGGAAAAACTGGGATACCATTACCGCTGTATTCGATTACGGTCCTGTTGATGATGCCAGCACAGGTTTCCAGGTCACCTTTGGCTCGCGCATGCATAACGGCGACGAGCATCCTGCCGAAATTTATTATTCCAACGGGGGTACGCTCGACCTCAATACCAATAAGGTGAATTCCAAAGGCGGGCTTACCCAAAGAATGGCCGCCGCCATGAATATGCAGCCCAACCTGCTGCCCGAAATGAGCCTCTCGGAAGTGGAGCCGGTTATCGCTTCCGCCAATACCGGCGGCGATAAGCTCACGTCCAACCACGTACGCAACTGGATGGAGTGCATCCGCAGCCGCAAAACGCCCAATGGTCCTGTAGAAGCAGGCTATAGTCATTCTATTGCCACCATCATGACCAATGCGGCAGTGCATACGGGGCAGAAGGTAACCTTCGATGAGAAAACACAGGAGGTGATGGCGGGAGGAAAGGTATTTAAGTGGTGAATAGTCAATAGTGAATAGTCAATGGTGAATAGTCAATCGTTTGCTTCGCGGGCTGCAGGCTATCTACTATTTACCATCCATTATTCTCTATTCACTATTCTCTATTCACTATTCACTATTCACTATTCACCATTCACCATTCACTATTCACCATTGACTATTGACTATTCACCATTGACTATTCACCATTGACTATTAATCATCTGTTATGACTGTACTATTAAAACGCATGGGCGTTTGGGCGCTCGGCAGCTTTTGCTGCGCCGCATCGTTTGGGCAAAGAACTGCGCCGGTAAAGTTTGTGGAAGACAACAGCAATAAAAAAGTAGACGTGTTTATCGGCGGGAAACTGTTTACCCGTTTCCTGTATCCCGATACGCTGGAAAAACCGGTATTGTACCCGGTGTGTGCGGCCAGCGGCGCCATAGTGACCCGCGGCTACCCGTTGCAACCGCTGGCGGGCGACCCTACGGACCATCCCCACCATATCGGCATCTGGTTTAATTTTGAAAATGTAAACGGGTTGGATTTCTGGAACAACTCATTTGCCATACCGGCGGCAAAAAAGAATTTATATGGATGGATAAAAACGACTCCCTATTCTGTTCATACCGCTCTTATGAAAACTTCTGATGGCAACCAGCTGGGCACCCTTACCTATAAGGCCAACTGGACCAACCAGCAAAACGAGGTATTGCTGGAAGAAGACACCCGGCTGGAATTCAGCGGCGACGCCCAGCAGCGTTATATAGACCGGACCACGACCCTGAAAGCGGTCCGGGATGTGCTGTTTAAAGATGCCAAAGACGGGCTGCTGGGTATGCGGGTGGCGCACGCGCTTCAACTGCCTGCCAAACAGGACCAGAAATTTACCGACAACAAAGGCAATGTGACCATTGTAAAAGGTGGCACCGACCCGGTTCCCACCGGCAATTACCTGACCAGTGAAGGCCGGGAAGGCGATTCTGCCTGGAGCACCAGGGGAACCTGGTGCAAGCTGTATGGCAAAATGGGAGCGGATTCCGTCAGCATTGTTATGATCGATCATCCCTCCAACCCCAATTACCCTACGTACTGGCATGCGCGGGGATATGGATTGTTTGCGGCCAACCCGCTGGGGGAAGCCATTTTTACCAATGGCAAACGCACCAAAGACCTGCATTTGCAGCAAGGGCAATCGGTAACGTTTAAATACCGCATTGTAATAGACAATGGCGAGCGCACGCTGCGGCCAGAGCAGGTGGAGCAGCTGGCGGGGGAGTTTGCGAAATAAAACAAGGGTGATGCCCGCTAACGGTGAGCTGCCCCTGTTGGGCTTCCGCTAACGGTGAGCTGCCCCTGTTAGGCTTCCGCTAACGGTGAGCCGCCCCTGTAGGGCGACCCACCGTTAGAAGCTCAACCGAAGCAGGGTGGGTCGCCCTACAGGGGCGGCTCACCCTGCTTCGGTTTACCAAAAACGCACATATATAGCCGAAAGCAGCAACAGCGTAATCACAATTAATATAATGGAAGAAGGCGGCAGGCGGAACATCTTTGGTTCCAGCGCAAATGCTTTGTCGCTTATTTTGGGTGCGCCGAGGCTTATGGCCACCATCACCAGTATGGTGGTAAGGAAGGACCATCCCAGGCAGATAAAAAACGGTATTTCGTATACCCCCTCCGCATTGCGGAAAGCGGTATAAAGAATGGTTTCGGGCCCGAGCACCGTAACGGCAAACTGGTTAAAGAACACCGAAGCGAGGAAGCCGGTAAGAATACCCGCAATGGCCGCCTTGCCGCTGGTCCTTTTCCAAAACATACCGAGCAGGAAGGTAGCAAAAACACCGGGGCTTATAAAGCTGCTGTATTTCTGCACAAAGGTATACCCGCCGGCGCCGCTGATGCCCAGCAGGTCGTGCCAGGTAAATAAAACAGCCAGCACCATGGCCGCCACTATGGCAATACGCCCTGTCCATACCATTTTATGCTCGTCCGCTTCTTTGTTAATGTATTTCTTATAAATATCGAGCGTAAAGATGGTAGAAATGCTGTTCGATTTGCCCGCCAGGGAAGCCACGATAGCAGCGGTTAACGCGGCTACAGCAAGCCCCTTGAGCCCCTGCGGGAGCAGGGACAGGATAGCGGAATAGGCCCCGTCTTTGAGCCCGCCCTGCAACTGCGGCAGGTGCCCGCTTTTGTACAGCACATAAGCGATGATACCGGGCAGCATAACGATAACGGGCATGAGTATTTTTAACAGGCCGGCAAAAAGAATACCGGTACGGGCTGTTTTAATATCGGCCCCCAGGGCACGCTGTGTAATATACTGGTTGCAGCCCCAGTAATTGAGGTTGCTGATCCACTGGCCGGCCACGTACATGCCAAAGCCGGGCAGGATTAAATACTTGTTGATGTATTCCTGCGAAGCGCCGGCAGCGGGCTTTTTAAGCACCAGGTGAAAATGGTCCGGCGCATGCTGCAGCAGCAGGTTAAACCCGGTCAGCGCATTCCTGCCAAAGCCAAACCGTTCGCTTACCAGCGTGAGGGCCATATAAGTGGTGGCCAGGCCGCCGATGATAAGCACGCCTACCTGTATTACATCGGTATAGCCAATTACCTTCATACCCCCGAGGGTAATAATGACCGAAAAAAGCGCCAGCCCAATCATGACTTCATGAAAATGCGTGCCGCCCAGCAGGCCGTTTATGGCCAGTGCGCCGAGGTATAAGATGGCGGTGAGATTAACGAATACGTATAAGAACAGCCAGAACACCGACATAATGATGGCCACCGTTTCGTTGTACCTGGTTTTTAAAAACTGGGGCATGGTATATATCTTATTGCGGATATATACCGGCATAAAAAATACGCCTACCACAATCAGGGCGGCGGCGCCTACCCATTCATATACCGAAACGGCGATGCCCGCAAAAAAACCATCGCCGCTCATGCCAATAAACTGTTCGGCCGAAATATTAGACGCTATAATAGACGCCCCGATGGCCCACCAGGTAAGCGAGCCTTCGGCCAGGAAGTAGTCGTGCGATTCGCTGGTGCCAATCTTTCTTTTTCTCCTGTATACCCAATAGCCGTAGGCGGCAACGATAATAAAATACACGAAAAAGACCAGGTAGTCTTTAGTGACGAGTTGATTCTTCATATTGCAGGCAGTCGTTTATAAACAGGAGCTTCTTTTTCTTAAAACTTTAATGTAGACGGAAGGTATTTTGCTACCAGGTCTTCGTAATAAGGCCGCAGCTCCTTCCAGTTGGGCGGTACGGGGCTTTTGGAATACAGGTCGTAAGCATTAAAAATATTTACCCATTTAAACATTTCGGTATCGTGGGCATTCATTAAATGGGCATACGCATTTTCACGGTGCTGCGGGTAAAACGAATGATAGCGGAGCATGTACAATCCCGGTTCGGGCAGGTAGTTTTTCATCACCTGGTACACGTATTCGTCGTGACCCCAGCTCATGTGCACCTTGTCCAGCCCGCAGTTGGGCTGGTACACGCCGTATTGGGTATTGTATGCCGGGTTATTGAAATCGGCATTGTCTTTAAAGAATTCCGAAAAAACAATTTTATCGGAAAAGGCGCAGCCTACGGGATAGGTGTCGCCTACCACAGCCCATTGCGGTTCGCCAAAAAGGCAAAGCACTTTACCCATATCGTGAAAAAGGCCGGTCAGCACCATCCAGTCGGGGTGCCCGTCGGCCCGTATGGCTTCGGAGGTTTGCAGCAAATGCTGGAGCTGGTCCAAATCGGTATCGGGGTCGGAATCGTCTACCAATTGGTTAAGAAATTCAAAGGCGTCCCAGACGGACATTTCTTTTTTATTGAACGAGAGGTATTCCTTTTCCTTTTCCAGTACAAATTTGTACGATTGGTGAATATGGTTGAGCCGGTAAAATTCCCGCACGGTATCGCGGGGTGGCGCATCGTAATTGCGGTATTCTTCGGTGCTTTTGCTTTTTGCAATGGAGGACGGGTCGGGATAACGTTCCAGCAAATCGTCTTCCCAGGCGTCCAGGGAAGCTAAGGGTGCGGGATTAGGCTGGCTGTTCGTTGTGCTCATCGTTGTTATTTTATCGTTCGGTAAATGACCTGACTCCGGCCAGGGCCGGGCAGCCAGTAAATTTGCAACCTTTTTACAATGGATTGGCATAAAAGGATAACTTTATTTACTCAACCGTTTTCGTAAGCGGGCCTGCCGCTCAGTTCATTACGTATTATCTATGTATCGGCAGAAACTTTAGCGATTACCGCTGGCTCTTTTATCTTTGCAGCCTGACCATCAAACCAATACAACCAGCACCCATCATAAAGCGCGTTACGATATTACTGGTGGCCGTCCTGGTGTATGCTTCCGGGGCCGGGCAGGGCAGAATCATCACGGGCACCGTGATGGATTCGCTTACACACGCCCCGTTGCAAAATGTAAGCATCGGCATCAAAAACGGGGGCCGTGGCACCATAACAGATGCCGCCGGCCGGTTTAGCCTGCGGGCAGATAATGGCGTGCAAACCCTGCTGGTTAGCACCACCGGCTACCAGGCCCTGGCGCTCCGGCTAACGGCTGATTCGGCACAGGAGATGGCGATACTCCTGTCAAAAGCCTACGCCACGCTCAAGGATGTAATTGTAAACGCCAAACGGGGCAAATACCGGAATAAAGACAACCCGGCCGTGGAACTGATACGGCAGGTGATTGCCAACAAAGCCAAAAACGGCCCGGGGTATTATCCCTGCGAGGCGTACAACCAGTATGAAAAGATCCGGGTATTGCTGGACCGCCCTCCCCTGCTGGCAGCCAATGACAAGGTTAGGGTGCTGAAAAAATACCAGTTCCTGTTTGACAATGTAGATACTACCCTGGTGCCGGGAAAGACGTTGCTGCCCGTGTACCTGGAAGAAGTGTCGTCTGAAAATTATTACCGCAAACAACCCGAAAAGAAAAAGAAGGTGGTACTGGGAAGAAAAAGCGTGAACTATGGCGAAACCATCGACATGAAAGCCATCAGCGCCACGCTGAACCGGATGTATGAAGACATCAATATTTACGACAATACCATTTCGGTCTTTACCATGCAGTTTGTAAGCCCGGTAGCCGAGCTTGCCCCTACCTTTTACATGTACTTTATCCAGGATACAGTGGTGGAAAACGGCGGGAAGCTGGTGCAACTGTATTTTACCCCGAGAAACCCGGAAGACCTGTTATTTCGGGGCACGCTGTTCATTACCCTTGACGGCAACTATGCCATCCGGAAAGTAGAGCTGGAAGTGGGCAAACACATTAACCTGAACTATGTGCGGAATTTCCGGGTACAGCAGGACTTTGAAAAAGGGCCGGGCGATCATTATCACCTGCTGAGCTCCGATATGGTGGGCTTTTTCAGCCCGTTTCCCAAAAGCAAGGGCTTTTATGGCGAACGGGTGGTGACCATCAGCCAGGTATCCGATACGCTGCTGCCCGATGCTATACTGAGCGGGCGGCAGGTAGACACGTTGGTTACAGCCGCTGCGCGGCCGGATAGTTTCTGGGCCGCGGAACGCCATCCCCCGCTGCGGCCCACGGAAGCCAAAGCCTATACCAATACCGACAGCCTGCTGAAGATGCCTTCTTACCACCGGCTGATGGATTACCTTACCTTATTTACCGCAGGCTATAAATCGGCCGGCAAATTTGACATCGGCCCTATCGGCAGTTTTTATTCCTTTAACCCGGTGGAAGGCAAAAAATTCCAGTTTGGCGGCCGCTCCAACACAAAACTCAGCACCCGGTATTTTACCGACTCGTATATAGCCTATGGGGTAAAAGACCAGCGCTGGAAATATTATATCAGCGGAACCTATTCGCTCAACCACCAGTCGGTTTACGTCTTCCCGTTTAATTATATACAGGCCAGTTTCCTGCACGATACCCAAAACCCCGGGCAGGAAGATATTTTTGCGCAGGGCAACACGTTCCTCGCCTCGTTTAGCCGGGGCGATAACAGCAAATGGCTCTACAATAATATTTTAAGGCTTTCGTATGTGCATGAGCTGGAGAACCATTTCTCCTATATTTTCGGGATAAAATACTGGCAGCAGTTGCCGGCCCGGTCCATTGCCTATATCTACGAGCATTCGCCCAATACCTTCGATACCATACAGCAGATCAAGACCACGCAGTTATTTGCCACCCTGCGCTGGGCGCCGCACGAACAGTTTTACCAGGATAAGGTAAGCCGCAGAGACATCATCAACAAATACCCTATCATTACGCTGCAGTATGCCCGGGGCATCCAGGGGCTTTTTGGCGGTGAATATAATTACGATGCGCTGCACCTGGACGTTTACAAACGCTGGTATCTTGCCCCCTTTGGTTTTTCGGATATTAACTTTGAAGCCGGCTGGCTGGGCGGCAACCTGCCGTTTCCGCTGCTCATTATCCAACCGGCCAACCAATCGTATTTTTACAGCCCCAATTCGTACAACCTCATGAATATTGAAGAGTTTGTGAGCGATCATTTTACAACGGTTAAACTGGACCATTTCTTTAACGGGTTCTTTTTTAATAAAGTGCCGCTGCTCAAAAAGCTGCGGCTGCGCGAAGTAATTGCCGGCAAGCTGTTGTACGGGGGTGTACGCGATGAGAACAACCCCGATATAAATCCCAACCAGATGAAATTCCCGCTCACCAAAGGCCTTCCGGGCACTTTTGTACTGGGGCATGCGCCTTACCTGGAAGCCAGCGTGGGTATTTACAATATCTTTTCGGTACTGCGGATTGACCTGGTAAAACGGTTTACCTACCTGGACCATCCCAATATTTCGGCAACGGGCGTGCGGGTGAGCACCAATTTTAGTTTTTAACATGCAGCAACCACTCATGATACAGGCACAGGAAAGCAAACCTTCAAGACTGGAAAAATTCGGCGTTTATTACCTGAATTTATTTAACCGCATCGATTCAACGCATAATGTTTTTGACCTCAGCGATGCGGAGCTAACGCAGCGGGTAAACCGCATTTC
>JACXTT010002926.1_pt1 | contig 26728 bp, 22 predicted proteins | sample 9270951 | NCBI WGS metagenome assembly JACXTT01 (sample SAMN15532306, study PRJNA645909) | rock metagenome | isolation source: weathered quartz diorite | place: Puerto Rico | collected 2017-06-21 | reverse complement strand
ACAAGCTCAGTCCGCTTCGCAGGCGCTTGATCGATAAAAGATTAAACGCCATTTCGCGCGGAATGGTAGATGTGGATTATAAGATGAAATTCCCCGCGGTTAAAAAGGGACGGTAGGGAAGTCAAGAGTCAAGAGTCAAGAGTCAAGAGTCAAGAGTCAAGAGTCAAGAGTCAAGAGTCAAGAGTCAAGAGTCAAGAGTCAAGAAAATTGAGGGAGGTAAGATACGAAGCTTTAAGCTATGCGTGTGCAGAAATTACTTTTAGCCTTGATTTGACCCTTGTTTACAGGCGCTACAATTAATTGCTGCCCGACGAGCGGCTTTTATCGCCTTCGGATATCTGCTTTATCAGGCTGCCCCAGCTAAAGGGGTTAAGTAGCGGGTTGGTAATGGAATGTGAATTGACAACGCTGTTATGAAAGTCCTGGAAATTATTCATCTCGAATCCGTCGCGTGGCAAGGATTTTTCAAGAGCCTGGATGGATGAACGGCTCAGATTTTTCCGGGCATTCTCCAAATCATCGTCAGCTAATTTCATCGATAAAAAATCTTTCCGGAACTCCTCGGTTGTTGCCCACGGGAAAACGCGAAAAATCGGAAGGTTGATGATTTGTGGCTTTAGTGATACCTGTAGTGTGTAACTTTTGGTTGTCACATTCGCCGGAATAACTATTGTTACCGGCGCGTAGCCAATTGACGTAAAGTGGACAGTATCGCGCTCGTGTGCGACAAAAGAAAAATAGCCTTTATAATTTGACAGGTTTACCTGGTTTTGGTATGATGCATTGGTTATAGTTACATAAGGTATAATAATACGTAAGCTATCGGCATTGTGAACAATACCCGAAAATTGCACCAATGGCCGCTCCTGCTTTTGCGAGAACGCCGTTACCGCGGTTAATAAGAATAATATAAGGCCAATTAACTTCTTCATGCACCAATCAGTTTGTCGCCGTTATTTTAAGGGGGTTATGGAACGTATTCAAACTTCAACAAAAATATTCTTTTACCGTAACCTGTGCTGCAATTTAACAAAACTTAACACTACCTGAGGTTTTCGGGAAGCACCGCATTAGGGTCGTCAATATCCGTTAGGTTTATTGCGTCGACACCGGTAATCTCGGGCACTGCTTTTTTTATGGCTTCCTCTATGCCGGCTTTAAGTGTCATGATACTCATAGGGCACGATCCGCATGCGCCAAGCAATTTAAGCTTAACCACATTATCAGCGGTTATTTCTTCAACCGAAACGTTCCCGCCATCCGTCAGTAAATACGGGCGAATGGTATCCAATGCCGCTTCAACCCGGTCTAATAAACTCATTTGTATTAAATTATAAAGAGTAAAGTTATTAAATATTTATGTATTTAGTGAATGGTTGATTAGGTTGGATTGGGTTGATTAAGTTAGTAACGTTTGCTTTCAATCCAATCAACTACTCACTTAAGCCACCCCAATCAACTGCTCACCGCAGCTTCAGCCGCATTGGCATTTGAAATAGCCACCTGCTGGGCCACCCTGCGCGCCATTTCCATAAAAGCCACGTTCATAATACCTTCCTCATCCAAAACTATCGGTTTGCCAGCGTCGCCCGAATCGCTGATGCCTTTTACCAGCGGTATCTCGCCTAAAAATGGCACCTCCAGTTGTTCGGCCAGCTTTTTGCCGCCGCCCTGGCCAAAAATGTAATATTTGTTCGCAGGCAGTTCGGCCGGTGTGAAGTACGACATGTTTTCAACTATGCCCAAAATCGGCACATTGATAGCAGCCATCATAAACATACCAATCCCCTTTTTGGCATCGGCCAGCGCTACCTTTTGCGGCGTTGTAACAACAACCGCTCCCGTTACCGGGAAGGTTTGCGTTATAGTAATGTGAATATCACCTGTGCCGGGGGGTAAATCAACTACCAAGTAATCCAGGTCTCCCCATTCTGCATCGTTAAATAGTTGCTTTACTGCCGTCGATACCATTGGCCCGCGCCAGGGAACTGGCTGGTTCGGATCTGTAAAGAAACCTATCGAAAGCAGCTTAATGCCAAATTTTTCAATCGGCTGGATACGGGTTTTGCCGTCGACGTCTCTTGCTTTAGGCCTTTCGCCTTCCAGCCCAAACATAATAGGTATAGAGGGGCCATATATATCCGCATCTATCAAGCCTACATTTGCACCTGTTTTTGCTAACGCCAACGCAAGATTAACAGCCACGGTTGACTTGCCCACACCACCTTTTCCTGATGCAACAGCGATAATGTTTTTGATACCCGGTACGCCGGTGTTTTTTTGCGTGGTGACTTTGGATGTCATGTCGATATGAACAATAGCATCCTGGCTTACAAAGTACTTAACTGCGTTGCGGCAGGCATTTTCGATTACAGCTTTGAGCGGGCACGCCGGCGTTGTCAATATTACCGAAAAGCTTATGTTGTTGCCCTCGATGCGCACATCCTGTATCATGTTTAAAGTAACCAGGTCTTTCTTAAGGTCCGGTTCCTCAACATTGCTTAGCGCTTGTAATACTTGTTCTTTGGTGATCATTGTTGTTTTGGGTGATTGGGTGGTTGGTTGTGTTAGGAGTTAATAATTGCTCTTCCCAAAGTAATGCACTATAAACCAACCCGCACAAAATTACTAAAACAGGTAGGAAGTAGTGTCATTTGAATGATAAAATGGAGCGAAAGCTACATGCAACTTAATTTAAAGGGTACACGGAAAAAATGAGGAATCAAGAATTTATTTTCTTGTCTGAAATACTGCGTCACATTTTTGTTACATTTGAGACTCTGATTAATGCCAGACAGACTGTTTGATAAACTTATTGATGAACAAAAAATGGATCGTTATTTTACTGGTAACCTGCGTGCTTTCGTGTAAAAAGGAACGGCAGGCGCCCGCCTTACCGGCAGCTAGCGGCACACCTGTTACCATAACAATAGATCAAACCCATCCCGGCAATGTTATTCCGGCAAATTTTGAAGGGCTTAGCTATGAAACCGGCATCCTCGCCGAGAGCCCTGAAATTCTAAATGCAAATAATACAGTTCTGGTACAACTAATTAAAAATTTAGGATCGGGGCTTTTACGCATTGGAGGCGACAGCAGCGACGAAACATCGTGGACCGGGCGCGAGCGGACTTCTGTAACCGGAAAAGATGAGTTAACGACTTCGGACATCGACCGTTTATCAACTTTTTCAAATGTCACCGGGTGGCCCGTACTGTTTGGCTTAAACCTGGGCAATAACGACGCCGTGGCCGCAGCAAGCGAGGCTGCATATGCTTATAAGCAATTGCGAGGGAATTTATACGCTTATGTTATAGGAAATGAGCCGGATGTATATCACTTGTTTGGTTTGCGCACCCCCGCTTACGGCAGTGATAGTTTTCATGGCGATTGGGAAACTTACCGGTCTGCTATTCAATCGGCGGTTCCGGCAGCCTCCTTTGCCGGTCCGGGAACAGCTTATAATACAGACTGGATTACTGCATTTGCCAACAACGAAAGCGGTCACATAAAGCTAATGGACGCACATTATTATGCTGCAGGCCCGGCCACGGATGCATCAATTGACTACCACACCATTCTAACTCCAAACTGGAAGCTCGGGAATATTTTGAATGTGATCCATAATGAATCGAAAAAACGACATTTGCCTTACCGGATAACAGAGAGCAACAGCGTGTACGGGGGCGGCAAAGCCGGAACCAGCGATATTTTCGCTTCAGCTTTATGGGCGCTCGACCTGATGTGGACTATCGCGAAAAACGAAGGGCAGGGAATCAATTTTCATGGTGGCAACCGGCTTGCATACTCACCCGTTACTATCGAAAATGGTGTGATAACAGCCCGGCCCGTTTATTACGCAATGCTCGCTTTCAGCCCTAATGCAGGCGGGGCAATACTTCCGGTTACTGTCAATTCTTCTCAAAGTAATTTCAGCTCGTACGCGTGTTTAAATACAGACCACTCGTCGTCGGTAACGCTTATCAATAAAGATGAGTCAGTGAATTTTGCATTCACTATTCAATTAATCAAAACCGCGTCAAACGTTAAAATTGATAGGCTAATAGCGCCGGCACTGACATCTAAAACAGAAGCCAGCTTTGCGGGCGGCACTGTAAATGCCGACGGCACTTTTAGCCGCAAAAATGCGGTGCAATACGCCGTTAACGGAAAAAGCTTTGTAGTTAACGTGCCTGCAGGCAGCGCCGCAGTAGTGACTGTGCAATAATCTAAATTGTAAAGGTACCGGCAAGCCGGTTCCTTTACAAAAATTATGCATTAATATAACAAAGGCGGTTGGGTCAATTAATACCAGCGGCCTCTATCCATCCTCGAGCCGCCGTTTATCAGGTTAAGCAATAACAAGATAACCGCTATCACGATAATAATGTGTATGGCATCGCCACCAACGTGGAACGCAAAACCTCCAAGTAACCAACTGATCACCAGGATAACTACGATAATATAAATTAAACTTCTCATAATCACAGAACCTGAACGGGAGGTAATTGTTTGATCGCAATTTAATTTTATTCAGTCGTTTAGCCGTAGATGGTGCTCGCGGCCGTTCAAAAAAAGTGAATTATTTAAGGCGATTAAAAGCTGTCGTATTAAGGAAACATTTTGCTAATCCGGGCGTTTGTATCGCATAAGATTTAGTTTAGTTTTGGACAAATATTTATAGATGCACCGCCTTAATCCTAAATATATCCGAATTGCGGGTATTGTTCTTGTTTGTATTGTTATTGTTCTGTTAATTGGCGGGTATATTGCCTATGGCAAGCGTGGTGTCATGCTGCAAAGGGCAATCACGAAGGCCGAACTAAAAGCCAAACGGGACTACAACCTCGATCTTAAAATTGGGTCGGCTCATTTTACGGGTTTGAGCACGGTTGCCTTTACAGATATAACCGTCGTGCCCCAAAACCGTGACAGCCTGTTGAGTATTAAAAAATTTGAGGTGAGTATTCGGGTGTTGCCGCTTATTTACGGCACAATTAAACTGGCTGATGTTAATCTGGAGAATGGGCATCTCAACTTAACGGATATCAATCACATTAAAAATTTCGATTTCCTGTTCAGGAAGAAAAAGGATACCACTGCCCATACCAAGGTCGACCTTTCGGAGCTATCCTATAACCTTATAAACGATGTGCTCTATAAAATTCCGGATAACCTTACGCTGAGTAATTTCGTGGTGTCATTTACAAATGATAGCAGCAGCTTTAATTTGCGCACAAAAAACGCGCTGATTAGAAACGGGCAATTAACTTCTACAATTAATGTAAATAACGGTGCTGCAACCTGGCATTTTGAAGGTCGCATGCATCCGTCAGATAAAGATATTGATGTTAAGTTGTATGCCGAAGGCAAAAAGGTTGAACTGCCTTTTATCGAAAAACGGTATAAATTGAAAGTGAATTTTGATACGATAAGCACACGTTTGCGTAAGGTTGAGCATGGCGGCGGCGAAACGCGTATATATGGCTATTGGGGTGTGCGTAATTTGTTGGTCTATCACCCCGGTCTATCATCAAATAATATCATTCTGCCTGATGCCTCTATCGATGCGAATGTGTTTGTCGGAGAGAATTACGTGTCAGTTGACAGTTCGTCGGTAATTCACCTAAAAAAAATAACCGCGCACCCATACATTAAGTATACCCTAAAGCCGGTAAAAATTTACGAGCTTAAAGTAAATACCGGATGGTTGAACGCCCAGGATGTTTTCAATTCGTTTCCATCGGGTATGTTTGATTCGCTTGAGGGTATGCAGGTATCCGGGAAGTTGAATTATAGCCTCAACATATTTTTAAATTCGGCCCGGCCCGATGATGTTCAGTTCGACTCGAAGCTGAATAAGGATAACTTTCAAATAGTAAAATATGGGAAGAATAACCTTACAAGGCTAAATGGCATGTTTGTTTACACACCCTATGAAAAGGGAAAACCAATGCCTCCGAGAATAATCGGGACTAAAAACCCTTATTATACTCCGCTTGACCGGATAGCGCCTGACCTGCGCAACGCGGTAATGACAGCCGAAGATCCAACGTTTTATAGCAATCGCGGTTTCGTAGAAGAATCGATCCGGAAATCACTGGCTACCGATTACAAAAACAAAAAATTTAAACGTGGCGGTAGTACTATATCTATGCAATTGGTAAAAAATGCGTTTTTAAGCCGCGAAAAAACCCTTGCACGAAAAATCGAAGAAATATTGATCGTTTGGATAATAGAGAACAATCATGTGATGACAAAAAATCGCATGCTTGAGGTTTACTTTAATATTATAGAATGGGGCCGGAATGTTTATGGTATTGGCGAGGCCTCCCGGTATTATTTTGGTAAATCGCCGGCCGAGCTTACTTTGGGTGAAAGTATTTATCTTGCCAGTATTGTACCCAACCCGAAAGCCGGGCTATATGCTTTTTTACCTGATGGAACGGTTCGCCCGGGTTTAAGGGGGTATTTTAATTTGATAGGGCGGCTTATGGCTATGCGCGGGCAGGCATTGCGCGATAGCACGGGGTACGGTTTTTACGATGTGCGGCTAAAAGCCAGTTTGCGTAAAGAGATTGCTCCGGTTGACGTGGCTGTTGCCGATAGCCTGATGAACCAGAGCGACGACGACGATTCAGCGCCAATCATACAACCTGAAAAGAAACCATCCTTTTTTCAACGGCTATTCAGCAAACGCGATACCACCCCGAAAAGGCCTGAAACTAAAGCCGCCGTTGATCCTAAAGCTAAACTTAAAGCAGATATTGAAAAACTCCAGGAGGAGGAAAAAAAGAAAGAGCTTTTAATTGATACCGCCGGTAAAACACGCAAGGAGATTCGGCAGGAGAAACGCAGGCTGCGAAACGAGGAAAAGGATAAGGAAAAAGCGATGAAGCAAGCAGTGCAATAGTATTACGCAATCATGACGTAGTTAAATGTTTAAACATGTATTTTTGTGTAATCATTTAAAATTATGTCAATCATAGATAAATTACAATGGCGTTCGGCCATTAAAAAATTCGACCCCAGTAAGAAATTAAGCGCTGGTCAGCTTGATGACCTGCTTTCAGCAATACAGTTAGCGCCTGCATCATTAGGGCTCCAAACCTACAAGGTTATCGTTGTCGAGGATGAGGAAACACGGCAAAAATTACGCGCGGTTGGATATGACCAGCCACAAATAACTGACGCTTCTCACTTGATCGTTTTTGCATCCGAAACAAACATTGATAGCAACTTTGGTACAAACTATATCGACCTTGTAGCTAAAACCCGCGGCGTAGCCCGTGAAAGCCTTGCGGGATTTGAACAAATGGTTTTGGGTTCAATTAATAGCCGGACCGACGAACAAAAGTTGGCATCGTCGCATAAGCAGGCTTACATAGCGTTGGGTGTACTGTTGACCGCGGCCGCCGGGCTGGGCATTGATGCCGGCCCCATGGAGGGATTTGATGCAGCCAAATTTGATGAAATATTAGGTTTAAAAGATAAAGGATTAACTACATCCGTTATTGCCGCGGTTGGTTTCCGCGCTGACGATGACGTGTACAGCAAGATGATTAAGGTGCGCAGGCCAAAAAGCGAATTGTTTATTCACGTTTAAAGTTTGGCGGTAGAGGCGCATCAACAAGGCGCCTCTACACCTTTACCCACCGGATGACTTGCGGATAAACAGCCTGGATTTTAATACGTGGTTTTTCTTTTGGTTTTGAATACCTGTTTTTTCAATTTCGTCAAATAGGAGGGTGGCTGCTTTGCTTCCCATTTCAAAAGCCGGTTGTGTGATGGTTGATAGTGCCGGGCATAACAACGGGGCTATACCCAAGCTCGAGAAACTTATTATTTTCAAATCTCCCGGAATATCTATATTCAGGTCGTAACAAACATAATACGTAGCAAAAGCAAGACGCTCAACCGAACTGAAAATTCCGTCGGGCTTAATTTCTTCTAATACTTTTTTCAGGATAGCGTAATTTTCTTTTTCGTCGTTGCTGCAATCGATAACCAAATCATCGTCAAAAGGTATTTCATGTTTTTGCAGCGCGTCAATATACCCTTGCATACGTTTTTTACCGATCGAAATACTTTTGTTCACCACCAGGTAAGCAATCCGCCTGCAACCCGTCTCCAACAAATGTTCTGTAGCCTCAAAACCACTTTCATAGTCGTTTGTGGTCACTTTAGCCGCTTCAATATCTTCATAAACCCTATCGAAAAACACAACCGGAACGTTTTTTTGCTCCAATTTTTTTAAATAGTTATGATCGTTTGCTTCGCCTGATACCGACATGATAATGCCATCCACCTTGCCGTTATTCAGGTAATTTACAAATGACACTTCCTTTTCAAAAACGTCGTCGGTACGGTATAATAGGATATAAAAGCCTTTTTTTCGGGCTATTTCCTCAATTCCGTTTATAGCCTGCGCAAAAAAGTCGTTTGCAATTTCTGGAACGATCACTGCAAGTGTTTTGCTTTTTTTATCACGCAAATTGCTGGCATAATGGTTTGGCAAAAAATTATGCTCACGGGCAAATGCTAAAATTTTCTCCTTAGTGTCTTTATTAATATCAGGGCTGCCGTTAAACGCCCTTGAAATGGTCGAAGTTGAAATTTTTAATTCCTTAGCCAGTTTCTTGATATTAATAGTATCCATTGGTGGGTTAATCGGTTGTAATACAGCTCAAATGTAATAAAAGTAGATTATTGTGGTCGAAATGTATCTTATTATTACCTAAATATAATTTGCATCACATAAAAAGCCGATAATTAGCATGCGCGTTTTTTTTTAACTTCTTATAAGTGGCATGTGCTTTGCATGGTATGGGATATTATAAAGATAATAATGTCAAAGAAAATATTAATTGTAGAGGATAATGAATTAATGATTGATGTGATGACCTACATATTAATTAACAGTGGCTATGAGGTAATTTCATTGCCGAATGGCGATAACGTTTTTAATTATATTAAAGCCAATCATCCCGACTTAGTGATACTCGATGCGATCTTGCCAGGTATGGATGGGAGGGAAATTTGTCAATTGTTAAAAATGAATAACGCGACCCGCAACTTGCCGGTAATTATTTGTTCGGGGGATGATACCATAAGCGAATCGTTAAAACAAAAAGGCGCGCCCGATGATATTTTACATAAGCCTTTTGATATCAGCAGCCTGATCGAGATGGTTGATCACCAACTTGCAGCTTAGGGGAAGTCTTGAGTCTGTAGTCCTAAGCCTTAAGTTAGTGGGTTATTTCTTTTAATTACTATGTAAAATATACGCTGCCGTTCCAGGGATTGTAATATTCCCCGATCCAATCATCCTTATACCTTTCTCGCTAACGTTATTTTCATCTGCGGCCAAAGTCCATTTGCCGGGTGGTATTTTTACGTTTTTTTCAAGCGGATTCCCATTCAGAATAACCAATATGTTTTTCCATTTATCGCCGTTTGCGTTATCGCTTAGCTGGTAAACAATCAAGTTTGGGTTGCCGGTGTCCGCGAACTTTAAACTGTTCCGGATCATTAACGCCGAGGGCATCCTAAATGCGGGATGATTTTTGCGCAGGGCTACGAGACTCTTATAATAATCAAATACCGCTTTGTACCTGGTTTTCCGGCTCCAGTCTATCTGGTTAATTGAATCAGGCGATTTGAACGAATTGGCTATCCCTTGTTTGGTCCGCAACAACTCAGCGCCCGAATGAAGAAATGCGACCCCCTGCGAGGTGAGCACAATGGCATTAGCTAACTTATCCATCTTGATCAGCTCCTGTTCGGATGCGTCCGGATTTGATATTTTAAGCCGGTCGAACAGGGTATTATCATCATGACAGGATACGTATGTGATGGTTTGATATGGTTCAGCAGCCCAGGGCGCTTTTGAATAATTAACGGCTTTGTAATTCACCTGTTCATTGGACGTGGATGCGACGATCCCGAATTTAACGCTCTCGTCCATTTTAGGGTTCCCGCTAACAAATCCTTTTTCTTTCAAATCACTCCAGCCGCCTTTCAGTCCGTCGCGCAGGTCATCGCTGAAAACGGCGACCTGGTTCAATTTGCTGACGTTAATTTTTACAGCCCGCTGATCTTCAGGAAGCGGGGTTTGGCCTGCAGTCCAACCCTCGCCATAGATAAATATCGTTGGGTCGATTTTGTGCAGCGCAGCACTAATCTCATTCATTGTTTCAACGTCGTGTACCCCCATCAAATCAAATCTGAAACCATCTAAATGGTACTCCTTAGCCCAATAAACCACAGATTCGATCATGAATTTACGTGCCATAGGGCGCTCTGATGCTATTTCATTGCCGCAGCCTGTCCCGTTTGAGTAGGACCCATTTGGGTTATGCCGATAGAAATAGCCTGGTGCAAACTGGTTGAAGTTTGACCGCGTGTCGCTTGTATGGTTATAAACAACGTCCAATATCACGCGCAAACCATTTTTATGCATGGTTTGCACCATCTTCTTAAATTCTTTTATCCGCACGTTGCCATCGTACGGGTTAGATGAATAACTGCCTTCGGGTACGTTATAATTTAACGGGTCGTAGCCCCAGTTATATTGAGCGCCCGGTTTTGCTTCATCAACCGAATTAAAGTCAAACGAGGGCAGCAGGTGAACATGGGTTACACCAAGCTGCTTAATATGATCGAGTCCTGTAGGTTCACCATCTGGGCTCCTGGTACCGGTTTCTGTTAAACCGAGGAATTTGCCCTTATTCCTGATCCCCGAATTAGGACTGATCGAAATATCACGAATATGCAATTCATATAATATGATATCAGTAAAGTTTTTCAGTGCCGGTTTTTTGTCGTTAAGCCAGTTGACGGGGTTTGTTGATGCGAGATCACACACCATGCCCCGGGCGCCATTTACGCCAACCGCTTTGGCATATGTATCCGGGCGCTCAAGCAGCCATTTTCCATCCTCCATAACCTGGAAGGTGTAATATTGGTTTTTAATGTCTTTTTTGATTTGCGTTACCCAAACCCCATTTGTGCTTTTTGAAAGCCCGATGGTATTGATTGCTGCGCCACCGTCGCCTGCGGCATATAACCGTAGTTTTACTTCCGTTGCTTTTGGCGCCCATACTTTAAACACCGTTTTTGCCGGCGTGTAAGTTACGCCCAGGTCGTTCCCGTTATATACCGGGTAATCGTCATACGAAATTGGCGGCTGAACTTTTTTAAACGAAGCAAGCATGGCGAAAGCAGCTATAAGGAACAATAAATTAAGGTGTTTCATCAGTCGGATAAATAATTGAGGCAATAATAGGCAATTGGCAGACTAAAGATAGAATAATTAAAGGAAGGCTGTTATTGAGTGCAAATCAAATCTTCCCCTGGGTTTTTGCTGATTATGGCCGCCAGCGGAAGGATTTGTCGTCGATGGCGCGCATGGTGCAGAGTATGCCGTTTAAATGATCGTACTCATGTTGTAAAAGCTCGGCGAGTGAATCCTTCATGTTCCATTCCTGTTGCTGCCAGTTTTCGTCAAGATAGCTTATGGTTAATGATTGATGCCTTTTTACTTTGACTAACAAATGCGGAAAACTCATACAATCGTCCCACAGTTCGAACATTTCTTCACTAAGCTGGTTTAGCTCCGGGTTTATAAAAACAACGGGTTTATCAATGTTCATGTAAATCAATCTTTTCATAATGCCGAGCTGAGGTGCTGCTATAGCACGGCCAAAACCATATCTCGACCTTATTTCTTTCATCACGTTGTCCAGGTCATTAACCCAGCCTGCAACCAGGGGAAGTTCGGTTTTTGAAATGGGGGCGCAAACCTCGTAAAGTCGCGGATCGCCAAGTAAAAGAAGGTCGATAATAGTTTTCATTGATAACGGCAAAGTGCTGCAATAATACGAATTGTACAGGTCGCTTAAAGTACAACACAAAAACGGGGGAATAAGTAAAACCTATTCCCCCATTTTAATGATACGGTTGATATTATTTTAGGCCGTCTTTTATCTTTTTGATCGCATCCAGGTGCATTTTTACCGTTGGTGCTGTTTTCGCTGCGAATGCTTTCAAATCAGCGTCTTTGCAGTTTTTAGCGGCGTCATTCATCAGGTCAAGCGTTTTTTTGTGCCCGTCAACCATAGCGTCGACATAAGCTTTGTCAAAATCTTTTCCTGTTTTTTTATTCAAATCAGCCATCTTTTTTTGGTGATCGCTGTCAACAGAATCAGGTAATGTGATGTTTTTTGCTTTTGCGATAGTCTTCAATTCATCATTTGCCTTACCATGATCGGTAATCATCATGTTAGCGAAATCTTTGATTTGCGCATTCGTGGTTTTTTGCAGGGCAAGCTTTCCTAAAGCAACTTCGGCCATTCCACCATTTGCAGCGGCAGTAGCAAACTTGGCATCGTCTTTATCTACTGAAATACCGCCGGTTGCGGCAACGTTGGTTGTAGTGTCTTTCGTTTTGTTTAAGCTGTCGGCTGTTTGCTTGGCGTCTTTTGGTGCGCTGTTACAGCCTTGCATTATGTAAGCTGAAAGGGCTATCATAGCCACGTACGTGAATTTTTTCATAGCGTTAGTTTTAAAGGTTATAATTTGGATTTGTTGTGTAACAAACTTTTCTCCTTTAAGTTTTTTTATTAACCTATTATTCACGCCTTTGTAACTTGTGTTGATAAAATAACGCCAGCGTTAACTCAACTCTTTCATCAGTTTATCAAACGCATCCTTTAACGCAGCCAACTCGGTTTCCAGTTTAGTAACGCGCTCGTTCATATTGCCGGCGTTTTTTTCAGAAGGCTCGTCCGTAAAATCATCTTCAGCTATTTCGGGTGTTCCACTTAGTAAATGGGCATATCGAACCTCTTTCTGTCCTGCACGTTTTGGTAGTTGCATTACAAAGGGGAGCTCAGGCGAGCTCAGTTTTTCGAGTACGGCCTGCACTTCTTCAATTGATTCAAATTCGTGAAGCCTGCCGGAATTGGTATTCAGTTCGCCCGGGGTTTGCGGTCCGCGCAGCATCAGTAAGCAAATTAAAGCCACTTCGGAGGGAATTACCGGGAATGCGATGGCAAAGTTGTGCTTGTATTTAACGCTTCGGATAGAACCGCCTGTGGCAGTTGAAATAAGTCCGCGTTTTTTAAGTGAGTTTAATGCAAGTACAACCGTTTCTTCATCGTACTGCACCACCGGCTTGCGTGATGTTTTCTGATTGCAGGCTGCAGTAAGCCCGTTGACGGTCATTGGGTAATAATCTGGCGTGGTTTTGCTTTTTTCCATTAACGAGCCCAGTACACGTAGTTCTGCTTCGTCGAGAATGGGCAAAATGATTTTTGAGTCCATGGGTTTTGCTTCGCTGCCCGGATTTCAATGTGAGATTTATCGTCCGAGGCTTCAAATGTGCAAACTTTCCCGGTTTAAATTGTGATAATTTTGTAATTCGAACCGCGGAGTTCACTAAAATGCGGTTACTTTGTAAACTAAATGCCTTTATATATAACATCATTAAATTCGGGGAGTAATGGCAATTGCTATTACATAGGCAATGAGCACGAAGCTGTATTGATTGATGCCGGAATTTCGTGCCGTGAAACAGAAAAACGTATGCTTCGGCTGGGTTTAAATATGAAAAAGGTTAAGGCAATTTTTGTTTCGCACGAGCATTCGGATCATATCAGCGGTATCCCTGTTCTTGCAAAAAAACATCAGTTGCCGGTTTACATTACCAGGCCAACCATGCAAAACGGCCGGTTGAATATCCAGGAACACCTGGTTAAGTCGTTCGCGCCCTTCCAGGCCATGTGTATTGGGGATTTACAGGTTACCGCTTTTCCCAAATTGCATGACGCGAGCAATCCGCATAGTTTTATTATTGCCTGCGGAGATACCAAAGTTGGTGTTTTTACCGATATTGGCGTGGCTTGTGAACAAGTGGTTCGTCATTTCAGTCAGTGCCAGGCGGCGTTTCTCGAAGCCAATTATGATGATGATATGTTGGAAAGAGGTAATTATCCTTTCCATTTAAAACGCCGCATCCGGGGCGGTTACGGCCATCTCTCAAATAAGCAGGCCCTGGATTTATTCACTACACATAGGTCGCCAAACTTAAGCCACCTGCTGTTATCGCATCTTTCAAAAAATAATAACGACCCGCAATTGGTGAATGAGTTATTTACCGGCTGCGCAAATGGTACTTCTATAATTGTAGCATCGCGTTATGAAGAAACCGCTGTTTACCAAATAGGGCAAGAGAACGCTTCCCCGAAAAATGCTGCATTAAATTCATGGCAACCCACCTTGTTTGAATAAATTTTCACGGAATAAATCACGATTTTTCGTACTTAAATCCATATCGTTAAAAAACATTTCTAAAAGGGGAAACACTGGCACTGTTTTGGAGTTTTTTTATTTGAAGTATAATTATTAACTTAAAAATTAAAAAATCATGGGTTTATTACGATTCATTCTTGTGGGCGCGGCCGTTGGATACGGCATAAATTATCTTACTAAAAAAAGAGCGGACGGCCGTTCTATTATTGAAGACTTTGGAACGGAGGTTCCGGAGTGGGTTGATAAAGCTAAGCAGTTTGTTGCAGACAACCTGGAACATATGGCTCAACATACCGAGCCTAAAGCGAATTAAGAACATAGGGCCACTTCGGTGGCTCTTTTCTTTTAATCTCTCCCCGAATTCGCGCGGCCTGCTGCAAGAACGTGCCCCCGCCGGATTTAGCCACACTACATTTTATAGTTATATAGATTTAAGCAAAATAATTCCCCCGGACAAAATTCCATATCGGGAGGTGAAATAATAATGCTTAAAAAAAAACAACAGGGCACCCCGGCCATGTTGCCAGGTTAAAACGTAATTTATTCATTCTTCGAGGTTTTAGCTTAAAATCAACTCGTTTTTCGGGTGGTCCGACGATTTTTTCATTGTTGTCATAAATTAATTTTAACTATATGATTATTAACCTGTAATACATTATTTATATCCAATAGGAAATTGTTTTAATTTGGATGATTTTTTATTCTGCTGTAAATCAATTAGTTGTAAAATAGAAGGAGTGATTTGGAAAATAATTATCGCGAATTGAAACAATCGAAATAGTCGTTGCGTACAAAAAGGCCTAAGTAATTTAAACTATTATGAAGCCTCAAAATGTAAAAAACGGCCGTAAGGGCCTATGGACTTCTTTTGCTCTTTTTTTAGCTTTAACCACGATGATCACATCCTGTAAAAAGGATACCATGATAACCCCTGATACTACAGGAACAACAGTTTCGGGAGCTGCTAGTACGAGTTTGGCAAATGGCAATTCACTAACAGCAAAGAGCTCACCTAGCGCAACAGGGGCCGCAACATCAGCAACTACACCAACTGCAACAACCACAACCACCCCTGCAACAACAGCGGTAACACCCGCAACCCCAGCAGCAACAACTACAGCAACTACAGCAACTCCAGTAACTACAACTATTGCGGCTACGGCCACTGCACCGGCAGCAAGTACCCCGGCAGCTGCAAAGCCTGCCGCCAGCACAACTACTACAACTACAGCAGCAAGTACAACATCTGCAACGAACAGCCCAGCGCCCGCGCCGGTAGCCGCCGCGACACCCGCAGCTGTTGTGCCTAGCGCCACTACCTCAGCTTATACATCAGCGAGCCCGATAAATCTTACCGGCTCTCACGATATTACTATTAGCGGTAAATCAATTAATGGCGGCAGCGTGCCTGCGATTACTTTAACCAATTGCTATAATGTGCATATCACCAAAAATATGCTGGGTAATTCAACCGATGTAGGTATCTATTTATATAACTGCTATAATGTTACTGTTGACTATAACAATATTACCAATGTGAGCACAGGTGTTTACGTTGTAAACACTACAGGCGGTGGTATTGTGATTAACTACAACCAATTTAAAAATATGGTTGGCCCGATGCCACGCGGACAATTTGTTCAATTTAATACAGTAAGCGGTAGTGGTAACTCCATCAGCTACAATAAAGGCGAGAATGTTTATGGTCAGAGCAACCCTGAAGATGCCATTAACCTTTACAAAAGCAACGGTACCTCTTCGAGCCCGATACAAGTTATCGGCAACTGGATACGTGGTGGCGGCCCCAGCGCGACCGGCGGCGGTATCATGTTAGGTGATACTGGCGGTTCATACGAAGTTGCCTCAAACAATATACTGGTTGATCCCGGACAATACGGAATGGCTATCGCCGGCGGCGACCATATATCAATCACCAATAACAGTATTTACGGCCGCGCCCAGTCATTTACAAACATTGGTTTATACATCTGGGGCCAGTCAGGTTCAGCTTGTACAAATGCTACCATCAGCGGAAACCTGGTGAGGTTTATGAACAAGTCGAATACCGAAAATGATGCCTGGGTTGGCACCGGTGAAAGTACCCCGTCCGGCTGGAACAGCAATACATTTGGCGCAAGCATTAGCGCATCAATTTTACCCACTACTGTGGTTTCCTTCTAAATAGTTCGATAGAAAATATATTGAGCGCGGCCCGCGTTTCAGCGGGCCGCAAAAATTAACCCTAATTATTTTATGAAAAAACACCTACTACTAATGTCAATGGTATGCACCATTGCCTGGACTTCTTGTTCCAAAACTGAAATTAAACCCAATGCTCAAACAGCATCATTATCGCATGTGAGCTTTGCCTCAACGACGCTGGCAACTGTGCCCGGAGCTTCGTACACGGCATCAAGCCCGATAAACTTAAATGGCTCACATGATATTACCATCAGTGGAAAAGTTATTAATGGAGGAACGGTACCGGCAATTACTTTGACTAACTGCTATAATGTGCATATCACCCAAAATAGTTTAGGGAATTCAACCAATGCAGGTGTGTACTTAATCAATTGTAAAAATATCACTGTCGATTACAATTATATAACCAACGTGGGTACCGGCGTCGACGTTGAAAATTCAGCTGGCGGCGGCATTGTAGTTGATAATAACCAGTTTTTGAACATGAAAGGGCCTTTGCCACAAGGGCATTTTGTGTTGTTCAACACAGTAAATGGCGCTAATAATTCCATCAGTAATAATAAAGGTGAAAATATCTCGGGTCAAAGTACACCTGAAGATGCGATTGATGTTTACAAAAGCAATGGAACTGCGGTAAGCCCGATCAAAGTTTCTGGCAACTGGATCCGCGGCGGTGGCCCGAGCACTTCAGGCGGCGGCATTGTTCTTGGAAACAATGGCGGCTCGTACCAGGTTGCATCGAATAACTTGTTAGTTAATCCTGGTCAGTATGGAATGGCTATTGGTGGCGGCGATCATATTTCAATTACCGGCAACAGCATTTATGCAGCTGCTCAGTCTTTCACCAACGTTGGAGTATATGTTTGGTCGCAGGGTGTTTCAACTGCAACAAATACCACCGTAAGCGGCAATAAAGTAAAGTTTTTAAACAAAAACAACGTGGAAAACGACTCGTGGATTGCGCAAGGCGAAACCACCCCGGCCGGTTGGGCTACTAACACCTGGAATGCTAATATAAATACATCAATTTTACCCGCGGTATTAGTTTCGCCGGCGGCAGCATCAATGCCAATAGATAATACTAATTATGTGGCATCAGGTGTGATCAATCTTAACGGTTCGCATGATATAACCATTACGGGTAAGGCAATAAACGGTGGTACTGTTCCGGCAATTTCGCTCAGCAATTGTTATAATGTGCATATCACAAAAAATATGCTTGCCAACTCGACAAATGCTGGCATTTACCTATATAACTGCTATAATATTACTATTGATTATAATTGCATTTCAAATGTAAGCACTGGTGTTTCCGCAGCTGATATCACCAAAGGTGGAATCATTGTAAACAACAACCAATTCAAAAATATGGTTGGGCCTATGCCACATGGCCAGTTTGTTCAGTTTGACAACGTAAGTGGTGTAAATAATTCAATCAGCTATAACCGGTGCGAAAATATATTCGGGCAAAGTTATCCGGAAGACGCGATAAACATTTATAAAAGTAACGGAACAGCTTCGAGCCCGATACAAATAATTGGCAACTGGATACGCGGTGGCGGGCCAAGCTCAACAGGCGGCGGCATAATGCTTGGCGACAACGGCGGTTCGTACCAGGTAGCGTCTAACAATATATTGGTAAACCCGGGAGAATACGGTATGGCAATTGCCGGCGGCAGCAACATATCCATTACTAATAATAGTATTTATGCTGCAGCACAGTCGTTTACTAATATTGGATTATATGTATGGGGACAATCGGGCAGCCCTTGCATTAATACGACTGTGAGCGGTAACCAGGTTAAATTTTTCAATAAATCGAACTCCGAAAACGATGTTTGGCTGGCCTCGGGCGAAGCCACCCCGTCAGGTTGGAGCAGCAATTCGTTCGGTGCAAATATAAGTGCTTCGATACTGCCTTCGGTTCTTGTATCTTTTTAAAGTATCACAAAATTATAATTGAAGCCGTCTTGTAATAGTTACGAGGCGGCTTTTTTAATTAATAAACATAACTTACTTAAAGGTTTAAACGTAAAAGCTTGAAAATGCAATTGTTATATTGCATATTTGTCTATACTATCCCTAATGATCGCGAAATTGCCTTTTTTTAACTTTTCTATAAAGAAAGTTTTGGAGCGGGAGCCCGATTCGTTCGAACGGGCGAAGGTCAAAATCATAACGACTATACTGGTATTTACCCTGGCTAAGGCATTAATTGTATTTGGGTGCGGTATTTTGCAGCACGACCATCGGCAAATGCTTCATTCGGGAATTGTTTTAATATTATTTTTTTCCCTTTTTAAAATACTGCTTGGCCGCCCAAATGCCATCAAAATAGTATCCCATGCTATTTTAATATTCAGCCTTTTTGGCATTTATGCCAACATTTTCCTGCTGGCGCAAGGGATAAATATGATATCGGTGCAACTGGTTTTTATGACCGCGTTGTGCAGCTACTATTTGATCGGCGGAAGAATGGCATCTTTTTATACGGCGCTGGCTATTTTTCCTGTGCTATTTTACATGCTTGCCAGGCAATTTCAAGCGAGCTTTTTGCCCATAACTCCTGAACAATTACCGCCATTAGGCCGGGATGTTATCGTGATGCTGAATTTTATCACATTTGTGATCAGCCATTACTTGTATTACCGTGCCTTTCACCAAAATCTTAAAGAAAAGGAAGCGCTTAATAAACAGTTGCAGGTAAATGTTATTGAAGCCAAAGCTTTGGCAGAATCAAGGGCGGTTTTTTTGTCGACCATGTCGCACGAGCTGCGCACGCCGTTAACGGGTGTAATAGGTATAACTAACCTGCTTAAAGATAATGCGCAGCCCGACCAAAAAGAGTATTTGAACATGCTTGAATTTTCGGCCACCAATTTGCTGGCCATGATCAACGATGTGTTGGATTATAATAAAAGCGAAGCGGATAAAATTGAACTCGAGGCGTTGCCCGTAAATTTACCCGTATTGCTAAAAAAGATAAGTTCGGGCATTGAAATTAAGGCTGTTGAAAAACGGATATCTTGGAAACTTGAGATTGATGAAGCGTTAAAAAACCGCCAGGTAATTACCGACCCAACAAGGTTATCGCAAATTATTTACAACCTGGCAGGTAATGCAGTAAAATTCACCCACCGTGGCTGGGTTGCACTTTCGGCAACGGTGCTTACTCAAAATGAGTACGATATACAGGTACGGTTTTCAATATCCGATACAGGTATCGGCATCAGTACCGACCGGCAGGAGGCTATTTTTGAGTTGTTTACCCAGGCATCGCCGGACACTACACGCAAGTATGGCGGCACCGGGTTGGGACTGTCGATCGTAAAGCGACTTCTTAAGCTTTTTGGAAGTGAAATAAGGGTTGAAAGCCAGCCGCAAAAAGGATCGGTATTTTCGTTTGACATAAGTTTCCCGATAGCTCATGGCCAGGCAAATTCAGTGGAACCGAAAGCGGAAAAAAACAACATGAAAGGCCTGCGCTTGCTGATTGGGGAAGATAATCATATTAATGCGTTGATCCTGAAAAAAATATTGAGTAAATGGGATATTGAAACCGTTGTGGCAATAGATGGCGAAGGTGTATTGTCCAAAGTGTCAAGTGAGCGGTTCGACGGGGTATTAATGGATATCCACATGCCTGTAATGGACGGCTATGCAGCCGCATCTGCCATACGAGCATTGCCCGATCCTACGAAAGCAAATATTCCTATCATTGCGCTAACGGCCTCGGTTTCGGGCAATATTTTTAATAAAGTTCAGAAAGCCGGCATGCAGGATTACCTGATGAAGCCTTTCCAGCCCGAATTGCTCCACGAAAAACTTCAGCAATTTTATAAGCGTGAGACTGCGTAGGGTGAATAAGAAATTTTCAGCTTATCGCTACCGGCTCTGCAATATCGTTTAACAGCAGCACCGCCTGGTCAATGCCGTGCACATTTTCAATGCTTAAGCGCAGCGAGTTTTTCACCTCTTTCAAATTGCACCGGCGTGGGTTGGCTTGCACAAACGAAAGTACCTGCCGGAAAGCCTCCGTTTCAAAATAGGGAGATTGCTGGTTGCTGATAAAATAGCCGCGCAACACATTCTTTTTAAGCGATATTTTTTCGAAACCTATTGCCTTGCCCAGCCATTGCAGGCGCATGGTATTCAGCAGGTCGTTCACCTGGGGCGGTATCTTACCGAAACGGTCGTGCAGCTGCTGCTCAAATGCTTTTAGCTCAACTTCGTTTTCGAGTTTGGATAGCTCGGTGTATAAATTGTACCGTTCGGATATGCTGGTCACGTACTCGTCGGGAATTAATATTTCAAGGTCCGTATCGATTTGGGTAAACGCGATAAAGGGCCGCGGCTTATCATCGGGGAATACCCCTTTAAATTCATCCTCTTTTAATTCCTGTATGGCTTCGTCAAGGATCTTGTGATACATTTCAAAACCGATCTCCGCAATGAAGCCGCTTTGCTCGGCGCCAAGCAGGTTACCGCTTCCGCGGATATCAAGGTCGCGCATGGCTACGTTGAAGCCGCTGCCCAGGTCTGAGAATTCTTCGATGGCACTCAAACGTTTGCGGGCTTCGTTGGTAAGTGTCGAAAGCGGCGGACTTAACAAGTAACAATACGCTTTTTTATTGCTCCGCCCCACGCGGCCGCGCATCTGGTGCAGGTCACTCAGGCCGAACATGTGGGCATAGTTAATAATAATGGTATTTGCATTCGGAATATCCAAACCTGCTTCGATAATGGTGGTAGCCACAAGCACATCGTATTCGCCGTTGACGAATTTTAGCATCACATCTTCCAGCGCATCGCCTTCGAGCTGCCCGTGCGCTATACCTATCCGCGCCTTTGGCACCAGCCGGTGTATCATACCGCCCAGTTGCGGCAAATCACTTACCCGGTTATGAATAAAGAAAACCTGGCCGCCACGATCAATCTCGTGCTCGACGGCTTCCTTAATAAGTGTATCGTTAAAAACATGCAGTTCGGTTACAACGGGCTGCCTGTTTGGCGGGGGGGTGGATATGATTGAAAGGTCCCTGGCGCCCATTAGTGAAAAATGCAGCGTGCGGGGAATAGGGGTGGCCGTCAGCGTCAGCGTATCCACGTTGGCGCGCATTTGCTTTAGCTTTTCCTTGGTCGATACGCCAAACTTTTGCTCCTCGTCGATAATCATCAGTCCCAGGTCCTTAAACTTCACGTCCTTGCTTACCAGGCGGTGCGTGCCAATGATGATATCCACTTTGCCCTCCTTCAGCTTCTCCAGCGTTTCCTTGATCTGCCGCGTCGACTTAAAGCGGTTGACATAGTCGATTGTGCAGGGAAAATCCTTCAACCTGTCCGAAAATGTTTTATAATGCTGCGCTGCCAGGATTGTTGTCGGTACTAAAATAGCAACCTGCTTGCTGTCGGCAACGGCTTTAAATGCCGCCCTAACAGCGACTTCAGTTTTACCAAAACCCACGTCGCCGCAAATCAAGCGGTCCATCGGGTGCGGCGATTCCATGTCTTTTTTAAAGTCGGCTGTGGCTTTTTCCTGGTCAGGCGTATCCTCGTAAATAAAAGAGGCCTCCAGTTCGGTTTGCAGGTAGCTGTCCGGCGAAAAAGCATTGCCCTGCTGCGCCTTACGCACGGCGTAAAGCTTTATCAGGTCGCGGGCGATGTCTTTAACTTTTTTTTTTGTAGTTTTTTTTAACCGCTCCCAGGTATCCGTACCCAGCTTATTCATTCTCGGAACGGAGCCCTCTTTGCCGCTGTATTTGGATATGCGGTTGAGCGAGTTGATATTGACGTACAGCAGGTCGTTATCGGCGTATACGAGGCGAATCATCTCCTGTATTTTGCCGCTCACTTCCACTTTCTCCAGTCCGGCATATTTGCCTATACCGTGGTCAATGTGCGTTACATAGTCGCCGGGCTTTAACTCGCGCAACTCTTTGAGCGTGATGGCCTGCGAACGCTGGTAGCCTTTTTTTAATTTGTATTTATAGTAACGGTCAAATATCTGGTGGTCGGTGTACCAGGCAAGCTTTTGTTCGCGGTCAACAAAACCCTCGCGAATGGCAATACTTACCGGTGTAAACTTCACTGTTTTATCCAGGTCGTCCAATATGGCATATAATCTCTCTACCTGCCGGGCCGAATCGGTAAGGATGAAATTTTCGATATGGTCGGCATCGTTGTTTTTGAAATTGTGGATGAGCAGCGTAAAGTCCTTGTTAAACGACGGCTGCGGCCGCATGTCAAAATTGATAGTTTGGTCCGGTTGGTAAAAAAATTGTTTGCCAAACTCAATCAATGGGAAATCCCGTAATTGGTCGGCTATCAGCTTCTCATCGGTAAAGCCAAATTTGGGGTCGATCCAGTCGGGGTTATGATTCTTTTCTTCAACAGATAATGCCTTCCAAACCTGTGTCGCTTTTTTAAAGCCGGATTGAATGATATCCAGTGTAAACTGAACATCCTTTACCCATATTTGGGTGTCGGCGTCGACATATTCCAGTAGCGAAATGTTGTTCTCCGTTAAAAATTTCGACTGTACGTTCGGAACGATGGTTATGCTTTTAACCTGCTCAACCGAAAGCTGGCTTTCAATTTCGAAGGTGCGGATCGACTCTATAAAATCGCCGAAAAACTCGACGCGATAGGGGAGCTCGTGTGAAAAGGAAAATATATCGACGATACCCCCGCGAATTGAAAATTGCCCCGGCTCATACACAAAGTCAACGCGTTCAAAATCGTAATCGATTAAAAACTCGTTGATGAACTCAATGCTGAGCTTGTTGCTGACGGAAATTTCGAGGGTGTTTTTTTCGAGCGATGCCCGGTCGATCACCTTTTCGGCCAATGCTTCGGGGTAGGTTACTATTAGCTGGCCAAACTCGGTAGCATGGTTCAACTCATTCAATACTTCGGCGCGGGCAAGCACATTGCTGCTGTCGGGCTGGGTAAATTCAAATGGCTTACGGTATGATGAGGGGAAAAGCAGAACTTCCTTGCCGGTGAGGTTCTCAAGGTCGGCCTGGAAATAGCCGGCTTCTTCGCGTTCGGGCAGCACAAATATCATGTGCTTATGCTGTAAAAAATACAATGCAACTGCCACGGCCGCATCACTCGACCCGACTAATCCACGTAACTGAATCCTTGGATTTTTAACCGCGTTAAGCGCAAGCAATAACGATTTTATCCGTTCGTCAGTTTTATATCGGTCTAAAATATCACGAATGTTCAAACTGTCGCAAATATACAGAAAAAAGGTTTTTTAATATAGGAAAGGCCGTTTCTGCAAAATTATTCCAAACATTATAGTCGGGTAATGACTTTTATTGTAAATTTAATTATTGTAAGCAACGTAATATCGTTACGAGAAGTAACTGATATGTACGATCTTATCCTGTTCATCTAACCAAAACTTAAACAATGAAAAACGCAATTGTCACCGGGGTAATTATTGGTCTTTTAAGCGGCTTATGGATGTTTGTTATGCACTGGCTGGGCTATTCACCGCAAGCGAGCACCATGGCTAAAATTGAATACTTATCGGTACTTATTCCGCTGGTTGGCTTATATTTCGGGATCAGAAATTATCGCGAAACCGAGTGCGATGGAAAAATGGGGTTTTTGGAAGCATTGGTACAAAGTTTTAAAATATTACTGGTTGGCGGCATTATAACTACCGCCGCGGCAATCGTTTATATTGACGAAATTGAAGGCGGCAGCAATTTAATGGATTTTTCGGGACGGATATTCGGTGCGTTGCTTGTGGGGTTATTGTTTTCCCTGGGCGTATCGGTACTGCTTACCAACAAACCGAACAAAGTTGATTAAAATCTTATTTTTCAAATATTTCGAACTGGCTTTTTGGACGGCTGCGCTTGTTTCACTGGCACTAGCCGATCCAAACAGCCAGTCGCATTTTACGCTGTGCCCGTTAAAATTGCTTGGCTTTAACTGGTGCCCCGGCTGCGGCATGGGGCACGCCATTTCGTTTTTATTTCATGGCGATATTAAAAGCTCATTCCATGCGCATTGGCTGGGGATACCGGCAGTATTGGTTATTCTGTACCGGATTTACATGCTTGGAAAAGAACGGTTCTTCCCGCGTTACAAGTACGATCAAAACCCCTCAATTAAAGTACTAACGTCTAATCTCTGATTCTCGGCCTCTGACCCTTTCACCGCCATATTTCCCCTCCTTACCGACATCTTTTAGCGGTTAGCCAATTTTGCATTGCCGTGTTTTAAATTCTATCTTAGTTTTACATCACTAACAATTACTTAAATCTTACAACAATGGACATGTACCAAAACCCCTTTATGGCTTTCCCGGGCATCACTTCCGAGGAAATGGGTTTTTTACAGCAGGCAACTGCTGAACTGAGTGACAATCAAAAACGAAATTTTTACATGATTTATGCCGGGAAGCGTAAAAATCCGCAGGATATTTTATTGTTTACGCTACTCGGTTTTGTAGTGGTGGCGGGCGTTCAGCGGTTTGTTGTCGGACAGGTAGGTATGGGTTTGCTTTACCTTTTTACCGGTGGGTTTTGTTTGATCGGAACGATTGTCGACCTGGTGAACCATAAATCCATCGCGACCGACTTTAACCGTAAAATGGCTTTCGAGAGTTTCCAGATAGCGAAAATGAGCGCATAAGAAATATGCGCTCATTGCACGAATTAAGTCGAATTACATAAAATTTGTCCCGCGCAAATGAGCAAATTCAGTTTTATTAAATTGGATTAGTGAAATAGGCGAAAATTCGTGTAATTCGTGTTAATTATGAAATTATCCCAGCTCACTGCTTACCTCGAAAGCCTGGCACCACTGGCCTACCAGGAGGATTATGATAACTCCGGGCTAATTGTCGGTTCGCCGGAACAGGAAGTTAACCAGGCGTTGATTTCGCTGGATTGCACCGAAGCGGTGGTAGATGAAGCTATAGCCACCGGCTGCCAGCTGGTGATATCGCACCACCCAATCGTATTCAGGGGATTGAAAAAATTTAACGGGAAAACTTATGTTGAGCGTGTGGTTGAAAAAGCAATACGCCATAACATCGCTTTGTATGCCATTCATACCAATCTCGATAATATTGCCGGTGGTGTTAACACGAAAATTGCCGAAACGCTGGGTTTAACAAATTGCCATATCCTTGCACCAAAACATAATTTATTAAAGAAACTGGTTACCTACGTCCCGGTAAACCACGCTGACGAAGTTCGTAATGCGCTATTTAGCGCAGGCGCAGGTAACATCGGTAATTATAGCGAAGTCAGTTTCAATGCAGATGGAACGGGTACTTTTAAAGGGAATGAGCAAGCCAATCCTTATGTGGGCGAGCCGGGCCAACGCCACCTGGAAAACGAGGTGCGTATAGAAACGATATACCCGGCTGCATTTGAAAGCAAAATAATAATGGCGCTGGTACTGGCGCATCCTTATGAGGAAGTTGCTTATGACCTGTACAGCCTTACTAACCAAAACCAACAGATTGGATCGGGGATGATAGGGGAACTGGAAGAGGCTATGGATGAAGCGTCCTTTTTATTTCATGTAAAGGATAAAATGCGCGCGCAGGTAATAAGGCATACAGCATTTTCGGGTAAACAGGTTAAAAAGGTGGCCGTTTGCGGGGGGGCAGGTGGCTTTTTATTAAAGCAAGCAATTGCGGCCGGCGCAGATATTTTTATTACCGCCGATTACAAATACCACGAGTTTTTTGATGCTGAAGGACAAATAGTGATTGCCGACGTGGGACATTTTGAGAGTGAGCAATTTACGCAGCAACTTTTGTATGAAATAATTAAGAAAAAATTTAGTACCTTTGCACTCCGTTTAACAGAAGTAAATACAAACCCCGTCAAATATTTTATTTAATGGAACAAACCGTAGAACAAAAGCTTAAAGCTTTATACGAGCTACAAACCATCCACACCAAAATTGACAGAATTCGCCAGGTAAGAGGTGAATTGCCAATGGAGGTTGCCGACCTTGAAGATGATGTTGCCGGTCTTGAAACCCGCATTCAAAAGATAAAGGCTGAGCTTGATGACCTTGAAGATGATATTGTAACCCGCAAAAACCTGATAAAGGAAGCGCTGGCTAACACTAAAAAATACGAAACGCAGCTTAACGAGGTAAAAAACAACCGCGAGTACGATGCGATTTCAAAAGAAATTGAGATACAAGGTTTAGACATCCAGGTAAGTGA
>JACXTT010002924.1_pt1 | contig 26745 bp, 26 predicted proteins | sample 9270951 | NCBI WGS metagenome assembly JACXTT01 (sample SAMN15532306, study PRJNA645909) | rock metagenome | isolation source: weathered quartz diorite | place: Puerto Rico | collected 2017-06-21 | reverse complement strand
GTCATCATCGCCCCTGCAACGCATCAAATGTGACTGTGATCCGCCCCGCATTCGACGGATTTGTTCAACCATGAAGAGAGTCTCGGGCTTCTGAATCGTGAACTCTGTCGGACAGGAGACAGAGTTGCTGGAAGAGCCTTCTGAAGACACGAGTGGCGTGTACATTCCTTCTCGGGCCTCGTAAGACCACAAACAACAATTCGATTTGGAACAGCAATGCTGGCTAACTGTCACAAATTGGAATGTGGCTAACAAGTCGGTGGATTTTGTAAGGCGAATCCTTCAATGGATTGCGTAAGAAAATCCCTTACAGCTTTTTGTGTAGATCGATTGTGATAATTCCGTGGCGTACCGCAAATCGAGTCACGTCGCTCAGCGAATGCGCGCATAACTTCAGCATGATCCGGGAGCGATAAGTTTCAACTGTCTTCACGCTGAGACGAAGTGCAGAAGCAATCTCCTTGTTGCACTTGCCTTCCGCTAGGAATCGAACAACCTCAACCTCACGCCTTGTTAGCTCGTGTGAGCGATGGTCGGAGAAGTGTTTTGATTTGTCGCGGTATAGGGAGTCATATGCATCGAGAAGTTCTTTGGAAATCTTAACGATATTCGAGACACAGCCGTCTAAAAGGTGAACCGCCGTTCCGTTCGTTGAGCATAATTCTTTATCCCTTGCTGCGTTGGTCCAACCATGCTTGTTCACGATTGCCCGGAGGAGAAGCAGCTTCCCGCTCAGAAAGAGTAGTTCGGCCCCCAAATCATGGCAGGCAGCGGAATCCGGGCCTTGCTGTTCTCCTCCTTGAAGGCCATTGCCGGAAGGTTTCGTTTGGTATGAGTCAAAGAGCAGCAAAGGCGCGGCCATTGAGCACCAATCCTTTCCAAACAGAGAGAGACGAGAATTGTGATTTTTGGGGACAGTTCTGGTTCTCGACGAGGGATAGTCTTCGCGGTGACCCATTCGCCTTCTTTATAGTATTAAGCTGTAATGAAGTCAAGGTCTGTATATAAACGATAGCCTGTCGTAACAAATGAGTACTTGACATTTAAAAGGACACGCTCTATAAGACGATTCCACCATAAGTGTGGTAGTGCCGTTCCACAAAATGGAGGCGGGCTAGGTAATGGGCGTTTGGATTTGTATTTAATTTGGGGTACTGCCATAGGCGGGAACATCAATGAAATCCAGCCATAGAACTTTGGCGATCGAACCGCGTTCAGTTCTTTTGTTGGGGGTTCTGTTATGCCTGATCTCTGTTCTGGGGCTGGTCGTGTTGCTTTCGAACTTTTAGCGAGCCATGCCAGAGAATTGCCGGACGAATTGTCAAACAGTCTAGAAGCGACTTCTTGGTCCAGTCATTCCTCGCAGAATGTGTAAAAGCAGACTTCGATCTCTTTGATCCATGCGTGCCAGGTATCGACGTAGCTTGCTGAGATAGCCAGCGTCCTCGCCTGAGTCACCCCACAACGAGCCATCCTGTGTCTTTGAACAGTGCAAGACGTTTGGCGGCTCTAGACCTTCATAGAATAGTCGATAGAGTGGGACTTCTAGTGCGTTCGCCATCTTTTCCAGCGTCTCGACGCCAGGAACAGTGTGGCCGTTCTCAACTCGAGAAATATAACAACGGAGGAGTCCTGTGCGTTTTTCGAGATCGCCTTGAGAGAAGTTCTTCCCTTCGCGTAGAATGCGGAGTCGGTCGCCGATAACCATATGTGGATTACCCCGAGTCTATCTTAGCATCAGATATTACTATATCTTTTATGACTTGGACAAGATAACTGTCACAGAAATTCGGACCGACAACAACTTAGGAAATTATTGTGGAATGCCGGGACGAGCACCGGTTGCGGTCTCCTGTTCGTTTGCCACGATTCTTGTTTGCGCTTTAAAGATGCGATAGTCCTGGAAGTTCCCGCGACACCAATAGACCTTGTTGTGGTACTCGGCCTCCGCAGAGATGGTAAGAGGGACGAGCCGAGGGGCTTCACCGGTTCGCCGGAGCCAACCATAGGTCACGACAGTCCCGCGGTCCCTCCACGCGCCGCCGGACACTTCAATGTGCTCTGATATCCGGAGGATATTCATGTCCTCATCGGTCCAGACCTCGCCGTAGCAGGGGACTGACACGATCTTGCTGGCCGTAAGAAACCCGAAGTCGCGGACGATTCTGAAGAAGTTACAAGGAACACCATCCTCAACATCAGCGCGATACTGAAAGACCTTAAGCAGTTTGCCATTCACAACCGTATCAGGGAATTGATGAATCTTGAGTTGGAGTGCCGTTCCCACCGTTTGAGGAAGCTCCGACCACTCGCCGCCAGTGCCTACCACCGTATTCACTGGGGGTAAGGGCATATCTCGAAACTCTTTTTCGCTTTTGAGATCGCGGAACCGCTGGAAACCATCCACCACTTGGACCTCATAGGCCGCCACAGCAACGGGCGCGTCGGCTTTCCGCGACCCCCACGCAAATGTCTGCACTGCAACAAAGTTCCTCATGCTGTCGGCAAGGTTTTGAGCCTTTTCTCGGAGTGCCTTGACATCTGCTGGTTCTTCAGGGCGATGCTGGAGCATGCCAGTAGGAGATGGCCATACAAACTTTGGATAGATGTCCGCCATAGTTGGTGAGATGGTCTCCCTGGTTGCTGAAGGGAAAATTCTCTCCGATAGCCAGGGTTGCACTTTGCTCACAAAGTCGGCCAAGGACTGAATCGGCACTGCGAGCGCGGCAGTTTTTCCGTTTGCTCCTATCCCAACTCTGCAAAGCACGCCAACGGCTTGGTGAGTCTTCGCATCAACGATAAGTCCACCGCTTGCCCCGCCGCGAATTGTCTTACCGTTAGAAGAGCTGTACTCAAATGCTAGAAAGCCTTGTGCCGTATTCCCCTTAAACTCTCCGTGAAACTGTAGGAGGCTGCGCCTAGGATCGATGGATTTTTTAGGATAGGCGTAGATGTCCACAGGCTGATCAATTTCAAGGTCTTCTAAACTAAAGGATATTCCGCGATGGTGGGGGATCGGACGCCGTAACTCGAAAATGGCAAGGTCGCGAAGTAGGGCGTACTTCATGGGCCTATCGGAGAAGATATCGTTTAGAGTAGCCTCTTCGTCGTCTGGCCCGGTGGCGAGGTAGCTCTGGATAACTTCGGAACCTTTGATTCTGCCGGGCTGACCCATCGCAGCGAAGTGATAATTAGTTCCGATGAGTCGGCATTCAGGGTCTAAGCAAAAGCCAGTGGCGAGGTCCGTTTCGACGGCGGGAACGGCCTTCGGTACGAGCGCCGACCAACCCAAAGATGATGGATAAGACTTCTTCTTGATTTTCAACTTGGAATAACTGAGAGGAAGCACAGTCTGGCTCATGTCCTGTGCGCATAGAACGGGTGCCGCCAGGAGAATGAAGCAAGCCATCAACGTCGCACAGATTCTGCAAATCATCAGGCCGACCAATCGGCTGATGTTTGAATTGCATGTGTTCGTCCAGTGGCTTGATAATTGAAGACAATCGATTTAGTGGTTAGAAATCTTTACCAAATTGGAAAGAAGAATCGGAGAATGGTCCAATATGAGACTCGGTGAACTGACTGTTTCGATGCGAGGGAACCGAACCACCAACTCAAGATTTAGAAAGAACTAACGGGACTGATGGTTGCTACTCGTGGAGCACGCCTCGCCCAGGCTAATTAGAGTGGGCGTAACGAACAGTTCGGACTGAACGCGGTCCTCAAATCTTTCGACCTCGATTAATTCGAAAATGGAAGAATTCCAATGTAATCGCCAATGTTTGGCCACCACTCCACCCAACGTTGTTATGAGTACATCGCCCCTAAGTGCATGAAGGTTTTCAATGCCAGACTGATAAATCATGTTTGCCCAGAGGATGGAATAGTATCCCTCCGCTTCTGGTTTGCCACTTGACCCAAGGTTGCGAGGGACCATGAACACCCCTTCTACGCTGAAAAGATGGCGGTCGTCTGGTATGTCTATGTTTGTGATTAAACCCCGGGAGTTCACTGCTCGCAGTCGCCCGGATACTTCTGCTGCCACAATCAGTTGGCCATCCAGCGGTCCAAATTCTGAGCCGGGAGGCACAATGTCCATGCCACCGATGTTTTCTCCAACAGATGCAAGAGGTTCTACATTCCCATATCTATCGACGAGATAAAGATCACCGCCTTTCGTGCCAACTAGCAGTTTGTACTCAAACGCACCAGTCGTATCGAACAACAATGTTCGAACATCAGCATGTAGATTAGCCACGAACACGTCAATCTCCGCACTATCCTCCGTTAAATGCAGAATGTAGTTTCCTGCACCGATGTAGATGCCTCCGCACGGGAATCCTCCAAGTCCGAGCGAAGCTGCAATTGGGTGCTCAAACCCAGGGAGCGAACCTGCAAGAGGATGTTCAAATATGGGGTCAGAGTCATCAAAAGGAACCTTTAAGCGTGACGAAAAAGGATTGAGTTTATTATCATTCGGCCCGAACCAATAGAGGTCACCCAAAAACGCGACAAACTTGTTCCCGGCAAATGCAAACCCGGCAGGAAACGCCGATCTTGTCCCATGGGTACGCCTATGAAGAGCCGGCCTCTCCTGTGCCCATAGGTCGGATTTATTCAGCGGATGCAGGATCATGATCAACAGCAACGTCCATCGGAGTATTTGGCTGAGCGCACGTGACATGGGACTTAGATTCTCCTTCCCCAACGCCTTCCATTGATCCGAACTCATCAAGGGCCACGTTCCTGCATGCCGGTGCCCAAGAATACTTGCCTGGAAGGAAAGGGTTTAGTCCTGCCCAAAGTCACATGCCTTTCCCAACTGGCGCTGTCGCAGTTCCGAATTGGGAAGTGCACTCCCTCGTTTATTGCTCGATGCTATCCCGTTCGTGCTTCAGCCTTGAGGTCGGTGTCGCATCGTATGCGAGGAGACAGGCATAATCATAATTCCAGTCGCTGTGCTGAGCCGTTGGTGCAGGCCGATACGGCAGACCCCGAGAAAAGAAGCACTCGTAGATTCCGTGCGTTAGCGCAGAAGTTGGATTGCCCTCTCGAAAATACTTAGCTTCGAAGATTACCTTAGGACATGGAGACCGCAGTGCCAAGTCCGGGCAAGCGTTTATCGGGAGCCAGAAAAGGAAAAGCAATGAACAAGAACGCAACGTTCCAGTTTATCGCAGAGCGGCAACGACATTGGGCAGCAGCGCGTTCTCTGACAGTGACATCTAACGGACGAGTCTCTCAGCTTGAAGACAATCTATTTGCGCCGCTTCATGTTGAAACTCGCGCTGAATTTGAAGCCGGCGATGGCGACGAATTTGGAAAACCAGACGATGTGGGCAAAATGTTTTCTTTACATTCGTCCTCTGCCCTCGTCTGCAACGTATTTGACTACTGGAGAAGGCGTTCTCTGCTCCCGCTTCTTCGAGCCTGCGAGGTCGACACCGCCGGTACTGACCTGAGATTTGAACAAAAGTTCCTAACAGGCGTCGGCAGTAAACCCGCGAACCTCGACGTCCTCATCACCAGCTCCGGGGCCGAATACTTGCCGATTGCAGTCGAGAGCAAGTTTACGGAGCCTTTCCAGACCGGAGAACGTGATTCACTAAGGCCTTCGTATCTCAACAAGACTAAGGTTTGGGATGGACTCCCCAATTGTCAGCGTATCGCCAAGAGCCTTGGGACTAAGGATGGCTTTGAGTGCCTCAAAGCTGGGCAGCTTTTGAAGCACGTTCTTGCACTGAAACGAAAGTTTGGTCAAAGGCGATTTATGTTGCTGTACCTGTGGTACGACGTAAACGGCAGCGATGCTGCAAATCAGCACCGAAATGAGGTCCGAGAGTTCGCCAAGCTGCTGGGGGATGAAGTGCTATTCCGTGGCGAGACATACCAGAATATCTTCAACCGATTGTCCTCGCTTACGTCCGGCAGCCCGTACGAGCTGTACCTGCGGTCGCGCTACTTCGCGTAGCCACACATCAATTGCACCATAATGTCGCCATAGTTCTGAAAGAGAATGCGGTCGAGTTCCCCTCCCGAAAGGCCACAAGGTTGGGCGACGCGTTCAATCAATTCCTTCTCTATTTCTTGGTAGTGTCTGTCGATAGATTTCGGAAGCTTCGCGCCAACACAGTCCACAATTCTTTTCAGTCGTTGGTCTAGAGCTAGGCAATCACTGGCGAGCCGCAACTCGATAAGAGTGTCCCGACATCCTTTCTTTTTGTAGAAGGCGAGGGTCTCAGAGAGAAATTCAATTTTCTCTGACGTTGAGCTAATCGCTGCGATTTTTTTGAAGAAAAGCTTTGGTCCACCTTCCTTTTTCAAAGCCGCAAAGTTGTGTAGCGCGGCATCAACCTTCCGGTTGTTCGTGCTTTTGCCGACGTACCTCGTGCCGATTGTTTGTAACACTCTGTGAATTAGCTTGCGCCGTCTCAGCTGACTGAACTTCTTTAGCCGGGAATAGGCCAAGATTCGTCTGACCGCTTCAGAGTGTAGCAGCACATAAGCAGGGGCCGCGTTTCCGGCAACCACAATCTGCGACAGAACTTTAAGCCATAGCTCATTCTCATTACACCTTCTCCAAGACTTGCCCATTTGAGGCTTGTACTCTCCAACGAGTTTCCGCATTCGAGCGGCTTGTGCCTGGCTAAGGTGGAAGCTCACGGGTACGAAAAGTACCAATGGTAACGTTGAAAGGCAACTGTGAAACGTAGATACAGGAGGACATGAAGAGAACCATTCAGGTCAATGTGAAGATGTCGCCAGAGGATTTTCAGTTGTTAAAAAAGGCAGCGGAAAAGAAGTGGCCAGAGGCAGTGATGACGAATTCTGGAATTGTTTTGGGGTTGGCGAAGATTGCTGCGAAATTGGCGTTGGGGCGACCAAAGCGATAGACGAGAACTGATAGGCACCATGATTACGGAAAGCGCCCGCGAGAAGCGAATGCTTCAAGAATTCGAAGCACTAGAAGCAGAAACACAAAAGAGATGGAAAACACTCAACGAGTCAAAGACATATCTTGTAGAAAAAGAGAAATTGATAAAGGCACTTGAGTGAAATCACGGTTGACTGGGCTTTCTGTTCTTGCCTTCCTTGTGCTTTGCCCCACTCCCGAAGTTAGGCAAGTTTGCCGCTTTCGGCAGGGGCATTTGTATTCGCCATATTCCACGGCCGAATGTCGCAGCCATAAGATAGCCGGTACTTGGAACTAGTTTGAGATCGTTGACCTGTACGTTCGGAAGACCCAGGTTTCTCGTGCCATCAACCCAAGTCACCCCGCCGTCATTTGTAAGAAAGAATCCTATGTCAGTTCCCACATAAATGGTACCGGAGTCTGCTGGGTCGAAGATTGCAGTATTTACAGGTACGTTAGGTACGGCTCTCCTAAATCGCCCACTCACATTGATCCACGACCTGGCATTCGTAGAAGAATGAACACACTTCCAGAGGTGTCCTGGATGACTGTTGTTTGCATCCCCAGTTCCCGAAAGTCCGACCAGAATAGTGTCGGGATCCGATGGCTGAACAGAGATGCTTGTTATCCAAAATCTTGGCAATCCATCGTCTATTCTGCTCCAAGTTTCACCAGCATCTGGGGTCATCCAGACTTGTCCTGTTTGTGAGCCCGTGTAAATGCGTTTGTGGTCGGAAGGCGAGATCGCTATGACGGTGACCGCATCATCAACGCCAGACGAAAGCATTTGACCGCCTAAGTGGTCGGCCCAATGCGGCGTTTTCCTCTCATCCCATCGCCACAAGAAATTTGTCGCCGCATACAAAATGTTCGGATCAGCTGGGTCTAGCACGATAGGAGCGATGAAAAGGGTCGTATCTCCCAACCAAGCCCTAGTGTTTCCACCGATTTGGTCGTAATAGGTTATCTCACTATTCTCTCGATGACTCGGGTCCCAGTCTTTCCAATTGTCTTCAGTTCGATAGATTGTCAGGTATTGGGACGTTGCATACTGGATCTTTGGATTAGCCGGGTTGATCGCGGTGAATCCTCCATCACCTCCACCAACGTTCATCCATTTTGTCAAGTCACCCGAGGCCAGAGGCGTGGCATTGTCTTGTGCACCGCCAAGCATATAGTTCGGATCGGTAGGACTAAAGTCAGCCTTGTAGAACTGCGTGATGCCAAGATTCTCGTTGAGACTGGTGTCGAACCGCCAATCATTACTCTGGGGATCGAAAGTCAGTAAATATGCGCCGCCATCATTTCCGATCAAAATCTCGTCCGGATTATTCGGATTCACGGCAAAAGAATGTTCGTCATTGTGGGTGAGAGCCGTCGTTTGATAGCTCTTTCCTACAGATTTCCAGTGCAAGCCGCCGTCAACGGAAGCAACGATGTCAATTAGGCCGACGTAGAGAATATCTTGCTGAGTGTCTGAGCGTATGGTGCACGCGATGAAGAAATCGTAGTCGCTTTGGCCCCAATTGTAATTGTTCTCCCCCGTAGGAAAATCATTGGTGATGTCCTCCCAGGTTTTACCCGCATCCTTACTCTTCCAAATAGTCCGGTCAGTGCCTGCCAATAGATATACCGTCAGCGGATTCTTGGGCGACGGTGCCACGGCGAACGACTGTTGGTAATTCCAAGAAATCGGTGGAGATAATCTGGTCCAGGTCTTTCCGGTGTCTTGTGAACGCCATATCTCGCCGCCGATTCCTGCACCAACGGCATAACAATAGCGAGTATTCTGATCATCCTTGGCTCCGCACTCTACGTCTTGCCAATCGGCCGCGTCTAATGGAGCTTTGTCCCAAGTTGATCCGCCGTCGGCAGAACGCCAGATCGCTCCGAGTTGAACGAGATTGTTGCCGGCGGTCACCATCACAATCTGAGGATTCTCTGGATAGACCAGAAGATGTTTGACCGAGTAGCCGCTGAGCTCTTGGTTTAACAGATTTGACCAGTTCGAGCCTGCATTGGCGGTTTTCATTATCCCAAAACCATAGATACTTCGACCGCCATCAAAATCACCTGTACCCACATATATAGTTTCTTGGCTATTCGAAATAGCGATCGCAAGACTACTAATTTTCGTATCGTCCCAGTCATCACTCAAGTTCTTCCAGTCCTTAGTTTGTCGATTGACTTTCCACAGCCCGCCCCCAGCTGTGGCCAAATATACGATATTGGGATCTAGGAGGTCGAAGGCCACGCCATTCACTCGACCGCTTGTAATACCCTGACCAAAATACTGCCGATATGGAGTAGCCAAATTCTTTGGGCCAACAAATTCCCATCGGTGGGCCGGAGCATTGGGTGCGAATCCTAAGGTCATTCCAAATTTGTGTTGTACACCTGCCTTATACGCTTTCGGCTCTATCCTGTCGTATGGAAAAGCTCTCTGACGAAGCCAGTATAGGTAAGCGTCAAGATACTCCCATCTGACAGCTCCATGAGCCTTTGCAAAGTGGACCTCGTCACTGGTGCGCGTGACAGAAGCTCTAGGTCTATCCAATGGCTGAGAATCCGCAGCCGAATTCGCCGATCCTAGCTTTCTTTTTCCTGGTTGTTGGTCCTTTGGTTTTGTCTTGGATGTTTTTTGAGGCACGCTCCGTGTAGTAGAAGTTTGTGCGTGGAGAAGCGACGCAAAAAACGCAAAGAGACAAATTGAAGCCAGACTTATGCGTCTCAATGAGTTCATGCAAGCCTCCTGGCAACTATGGCAAAGTTTCGCTGAAGCAAATCGACGGAATCCTTTTTTCCTACGTTTCCTCCGAATCTAAAGAAGTGTTGCTTCGGGAACTGCTCACGATGGACCCAGACCGTAACACACACTTAACACTTACTGCAACACTATGGTGATATAAGATGACATGCGGGATGTTATAGCGAATATACTTTCACTTGACTTGAATAAAATTTGAAGTTGACTAGGACGACTTCTGAGGTGGACTAATGAAGACGCACACCAGCGGGCAGCTTCTCCGGTTGATGCTCGGCACTTGGGCTCTCCTCGTTTCTGCTTGCGCTGCACTTGCGCAGCAGCAAGTGCAAGTTAACTGGATTACCCGCAAACCCGTTAGCCCGCCGATTACAGTCAACAAGGTTACGCCGATAGTCGTCTCAGTTCAAAATGTAAATGACATGCTGTATAGCTACTCAGAGCGAATCGCTGCCACTCCCAGGTTGCCTGTGGACATCCAGCCGTTGGTTGGCAGGTTCGGGGCTACGATAGCGGCGGCAGATCCATGCAAGGATCTTGGCGATGCCTTGGATCAACTCGATGCAGCCTTCAGCAAGCCGGAATTACAACCAGATGCAACCAACAAAGTAATGCCACAATCCGTCCCTTTGGAGGTCACAAGAGCGGCCTATGAGGCTGCTAAGAAGCAGATTGGGCAGCTCAGTCCTAAGGTCGGCAGTTGTACTGCTGCCAATGACACAAAGAAAACTTTGGATCGCATGCATTTCTACGTAACGACGGTGCAAACGGATTGGGACCAAGCTGAAAACAAGCCTCACACGTTTACCTTCAGCACAACCTTAGATCCTCTGACTGACTACTCTTTTTTTATAATGGAGCAATACAAAGGTCATACGACTGATGCTTGCACAAACAAGGACGACTCAGGAAAAACTGTAGGCGTGGAATGCGAAGTCGTTTACAAGCCCACGTCCACGCTCGTGACCGCTTCCGGCGGATTTCTTATTACACAGCTTACCTCACCTACTTACGATAGAAGTAACGTCCCGAACAGCACAAATCCTGTGCTGACGGTTTCTAACAACGGACCAGTCCGAACAGCTTTCACTGCCTTGGTTAATGTAAAGGCCCCGTTTTGCCCTAAGGATGATTCAAGCTGGGGATGCGCCTTCTCGGTCGGACCCGCGTTTCTACTGGGTAGCACCAACAGCAGCACCACAAGCATCGGATTGTTTACGGGATTCTCTGTTCATTTTTGGCGGTATCTCTACTTGACACCAGGAGTTCATATTGGACAGTATCCGGGTTTCCCGGCGGGATTTACTCAGGCCGGCCAGTCCATTCCATCAACCTTTACTGGAAAACTTGATCCAATTAACCGAACGAGCGCGCGATTCGCGATAGCAATAACCTTTAAAGGCTGGAACTTGGTGAACAGTACTCCGACCTCACAAGGAACTCCAACAAATGGTAAGCCTGCGCCTTCGAAGTGAATCGCCTTGAAAAGGAGAACCGCAGCTATGAAGATGATGAAGCGTCCTCTCCTAGTGTTAGTTTTGGGGGCAGTGAATCTTATTTTCTCAGGTTGTTCTCAGAAGTCCCAGCCGGCGGCAGCGAAACAGGCGCTGCCGCCACAAACCTTTGAGGCTCCCCTCGACCAAATAACTGGCTTTAAGAAACCAGACAATCTGGCGGCAATCGCCAAACGGCAGGACGCTTTCGCAGCGACTTTGCTAAGAGAAAAAAATACTGCGCTTCTCGCCTACGTTCGAAAGAATCCGACTTTTGGCGCATCTCAAAATGCCTGTTCGGCGGACGCACAATCATTTGACTGGCGACAACTTGGGCGGGTTACCGAAGTTAAGGACCAGGGGTTGTGCGACGCATGTTGGGCATTTGCAACCAACGTTCCTTTTGAAGGTGCCCTGATTGGCAAAACCTCTCAAAAAGTAGAAGCGTCAGAACAAGAACTGTTGAGTTGCAGTGGTGCGGGCGATTGTTCCGGTGGGTTTTGGGCGTTTCAGTTCCTCGTGGACCATGGTACTGCCGAACGAAGTAAATACGGCTACACAGGAAGAATGGACTCGTGTCGAACCGAAGTCCCCACTCCCCTCAGGGCAGTTGTCTGGAAATTCGTCACTTCTGACGACAGACTGCCGTCACCGCCAGAACTAAAGACCGCGTTGTGCCAGCACGGTCCATTGGCCGCAGGAATTGTCGCGACGGATGCGCTCAAAAAATACACTCAGAAAAACAACTATGATTTTTCTAAACCGTTCAATGAACGTAGCGACAGGAAAACGAACCATGCGATAGCCATTGTCGGCTGGGATGATGTAAAGCATGCTTGGCTAATCAAGAACTCTTGGGGACCGCAATGGGGAGAAGGTGGATTTGGATGGGTGGATTATGACAGCAACAAAATCGGAGATGCCGCTGCGTGGGTCGATGTGCCTGACAAAGAATACCCACTCCCGACAAGATACTATTCTTTAGTGAATGAACAAATTACGGCTCTTGAGAAAGAGAAACCTGGCTGGCAACAGAATCTCGATTGGTCCATCAGCAACAGTGATGCAGGGGGAAGCGTAAACTGCTCCGATCAGTACTTGGCAACTTATCCAGAATGTTTAATGAGCGGCGGTAGAAGTTGCATAATGCGGAAGGCCATAGAATCAGCAAGAGCTGGGGATTGTGAAAATGCCTTGCGTGTGTCCCTCATCACGCAATGTCACAATCCTGCTGTTTCCCACCAAATTCAGGCAGCTGGAGCGGAAGCCGTTTGTACCTATCTCAAGAAAAAGTAGTAGGGCCAATATTTCTTACCTTTCGACGACGATGCTAAGTGTAAATTTCTTAGCTGGTTTCTCGGGCTGCCATGGACGGGCATAGTCGAGTTCAATGCTCGTTGTTCCAGCTTTGCGGGGTTTCATTCGAAATACCTGCCAATCTGCTCCGCCAAATCTACTTTTCTCCTCTGGAAGCTCGGGAAGCAGCCCATTCTTACGCATACTCGCTAATTCTTCATCCTTCAGAGTGTCCAATTCTAAGAATTCGCGATCAATTCTGACCACCTGCCAGCCATATCCCGTTCCAGATTTCTCGCTGAGATTGAGCAACAGCAACTGGGAGAGGCGAAGCGCCTTTTGGGTGCCGTTGTCATTCTCTCCTACTACCACATATTGTTTTTTGCTAGATTGCGGTCGGCCAACGCTGAAAGTCAAAAGCGCCAGGATCAGAACACTTGCGCTGATAAGCGATAAAAGAAGACTCCGCGTTTTATTCCAGATCATCAAGATCTTTGCTCAATCCCGAATTCGTGGACCCTTCTGAATTGGAGAGCTTGCAGCGCCAGGATGATATGAACACAAATTGATACTCACGCTTCTCCGAAGAAAATGCAAATTCCCTGTTCGTTCATGCTTCCCATTTCTGAATTTTTGGTGACGCCCCAGCCTTCCTTAATTGGACTGTGCAAGGTTCACCTTGACAGTCAACGCAATCGTGTTGGGCTGCACAGGAAAGATTTGTGTTGCAAAACTATAATATATATTGAGGGAGCGTTAAGCAGCCCGCCACCTCCCTACAACCGAATCTGTTACTCGACGCATATGGAGGACATCGCCGTGGATGAATACTTGGATCTTTCCGTTCCAGTCGCCGGCAGTGGAGTGTTCATTCAGTTGCATCAATCTGGGGCCCTTGAAAAGGCACTTCCAGTATGGGGCAAGTACTCACGTGTCCGGCAGCAACTTGACGACGTGAAGGCGAAACTATTCTCATGCAACCAATTCATATGGAACTTCAAGTTTGCAGAAGATTGCCGCCGTAGAAGAAAGAATTTCGAGCACGAGCTAACGTCGAGAATTTCCACACTGGAAAATTCAAGGGCGGAACTCGAAAAACAGTGTGAAGCACTGCGCTCCGAATTGCAGACGATTGACCCATATCTTGTCACAGTCACTCACAGTCTGGTAGGGGTCCAAACGTGGCCCAGCCACAGGAGACCCAACCTGACTCTTAGTAACGCGAAAGCTGCCATCCACCAGCGTCTAAGTGTTATAGAGCAACACCTTCACCTAAGTTCGCGCCAACTTTGCAAAGTACTTCAAATGGAGGATGTGCCCTTGCCGGAGGCGTGGCAGGATTCATTCTCAGCCACTGGCTGGAGTTCGGCATACAAGGATCGGGCTAAACGAAAGCTCATTCAAAAGATGATTTCAGCCGATAAGCGACGCGTCCGGCTTACTTTGGCTACCTCAGGCTTTCTGCCAAGGCATTGAAAAAGAAAAGCTTATCTACACTCCCGACGATTTTCTTACCACGGGCGTACAGAGCACGCCTTTTTGTCGTATGAGAACCGCCGACGCCAGAGGTGGCGTAGGGCGGAATGAATCTCGTTCCTAAAATCGTTCGGAAGTATTTTGACTCCAAGCTCCCAAGGATCCGTTGGAAGGGAAGCCAAGGAATCGTCCGATGCCCGTTTCATCATGACCGGCGTGCCTCCCTGTCAGTCAATGACGCAGGTGTTTTCTTTTGTCACGCCTGCAAGGCCAAAGGGAACCTCGTGGACTTCGAACGCCGTTTGTCAGGTTGCGAAACGAAAACCGCCAAGAAACGAATTGCGAATCTAACAAACCGAGGTGGTGGCTCAACACTTCGGCCCCGAATTGTTACGGTCTATTCGTACAAGGACCAAAAAGGACTGCTGGTTTGCCAGCAGGTTCGGTTTGAACAGAAAAACTTTCGATTTCGCAGGCCTGGTGATGGTGGCGCATGGATCTGGAACCTGAATGGCGTCTCAAAAGTACTCTATCGTTTACCGGAGGTAATAAAAGCCGACGAAGTGTTTGTCGTTGAAGGAGAAAAAGATGTCGAAACTCTACGGAAGTGGGGCTTTGTTGCTACCTGCAATCCAGGAGGAGCGGGTAAGTGGACGGAAGAATATTCGAAAGTTCTTTCCGGCAAAAACGTCTTCATCCTTCAAGACAACGACGAACCAGGTCGCAAGCACGCGCTGTCAGTGGCAGAGTCGGTCGCGAATTACGCTTCAAGAGTGACTCTTGTCCCATGCTTTCCGAAAGGAAAAGACGTAACCGAATGGGTCGAACATGGCGGCACAAAAAAGAAATTGGAAGCGTTGGTCGCCAAGGCAAAGCCATTCGAGGTGGACCGTGATGCGTCGGGCGAATCCGCAGAAGACGGAGCGCTACGAATACGTCTCGACGATTGGCGAGGCAAGCCACTCCGAGGAGCCTGGCCCGTTCGCCTCGCTGAAGCCTTGTTCGTTGATTACCTCATCTTGCCTGATGGTGTTCCATTCGTTGCGGCTCTTTGGGTAATCGGCACCTATATTTTCAAGATTTTCGACTGCTTCCCGTATCTTACGGTCACTAGTCCAACCAAGCGATGCGGCAAGACCCGATTCGCTGAAATTCTCGAACCGCTCTGTTCTCACCCTTTAATGAGCGTGAACGTCAGCGAGGCCGCACTTTTCCGGTCCATCGAAAGCGATAAACCTCCCACGGTGATCATTGACGAAGCCGAAGCATTGCGAAACCGGCAATCGGAGCGTGCCCAGTATCTGTTGGCGATTCTGCATGCGGGTTTCAAGGAAGGCGCTCACGTGCTTCGATGCGTTGGGCGTGAGAACAAAGTCACAAAGTTTTCGGTCTATTGCCCGAAAGTAGCCCTGGCAATCGGAAATCTTCCAGACACATTAATGGATAGGTCTGTCGTCATTCGGATGAGACGGCATCTGCGAACGGAAGTCATTGCCCGTTTCCGACGCCGGCTGGCGGCGCAGCAAGCCCAAAGCATCGTAAGCGCAATTGCAGTATGGGCAGAGAGTAACAAAGAACGCGTTTCGGAAGCGTACGTCAAACAGGACCTCGAATTCCTAAAGGACCGTGAGGCAGATATTTGGGACCCGCTGTTCGCGATCGCTTCTGTCGCCGTTCCCGAGCGTCTCGAAGAACTCAAGAGGATTGCGGTGCGGCTGTCGAGCGAGAAAGCGACATTGGATGTGGACGATAGCCAAGGACTGAGGTTGCTTGCGGACATAAGGACAGTCTTCCTTAAGAGCAAGCGCACCAAGATTACGACGGTCAATCTCATACACAAGCTTCAAGGTGAGTTGGACAGCCAATGGGGAGAAGACCTCACACCGATAAATCTCTCCCGGATGTTGCGTCCATTTGGCGTTACTTCCAGGCAGCTGTGGATTGATGACTCCAACAATCGGGGATACGACCGTGATGATTTCAGAGTTGTCTTTGAGCGGTATCTTCCGCCGGATACCGCTTAGGTCCACTAGAAGCCCCGAAAACATTGGCTGTTCGACGAATTTGACACCTACTAGGGCAGCGGAGGTCTAGCAGGTGCAATTTGCAAAGAAAACGCAGCAAAGACGGGAGGTCTAGCGTGCCTAGCGGGTCTGAACTAGACAGAGCCGATGTAGTTGCCGAAGAAGACCGTCTTTTGACGGCCGGTGAGGCAGCAAGGCTGCTCAATCTGAAGAACGTCGGAACGATCTATCACATGGTTAGTCAAAAGAGAATCCCCGTCGTCAAGCTCTCTGCCCGCTGCATCCGGTTTCGTCGGCTGGCGTTGATGGAGTGGGTTGAACATCGAAGTCAGTCCGCCGATGACCGCGATTGACGAGGTTGCAGTTATCAAGTCAGGAGGATGAACAAATGAAAGTCAAGAAGAGAAAAGGAATGTTGGTCATTTCACTGCCGCTGATTGACCCGCCCAAAGAATCAAAGAGTGGCAAAACGCTTCTGGTGGCAAGTTCAAACGGCCCCAGAAGAACATCGATTAATGTTGATAACAAGCCCGTGACCGTCATTGTTGCTGCGTATGTGCGTCCAGACGGCTACGTGAAACGAACTCGCGTCCCTCGAAAGAAGAAATCCTTAAAAAGCGGACAGGTTACCCAAAGAAGCCGGACGGGACCAATTGCCCAGTCGAAGCACAGCAATCGTTGACTTTCAGGTTGCCCTTTTTGCGTACAGGTCAAATATTTCTATAGGGCCAAATATATGTGAAAGGAGGTCTGAGAATGAAACGGCAACTAGCGGCCGCGATCTATGCTCGAGTGTCTACAAACCTCGGACAATCGCCTGACATGCAAATCAAAGAACTCCGGCAATACTGCAACAACCGAGGCTGGCAAGTCAAGGATGCGTATGTCGACCGAGGAATTTCGGGAGCACAGGACTCACGTCCCCAACTGAACCGGCTAATGGGGGCTGCTCATCGCCGGCACGTCGACGTTGTGGTTGTCTGGAAATTCGACCGGTTCGCCCGGTCCGTATCCCATTTACTGAGAGCACTTGAAACATTTCGGTCTCTCGGAATCGATTTCGTTTCGCTCTCCGAGCAAGTGGACACCAGCACGCCGATGGGCAAGATGGTTTTCACAGTTCTGGGCGCCGTCGCGGAGTTGGAGCGTTCGCTCATCGCTGAAAGAGTCAAAGCGGGTCTCAGGAATGCCAAAGCGAAGGGCAAGAGGCTAGGAAGGCCACCACTCAAGGAACTAAGCACAACAGAGATTCAGCGGCTACGGAGAGAGAGAAGGCGTGGCACCAGCTTCAAGAAATTGGCTCGGAATTACGGAACTTCGGTTTGGACAGCCTTTGCGCTGTGCCAGAAAAGGGAAGGCTTAGAAAAATGAAATTTTCTAATGCCAAACCGAGAGCTTCAAAAACCGCCGAATTTGCGAGGTTTTTTTAGGTGAAAAATGACCGGGTTTTCTAATCCAGCAGTTTTTGCCGAATTTACAGCCGCGAAGAGGTAAGCACGAGTGGGGCTCTACAAAAGACCTAGCGGCGTGTATTGGATGACCTACACCATGGATGGAACGCAGCACTTTGAAAGTACTGGCGAAAAAAATCGCAAACAGGCTCAGCAGAGGCTCGATATCCGTCGCGCAGAGATCGCACAAGGCCGCTTTGACCTCCTTAAGCCTTCTCCTAAACTTGGGGAGTGGTCGAAGAAGTACCTTGAACGCGTTTCTTACGAAAACACCCGAAGAAGGTATTCCTCGAGCAGGGAAAACCTAATTGCGTTCTTCACGGAAGAGACACTCCTGAGACATATCAGCGCTGCCAGGATAGAGGAGTTCATTCGTGTGCGGCGGCAACAGAAAGTTAAGGGGGCCACTGTTAATCGAGACCTGCAGTTTTTAGCGCAGCTTCTGAAGCAGGCCAAACGGGAACGTATGCTCGCTCGAAGTCCGTTTGATTTGGGCCAGTTTCGTCAGAATGAAAGCAAAGAAAGAAGGAAGCCACACATCCTAACTTGGGAGGAGCAAGAACGATTGCTAGCGGTTGCAAATCCGCGCATACGAATGTTGACCGTGCTTGGTCTTGAGAGTGGAATGCGGACAGGCGAGATGTTGGGCCTTTGCTGGAGAGACATCGATTTTATGCAAAGTGCTCTGCAAGTCGTGAAGAGCAAAACACCGTCAGGAATTCGGATAGTGCCGATGTCCGCCCTTTGCGAATCGGAGCTACTGAGGTGGCGCAGTCTGATTGGCCCGGAACACTCCGAATGGGTATTTCCGAATTTTGAGAACAAGCGTCACAAGTTGCAAGGTGGCCGGAAAGCCTGGGCAAGCACGCTGAAGAAGGCAAGCGTTCCGTTCTTCCCCATTTACAACTTACGACACACGTTCGCATCCCGCATGACGGCAGCCGGTGTGTCCCCGATTACGATTGCACAGATGTTGGGACATAGTTCTTCCCAAATAGTTCCACGATATGCTCAGGTGTTAGACCAGAATCGACTCGATGCGATGAAGAAATTGGAGTCCTTCAGACAGTCAGCAGCCTCAGACCTGGGTTCCTTTCGACCTGCACATTCTGAATTGCGAGACAACGGACCTCGGCAATAAGAGCTTCGTCATGTATTAGTTCCTTGCAAGTTGCAAATCGTCGTCAGTCGTTTCTTCGGGCCATGGGTCTTCGCTCGCCAGTATTGCCGCCTTTTTCTTAACAGGCGGCAGACCTGCTTTTGAGCTATTTCATCAGTTTGTCCACCTGAACCGGAGACTCTCATGACTCCCACTTCCAAGCAATACGCAGGTCGCCTTACAACAGCCCAGGGATGTTGAGCTTCCTTGGCGAAGGCTTCATTTCGCCTACGGCGAAAGCCTCAACGCTGGCGAAGGTGGTAAAAGGGCTGCGACAAAACTAGGCGGTCCCTTATCTGCATCCGTCGACGCTTAAGCTCCGATACTCCTGGCTGCAGTTTCCGTAGACCTCGCAATCCTAGTTCTCAAGTCTACTGAATCGTCTTTCGCAAAACCATTCCTGGCCCATTTGTGATGATCTGGGACAATATCACCCGAACTTAAGAACTTCAGGACAAAAAATCCATTTTCCCCTTGCACTTGACTTGTTGTAGTGGCAGATATGATTGGTACACCACAATGGTTGTAGACCTTTGCTCTGTGTAGATGACCATGAATTACCAAGCTCAGGGTGTCGGCCAAGCTCTCCACTAAAGAATCTAATCCCGTGCAGTGATGGGACACGATAAGTTCTTGCGGTAAAGGTGCAGGCCCCAAAACGACTCTGTCGTCCACCGCATAATGCACGAGTAAAATCTTTCGGGCTGCTGGATAGTCCGAGATTCGCGCTGCGTCGACATGATGTTCGTTCTTGAGTGACCTAAATTTATCCAACACCTCGCAGCGCAGTTGTCGTGAAACTTTTCCGCTGGCGAGATGGGAGAGGGCGGCGAAATCGAGCTTACAGTCTTCAGATGCAAAATTGCTCGCCTCCAGCAACACGAACAGGAATTCTTCGCCATTAATAGTACGACTTACGAAGAAACTACTCTGTGGCTTAGGTTGGTGTTCGATCCTCAGTAGAGAGCAGAACTGTGCGTAGTAAAGATCCAGACTTTTCCTCAATAGTTTGTCGTGATTACCGGGTATGGGGATGATATCGCCTGTATGAAGCCCTCCAACCCCCCGTCTCGTCTTTCCGCTAGAGTCTTTAAAGGTTTCCTCCATAAGATATTCACGCAAGAAGGTATATGAACCACCGTTAGCGTACGTTGCTAAGTCTCCGAGTAACAAAATCAAGTCGAATCTAGGCGCGACAAATCCTTCCTGGTTCAAGAAACGAAGAACCTTCTTCAAATATCTAGGTAAAATAGTAAGAATTGCCATATCGTGCGCTTTACATCGCGCTTCAAAAAAGCGGCGGACTTTGGGAGCTGCGTATTTCAGCAGCAATGGGGTTTGGACAGGGTCAATTTCCGCTTCACGTAAGAAGTCGACCCCGAAGTGAAGATCAGAGAAGACTAAGAGTGCGTTTCTGACTGAGTCAGCCATGGTTAGTCCGTTCCAGCCGATTGAGCCAGCGGATTTGCATTGATCAGTTCTAGTAACTCCACCGCAGCGCTGAACTCTACACCACCCTTGCGAAGAGCAAAAGTGCCGATCACCGGAACGACCAGCTCTTTGTGTCGCTTCAGTGAGCGGCTCATTGAGGCAATTAGAAAACAATAGGCTGCAAAACCTGACGCCTCGGCGAATAATCGAATGCACGGTTGGTCATAGTCCGAAGGGAGTTCAAGGAAACGAACTCTCTCGTTCGGATTGGACTCCGCAGCCCGCATTGTCGTTTGAAATATGCTGCACAATACATGAGCCAAACTAACGTCCGCTGACACATCTCGCTGCGATAGGAGCTTGTACAAACCCACGGGTAAATGTGGAAAGCACGCCGGAATTGATCGAGCCCGGCCTCCTTTTAGTGAAGCGAAGGTCACGTTTATGTCTGGGACTAGCATTTCTGCAAAATTCACCTCGGGCGTGAATGAGACTGCCAACTCTCGCGTTACATACGATCTTTCGAACTTACCCAATCCAAAGAATTCGCATTTGGGCCGGGCAGCAAGGCTTTCAGAAAACTGAACCCAAAGTAGTTCAGATAGCTGGTCAAGAAGGCGACTGGCGAAAGCGAACTCATCGAAGTGTATTGTCTTCTCCTCAATCTGACTCGAACAAAAGAGCTCAATCGTTATAAGAGACATGGCACGGGCGTGGGCTAACGTTAAGAATTCCTCCGAGTCTTCGGGCAATGGACTGGCGTTCACAGGACTAACACTGCGATAGAGCAAGCGTACTACCTCGCAGACCCCGTCTTCGCTTTTCAAAAAATCCATCGGCCACGAGACGAAACCTTCGGTAGGGGACTGAGAGGCTTGCCTATCGTTGGTTATCTCTGCCACTGAGACTCCGATAATCTCTTGTTGTCCCTTCGCCCAACGAACTCCTTCAGAAATAGCTTTCTCTGGAATTTCACCTGTATGGTCCAAGACGATCAAGTCCTCGGAATGTACGTCGGTCCTATATTTCGCAATGTCTCCTTGAGCGACATGGCTTGCGTTAATTGCAATGACTCTGATTGAAGGAAAAAGACTAGAAAGTTCTCGGAGTCGCAGCACGTTAAGTTCATTTTGCGAGATCACAAATGCTTTGGGCACGATAGTCTGTTCCTGTTCCTAAACGGGCAAAACCAGATGCTAATACAAGGGCCGATGATAGCACAGACCTCATATGGCTAGACGCTAAAACATTAGATTGGGAATGTTATGCTGCCTTGACGAACGAGGTCCAATGTTGTTCCAATCGAGGTTTCACGAGCAGCAGATTCTTTATCCAGGGATTTACAAATTCTCACTATTTAAGTAGGCGTAGACTGCTCAATCGGAGCCGTGACAGTTAATCAAGCCACCTAGCTACCCCACCATGGTGGGAACACGTCCCACGGCGATGCTGACTAAAGCTGTACGTTCCGTCGCGGCATTGTGCTGTTGCACCGGGAGGTGCGGTTTCTGAGTGCGTTGGAGATTGCACGCGCTGACCGTCCTTGTTTGTGTAGAAACGCGGGGGTGTGGTTTGAGCAGGCGCTTGCTCGGCTCTGTTACGTCTAGTTTCAGTAACAGACTCCTGTTCCGAAGATGTCAGCTGAGATGAATCGCACCCAGAGTATCCGTGCAGGCAGTTGTTGTAATTTCGCTGGTGTGCGGCCTGCTGCACCTGCGTCCGCTCGGCATCACCTAGTTGAGACGAATCGCACCCAGAGTATCCATGCAAGCAGTTATTGTAGTTTCGCTGATGAGCAGCCCGCTGTACCTCGGTGCGCTCAGCATCTGTTAGTTGAGATGAATCGCACCCAGAGTATCCATGCAAGCAGTTATTGTAGTTTCGCTGATGAGCAGCCCGCTGTACCTCGGTGCGCTCAGCATCCGTTAGTTGAGATGAGTCGCACCCGGAATACCCATGCAGGCAGCTGTAATAGTTCTTCTGATGGCCCGGCTGCTGGTCTGATTGCGGTTGGCTGTTCGACGCGGACGAATTGATGGCGAAAACCAGCAGGGCGAAGATTAGTTTCTTCATAAGTTCACCTCAGACATCCAAGGGAAATCGCGTTTTACAAACCTTATTTGATGCGCTTAACTAGAACAGTTTCGGTTTCGTCCTCCACTTTCATTCGACAACCGGCACTTGTCTGATAGATCGTGACCTCGGGTCTATAAGCATAGAAGTATGTGTAATCGTACTCTGCCTGCTGCCAGATTTGTCCGTTGTCCAACTTGAAGATCGTTTCTCCATCCCAGCCTTCGATTTCTCCGGAAATTGTGCTTTCCACGGCGGGCGAACAGCTTGATCGTATGGAAGGCATCTCTCGCGGGATCGTCGCCTGCGGTTGCGCAGCGACTCTTAGGACCTTGAGGGTATAACGATTCAGCCACTCGTTGAGTGCTTGTCTTTGAGCAGCGTTAAGCGTCGAGACGCCGGTATCTCGAAGCTCTTGTTGCGTCATGACTTGATCAATCTTTAAGGGAGGTGTCGGTGATTGGGCAGAAATTTGAAGAATGAGAAGAAAAAGTAATGCCAGGAGCGCGCGCTTCATAAGCCCTTACCTTTTTCGTTTTGCCCTGGGCGTTTTGCCCGGTGCTGCTACTGCACAACAAGACTTTAGGTACTTGACTTAGCTAATCGACGAGAATATATAGAATACAGTTAACGCTCTCGCGAAGTAACAAGTCAAGGGAGAGCATATGACCGCGCGAGCTCGTCGTCTGTCTCTGATCCTATTCTTAGGAACTCTTCTCTGTGGCCCGCTCGCAGCGCAGAAGAAACTTAGTCCTGCGGAAGCAAAGGATCACATCGGAGAGACAGCTACTGTCTGCGGAACCGTTGTTACTACGCGTTATGCGGCGTCGACGAGGGGACAACCTACGTTTTTGAATCTCGATAAACCCTACCCCAGCCAAGTCTTCACGGTCGTGATATGGGGCAACAACCGAAGCAAGTTCGGCACCCCTGAGTCCGATTTCAAAGGGAAGCATATCTGCGTGACAGGAGAAATTACCGAATATCGAGGAACAGCAGAGGTAGTCGCCGCTAACCCCAAGCAGATCAAAGAAGAGTAGGTTGCTGTGCATCGCGAATAAAGGCCATCCATGTATATCGCTGACCGGCTACGCCAACTAAGGGAATCAAAGACGTTGTCCCAGGGGGATATCGAGCAACGTACGGGCTTGCTTCGTTGCTACATTTCCCGCGTCGAAAATGGACATACAGTTCCTGCCATTGAGACTCTTGAAAAATTCGCGCGCGCCCTTGAGGTTCCAATGTATCAGCTATTTTACGATGGGGATGAGCCGCCAAAGCTATCAACCGTCAATCGATCGGATGAGACTAACACCTGGGGGGCATCTGGGCCAGCGAGCCGTTATCTTCTCAAGCTGCGGCGGGCTCTTGTTCGAATGCACCCGGATGACCGCGCAATCTTGATGCATCTAGCCAAGAAAGTTGCCAGTCGCAAGAGATGAAATCGAAACCCAAGGAGTGAATATGCGAACTCTTAAGAAGCTTCTCGCGTTTGTCTTGTGTTCGGCAGTCGCTGCATGGGCACAAGGCAATTCCTTCGATAAGGTTCGATACAACGGTGGGTCGGTCGACTCTAAAGTCGACCCTAAGGACTGGCACAACAATCTAACAGTCACATCGGAGATGATTACTCTAGCTCTCAAAGACGGCAAAAAACTCGAACTTCCACCGAAGTCTGTGACCTCCCTGAGTTACGGCCAAGAAGCTCATCGCCGTGTTGGTACAATGATTGCACTTGCTATCCTCGTGGCTCCGGTAGCACTGTTTGGACTGTTTCACAAAACGCGGCTTCACTACATCGGGATTCAGTACACTACGCCAGAGAACAAGTCCGCAGGCATCCTGTTGCAAGGTGACAAAGACAACTACCGCGCAATCCTCGTGGCACTGCAGGGAGTTACTGGAGTGCCCGTTTCCGTAGCTGAAAAAGAACGTGAGTTTGTTCCGGTGGGCGTGAAGTCCGATGTGACTAAAGGCGTAGAGGAAAATAAAGAAACGCGGGAGAAAGCCACTGAGAAACAAACTGCCAGTTCACCTTCCGAGGCGGTCAAGGGAACTGTGAATGTAGCTTCAAACCCCGTCGGGGCAGACGTACTGGTAGATGGCGACTTCGTAGGAAACTCGCCCGCGACTCTCAAATTAGCTGCGGGAAAGCACACATTAACGGTCAAAATGTCTGGCTATAAGGATTGGTCTCGGGAAATTACGGTTCAAGTGGGGTCGGAAGTGCAGCTTACCGCTAATCTGGAAAAATGAAGCAATCAGCTTCTTGGAATAGCCCGATTAACTCAAACATTTCGGCGGCCTCAATATTCAGCGCAACTATCTCTTTTGCTCGGCGAACAAAGGTGCCCGCTCCGATGGCCCTCTGCCAGCCCACCGGACCTTTCACATCCTAGGAATCGCTTCGGAGTGCGTTTGATATCGCCGACACTACTGGACGTATTTTCGGAAGACTTCCTTAATCTACGTCGCCGAAATGGCGAAATTTAGACCTTCGTATCCGCCTACCTTTAAGGTATTTACACCGATGACGGTACCTGAGCCCCCTTGGGATTTCCGTTGTTCTTCGCCGGGCCTAGCTCGATGGCATCTATCTCGGAAGACCAGAGCAACTTGTCATACGAAGTGGATTGTGGCGAACCGGCCATAGGGATCATTGATGGAAACGGTTTTCAATCTCTTTGAGACACAGAGCTTTGGCGAGGAATTTCGGAATGAATTACAAAAGGCGATTGACAACTTCAAGCACACCTGAAAGACTCACTGAACATTGGACCGTCCATGCACGTTATTTTCCCATCCCCAAAAGCATTCTCAATTTCCCTTTCCGTGTTTCGTCTCGTGGCGTTCTTCCACTTGATTTTATCCATCCAAGCATTTTCCCGACGTGAACCCGATGCTGAGTTGGTTGCTCCCAAATTTCAACAGTAACCCATCCTATCTGCGACCCGTCACTCTCCCATCCGACTCGTTCTAGTTTCTGTAACCCCCTCAAAGCCGCTTCATAGACGGATTCCGCCCGGACTCTCACGCTATGCTCGACGCCGTGGTCGTCAACCAGCTTCACGACACAATCGCGCACTTCTGACATTTGCCGCTCTCAGGAGAAATTGCAGTAGAGGAAGGAATCCAAGTTTACTTCATTCCTAGAGCCACGCGCCATCGGACCTGCTATTAAGAGCGGTAACTTCCGCTCTTCCTCGTTCTCGGGCCGCCGGGACAGCCGAAACGGGAAAAGTCGAAATCAGCGACCCATTGACACCGGACCATGAAAACGATTGGATAGTCCGACCGCACACACCTGCAACGTTCGGAAAAATCATCACTCACCAGAAGAACCCTGGGGCCAGTCTGGTGAGGATGAACTCAAACGCCGGCCTTTTCTTCAATACTTACATTGAATTCGTTGTGACCATTGAGATGAGAGGTCAGCCTTATGAGATTCGGGAGACCAACTACGTGAGAGTCAACGCGACAAACAATGAGATTGTTCCTTTGGTCTAACAAGAAAAGAACCTTTGATGCGGCCAAGCCGAAAGGTACTTGGTCGAAGGCTATATGATAAAATTACCCGCAGTAATTTCTGGGGGTTGAAAATGTTCTCCATTGGTCTTCCGGTCTTACCGATTAAACTCACGATAGGGAAAGAGAAGAAAGAAGACGCGCCCGCAGCCGTCGCCACTCCTGTCCCTGCTCCTGCGGCCACGTCTCTGCCTGCGCTTGACAACGGGCACATCGCTGTCATGTGCGTGACCACGATTGCGATTATCGCCATAATTGCGATACTAATCATCGCGATGCGCCAGGGCGGAATCGGCAAGCTCTAAAACCGGACCAGCAAGCTAGCGAACCTGCGAATCCGCGTGTTGCTTGGTTGTGCTTCGTTCTGCTCTGTTTTGAACCGAAAACTATGACACTTTTATGACACTGCACCATTTTGGTGCGTACGAATCATTCGCCCAAGGCTCGTAACTAATATAGAATGAAGCGGTTACTCGTCTCGGGGCCCGTAGCTCAGCGGTTAGAGCAGCGGACTCATAATCCGTTGGTCCTAGGTTCAAATCCTAGCGGGCCCACCAATTTTCTGTGGAATTTAGCGCCACAATCGATCCGCCGCTAGCCCTCTGCTAGTTTGCGAATCGTGGAAACATCGCGGATCAATACCGTCGAGCCCTTTACTTGCAAGAGCTGCCTCTTTTTGAAATCCGAAAACAAGCGCGTCACCGTCTCTCGCGAGGACCCAATCATCTGGGCAATTTCTTCGTGCGTTAGCGTGAGGGTGATGCGCACTTCGCCGTCTTCTTTCTCGCCTTCGGCGATTTGTTCCACCAGGAAACGCGCAAATTTCTCCGCAGCAGAATGAGACAGGCCGATCGTGCGCATCTCGCTAATCGCCATGTGGTAGTTTTCGCTGAGCTGCTGCGCCACGCGCAGTGCCGCTTCTCCGTGCGCCTTCAAGAACTCCAGGAAATCGCTGCTGGCAATGAAATTGGCCTGCGCAGGTTCCAGCACTTCGGCAGAGGCTTGGTAGGGCTGGCCGGAAACGGTGGCCGCCAGTCCGAGGAGTTCGCCTTTTTCCGGAACGCGCAGGATCAGCGTCTTGCCATCCGCCGAAGAAGTCGAAAGCTTCACGCGCCCGCTGCAAAGTATGAACACGCCTCG
>JACXTT010002923.1_pt1 | contig 26747 bp, 26 predicted proteins | sample 9270951 | NCBI WGS metagenome assembly JACXTT01 (sample SAMN15532306, study PRJNA645909) | rock metagenome | isolation source: weathered quartz diorite | place: Puerto Rico | collected 2017-06-21 | reverse complement strand
ACAATATTTCGAGATCCCTTACCCGTACCCCCGTCATGAATCAGGAGATCGCCTACCTCCACCCCGTCAAGACCGCCCGCGCGCTGGTGCTGGTCTATCTGTGCTTTTCGGTACCGATCGTATCGATGGGCCTCGTGGTCGCCTACATCCGCTACGGCGACCTGCCCGGCATCACGGTGTTCTCCGCGCTGATCCTTAACGCCCTGATCGGATTCGGCCTGCTGTGGCTGGCGTGCAAGGCCTACAACTGGGTGGCCGCGCGCTTTGGCGGCATCGAAGTCCATATTCGCGAACTGACACCGGGCGACCGCCCATAAGGGCGCCTGCCCGCCAGGCTGCACGGTGCCGGGATGGCGCCGTCAGCGGCCGCTCTCCTCCGGAATCTCCGGCGCCGCCGTGCCCAACAGCTGCTCCGCCACGTCACCGGGCAGCGCCTCCACCGTCTTCAGCTTGCGCTCCATCTGACGCGTGCGCACTTCGGCCTGCTCGATATTGCGTGCCGCCCGCACCAGCGTGTCGCGTGTTTTGGCGAGCACCTCGCCGAACTTGCCGAACTCGGTCTTGACCGCGCCGAGCACCTCCCACACCTCGCTCGAACGTTTTTCCAGCGCCAGCGTGCGAAAGCCCATCTGCAGGCTGTTCAGCAGCGCCGTCAGCGTGGTCGGCCCCGCGACGGTCACGCGGTAGTCGCGCTGTAGCAGGTCGGTCAGGCCCGGCCGGCGCAGCACCTCGGCGTACAGCCCCTCGGTCGGCAGGAACAGGATCGCGAAGTCCGTGGTGGCGGGCGGAGCGAGATATTTTTCCGCAATGGTTTGCGCCTCGCGACGCAGCGCCACCTCCAATTCCCGGCTGGCGGCCGCGACACTGTCCGCGTCGCCCCGGTCCTGCGCATCGACCAGGCGCTCGTACTGCTCCTTGGGGAACTTGGCGTCGATGGGCAGCCAGACCGGGCCGTTGCCGGTGTCCTTGCCGGGCAGACGGATCGCGAATTCGACGCGCGCCCCGGAGTTGCGCACCGTCTCCACGTTCTTGCCGTACTGCTCGGGCGTCAGTATCTGCTCCAGCAGCAGTTCCAACTGCACCTCACCCCAGGTGCCGCGCGTCTTGACGTTGGTCAGCACGCGCTTGAGGTCGCCCACGCCCTGCGCCAGCACCTGCATCTCGCCCAGGCCGCGATGCACCTGCTCCAGGCGGTCCGACACGAGCTTGAACGACTCGCCGAGCCGCTGCTCCAGCGTGGCGTGCAGCTTCTCGTCCACCGTGCGGCGCATCTCCTCCAGCTTGGCAGCGTTGTTCGCCTCGATGTCGCGCAGCTTCTGCTCCAGCGTGGCGCGCACCTCCGCCAGCCGCCGCTCGTTGGCCTCGGACATTTGCGCTAGCTGCTGCTGCAAGCCGTCGCCAAAGCGACGCAACGCCATGCCCTGCTCCTCCCGGGCCTGCTGGGCCTGCAGTTGCAGATGCTGCCGGACCTGTTCGAGCTGCTGCGCATTGGACTCGGTCAGCTTGGCCAGTTGCTGCGCGAACGTATCGATCTGGTTGTTCTGCACCGTCGCGATGCTGGTCAACTGCGATGACAGCCCCTGCTGGAAGCGCATCATCTGCTGCCCCGCCTCAGAACGGTTGCCGCGAGCGGCCTCCCCGATCTCCGTGCGCAGCTCCCGCTCCAATCGCTCGGTGCCGCGCGCGTAGTCGTTGCGCAACTCGGCAAGCTGGCGGGCCAGGTCGGCACCGCTGTCGTGCCGCCTGCGCAGCAGCAGCCATGCAAGCAGCAACACGGCAACCAGCGCCGCGCAAAGGGTCAGGATCGGAATCAGGGTCATGCGGGAACGGCCAGGGACGAATGGACGGAATGAGCCAAATGCGGCATCAACCGGCCCGGCGCCGGTGCGCCATCACTTCGGGGTTGATCAGGGAAGGCGGATGTCCGGCCTGCGGACCGGCGTCGAGCGCGGCGATCAGGTTGTCGGCGGCCAGGTTGGCCATCGCCCGGCGGGTCTTCTCGGAAGCGCTGGCGATGTGCGGCGTCAGCACGACGTTGGGCACGGTCAGCAAGTCGGGATGCACCGTGGGCTCCCCCTCGAACACATCGAGCCCCGCCGCGAAGATGCGGCGCTCGCGCAGGGCCTGCGCCAGCGCGGCGTCGTCGACGATGCCGCCGCGCGCGAGGTTCACCAGCGTGGCGGTCGGCTTCATTTGCGCCAGTTCCGCGGCGCCGATGGTGTGGTGGCTTTCCGCGCTGTAAGGCAGCACCAGCACCAGATGATCGGCAAGCGCGAGCAGTTCCGCCTTGCCGACATAGCGGGCGTTGAGCGCGCGCTCGGTGTCCTCGGGCAGCCGGCTGCGGTTGTGGTACAGCACGTTCATGCCGAAGCCAGCCGCGCGCCTGGCGAGCGCCTGGCCGATCCGGCCCATGCCGAGCACGCCCAGCGTGCTGCCGTAGACGTCCATGCCGACCAGCATGTCGTAACTCCAGCGCTGCCACTTGCCGGCGCGCAGGTAGTGCTCGGACTCCGTCACGCGCCGCGCCGTGGCCATCAGCAGCGCCCAGCCGAAATCGGCGGTGGTCTCGGTCAGCACGTCTGGCGTGTTGGTCGCCACGACACCCGCGGCGGTCAGCGCCGGCAGGTCCAGGTTGTTGTAGCCGACGGCCATGTTGCAGACGGCGCGCAGCGCGGGCAGCGCGGCGACCAGCGCGCCGTCAATGCGGTCGGCCGCGTTGGCCAGCACGCCGGCCTTGCCTGCCAGCCGCGCCCGCAACGCGGCGCTGTCGAGCACCAGATCCTCCTGGTTGCTGTCGACCTCGAAATGCTGCGTGAGCCGCTCGATGACATCCGGAAAGACCGCGCGCGTGACAAGAATGGATGGCTTCATGGCAATTCGATTACATGCGGAAGAAGAGGAAGGTCATCAGCACGAACAGCGGCAGCAGCACGACGCACGACCACAGCAGGAAGCCGAAGAAGCTCGGCATGCGCACGCCGCGGTTTTCCGCGATTGCCTTGACCATCAGATTGGGGGCGTTGCCGATGTAAGTGTTGGCGCCCATGAAGACCGCGCCCGCCGAGATCGCCGCCAGCGTGGAGGCATCGCGCGTCATCAGCGTGGCCGCGTCGCCGCCCGCCGTGTTGAAGAACACCAGGTACGTCGGCGCGTTGTCGAGGAACGACGACAGGATGCCGGTCGCCCAGAAGTACATGCCATCAATGGGTTGGCCGTTGCCGTCGCTGACCGCGCGGATCACGCCCGCAAATGCGCCGTCGGTGCCGGCCTTGAGCATCGCGATGACGGGAATGATGGTCAGGAAGATGCCAGCGAACAGCTTGCCGACCTCCAAAATCGGCTCCCAGTTGAACTCGTTGCCGGCGCGGGCACTGTGCGGTGTGACGAGCATCGACACCAGCGCCACCACCACCAGCAGCACGTCGCGCACGGCCGATTGCAGCGGCACCTCAGTGCCCATCACGTCGAAGACGATGCCGGGCTTCCACAGGCCGCTCATCAGGACCAGCGCGATCACGGCCAGCAGCAGCACGAAGTTGATCTTGCCCTCGATGCGGATGCCCGTCGAGTCCGGTGTGGGGTCCGCCGCCGGCGGCAGTTCCTCTTCCTTGTTCAGGTAGTAGTGCCGGTCAACGAGATAGAAGATGGCCAGCAGCGCGATCCACATGAAGACCGTCTCCCAGAGGATGTTGCGCATCGTCCAGAAGAAGTCCACGCCTTGCAGGAAGCCGAGGAACAGCGGCGGATCGCCCAGCGGCGTCAGCGCGCCGCCCGCGTTGGCAACCAGGAAGATGAAGAACACGACGACGTGCGCCACGTGGCGGCGGTTGTCGTTGGCGCGCAGCAGCGGCCGGATCAACAACATCGCCGCCCCCGTCGTGCCCATGAAGCTGGCCAGCACGGTGCCCAACGCCAGGATCCCGGTGTTGAGCCGCGGCGTGCCATGCAGGTTGCCGCGTACGCAGATGCCGCCGGCCACGATATACAGCGACGCGATCAGCGCGATGAACGGGATGTACTCGGCCAACATCGCATGCACGGCGCCAGCCACTGCGGCGTGCGTACCGAACGTCAGCGCAAACGGCACCAGGAACAGCAGCGCCCACACGCCGGCAATCTTGCCGTAGTGGTGATGCCAGAACCGGGGCGCCACCAGCGGGAACGCGGCAATCGACAGCAGCACGCCGGCGAACGGCAACGCCCACATCGGCGACAGTGTCGCGCCGTCAAGCTCGGCGGCGTATCCGGAAACGGGAAAGACGGTCAGCAGTGCCAGCAGGGGCCATAGCGCGGACGCACGTCGCATAGGCGGAAAACTCCTTGTCGCGAAACGGATGGGGCGGCCCGCGCGGGATGCACGCGCAGGCGCGAGAACGCGCGGCAGGCGCCGCGCGCGGTGATCATCAAGTGTAAAGCAAACGTCGCCGGGACTCGTCGGAAATGGCCGGAGGCGGCGCCATCCGGCGACTACATCAGGCCGACTCGACGAGGATGACGTGAACGCGGTACGGGCCATGCGCGCCGAGCACGATGGTCTGTTCGATATCGCCCGTGCGGGAGGGGCCGCTGATGATGTTGGTCGCGCGCGGCAACTCGCCGCGTTCGGCGCGGACCAGCGCGAAGGCGTCTTCCAGGCCGGCCACGATGCGCGATGCCGGCACCACCGCGATATGCGTCTCGGGCAGCAGCGCCGCGGAGGCGAACGTTTGCGGGCCAGACAGCAGCATCAGCGAGCCGGTTTCCGCGATCGCACAGAAGCAGCCGGTAATGCCGACCAGGTCGCCATGGTCGCGGTCGGCCTGCACCTCGCGCACGGGCGGGCGGCACTCGACCTCCATGCCGTGCGCCTGCCACGGCAGTTCGCCCAGGCTGTCCCAGGCCACGGCCCGATGCGCGAGGCCCAGGTCGCCGAGATAGCGCGCCGCGGCCTGCGGCACGTCGGCCAGCGTGGCGACGCGCTCCACGGTGGAGGCCATCTTCTGTGCCTGCACGCTGAATGACTCAATCAGGTCGGCCGGCGCCGCCGGGCGCGGCCCTTGCGGATGACGCGCCAGGTAGTCGGCCACCGCCTCGCGCTCGCCGCTCGTGACCTCGCGCTGGCGGCCCTGTGCGGCACGAATGCGGGCGAAAATACGGTCGCGGGCAGAATTGGTTTCCATGGCTCTGGCTGGATAGATAGGCTGGCCGCCCGATTATAAGATCGATGCCCGGGCCGGCCGCGCCAGACCCGGATGAATTCGGCTACGCGGGCACGTGAACGGTGAACACCTGGCGCAGGTAGGCCAGGTAGCCGGGGTCGTCGCACATGGTCTTTTCTGGTGTATCCGACAGCTTGGCCACCGGCTGGCCATTGCACCGCACCATCTTGATGACGATCTGCAGCGGCGTGTAACCGAGGTCGTTGGTCAGGTTGGTGCCCACGCCAAAGGCCAGGCGGCAGCGGCCACGGAAACGCTCGTACAGCTGGATCACGCGGGGGATGTCCAGGCTGTCGCTGAAGATCAGCGTCTTGCCGCGCGGGTCGACGCGGTTGGCCGAGTAATGCGCAAGCATGCGCTCTCCCCACTCCAGCGGATCGCCCGAATCGTGCCGCACACCGTCGAACAGCTTGCAGAAGTACAGGTCGAAGTCGCGCAGGAAGGCATCGAAGCCGTAGGTATCGGACAGCGCAATACCCAGGTCGCCGCGATACTCGCGTGCCCAGCAGTCCAGCGCGTACACCTGTGAATCGCGCAGGCGCGGACCCAGCGCCTGGCACGCTTGCAGGTATTCGTGCGCCATCGTGCCAAGCGGCACCATGTTGTGCAGGCGGGCGAAGTGCACGTTGCTCGTGCCGGCCAGTTGCGGCCCCAGCCTGGCGCGCAGTTGCAGCAGCACCTCTTCCTGCCAGTCGCGCGAGAAACGTCGCCGGGTGCCGTAGTCGGCGATCACGCAGTCGGCGTATTGCGGCGCCTTCAGCAGCGCCAGCTTGTCGCGCAGGCGCGCCCGGCCCTCTTCCCAGTCTGGATTGGGCTGCGTGCGACGGAAATAGACCTCGTTGACGATGGCCAGCAGCGGCACCTCGAACAGGATGGTATGCAGCCACGGCCCGCGGATGATGATCTCGATCTCGCCGTTGCGGCCCGCCGGTTCGACGGTGACGTATTTTTCGTTCAGGTGGAACAACGCCAGAAAGTCGACGAAGTCGCTCTTGATGAAGCGCATGCCGCGCAGGTAGTCGAGTTCGTCGCTCGTGAACCGGAGCTGGCACAGCTTGGCCACCTCGGCGCGGATCTCGTCGACATGAGGCGTCAGGTCGATGCCGGCATTGCGGCATTTGAAGCGGTACTCGACCTGGGCTTGCGGGAAATGATGCAGCACGACCTGCATCATCGTGAACTTGTACAGGTCGGTATCGAGCAGCGAAGAAATGATCATAGCGGGCCTGACGGCAGTGCCGGGTCGGTGCGACATCCTACCTGAAGTCTATGCCGGATTGCCGGCCCGAAGGCCGTGGCGCGCACTTTTGAGACATTGCCCCCGGCCTTGTCGCCGACGTCTTCTGGTCGCAGGAAATCGCCGCTGGCGTCACATTATTTGCGCCGCATGCGCCACTCACCTGCCATGATCGCGGTCTGATCGGGATCAAGACACATAAAGAAATAAGAAAACTGTCTGACCCCACTATATAGAGCGCCCCACCCTTGCCGGAAGGGTCGGATACAATATCGGTCTTTGAAAGGCCACGGCCCCCGCTCGCCCCCAATCCCATCAGGCGCATCCCGCCCTGACAGTGCGATTGCGGCGGCGCCGGCAAGAAGCGGCCCGAATACTGTTTCCCATCAAAGCCGATCCGTTTTTGGAACCGAAATGACTCACGTTGTCACCGAATCCTGCATCCGTTGCCGCTACACCGACTGCGTTGACGTGTGTCCGGTCGATTGTTTCCGTGCCGGCCCGAACTTCCTGGCCATTGACCCGGACGAGTGCATCGATTGCGCGGTGTGCGTGGCGGAGTGCCCCGTGAACGCGATCTACGCCGAAGAAGACGTGCCCGGCGACCAGCAGCAGTACATCGACCTGAACGCCGAACTGGCCCGCAACTGGCCTTCCATCACCAAGACCACGGCGCCGCTGGCCGACGCCGACGAATGGAAGGACGTCAAGGACAAGCTCCAGTACCTGGAGCGCTGAGCCCGACCGCGCCGGACCACGCCCGACCGCGCCGGCGCACGCAACACGAAGCACGTCAAACCTACAAGATCGTCGTCCCCACGCGCTTCCCCGCCATACCGGGCGTACCGCGCCCACGAACGTACCAGGACGAACATGGACTTGAGCATTCCCAACCCAGTCTCAGACACCACGCACCAGGCCGGCGCCGGCAGTCCCGGCGGCCAGCCGCTGGAAATCGACGCGCTGATCGTCGGCGCCGGCCCCGTGGGCCTGTTCCAGGTGTTCGAGCTGGGCCTGCTCGAAATCAAGGCCCACGTCATCGACTCCCTCAAGGTGGTGGGCGGTCAATGCGTCGAACTCTACCCGGACAAGCCCATCTATGACATTCCGGCGGTGCCCATCTGCACCGGCCAGGAACTGACCGACAACCTGCTCAAGCAGATCGAGCCGTTCGAGCCCACGTTCCACCTGGGCCAGGAGGTGGCGGTCGTCGAGCGCCGCGAGGATGGCCGCCTCTTCGTCGAGACCTCGCTTGGCACCCGCTTCATCACCAAGACCATCTTCATAGCCGCCGGCGTGGGTTCATTCCAGCCGCGCACACTAAAGGTCGAGGGCATCGACAAGTTCGACGGCAAGCAACTGTTCTACCGCGTCAAGGATCCGAGCCGCTTCCACGGCCGCAATCTTGTCATCGTGGGTGGCGGCGACTCCGCGCTGGACTGGGCGCTGGATCTCGTCGGCAAGGCCGAATCGGTGGTGCTGATCCATCGCCGCGACGGCTTCCGTGCCGCGCCGGCTTCCGTCGCCAAGATGAAGAGCCTGTGCGAGCAGATGGAGATGCAGTTCCTGGTGGGCCAGATCGGCGGTCATGAGGAAAAGGACGGCCTGCTGACCGAAATCAAGGTCACCGGTGGGGACGGCGTCACGCGCCGGCTGCCGCTTGATGACCTGCTGGTCTTCTTCGGCCTGTCGCCCAAGCTTGGCCCAATCGCCGAATGGGGTCTGGACCTGGAACGCAAGCAGATCAAGGTCGACACCGAGAAGTTCGAGACCAATATCCCGGGCATCTTCGCCGTGGGCGACATCAACACCTACCCCGGCAAGAAGAAGCTGATCCTGTCGGGCTTCCATGAGGCCGCGCTGGCCGCGTTCGGTGCCGCGCCGTATATCTTCCCCGAGAAGAAGATCCACATGCAGTACACGACGACTTCGCCGAAGCTGCACAAAATTCTCGGCGTCGATTCGCCGGTATTCGATTGACTTCAGTCATGCCAGAAAAAACCGCCTTTCGGGCGGTTTTTTCTGGCACAAATGAAAAAGCGTGGCTATAATGCGGCCTCGCTGTTGAACACGGCGCGCAGCAAGCGGCACCGCCGCTCTGCGCGAGTCAGGTTCAGAGGCAAGTCAGAAGTTTCGTTGCACACCAAAACGACAATAAAACGTTGAAAAGGTGTTGACGAATAAAAGAGAAACTGACTATAATCTCTTTCTCAGCTGTTCCCCGATAGCTCAGTCGGTAGAGCGACGGACTGTTAATCCGCAGGTCCCTGGTTCGAGCCCAGGTCGGGGAGCCAACCGATAGAAGAACAAAGGCCGGTGCCAACGCACCGGCCTTTTTCTTTTCCGCGCTCCGCCTCGACACACCCGCCACGCCGACAAGGCCAGCGCCGTGACGATGCCAGTCGCAACCGGGCCGATGCACAGGCAGGCCACGCATGCGGCATCCCGTAGCGCACTTTCTGCGCACCAAACAGGCATTTTCCGGCGCCTGACTTGACTCTCAGCGCGTATACCTGTAAAAGCTTACCGGCGTATCACTTGCGCAATATCCAAGGAAACAGGTAGCCCGCCAAGTTCTTTACTACGTAGGAGAATTTGGTCCTTTCACCCCTGACACTGGCAGCACGGACTCAGGTCCACTCTTTCAGGTTCGCGGGGGCGCACCACGGCAACTGCCGCAGCGTGCCTACCTGCCGCCCGAAGGCTCCGGAGCCCGACGGCGACAACGTTTCCCCCTGTTTGAACCAGCCGCCTCGGCGGCATTTCCCAAAGGACTGAGTTGACTAAGATCGTTCTGAAACCCGGTGAGCCCGTTGAAGTCGCAATGCGTCGTTTCCGTCGGGCCATTCTGCAGACTGGCCTGATCGTCGAGCTGAAGAGCCGCACGGCCTACGAAAAGCCGACGACCGAGCGCAAGCGCAAGAAGAAGGCCGCCGAATCGCGCCTGCGCAAGCGTCTGCGCATGCAGATGCTGCCGAAGAAGCTCTACTGATTCGGTAAGCACCTGTGGCAATCGCCGCCTCGCGCGGCGTAGCCAAGAAAAACCGCCAGCATGCTGGCGGTTTTTTTATGCCTTGAATTTGTATCTGGAAACGGCGCCTCAGCTGCGTGCCGCGATCAGCGCCCCTGCCCCAATCAGCGTCAGCCCTCCCGCGCGCTGCACATTGGCTTGCGCGCGTCGCGTGGTCAGCCGCGTCGCCAGCGAACGCGCCAGGAGCGCATAGACCGCCGCATTGGCGCTCGCCATGACGACGAACGTGGGGATCATCGCCGCGGCCTGCGGCCAGAACGCCTGCTTCGCGTCCAGGAACTGCGGCACGAAGGCGACGAAGAACACAATGCTCTTGGGGTTCAACGCGGTCACCAGCCACGCCTTGGCGAAGCGCTGGCGCCCGCTGCCGGCTTGCGACGAGACGGCCATGGCCCCGGCGTGTCGCGCCGAACGCAGCGCCTGGATGCCCAGGTAAACCAGATAGGCTGCGCCCGCCCACTTCAGCGTGGTGAACAGCGTGGCCGACGCCGCCAGCACGGCCCCCAGGCCCGCCATCGACAGCGTGAAGGCAGTCAGGTCTCCGGCCGCCACGCCCGCGACGGTGGCGAATGCGCTGCGGCCCCGATGCGCCAGCGCGTCGCCGATCACCAGCAGGATCGTGGGTCCGGGGATGATCAGGACGACCAGGCTTGTCAGGACAAAGGCCAGCCAGTGCTCGAATGACATGACGACTCCCGCTGATGAGGGCACCGGCCGACGCCAGCGCAGCATGAATCCAAGAATGTCACAGCATAGCGCCAACCGGCGCCACGCGTTGGAAACCCGTCCGGGCGTTGCTGCGGCGCGCCACGGGAACGGCGCAGGAACGCCAAGCCAATGCCCGGCATAATGGCGGTAACTGCGCCATCGGCGTGCCCGAGGGTTCCCAACCTTGACTACCATCCTCCAGTTGCGGAAGGTCCGCAAGCAATACGGCGACACCGTCGTGGTCGACGACCTCGACCTGGAAGTCCAGCGCGGCCAGTGCTATGGCCTGCTGGGCCCCAACGGCGCCGGCAAGACGACCACGTTGCGCCTGCTGCTCGGCCTGACCACGCCGGTCGCCGGCTCGCTCATGCTGTGCGGCGAGCCGATCCCCGAGCGCGCGCCGCAGGCTCGCATGCGCGTGGGCGTAGTGCCGCAGTTCGACAATCTCGACCCGGACTTTTCCGTGATCGAGAACCTGCGCATTTTCGGCCGCTACTTCGGCCTGTCCTCCGCCGAGATCGAGCGGCGCGTGCCGGCGCTGCTGGAGTTCGCCCGGCTGGAGAACCGTGCGGACGCGCAAGTCCGCGACCTGTCCGGCGGCATGCGCCGGCGCCTGACCGTGGCGCGCGCGCTGATCAACGACCCCGACCTGCTGATCATGGACGAGCCCACCACCGGGCTGGATCCGCAGGCGCGGCACCTGATCTGGGAACGCCTGAAATCGCTGATGGCGAGCGGCAAGACCATCCTGCTGACCACGCACTTCATGGAAGAGGCCGAGCGCCTGTGCAACTACCTGTGCGTGATCGACGGCGGCCGCAAGATTGCCGAAGGCAAGCCGCACGAACTGATCGACAGCGAGATCGGTTGCGATGTCGTGGAAGTCTACGGCGACGAACTCGAACCCCTGCGCCACCGCCTGACGCCGCTCGCGCAACGCACCGAAATGAGCGGCGAGACGCTGTTCTGCTACGTGCGCGAGCCCGCCCCGCTGCTGGCGGCACTGCACGGCAACGGCGGCGTGCGCTATCTGCACCGCCCCGCCAACCTGGAAGACGTCTTCCTCAAGCTGACCGGCCGCGAAATGCGGGACTAACGACATGAGCGAACAGGATCCGCGCGCCCCCGAGGCACCCGTCACCGGCCACCCGGCCCGTACCGCGCCGGCAGCCGTGCCCCGGCAGACCTATCCGCAGCCGCTGCTGCCGCGCAATATGCGCAACTGGATGATGGTCTGGTACCGCAACTACATGGTCTGGAAGAAGCTGGCCATCCCGTCGATGATCGGCAACCTGGCCGACCCGATGATCTACCTGTTCGGCCTGGGCCTGGGCCTGGGCCTCGGCCTGCTGGTGGGCCAGGTGAGCGGCGTGTCGTACATCGCCTTTCTCGCCGCGGGAACCACCGCTTCGAGCGTGATGATGTCGGCAAGTTTCGAGTCCATGTATTCAGCGTTCTCGCGCATGCACGTGCAGCGGACCTGGGAAGCCATCATGCATGCGCCGCTGACCCTCGGCGATGTCGTGCTCGGCGAAATCCTGTGGGCCGCGAGCAAGGCCGTGCTGTCGGGCACGGCCATCATGCTGGTTGCCGGGGTGCTGGGCTATGCCAGCTTCCAGGGCGCACTGATGGCGCTGCCGGTCATCGTGCTGGCGGGCATCGCGTTCGCCAGCCTGGCGATGATCGTGACGGCGCTCGCCCCCAGCTACGACTTCTTCATGTTCTACCAGACACTGGTCATCACGCCGATGCTGCTGCTCTCCGGCGTGTTCTTCCCACTCGACCAGCTACCCGACGGCGCGCGCGCCGCCACCAACGTGCTACCGCTCGCGCATGCCGTGGCGCTGATCCGGCCGCTGATGCTGGGCCGCCCCGTCGAGAACGTCGGCCTGCACGTTGCCGTGCTGGCCGTCTACGCCATCGCGGCCCTGGTACTGGCACTGGTGCTGCTGCGCCGCCGCCTGCTGCGCTGAAGCGAAGACCGTTCAGTCCGCGCCGGCGAGCTTGAGGCCGGCGATGCCACAGACGATCAGCCCGATGCAGCCCAGCCGCGCAGCCGTGGCCGGCTCGTTGAAGAGTATGATGCCGAGGATCGCGGTGCCGACGGCCCCGATCCCGGTCCAGACGGCGTAGCCCGTGCCGACCGGAATGTGCTTGAGCGCCACCGCCAGCAGCAGCACGCTGATGGCCATGGCGGCCAGCGTGATCATGCTCGGCATCAGCCGCGTAAAGCCCTGGGTATATTTGATCCCGATCGCCCACACCACCTCGAACAGGCCCGCCAGGGCCAGCAGTGTCCATGCCATTTGATTCTTCCTATTCTTGCCTGCCAGTGCGTAACCATAGCCGCCATCGCGCGATCGCGCAGGCGCGCGGCAAGACCGGATTGCTGTTGGGGACATTCGCGCTGCTGGCCGGGACCGGCCTTGGCGGATGCAGCGTAGTGGGCGCCACCGTGGCAGTGGGCAGCGCGGCGGTATCAACCGTCGCTACCGTGGGCTCGGCGGCGGTCAGCGTGACGTCCGCCGCGGTCGGGGCGACCTACGACGTGACCAAGGCCGGCGTGAAGGCCGCGGCCGGCAGCGATAACGCCACGCCCCAGCCGGCGCAAGCGCCGGCGAGTGCATCCGCCAGTGTGTCGACAGGCACGGCGATCAGCACGCGGGTCGATATGCCGGCCAACGTGCAGCCAGCAGCGCTGCCGGCGCGCTAACACCGGCAGCACAGGCGGAATTCCGCGCTCAGCCCTGCAGGCCGCGCAGCAGGTCCGCCTTCAGGTCTTCCACCGACTCCAGCCCCACCGCCAGACGGATCAGCCCTTCGCCGATGCCGGCTGCCGCCTTGGCTTCCGGGCTGACGCGGCCGTGCGTGGTGGTGTACGGGTGCGTGATGGTCGTGCGCGTATCGCCCAGGTTGCCGGTGATCGAGCAGACCTTCGTTCTGTCGATGACGCGCCAGGCATTGGCGCGCTGCTGCGCGGGCGTATCCCCCTTGAGCTCGAACGAGACGATCGCCCCGCCACCGCTCTGCTGGCGCTTTGCCACCTCGTACTGCGGGTGCGACTTCAGCGCCGGGTGATACACGCGTGCCACCGCCGGGTGCGACTCCAGGAACTCGGCCAGCGCCAGCGCGCTCGCCGAATGGCGCTCCATGCGCAACGACAGCGTTTCCATACCCTTGAGCAACACCCAGGCGTTGAACGCCGACAGCGTCGGGCCAGCCGTGCGCACCAACGGGAAGACCTTGCCCATGATGAAATCGTGCGTACCCAGCACGGCGCCGCCCAATACGCGGCCCTGGCCGTCGATGTGCTTGGTGGCCGAGTGCACGACGATATCGGCGCCGAACTTGATCGGCTGCTGCAGCGCCGGCGAGCAGAAGCAGTTGTCGACCACCAGCAGCGCACCCGCGTTATGCGCGATATCGGCCACGGCGGCGATGTCCGCGACTTCCGTCAGCGGGTTGGACGGCGTCTCCACGAAGAACAGCTTGGTCGTGGGCTTCACGGCCGCGCGCCAGGCGTTCAGGTCGGTCGCATCCACGAACGTCGTCTCCACGCCGAACTTGGCGAAGATGTTGGAGAACAGCGTCATCGTCGAACCGAAGATCGAGCGCGAACTGACCAGGTGGTCACCCGCCTGCATCGACGACAGCACCACCGACAGGATCGCGCTCATGCCGGATGCCGTGGCCATGCACGCCTGCGCGCCTTCCAGCGCGGCCAGGCGCGACTGGAACATCGACACCGTGGGGTTGGTGAAGCGCGAGTAAGTGAAGCCCTCCTCCGAGTTGGCAAAGCGCTCGGCGGCCTCGGCGGCGCTCTTGAAGCAGAAGCTCGAGGTCAGGTACATGGCCTCGGAGTGCTCCATGAACTCGCTGCGCAGCGTGCCAGCGCGCACGCCCAGCGTGTCGATGCCAAGGGAATCTGGATTGAGCGGTTCGTTCATGCTGTTGGCGCGGTCGGACCCGCGCGGGTGACTGGTGGTTCGGCCGGCCGGCGCGCGGAGTCCACCGGCGCCGGCCATGAAAAAAGCCCGTGCGATCTCGCCTGGGCGGTCGATCGACGGGCTTGCATGGATGCGGCGCGGCCTTGCCGGGAAGGTGCCCCTGGCTGGCCTGGCTGCCATCTCGTGGCGGCCACCTCCATCTCTTTAGCTGTTTCGGGCTGAACCCGCGTCCGCAAGCTGACTATCAAATCGACGCCCGGTCATGTTAGGGCCGGACGCCGGATTCGTCAACCACGCGGCGCGGACGGCTTACTCGTTGCCGACAGAGCGTTGCAGGTGCAGTTGCGAGCGCTCGGTGTCATTGGTGCCTTCGCGGTCCGCCTGGCTGCGCGCCGTTTCCAGGCGCGTGAGGTAAGCCTCGTCGATGTCGCCGGTAATGTAGCGGCCGTCGAAGCACGAGGCGTCGAAGTCATTCAGCGCCGGGTTGATGTCGCGCACGGCCTGCTTCATCGCCTCCACGTCCTGGTACACGAGCTTGTCGGCGCCGATCATGCGGGCGACTTCCTCGTCGCTGCGCCCGTGGGCAACCAGTTCGCTACGGGTCGGCATATCGATGCCGTAGACGTTCGGGTACTTCACCGGCGGCGCGGCCGACGCGAAGATCACCTTGTTGGCACCAGCATCGCGGGCCATCTGCACGATCTCGAACGACGTGGTGCCGCGCACGATGGAATCGTCGACGATCAGCACGTTCTTGCCCTTGAACTCCACGCCCATCGCGTTGAGTTTCTGGCGCACCGACTTCTTGCGCACCGCCTGCCCCGGCATGATGAACGTGCGACCCACGTAGCGGTTCTTGAAAAACCCCTCGCGATAGCCCACGCCGAGCTTGTTGGCCACCTGCATCGCGGCCGGGCGGCTGGAGTCGGGGATCGGCATCACCACGTCGATATCGCCGGCCGAAACCTCGCGCCGGATCTTCTCGGCAAGGTAGTCGCCCATGCGCAGGCGCGCGTCGTAGACGGGCACGCCGTCGATGCACGAATCCGGACGGGCCAGGTAAACGTACTCGAAGATGCACGGGGTCAGGACCGGGTTGTCGGCGCATTGCCTGCTGTACAGCTTGCCGTCCAGGTCGATGAAGATCGCCTCGCCGGGCGCAACGTCACGCTCCAGGCGGTAGCCAATGCCTTCCAGCGCCACGGACTCGGACGCCACCATCCATTCCTTGCCGGAAGGCGTGTCGACGCTGCCCAGGCAAAGCGGACGGATGCCGAACGGATCGCGCACCGCCAGCATGCCGTAGCCGGCGATCTGCGCGGTGATGGCGTAGGCGCCCTTCACTCGGCGATGCAGGCCGGCAACCGCCCGGAAGATGATCTCGGGATCCAGCGCCGTGCCGCCGCTGGCGCGCTGCAACTCGTCCGCCAGTACGTTCAGCAGCACTTCGGAGTCCGAGTGCGTGTTGATGTGGCGGCGGTCGCGGCGGAACATCTCCTCGCGCAACTGCTCCCAGTTGGTCAGGTTACCGTTGTGCGCCAGCATGATCCCGTACGGGGCATTGACGTAGAACGGCTGCGCCTCCTCCTCGCTGGAGGCCGAGCCGGCAGTCGGGTAACGCACCTGGCCGATGCCGGCGGCGCCGGGCAGGCCGCGCATATTGCGCGTGCGGAACACGTCGCGCACCAGGCCGTTGGCCTTGTGCATGTGGAAGGTACTGCCGTTGGCGGTCGCAATGCCGGCGGCATCCTGTCCGCGGTGTTGCAACAGCAGCAGGCTGTCGTAAATCAGTTGGTTGACGGGCGTGGAGGAAACCACACCGACGATGCCGCACATGCCAGGCTCCCAGGAAAGGCCATTGAATCAGGGGCGCGGCTCCGCCATGCGGCGGAACCTGCGTACTACGGGCCGGGCGGGCACCCGGGCCTTTATGTCTTGACGTACTTGGCCAGCTCCGGTGGCAACCAGGGTCGCATCGACTCCATGGCCTGCATCACATAGGGACGCGTCATCGCGTCACGCCAGAACGGCTCCTCCGGCAGCTTCGTCAGTCCCGCCAGCGTTACCACGAACATCACCACCAGCACGCCGCGCAGGAGGCCGAATACCAGACCCAGGCCGCGGTCGGCAGGCTTGAGCCCCGTGGTTTCAAGCAGTTGCCCTAGCAGCGTGCCGGCCAGCGCCGAAACGATGACGGTGCCAATCAACAATACGACAAAGCCGAGCGCGCTGCGCGCCAGCGCACCGCCCGGCAGCGAATCCGGCATCCAGCCAGCCGCCACGTCGGCGTAGTGATACGCCACCCAGAACGCCACCACCCAACCGATCAGCGACAGAACCTCGCGCACCAGGCCGCGCAGGACGCCGATCAGGCCAGAGGCCAGCAGGATAAAGGCGACGCCATAGTCGAAGAAGGTCGGTTGCATACGGAATGGGCGACTCAGGGACGACTTGGCGGGCGAGCCACAGGCACCGCCGTCCTTGGGCGAGTAGCGGGCCTTATTGCTCCACCACCTTCGACGACAGCCCCGCCGCGCGCACGCGCTTGTCGGCGGCGTCGGCTGCGTCGCGGTCCGAGAACGGTCCCGCGCGCAGCAGGATGCGCTCGCCGTCGGCCATCACCTTCTTTTCGAGGTAGGCCGGCACCTTGCTCGCCTTCAGCTTGGACAGCCAGTTCTTCGCCTTCTCTTCCGAAGAGAACGCGCCAATCAGGATCAGATACTTGCCGCTGCCCTGCGGCCTGGCGTCGGCCGGCTTGGCCTCGGCACGCTGCGCGGGCTTGTCGGCCGGCTTTGCCGGCGCATTGACCACTTCCTCGCCGACGTCGAGTGCCTGCGCGTCCGCGCGGGCCGGCGACGGTGCCGCATCGGCTCTGCGCGCCTCGACCTTGGGCTTCTGCGATGCCGCCTGCCCCGACACATTGACCGACACGTCCTCGGACACCGGCCGTGGCTTGGTCTCGAAAATGATCGGCAGCACGATGATCGCGGCCACCAGCAACACGACGGCACCGATCAGGCGGCGGCGCGCACGCTGCTTCTGGGGAAATTCGGGGTCGAGCGTGTCGTCGGCATATTCCTCGGCCAGCCGGCGGGACGACGCAATGCCCGCACCGGGTTCGGTGCGCTGCCGGCGCGTGCTGCGCACAGGCGTCGGGTCGTTGTCCTTGCGGGACGAAAACAGCGAAAACAGGCCCATAGATTGGTTCGGTGCGACGGCGGGCCAGGCCCGCCGTTGAGTTCATGGCTCAGTCAGCGCTCATGTGCCGGTGTCCCGGCCCGGTTGCCGGCAGCCGGCAAGTCAGTTGGCCTGGGTGGCGCGATACGCCATCACGCCGGCAACGGTATAGAACGATCCGAAGACCAGAATTCTATCATCCTCGGTCGCTCTCTCGATGGCGTCGCGATACGCGGCCTCCGGCCCGGAAAAGCACGCGACCGTGGCATCCGGCCCCGCCTGGAAACCGCCCTCCTGTAGCACCTCCCGCAGGTCCGACGCCTTCGCGGCACGTTCGGTCGGCAGGTCGCACAGGCACCAGTGGTCGACCTTGTCCGCCACCTGGCGCAGCACGCCGGCAATGTCCTTGTCCTGCATGGCGCCGAACACCGCATAGGTGTAACGGAAGAAGCCCATGTTCTCAAGATTCTGACCCAGCGTGGCTGCGGCATGAGGATTGTGCGCCACATCCAGGATCACGGCCGGGCGACCCGGCAGCACCTGGAAGCGGCCCGGCAGTTCAACGAACGCCAGCCCGTTGCGCACCTCCTGCGCGCTCACCGGCAGGCGCGGGCGCATCGCCTGCAGCGCCGCCAGTGCCGCCGAGGCGTTCAGCAACTGGTTCGCGCCGCGCAGCGCCGGATAGCCGAGGCCGTTGAGCTTGCGATCCCGCCCGCTCCAGTCCCACTGCTGGCGCTCCTGCCCCTTGGCTGCCTGATGGTGGAAGTCGCGCCCCACCAGCCACAAGTCGGCGCCGATGGCCTGCGCATGATCGACCAGCGACTTCGGCGGCACCGGATCGCCGCAGATCGCCGGCACGCCGTGCCGGAAAATGCCGGCCTTCTCGAAGCCGATCGCCTCGCGCGTGTCGCCGAGATACTGCGTGTGGTCGATATCCACGCTGGTGATCACCGCGCAGTCCGTATCGATCACGTTGACCGCGTCCAGGCGACCGCCAAGCCCCACCTCAAGGATGATCGCGTCAAGCCCGGCCGTCGCGAACGCGTGGATGATCGCCAGCGTGGTGAACTCGAAGTACGTCAGGCTGACAGGATCGGCAAAGCTCGTGCGGGCGCGCTCCACCGCCTCGAAGTGCGGCAACAACTGCGCGTCGGTGGCCATCTCGCCGTTCATGCGCGCCCGCTCGTTGAACGTGACGAGATGCGGCGAGGTGTGGCAGCCGACCTTGTAGCCGGCCTCCAGCAGGATCCGCTCCAGCATCGCGCAGGTCGACCCCTTGCCGTTGGTGCCACCGACGGTAAAGACCACGGCGTCGATGCGCAGGCCCAGCGCCTCCTTGACCCGCGTGATGCGGGTCAGACCCATGTCGATGCCCACCGGGTGGGCGGTTTCAAGATGGGTGAGCCATTCGGGGAGAGTGTGGAAGATGGGCATGGGTGAGATCGCGGTTTTTCTTGGAGTTTATGCGTTGTGGCGCTTTCGGGCTTGGTGCTGTTTGGTTGTTGCGGTGGTGGTGCGGTTTGTTTTTGTGGTGTTGGCGCTTCAAGCCAAAGGCCGTTTCACATCCCCCTTCGGGGGCTGCGACTCACTTTTCTTTGCGTTCTGCAAAGAAAAGTAAGCAAAAGAAAGCAGACCCTGCCGGGGGCAGACCCTTTAGGGGCTGCTGAGGTGGTCGTGTGGGACTGTTGGGTTGGTGGTTCTGCATGACTCTGCCGTTCGCGGATCGAATGACCACTATCTCTCGACCGTCTCGTCGATTCGTGGTGGGGCAATACGCTGCAAATGTGAGCGGTGCTTCGGACTTCTGCCGTTCTCGGCGCAAGCCGCCACGCCCAGCCGGCTTTGCGGATTCGTCGTGGGCACGGTGGCCCCAAGGCAATCGGTGTACCTGCTGCCCCACGACGAAACCAGCTACGTTTGAGAGAAGGTGGCTATTTGAACCGGTAACGGCAGATGCGGGAAGGGCCGCGGAGGTTTGCAGCGTATTGCCTCACAGCGAACCAAACACACAGTCGGGAGAACGTGGCCGCCCGATCCGCGAACGGCAGATTCCTGCAGAACCACTAACCCAACAGTCCCACACGACCACCTCAGCAGCCCCTAAAGGGTCTGCCCCCGGCAGGGTCTGCTTTCTTTGGTTACTTTCTTTCCAGACGAAAGAAAGTGACTCGCAGCCCCCGAAGGGGGATGTGAAACAGGCTGTTGGGTTCAAACGCCAAAGCGGCAAGCATCAGCCACCACAGGCGAAACCTGAAACAGGCTTTTGGCCCAAAGCACCAACACCGCAAAAAAAACCCCAAAAAACCAAAAGGCGCGTCAACCACCCGCGCCCTTCCGTCCAACTACCTCACCAATCCCTCAAGCCACCGCATCCGCCGGCTGCTTCTGCAGCAGTGCCAGCAACTGCGCCAGTTCCTCCCGCATCTTGCGTCGGTCGATGATCATGTCGATCGCGCCCTTCTGCAGCAGGAACTCAGCACGCTGGAAACCTTCCGGCAGCTTCTCGCGCACGGTTTGCTCGATCACGCGCGGGCCGGCGAAGCCGATCAGCGCCTTGGGTTCGGCAATGACAACGTCGCCCAGGAACGCGAAGCTCGCGGACACGCCGCCCATCGTGGGGTCGGTCAGCACGCTGATGAACGGCAGCTTGGCCGCCGAGAGCTGGTTCAGCATGGCGGTCGTCTTGGCCATCTGCATCAGCGACAGCAGGCTTTCCTGCATGCGCGCGCCGCCGGTGGCGGTCACGCAGATGAACGGCACCTTCTGCTCCAGGGCCGCCTGCGCGCCGCGCACGAAGCGCTCGCCCACGACGGAGCCCATCGAGCCGCCCATGAACTCGAACTCGAAGCAGCTCACCACCACCGGGATGGTGTGGATGGCACCGCCCATCACGACCATGGCATCGGTCTCGCCGGTGTCATCCATGGCGGCCTTGATGCGGTCGGGGTACTTCTTCGTGTCCTTGAACTTCAGTGCGTCGACCGGAACGGTTTCCTGGCCGATCTCGTAGCGCCCTTCCGCGTCCAGCAGGCTGTCCAGACGCGCCCGCGCACGGATGCGCATATGGTGGTCGCACTTGGGGCAGACGTGCAGGTTGGCGTCGACGTCGGTGCGGTACAGCGTGGCCTCGCACGACGGGCATTTGACCCACAGCCCTTCCGGAATGCCTTTGCGGCTGGAGGGGTCGGTCTGTTGAATCTTGGGGGGCAGGAGTTTATCCAACCAGCTCATGAAAGCTCCTTTCGGATGACTGCCGTCCGGATGCCCTTCTCTCGGGGCGCACACAGGGACGGCAGGGAATCAACTCGCGAATTTACCATGCCGCCCCCCTTTCACCGAAGTGCAACGCGCATATTGCGCATCATAAATCACTTTAACGGCTCAAACGAGTCGGCGATGGATCACCTTCAGCTATCCAGCGCCTGACGGATCTTGGCGATGAACGCGCGCAGCGCCGCGACGGCCTGATCACGTGGAGTGTCTTCCAGCAACTGCACCAGGCGGCTGCCGATCACGACCGCATCAGCCACGCTACCGATGGCGCGCGCGGTTTGCGCGTCGCGGATGCCAAACCCCACGCCGACCGGCAGCGCCGCATGGCGCTTGATCAGCGGGATGCGCGCGGCCACGCTGTCCAGGTCAAGCGTGGCCGAGCCGGTCACGCCCTTGAGCGACACATAGTACAGATAGCCGCTGGCCACCTTGGCCACGGCCTCGATGCGGTCGTCTGTGGAAGTCGGCGCCAGCAGGAAGATCGGATCCATCTGGTTGGCGCGCATCAGCGCGGCGAAGGATTCGCACTCCTCGGGCGGATAGTCGACCACCAGCACACCGTCCACGCCGGCTTCGCGCGCAGCCTTTGCGAACTCTTCCTCGCCCATGCGCTCGATCGGGTTGGCGTATCCCATCAGCACGACCGGCGTGCCGGCGTTGGTCTGGCGGAACTCGCGCACCCACTGCAGCACCTGCGTGAGCGACACGCCTTGCGCAAGCGCGCGCTCGGAGGCGCGCTGGATCACCGGGCCGTCGGCCATCGGATCGGAGAACGGCACGCCGAGTTCGATCACGTCGGCGCCGCCAGCCACCAGCGCGTGCATCAGGTCCACCGTCAGGCCCGGCTCGGGATCGCCGGCGGTGATGAATGGAATCAGGCCCTTTTTCTGCTGCGCGGTCAGCGCCGCGAACGTCTTCTGGATGCGGGACATGGTTCAGGGAATGAGATGGGGCCGCTGGGCCGGCGACGATTCGTCGTCGTTGGCCGCGGCCGGGGTTGGGGTTGCGGGCGGCGTCTTGACGAGCGGCGTGGCAGCCGCCACGCGCTCGCGCACCACGCGCACGTAGTCCGGATTGATTTCAAAGCCGACGAAGCGCCGGCCGTGGCGCAGGCAAGCCACCGCCGTGGTGCCACTGCCCGTGAACGGGTCGAGCACGAGTCCGCCCGGCGGGCAACTGGACAGCACCATGCGCTCCACGATCTCCAGCGGCTTCTGCGTGGGATGGTCGGCCCGCTCCGGATCCTGCCGGTGGATGCGCGAAATGCTCCACAGGTCCTTCGGGTTGTAGCCGACCTCCAGCCACTTCTTGCCCTCGAAGCGCGGGCGGCTGCGTGCCTTCTTGGTCTCGGGATCGTACGGAATCCGCACGGGATCGAGATCGAAGTAGTAGTCGCGCTGGCGGGCGAAGAAGCCGATGTTGTCGTGCACCGACGAATACTTGCGCGTGGTGCCGCCCATGCTCGGCACGCGCCGGTCCCAGATGATCTCGTTGATCATGGTCAGGCGCTGCTTGAGCATGACGAACAGCTCGGGCGAGTACTGCCATGTGCAGAACAGGTAGAGCGTGCCGCGCGGCGCGAGCTTCGGGACGATGGCATCGATCCAGCGCGCCGACCAGTCCAGGTACTCCTGGCCGGAGAGGCGGTCCGAGTCGTTGCCGTAGTCCTTGCCGAGCCCGTACGGCGGGTCGGCCACGACCAGGTCGACCGAGCCATCGGGCAGGCGGGCGATGCCCTCGAGCACGTCCTCCTGGAACAGGTGCAGCGACGGCGCGAGTGCCTCCGGGGACGGGGCCGGCGCCCCGCCCTCGGACATGCCTGGCAGTTCCTCCAGCGGTGGCAGTGCGCGCATCAGAGCTTGAGCCCCGAACGCTCGGCCACGGTGTGCATGTCCTTGTCGCCGCGGCCGGACAGGTTCACCAGCAGCAGCTTGTCCTTCGGCAGCGTCGGCGCCAGCTTGCATGCGTAGGCGATGGCGTGGCTCGATTCCAGCGCCGGGATGATGCCTTCGATGCGACAGCAGTCGTGGAAAGCCTTGAGCGCTTCCTCGTCAGTGATACCGACGTACTGCGCGCGCCCGGTATCCTCCAGCCAGGCGTTCTCGGGACCGACGCCGGGATAGTCCAGGCCCGCCGAGATCGAGTGCGTCTCGATGATCTGGCCATTGGCGTCCTGCAGCAGGTAGGTGCGGTTGCCATGCAGCACGCCGGGCGAGCCGCCGATCAGCGAGGCCGCGTGCCGGTCGGTGTCCAGGCCGTCGCCGGCGGCTTCCACGCCGATCAGCTGCACGTCCTGATGCTCGATATACGGATAGAAGATGCCCATCGCGTTGGAGCCACCGCCCACGCAGGCGATCACCGCGTCGGGCTGGCGACCGGCCAGCTCTGGCATCTGCACCTTGGCTTCCTCGCCGATCACGCACTGGAAGTCGCGCACCATCATCGGGTACGGGTGCGGGCCCGCCACGGTGCCGATGATGTAGAAGGTGTTTTCGACGTTGGTCACCCAGTCGCGCATCGCTTCATTGAGCGCGTCCTTGAGCGTGCGCGAGCCACTTTCCACCGGCACCACGGTGGCGCCGAGCAGCTTCATCCGATAAACGTTGGCGGCCTGGCGCTTGACGTCCTCGGAGCCCATGTAGACCACGCACTCCATGCCGAAGCGGGCCGCGATGGTGGCCGTGGCCACACCGTGCTGCCCCGCGCCGGTTTCCGCGATCACGCGGCGCTTGCCCATGCGCTTGGCGAGCAGCGCCTGGCCAATCACGTTGTTGATCTTGTGCGCGCCGGTGTGGTTCAGGTCTTCGCGCTTCAGGTAGATCTGCGCGCCGCCAAGCGTCTCGCTCCAGCGCTGCGCGTGGTAGATCGGCGACGGGCGGCCGACGAAGTGCTTCAGCTCGCGGCGGTATTCCGCGTCGAAGTCGGGATCCTTCTGGTAGTGCGCATAGGCCTCGCGCAGTTCGTCGAGTGCGTGAACCAGGGTTTCGGAAACGAAAGTACCGCCATAGGGGCCGAAATGGCCACGGGGATCGGGCAGGTCGTACATGTCTTCGCTCTTGTCGTTCGGCGCCGCCGTACTGGTGACGGCAACGCGATGATGATGGGTGTGCCGCGGGGTGTGGGGCGGCTCTGCCGGAAGTGACCGGGCGGCTGCCCGCCCTGCTATCCGGCCTCGGCCGCGCGCACCGCGCGCACAAACGCGGCAATGCGGGCGTGGTCCTTCACGCCCTTGGCGGCCTCCACGCCGCTGCTGACATCGACGGCGTAGGGGCGCACGCGTTCAATCGCGCCAGCGACGTTTTGCGCGTTCAACCCACCACTCAAAACGATGCGAGGAGCGTCGTTTGCGGTCGAGTTGCCCGTGGACGGATTGGACGGCAGCCATGAAGGAGGAATCAGGGTCCAGTCGAAGGCGTGACCGCCGCCGCCGTAGCCTTCCACGAAGGCATCGAGCAGCAAGGCAGCGGCATCGCGATAGTGATCGGCGAATTCTACCAAATCGAGGCCCGGACGCACACGGGCCGCGCGCAGATAGGGCAGCCGGCAGCGCTGAGCCGCCAGGGCGCAGGCCTGCGGGGTCTCGTCGCCGTGGAACTGCAAGAGCGTCAGCGGCACCCGCTCGGCCACGTGGGCCACGTCCTCCAGGTCGGCGTTGACGAACAGGCCCACGACGGAAACAAAGGGGCCCGCGGCCTCGGCAAGCGCGGCGGCGCGCGCAACCTCCACGAAACGCGGGCTGCCCGGGTAGAACACCAGGCCGATCGCGTCCGCGCCGGCATCCACGGCCGCGCGCACATCTTCCTCGCGCGTCAGGCCGCAGATCTTGATACGGGTGCGGGCAAACTTGCGCTCAGGCGCCATCATCGGGAAACACTCCATGGAACAGGCTGGCGGACGGGTCGGCCGTCGGAATCCGATAGGGTTCAGGATACTTCACGCCGGCCAGGTACAGGCCGTCCGGCATGAAGGTCGGCGCGGCCAGGCGCCGGTCGCGCCCGGCCAGGATATCGGCCATCCAGTTGGCCGGATAGCGCCCGCGCCCCACCGCCACGAGGCACCCCATCAGGTTGCGGACCATGTGATGCAGGAAGGCACTGGCGCGAAAGCGCAGGAAGACCCAGTCGCCATCGGCCTTGAGCGTCACATCGTACATCGTCTTGACCGGCGACTTGGCCTGGCATTCCGCCGCGCGGAAGGCCGAGAAATCGTGCTCGCCCAGCAGGTACGCGGCCGCCGTGCGCATGGCGTCGATGTCGAGCCGCTGCCCGGGCGGCAGCATCAGGTAGCCGGCCCGGCCGTGCACGAGCGGCACGCGATGCGGCCCGGTGTAGAGCGCGTAGTAGTACATGCGCTCATAGGCCAGGAAGCGCGCGTGGAAGCCCTCGTCCACGGGCAGCGCCCATTGCAGCGCGATCGACGGCGGCAGGAAGGCGTTGACGCCGCGCACCCACGAGAACGTGTCACGCGACAGTTCGGTGTCCAGATGGATCACCTGCCCCAGCGCATGCACGCCGGTGTCCGTGCGCCCGGCCACCGTGGTGTGCAGGCGCGTGCCGGCAAAACGCGCGATGGCGTCTTCCAGGTGGTCCTGCACGGTGTTGCGGTGCGGCTGCGACTGCCAGCCCGAAAAGGCGGCGCCGTCGTAGTGGAGGCCGAGGGCGATACGGTTCATGCGGCGGTTCTGGGGGTCTCGGATGGCTGGCATCCGGCTCGATCAAAAAACAATGCGCCGGAAGGGGCGCTTCCGGCGCATTGCTTGGGGCAGCGGCGCAGCGCGCCACCGCCCGGGTCCGTCAATGATAGCTCAGGCCACCTGGCGCAGCAGCGTGCGGGCTTCCGTCTGCAGCGGATCCTGCGACTGGTCCACCACTTCCTGCAGCAGCTCGCGGGCACCTTCCTTGTCGCCGATCTCGATGTAGGCGCGAGCCAGGTCGATCTTGATCTGCATGTCGCGACCGCTGTCCATGCCGTCGGCCGACAGCGTGCTCGGCGACACGCCGCGCGCGGTATCGGACGTGTCCTCGGCGGCCACACGCGAGAGGTCGATCGGTTCCGCCAGCTTGCCGTTGTGCAGCATGGTCGGCGCCGGCAACGGCGCGATGGCCTCGGCCAGCGAGCGGGCGGCAGCCTCGTCCTTGCCGTTCGCCGGCAGGTCCAGCGAGATAGCGGACATGTCGAAGTCGAGCGGGCGCGAGCGCGTCGGGGTATCGAGCCTCGGCACGTCGGCCAGATCAGCATCGTGGGCAGCGCCGTTCGCCGACAGGTCAAGGTCCAGCGCATCGAACTTCGCCAACGGCTCCGGCAAGGCGTCGTTGTTGCCGAACACCAGTGCGGCCGATTCCGCCGCAACGATCGGCTCGCCCGCCGCGGGCGCGGGGAACGCATCCAGCGGCAGCGCGATGTCGGCCATGGCCGGCTCCCGGGGCGGCGCGCCCGGATCTTGCGACGGATCATGCGTGCGCCATTGGTCCGACGCTGGCGTGGTCGTATCCAGCCCTGCCGGATCCGGTGCCACCGACATGTACAACGCATTGCCCGGCTCAAGCCGGCGACCCAGTTCCGCGGCCTGTTGCCACTCCGCGCCCTGCCCGCCCGTCTGGGCGAACATTTCTTCTGCAATCACGCGGAAACCTTCCACATCCTGACGATTGTTGTAAATCTCCATGAGCTTCAGGCGGATCGCCTGGCGCTCAGGGTTTTGTTGCAGCGCTTCGCGCAGGATTTCCTCCGCCTGCACGTCGCGCCCATAGGCGATATAGACATCGGCCTCGGCGATCGGATCGACCTCGTTGGCCTCCGGCGTGTTGTTGCCAATGCGGAAGTCCGCGCCGAACACGCTGTGCTGGGAGGTGTCGACGCTCTGGCCGCCAGCGGTGCCGAACAACGAGTTGGCGCCCGCCATCACCGTGCTTTCCTGCGACAGGATGCTGTCGCCAAAGCCCGTGCTCTCGGCAGTCTTCTGCTGCTGGCGACGGCGATAGACAGCGTAGCCGCCGAGCAGCGCGACCAGCAGGCCGCCACCGGGCAGCATCATCGGATTGGCCAGCAGGTCATCGATGAACGACGGCTGCGGCGCGGGAGCCGCTTGCACGACCGGCGGGCGCTTGACCGCCGGCGCCGAGGCAGCGGCTGCCACGGCTGCTGCGGGCGCCGAAGCGGCGGCCTGCACAGCCGGC
>JACXTT010002922.1_pt1 | contig 26748 bp, 24 predicted proteins | sample 9270951 | NCBI WGS metagenome assembly JACXTT01 (sample SAMN15532306, study PRJNA645909) | rock metagenome | isolation source: weathered quartz diorite | place: Puerto Rico | collected 2017-06-21 | reverse complement strand
GAAAGATTTCGCGCAAGACCCCTTCGAGACCGTGCGGGTCGCGCTCCTCGGGGTGCACTTCCAGTTGCAGGAAGCGGTCGTATGACTTCGTCTGCACGTCGGTAAGGCTCGGCACCTCGACGGCGTCCCCGAAGCGGCCGAAGTTGCGTTCCTGCGTCGGCTTGATGATGCGATTGGCCGGGATGGGCATGGTTCAGGCTCCTCCCAGAAAAAGAAATACGCCCGCGCGTTCGGCAAGGGCCGAAGCGATGCGGCGCGGATGCTCGGATTCGATAAAGCAGGCGGACACGATCGCTTGTTCCCCGGCGACCTTGTCCGAAGAGGTTCCGTGGGACAGATCATCGATCCGTCCCTGCAAATCGCGGACGGCCTGAAAAACCGTGCCACGAAAAAAGACGCTGGAAGCAACCCTCGTTGCCGAGGGGCTTCCGGTCCAAAGGACTTGGGTAATTCGCTTCACGCTGTTTCCACCGCAGGACAACGTGATTGTCGCAGGCGGGAGATGGGGACATCCGCTGTCGCCCAGCCGATCCGCTGCCGTAGCTTCGACTGCATTCCGGTTGGTTGATTCAGTTGCCGCTCGCGGCGTCGCTGACGCTTTGCCGCCAGCGGCGGTTGCGTTACATCGGCTTGACGGACGCCTTGGCGCCGCCATCCTCGAGCTGCTTGAGAACCTTGGCAGCGTCTTCCTTGCTCAGGCCCTCCTTCACCGGCTTGGGCGCTCCTTCGACGGCATCCTTGGCCTCCTTGAGACCGAGGCCGGTGATCTCGCGGACGACCTTGATGACGTTGATCTTCTTGGCGGGATCGAAGCCATCAAGGACGACCCTGAACTCGGTCGGCTCAGCCGCCGCCGCCGGGGCCGCCGCAGTCGGCGCCGCGATCATGACCCCGCCGCCGCCGCCCGCAGCCGGCTTAATCTTGTGGACCTCTTCAAGATAATCGCCCAGCTCGACCGCCTTGGAGACAGTCAGCCCTGCAATCTTATCGCCGATGTCTTTGATGTCCGAACCCCATTCACGCGACATGGAAGCTTTCCTTTCATTCGTAGGATGCGTTTCTCGTGATCTATCGTAAAGTTGCTGCCTGAAGCGGGGCAGCTTGCGTAATAGCCATTCGTGTAAGCAGGGTGCGTGAAACGGCAGCCAGCGGAGCGTTGCACCCACACTACTATGCGGGAGGCGGCGTTTCAGCTGCGGGCGCCTCGTCCTTCTTCATATCCTTGATTGCTTTGATCTGACCGCACACCTGCGAGGCCGGGCCGACGATCTGGCCGGCAACACGCCGCGCCGGCGCCAGCGCGAGCATGACCACGCGGCCAAGGGCTTCGGCGCGAGTCGGCATTTTCAGCGCGATGTCGAAAGCCACTTCCTGCCCATCAGCGACGGCAGTCTTGACCTTCATCTTCTTTTCGTTCTTCTTGACTACGCCCTCGATCTCCTTGCTCAACTCGGCGACGCTCGATCCACCCCAAGCGACGGTGGTCGAGCCGACCCATTCCGACTTGAGCGCGAGCCCCATATCGGCGAAGACACGGCGGGCCAAGCTGTTCTTTACCATCTGCAGGCGGATGCCCTTTTTGCGCAGTGCAAGGCGAATCTGATTCTCAGGGATCGCACCTAGGCCGACGACGTTGAGCAACACGAGATCGCGCACTCCCTTGAAGGATTCCTTCAAGGAATTCATTTGCATCTGCTTGATGACCTTACTCATTGGATCAATCCGAACGTAAAAAGGTTCACGTATGGGCCACTTGTGGTCTTGCACTCGCTGGGCTTCATGCGAATGTCAAACCGAAAGCAGCACAGGTTACATTGCCAGCTTGATGCCAGGCCCCATAGTAGAGGACAAGGTGATGGAGTTCACGTAATTTCCCTTGATGCCGGCGGGCTTGGCGGCGCGAATGGCATCGACGAAGGAGGTGACGTTGGCGGCGATCTTGTCCTCTTCGAAGCTGAGCTTGCCGACGCCGGCATGAACGTTGCCCCCTTTGTCGGTGCGATATTCAACCTTGCCCGCCTTGAAGTCCTTGACCGCCTGGCCGACATCGCCAGTGATGACGGTGCCAGCCTTGGGGGTCGGCATCAAGCCGCGCGGGCCAAGTGTTTTGCCAAGTCGGCTGACCTTACCCATCAGGTCCTGCGTCGCCAGGGCGACATCGAAATCGAGCCAATTCTGCTTCTGAATTTTTTCAATGAGATCATCACTCCCGGCAAAGTCGGCGCCGGCATCCTTCGCCTTGCCCACGTTGTCACCCTGGCAGAAGACGACAACGCGAACAGTCTTGCCGACGCCGAAGGGGAGCGGCACCGTACCACGAATGAGCTGATCGCTCTGCGTAGCATCAACGCCAAGCGACATGTGAATCTCAACGGTCTCGTCAAACTTGACGCGCTTGGAAGCCTTGAGCACGCTGACCGCCTTGGCGAGCGGCATGGCGCCTTCCTTGTGGATTTTCTGATACGTGTTCTTCAGCTGGTTTCGCAGTTTTTTGCCTCGCGCTGGAGAAACGCCGGCGCGCTTCTTTTTCTTGCCAGGTTCCCCAGCGGGCTTTGGAGCCTTGGGAGCGGCAGGCGCCGTTGGCGCCTCGGCCTTCGGAGCGTCCGCCGAGGCTTGCTCTGGAGCGGACTTGGGCGCCTTTGGCGCCTTGGGCTTCTTCTCTTTCGCCTCTGGCTTGCCTTCCTTGGATTCGGCGGCGTCCTCCGCGGGCTTGACTTCCGCGTCGGCTGATGGTTTCTTGGCCATGAGTGACTCGTTCAATGCAAAAACGCAACTACAAATAGAACCACTGCCCGTCTGATTGTTGTATATCAGACAGGCTTCGGTGTCCTCTTTTTTTGTCGTTGCAGAGGATATTTTTGTTTTATTAACTTTCTACGGTGAGGCCCATGCTGCGTGCGGTCCCTTCGATGATACGCATCGCGTGATCTTCGTCGCGGGCATTGAGATCGACAAACTTCCGCTTGGCGATTTCCTTGACCTGTGCCTTCGTGACCTTGAAACCCTTGTACTTGCCCGACTTCTTTTCCTTCTCCTCGGGAGGCAAGTGCTCGCTGGCTTTCTTCTTCTCGATGGGCAGACCCGCAGCCTGCTTGAGGAGAACCGCCGCCGGCGGGCTCTTGATCTCGAAGGTGAAACTGCGGTCGTTGAAGACCGAGATCACCACGGGGATCATCATGCCGCGCTGGTCTTTCGTTTTTTCGTTGAACTGCGTGACGAACTGCCCGATATTGACGCCGTGCTGGCCGAGCGCGGGCCCCACCGGCGGCGCGGGCGTGGCTTGGCCGCCGGGACATTGAAGCTTCACTTGCGCGGTTACTTGCTTTGCCATGATAAGTCCTTGGTCCGTGGCCCGTAGCCGGGTCAGCATCTTGTTACTGACTCTGGAGAACGGGGCACGGGCTAGATTATGCGAAATCCACTTGCCAGTATTCCAACTCGACCGGCACCGGCCGGCCGAAGATCGTCAGTTCGACGACCACTGCTCCCTTGGCTTCAAGGATGGTCTTGACCACCCCTTCCATGCCGGAGAACATACCGTCCTTGACCTTGACCTTGTCGCCTTCGCTATAGGGGGACGCCTTGGTCTCGATGGCAGCGCCTTCCACCTTCGGGCCGCCCACCCACTTCTTGACCTCGTTCTCGCTCATCGGCAGCGGCTTTTTGTTGAGGCCCGCTCCGACGAAGTCGCCGACCCCCGACGTCTCGCGAAAGAGATATAGCATGTGCTCGTTGAACTCGACCTGGACCATCAGGTAGCCCGGCAACAGCTTGCGTTCTCGAACGTAGCGCTTATTCTTGCGCATCTCGCTGACCTTCTCGGTCGGGATAACGATTTGCCCGAAGCAATCCTGCAGCCCTTCAATCTTGACGCGGCGTTCGATCGATTCCTTGATGGACTCCTCGCGGCCGCTCTGAACCTTGACGACATACCACAGCAAGTTCGGGTTGGACGCCGGGGTCGGCTGTTCGTCGGGCGTACCGGTGCCGACGGACGGATCGTCCGGCGGCGGCGCAGGCGGTGCCGCTAGCTGCACAGGTAGTTCCGGCGAGGCGTTTTCCGTGGTCATGGGAGCCATTCCGTGTTGCCTTGGGAGCAAATCACCACTGGGCCTTTTCCTGCTGCTTTTGCTGTTCTTGCCTCAGATCGACGATCAGCACCTGAATGCCAGGCGCGCTCAGCACCTTGATCCAGACTATATCGACAGCAAACAGAAAGGCCGTGAACAGAAACACCGTCACCAGCACCACGATGGTGTCCTGAAAGAGCCGACGGCGGTTCGTCCAGGAGACCTTATTCATCTCGGCTTCCGTCGCGATAAGGAAGTCGGCGAAACCTGGAATATTCACGATCCGCCAGGCGAGCCAGAACATGCACACGCCAAGCACGATCGGCATGAGCAAATGGACCTTGTACATGAGCGGAATGATTTTGTCCTGATGGGTATAGGGAACAGTCCAGTACCAATCGTTGGCGACGTCCACGCGCTCGGTACCGAAAAAGCGGTGCGAGACCATCGTGATGATGCCGCACACGCCAACCGCCAGCACTCCGACGATCGTACCGCGGCGGACACGAACACCCTGGTTGCCCTTGTAGGCAAAGGCGTGAAACCAGCCTTGGTGTTCGATAGCTTCCAGGAGTTGCATCCAGCCTGGAACCTTCGCGTAGAGATAGCCAAGCCCACCCAGCAGGGCAGCGAGAATGAGAACGAGCAACACCCAACCGACGGTGGGATCGAAATCCCGGGCGAGCAATTCGCTGAGCGAGGCCACGATCCATACGGCCGCGAATGCCAGTACGGCCAGGAAAAACGCACCTGCGCGCACTCCGGATTGGGTTAGCTGCTGCAAGCCGACATAGGCTCCGTAGCTCATTGCGCCGATCAGCAGCAGTTCGACCAGAATCAAGAGAGCGTCGGAAAGGAACACGTTTCTCTTGAGATCAACATTGTACTCGAAGACCGAATCCCAGCCGATCGCCCAGAGGGTCGGCAATGCGGAAAAGACAACCGCCAAGCCGGCGAGCAGCGCAAGCGCACCGATGGCGCTGCCGATCGCAAGCTGTTGCTGCGGATTCTCTAGTCGCTGGATCGATTCCGGCGCGGGGGTGGGAGTTTCTGCGACCGACATGGTCCATCCTTACCTTGGTGATTTCCGTAGGCCCAAGCTGCCAGCTTGGGCCTCTTTGCAGCGGGGACAAGCTTGAGCCTATCCCTATGAGTAGCAGGGGCGGAGCGAGTCGAACGCTCAACCTGCCGCTTTGGAGACGGCTGCTCTGCCAATTGAGCTACGCCCCTTTATTCAGGTGTCAGGGTCCAGAAATCAGGGGACATACACCAAGTCAATTATCGCTGCGATAACTGACTCCTGATTTCCGACTCCTGCTTCCTATTTCTTGCGTGATTCCTTGTGGGGCGTGTGCTTGCGCTCCTTGCGGCAGAACTTCTTAAGCTCAAGCCGCTCCGCACCGCGGGTTTCCTTGTGGGTGCGGTAATTGCGGGCGTTACAGACGGTGCATTCAAGCCAGACGTATTCGCGCATGGTAAATAAACCGAAGCTCAGGGGTGAGGTACTCCGAACCCCTGGAATCTTGCACCTCTCCCGGGGGTTCGGAGTACCTCACCCCTGGGCTTGACAAAAAACTACGCGGTAATCTTGGTCACGACGCCAGAGCCAACGGTGCGGCCGCCTTCGCGAATGGCGAAGCGGAGGCCTTCGTCCATGGCAATGGGGCTGTCGGGCATGAGTTCGACGTTGACCTTGATGTTGTCGCCAGGCATGCACATTTCCGCCTTGTTGCCGTCGGCGCCAGTCAAGGTGGTGATCGAGCCGGTCACGTCGGTCGTGCGGAAATAGAACTGTGGCCGGTACCCGGCAAAGAACGGCGTATGGCGGCCGCCTTCTTCCTTCGACAGGACGTAGACGTTGGCTTCGAACTTGGTGTGGGGCGTGATCGAGCCGGGCTTGGCGAGGACCTGCCCGCGTTCGATTTCTTCGCGCTTCAGACCACGGACAAGGACGCCGACGTTGTCGCCGGCGATGCCCTTGTCCAGCGTTTTGTTGAACATTTCGACGCCGGTAATCGTCGTCTTCTTCGGCGCCTTCATGAGGCCGATGATCTCGACTTCATCGCCGACCTTGCAAACGCCGCGTTCGATACGGCCGGTGGCAACGGTGCCTCGACCTTCGATCGAGAACACGTCTTCGACGCTCATAAGGAACGGTTTTTCCTCTTCGCGCTTGGGAGTGGGAATGTAACTGTCGAGGGCGGCCATGAGGTCGTCAATGCACTTGCCGGCCGCGTCGTCCTTGCCCTGGGTGTCGAGCGCGGGTTTGGAGGATCCGCGCACGATCGGAATGACGTCGCCCGGGAAGTCGTACTTGCTCAGGAGTTCGCGCAACTCGAGCTCAACGAGGTCGAGCAATTCGGGATCATCAACCGTGTCGATCTTGTTCATGAAGACGACGATGCACGGCACGCCGACTTGACGAGCGAGCAAGATGTGCTCGCGGGTTTGCGGCATGGGGCCGTCGTTGGCGGCGACGACCAGGATAGCACCGTCCATCTGGGCGGCGCCGGTGATCATGTTCTTGATGTAATCGGCGTGCCCAGGGCAATCGATGTGGGCGTAGTGCCGATTGGGCGTCTCGTACTCGACGTGCGAGACGGCGATGGTAACCGTCTTGTTTTCGTCTCGGACGGTGCCGCCCTTGGCGATTTCGGCATAGCTCTTGATCTTGGCGATCTTGTTCTTGAAGGCCTGCCGGGCCAGGATCGCCGCGGTGAGCGTGGTTTTGCCGTGGTCAATGTGGCCGATCGTGCCGACGTTGACGTGGGGTTTGGTCCGCTGAAAGAGTTCCTTAGCCATCGTTCCTCCGAGAATGCAAAAACACCAGCCGGTCAAGGCCGGAACCTAGATGGAAAACACCGTTGTGACCTGCGAATATCGGCGAGGCTCACTCCTCGCGGCTTCTTGGGCGCCATGATGAACATCAAAAGCTGCTGCTGGGAATCGGACCCAGGACCTCGTCCTTACCAAGGACGCGCTCTACCAGCTGAGCTACAGCAGCGGAAGGAAGGATGAAGGCGGAAGGATGAAGGATGAAATCCCGCCGCATTTTCTCATCCCTCATCCTTCCGCCTTCATCCTTCGGCACAAGCGGGTGATGGGAATCGGACCCACGTGGCCAGCTTGGAAGGCTGGGGCTTTACCATTAAGCTACACCCGCGAACCAGAAATCAGGAGTCAAACATCCTGCTGCGGGGAGTTTCGCTTTCCTGATCCCTGACTCCTGACCCGTGACTCCTGAAAATGGGCAGGGAGGGATTTGAACCCCCGTAGGACGTAGTCCGTCAGATTTACAGTCTGATGCCATTGGCCGCTCGGCCACCTGCCCTGGTTTTCGCCACCCCGCATGCGGCTTGGGTAAGCTAGCGGAGGGACTTGAACCCACAACCCCCGGTTTACAAAACCGGAGCTCTACCATTGAGCTACGCTAGCAAGCGTGTGGAATTGGTGAGTATAGAAAGTCGGCAAAATCCGTGCAAGTTGTCTTTTCAACCGTATTCTCCCCACCACGCTCATTTGCCCCCTTGCTTTCCCAACCGCGGCGCTTGCATCGACCAGCGGCCAAATCAAAAAAGCCGATTCTATCTTATGGAAAGACAAGTCGCTTGGGAATGAGGTTCATTCCCAAGCGGCCCGTTTTTGCTCCATGTATCGAGAGAATGTTATACCGACTCGCTCGCGATCACCAAGTGGGAAGCCCGAAAAACTTTCTCCAGCACGAAGAGCGTCCGTAGAATTGAGTACGGAGCGTAGGGTGCGTCATGGGCGCCGCTTTTTGTCTCGGTGCGTTTCGCGCAGCCTACCAATTCGTTGGGACACTTATGACCTTGACGCTCCTTGTCGCCGCGACCTTACTCAGCGGCTTGATCATCGGCTTGATCCCGGCCGTCGTCGACGGCGTCAAGAAGCCGCTCCAAGGACAGCCTAACCTTCCCGATGGCCGCCCAAAATGGTTCATAGCGCTGTTCTATCTCGCGTGGCTGCCGGCCATGCCGCTGGCGGGTTGGATGCTCGACACGTTGCCGACGCGCGAAATCCTCTTCGGCGGACTGGTCGCGCTCATTCTCGGTGTGGCCTGGCTCGCACTGGTTCGATCGGCCTCGTCGCTTCTGCTGAATGGGCTGTTTCTGGGACTAGCGTATTCTTGCGTCACTACCGCGGCGATCAGCCTCATGCCCAAGGTCTTCTTCGCCGAATCCTCCAACGGCCACAGGCTTAACATTGCCTCGCTCAACGTCGGCTTCGTCGCGGTCGGACTGGGAGCGATGGCAGGGCCGTGGCTCGTCGCGGCGCTCGAGCGCTGCGGAGGATATCGCCAGGGCCTGCTGTATCTGAGCGTCGCGCTCATCGTCCCCGCGGCACTGACGGCCATCTCCGACCGCGATCTCTTCCCGACGGCGCCCAATCAGCTTGCCTCGTGGAACGAGGTCTTCAGCTATCCGCAGATGTGGCTTATCGTCTTTGTCATTCTGCTGTATTTCGCCCTGGAAAACTGTCTGGAATTCTGGCCCGAGTCCTACCTCAAGGAACTGGGCCATCAAGGCGCCGGCCTGCAGGTGAGCCTGCTCATCTTCTGGCTGGCGTTCATCGCCACGCGCGCGGCGGCGGCCTGGGCGCTATTCGAGTACGCTCGCTTTCCTCAGTTCGCGTTCGCTCTGACCATCGTCCTGGCGATCCTATCGGCTTTCATCCTGGGCAATCTCACCGGCGGTTTTGACCTGGGCAGCGGCACCCTCTGGTTCTGGCTCCTGGGCGCCTGCTACGGCCCAATCCTGCCCGGCTTGCTTGGCATGGCCCTCGAAGTTTATCCGACGCCGATCCCCGTGAGCATTCTCGGCGTACTCCTTGCCCTGAGCGGCCTCGATACGCTCGTCATGCGCCCGGTGATGATCGGTTTCGGCACTGGCCGCGCCGCCCGCAGGATCATGTGGATTCCGACCGTGCTGGCGCTCGTCCTCGCGGCACCCATGCTGCTGCTGGCGTTTCTGCGCTATTGAGCCCAACTCACGTCGCGTACGCCCATCGACTTTGGAGGCAACCGTGAGCGGCATGCAACGAAATCTCGACCAAGGACCCATTGACGTTCAATGGGTTACGCTGATTCGTCGCGCACATACCCCCCTCCGCGCAACGACTCCGCGACCTCCGACAAAAAAAAATTACCAACCGACCTTGCAATCTCTTGAATCGGCTGCGGCAGATCGATGGTGAAACTTGCGAAATCGCTGGGCGTAACCGGTCACGTCTTGGCCGCGATAATCTTCTCAACCTGTACGCGTGTGTCCGGCGTCCAGGGATAGATGCGGATTTCCTCAAGCCGCGGCAGCGGCGCGATCGCGAACGGAACCGTTGCCGACTTGACCAGCGGCAGGAGGTACTTACCCTCGCCGCGATAGCCGTTCGCCTTCGTACACGCCGCCAGATCGGGTAGGTGCAGTTTGGTCAGCTGGTGATCCGCTCGCTCGGCTGCCCAAAGCACTTCTGCAACGGTCACATCGGGGTCCGGCCTGCCGCCCTGGTCGCGCACTTCGACGACGACATAACTCTGGGCAATCAGGAATTGCGGCTGCGACAGGACAATACTCCGCGCGGTTACGACGAGGTAGAACAGAAACGCAAGCCAGCTGAGAAAGAGGGCAGCCGATACGGCGAGGCGGGCTTTTGGAAAAGTCATCACGGGTCTCCGAGTCCTTTCGCGGCGCTCACTCTTCCTCGACAACAATCCGAAAGCCGTTCAACAGCGCCTCGTCGAGATCGAACAGGGCGTGAAAGTCAGCCAGGCTATCCTCCGGAGTTCGGCTCATCAGCTCGGCGTCGATGAGGTTGAAAACAATCGCGCCGAAATCGTCGGTGCGGCGAATGCCCCACATGCGAAAGACGACGCCGGCCATCAGCCCGAATTCGTGGCGGGCGCAATCGCAGATGCCCTCGACCAGCTGCCGGCCTGATACGTGAAAACTCGCATCTCCCGGATCGGCATTCTCGTCGTGCGGCTCCCGGCCGAGCAGCTTCTGGGTATGCTCGAGCGCCTGGAAGACGAACTCGTAAGCCTCGTAGGCAAAGCGCGGATCGCGCTGCACCACGGGCACCAGCTTTTTGATGAAAGAAGTCATGTCCCTTTGGATCCTACCACGGTGAGAACCTCGTCGGCGTTGATGACGATGCGCCGTCCATCCTCGTACTCGACCATCAACTTGCGCGCCAGGACCTCCTGCCCCAGCACACGCGCCTGCCCCTTGCCAGTCACAATGCGCGTGCCCGGCGTTGGCAGCTGCTGCTGGAATTCTTCATAGACGCTCTGTTCGTAACGCAGGCAACATTTCAGCCGACCGCATCGTCCGGAAATCTTGGACGGATCGAGCGTCGATTTTTGCAGCTTGGCCATCTTCATCGACACGGGAGGCATGACCATCAGGTGCGTGTTGCAGCATACCGGCTTGCCGCAGTCGCCATAGTCGGCCAGCAGCTTGGCCTCATCGCGAACGCCAATCTGGCGCATTTCGATGCGGGTGTGGAATTCGCGAGCGAGGTCCTTGACGAGTTCGCGGAAATCAACACGCTTTTCGGCAAGGAAGTAAAAGATGAGCCGCTCACCGCCGAAAAGCAGCTCGACGTCAACCAGCTCCATTTGCAGCTGGCGCTGGCTGATGAAATCGATGCCGCGGTGGTAAGCCCCTTCTTCGCGCGCCTGGCATTGCAAAAGCTGGTCGCGGTCGGCGTCGGTCATCGCCCGCAGGATTTTACCCTTAGTCGGCTCCTCGATCAGGTCAAGCGCACGCTGGGTCGCCTCGCACAGGATTTCGCCAATCTCCTGGCCGCGATCGCTTTCGAGGACAACGTCCTGGTTGCGTGGATGGATCGCGTCCGGGACCGGTGCGAATTCACCGAGAAACCGCATCACCCCGTGACGTACGATGTAGTGCATGGCAGTTGTCAAGCGCCCATCTTCGTTCAGCGCTCACGTGACGCATGCCGTTCTTGCCGGCGCCGCGCGAACGCTAAACGAAAACAGGCAGGAAAATCCGCTTTGGAACCCGGACCAATTCGGGTATGATGCTATCATATTACATTTCCCCCAGTTGCCGCCAGAGGTCCTTGATGCGTGACGCCGTACAGGAATTCATGACGTTTAACCGTGCTGATGCCAGGCGCAGCCCGGAGTTGCTGCATTTCAAGGTCGCACGTATGGCGGAGAGCCCGTTCACCTTCTTCCGCGGCTCCTTCCATCTGTTTGCGCGCGACGCTCTGGACCCCACCATGCTCTCCGTGCCGCTGCTCGCCAACGGCCACGTCGAGATGGACCTGGTCGGCGACATCCATAGCGAGAACTACGGAACCTACAAGGCCGACGACGGGCTGATCCATTATGATCTCAACGACTTCGATGAGACGACGCACGGCCGATTCGACTTCGACGTCTGCCGATTTGCCGTCAATATCTTGCTCGGCGCGCAGGCGCGCAAGGATCTGCTCGAGAACCAGACCGTGGCGGTGCTGGCGGCATTGTCGAGCTACCTGGATACCGTGCAAGGGAGCTTCAAGAAGGGCAAGTTCATCGATCTCGATGTCTCCGAAAAGCACCCCGGCGCGTGCGAGGCGGTCGCCCAGGTCCTCCAACGGCAAGCGCTCGTCAAACGGTCGACCTTCATTGCCAATTTGACCGAGGACAAGGCGGGCAAACGGCAGATCAAACGCTCACTGCTGAAATATTTCAATCTCAGCGATGATGAAAAGAGCCAGGCCGAACGCTTGCTCAACGACTTTCGCGGCCGCTGGAAAGCCAAGCCCGACAAGAAGGACTTCTTCGACATCCACGATATTTGCGGCCGTATCTCCGGTATCGGCAGCATGGGCCGGAAGCGTTACGTCGTGTTAGTCGCCGGCAAGGGAGACGCGGAAAAGCACAACGTTTTGCTGGAGTTCAAGGAAGCGCGGCCGTCGTCGTACGATATCTATCGCAATCGGGAGACAACGCCGGCGGCGCTGCTGGAGCGCGCGGAGAAGGTGCTCGCCTGCGAGCGCGCCTCGCAGGCGGCGAGCAGCGCGTATCTGGGCCATGCCCTCGACGGCGGCCTGTCGTTCCAGGTGCGCGAGATCAGCCCGCATGCGGATCGGGTCGATTGCGTGAGCCTGAAGCCGGCCCAGTTCATCGACGTGATGAAGCTGCAAGCGGCGATCCTGGCGCGGACTCACGTGCGCGCCTCGACTCGCTACCAAGGCCCATCGAACCCGCTGCCGGAGCTGGCGGAAGTCGACCGCTTTCGCCAGCGCGTGCTGGCGTTCGCACTCGCCTATGCCGATGTGGTATTCCGGGACTGGACGCACTTTGTCGCCGCGCGGCCGGACCTGGAGGATGTCGCGAAGTGGACAGGGTGAGCGGTCATCGCATTCTCCAAAAGCCGGAAGGTTGAGATCGAACACAGACAGCGGTCAGTTGGCAAACTGGAACACTCTTGGAACTCTCATCTAAATAATGACTTGTAGCGCGGGCATTTGCAGTTTGCCAACTCGACAAGGGGGTATGTCAACTGACCTTGATTTTTGTGCCAAAAGCGAAAGGCATGCCCGCTATTCTATGCTCGATCGCAATTTGTACTTGTAAGTTGGCGCGATTTTGGATGAAATAGGAGTTATGCCCTCTGCTGTCTTCGCCCCCCTGCCCCCCTTGCGGGTAGCCTTGACTGACCCGCGTCAACGTGTAACCATTAACAACAGATTTGCGATTCCACCGAGGATTGAACTCGTGCGAATTTTGCGAGCTAGTTTGGTGCTGGCCATCGCCCTCCTATCGACATCCTTCGTTGGTTGCCGGGAAGAGGATGTCATTCACAAGGAAACGGTCACCTTCCCGGACCGCGAGAGACTCCACAAGCGCGTCGCGGTATTCGTGCGCGAGGATCTCGTCTGGTTCTTCTTGATCTCCGGTCCCGAAGCCGAGGTGAAGAAACACACGCCGACCTTCGACGCCTTTGTCCGCTCGGCCAAGATCGATCTGAAGTTCGACGAAAAGAAGCAGGAGCCACCGGTCGTCTGGGAAGAGCCGAAATCGTGGCGCAAGGATCATCCGACGGGAAGCTTCCTGCGTTATGCCGGTTTCCGCATCGACGCCGAGCCGAAGGAACTGGAGGTGGCGATCACGCGCATGTCGGCCAAAGGTTTTTCGCTGCTGTCGAACGTCAACCGCTGGCTGAAGCAGTGCAATGTGCCGCAAGCCGAGGATGAGGACAAATTCGATCCGCGCTACGTCACGGTGAAGCGCGACGAGAGCCACGACCACAAAGAACTGATCTGGGTGGACGTGAAGGGGTTGGCGATCCACACGGTCAGCAAGGCGCCGGAGCCAATGGCGTTCAAGGCGAAGAACGTCATCCCGCAATTGCAGTTGAACAAAGGAGGGCCGCCGGCCGGCAGAAGTCCGTTCAAGTACGAGGCGCCCGCGGGCTGGCGGAAGCAGGAGCTGGCGCCGGGCAAGTTTGCCGTTGATTATTACAAGGCCGGCGACGGCGCCAATATTGTCGACGTGACGTTGACTCCTCTGGGCGGTGGCGGCGGCTCGGTCGGCGGCAATATCAACCGCTGGCTCAAGGAAATGAAGCTGAAGGAATTCCCCGACGAACGCGATGCCGCGGGACTCGCCAAGAAAATGAAGGTCGCCGGCGTCAGTGCTCATTTCGTGGATCTGGCCAATCCGGGGGGGCCGGCGCACTTCAATCGAACGCTCGCCGTCATTGTTCCCCTGGGGGACACGAGCTGGTTCATCAAGATGTGGGGCCCGCACGACGCCGTCGGGCAAAACAAGAACGCCTTCGAAACATTCGTCAAGTCATTCCAGCTTGACGCTCGGTAGGAAGTGATGTCATGGACCAAACCGCGATTCAGGAAGGTCTCAAGGCGCCGAAGGCGGGCGAGGTGAACGGCCAGGCCGCGCTGCCCCCCATCGGCACGAACGGCGCCGTCGCCGCCCCCATGCCGGGGCCTGCCATGAAGTCCGCCAAGCCGAGCAAGCATCCGGCCCGTCAGGCTCTGGAAATGCTGGCCGACCTGCGCATCACCGTCACGCTCTTCGTGCTGGCGCTCTTCCTCGTTTTCTGGGGTACGCTGGCGCAGGTCGATCACGGCGTCACCACCGTCGTCGCCAAGTACTTCCGAAGCTTTTTCCTCACGGTACCGATCAAGGTCATCTTCTTCAACCAGGTCGAGTCGCAGCTGCCGATCCCGTTCCCCGGCGGCTGGCTGATCGGCAGCGTCATGATGGTCAACTTGCTGGCAGCCCATGCCGTTCGCTTCAAGCTTGCCTGGAACCGCGCCGGCATCATCGTCATCCACGCCGGCATCATCGTCATCATGCTCGGCGAGCTCATCACCGGCGTCTATCAGGTCGAAGGGCAGATGGTCATTCCGATCGGCCAAACCGTCAATCAGGTCATGCACCCCGGCACCGCCGAGTTTGTCCTCATCCGCACCTTGAGCGCCAAACAAGACGAGGTCGTGTCGGTCCCCAAGAGCCGCTTGAAGGCCGGCGCGGTGATCGACGACGCCCAACTGCCGTTCAAGATGGAGATCACCAAGTACATGCTGAACTCGGAGTTCGGCTTGCACGGCAAGGGCGCCAAGATCGATCCGGACTTCAAGGGGCACGCGCGCACCCACACCGTCCGCGAACTGCCCGAAGTCAGCGGCGTCGATCCCAACGCTCGCCACGACGTTCCCTCGATGTACGCCGTGCTGACAGGCCGCGACGGCACGCACCTCGGCACCTGGCTCTTCTCCGCCCACCTGGAAAACCAGTTCATCAAAATCGGCAATGACAAGGAAGAATTCCAGGTCGCTCTCCGCTACAAGCAGAAGGAACGCCCCTTTAGCTTTTACCTCACCGATTTCAAGCATGACGTCTTCCCCGGCACCAGTACGCCGCGCGACTTCCATAGCTACATCCAGCTCATCGACCCGGATACCGGCGTCGATCGCCCCGTCGAAATTTACATGAACGCGCCGCTCTACTATCGCGGCGAGACCTTCTATCAATCGTCGTGGATCACCGACCCCATGACCAAGAAGGCCAACGGCACAGTGCTGCAAGTCGTCAGCAATCCCGGCTGGCTCATGCCGTATCTCGCCTGCCTGCTGGTCGGCGTCGGCATGCTCGTCCATTTCGGTTACATCCTGTACAAGTTTGTCGATCGGAGGGGAGTCCGATGATGTTGAAAATCGCAGAACACCTGGCCCGCTTCGCCATCTGGTACGGCATCGCTTTGCCGATCGTTTACTTCGGCTACTACATGTTGCCCGCGCGCGACAAGGCGGACGACTTCCATTACCGCCGGTTCGGCCGGCTCCCCGCCTACGACGGCGGCCGCTACAAACCGATGGACAGCGTCGCGCGCACCAATCTGATGATCCTCACCCATCGGCAAACCTACAGCGATCAGGACGACAAGGTCAAGAAGTTCCTCGTGTTCGACTTCCCCAAGAACTACCCGGCCACGAAGTGGCTGCTTGACGTCTTCGCGACGCCCAATCCGCTCGACAAGCAGCTGAGGATGGCCCTGCCCGAGCCGGCCGGCGCCTGGGACCACAAGGTCTTCCGCATCGAGAACGATCAGGTGCTGACCATGCTTAAGCTCCAGATGGTCGAAGGCCTGCGCTATTCGTTCAAGGAACTCGCTCCGGGCATTCCGAAATTATTCGATGAAGCCGCCCGCATCATGGGCGACGACGACCAGGACATCAGGGGCATCGATCCGAAGCATTGGACCTTGAAGGATCATAAGGTCGTCGAACTGGCCCAGCACGTTCGGCTTTTCCTGCGTCTGTCCGGCCACGGAACCCCGCTGGTGATCCCGAACCCCGACGGCAGCGATCAATGGACGACGTTTCGAGGCTACATCGACGAAGCCATGAAGAACGGAGGCAACATCGGCGACGACGTCGACGGACGCACCTTCAACGTCTACTGGAAACTGTTGACCTATTATCAAAAGGGGAAAGTCAGCGACTTCAACGAACTGCTCGACAAGCACCTGGCCGAGCTCGACAAGGAGTCCCCCGAGAAGATGAAACGGATCGATACGGAAATCTTCTTCAGCTCGTTCGCGCCGTTCTATCATTGCCTGGAAATCTATGCGGCGCTCGCCTTCCTCGTCGGCCTCTCCTGGCTAGCGCCGGCCTGGTCGAAGCCGCTCCGCCGGGGCGTGTTCGCGGCGATGATTGTCGTCTTCGTGGTCCACTTCAGCGGCCTGGTCTTGCGCATGCACCTGCAAAACCGCATGTTCGTCTTCGTGACCAATCTCTATTCGTCCGCCGTCTTCATCGGCCTCGGCTGCGTGTTCGTGTGCCTGATTGCCGAGTGGTTCTATCGCAACGGCATCGCCATCGAGGTCGGCTCGGTCACCGGTTTTTGCACGCTCATCATCGCCCACATGCTGAGCCTCGACGGCGACACCATGGTGATGATGCAGGCGGTTCTCGACACCAACTTCTGGCTGGCGACCCACGTCACCTGCGTCACGCTCGGCTACACGATGGCGTTCGTCGCCGGGTTCATGGGGGTTTCCTATATCCTCCTAGGCCTGTTCACCGACATGCTGCGCAAGGAAGGCTCCGCGAACCTGACACGCATGACCTACGGCGTCCTGTGCGCCGGCATGTTCCTGAGCTTCGTCGGCACCGTCCTGGGCGGGCTGTGGGCCGACTATTCGTGGGGCCGATTCTGGGGCTGGGACCCCAAGGAGAACGGCGCCCTGCTCATCGTTATCTGGATCGCCCTCATCCTGCACGCCCGCTGGGGCGGCATGGCCAAGCATCGCGGCATCGCGGTCCTGAGCGTCCTGGGCATCATCATCACCTCGTGGTCGTGGTTCGGCACCAACTTCCTCGGTGTCGGCCTGCACGCCTACGGCGGCTCGAAGGGGGCGGCCATGACGGCGCTCATCATGATCGACCTCGGCTTCCTCGCCATCGCCGGGCTCGGCATGCTGCCCTTGCACATGTGGCAGAGCTTCCGCCCGCCGAGCACCCTGCCGACGCCGCCTCCCGGCAGTGCCCCGCCGGCGGCCCCGAAGCAGACCGGCATCACCACGGTGAAGCCGAAGATGGCGTGACCCCATTTGCCGCTTGCGGCTTAGCGCTCGCAGGTTGATGCGCATGACCACCGACAGCGCGCGGGAACGCTAAGCCGCGAACGGCAATCTCTTTGCTTCCAACTCAATTCCCGTTACAATGGATATGGTTTCCTAACCTGCGGTGTGGGCGTCGCTATGCCAATCTCCGTCACCTGCCAGTGCGGCTCGAAGCTGGAGATCGACGAGAAGTTCCTGGGCAAGGAGATTCCCTGCCCGGACTGCCATCGTCCCCTGCCGACGAAGGCGCCGCCCGGTCCGCCGCCGCTCGACTTGCCGGACTATCGCCGCACCAGCGGTCTGGCCGTCCTGAGCTTGACGCTGGCGCTGGTCGGGGCGTTCACCATCGTCGGCACGCTGGCGGCAATCGTCGTCGGCGTGTTCGCCCTTCGGGAAATCGCTGCGAAGTCGAAGAAGCTGGAAGGCTTGGGCTACGCGCGGGCCGGCATTGCCGTCGGCGCCGCCTTCACCTTCATCACGCTTGCTGCATTGGCGTCCCCCTACGTCTTCGGCCTCGACTCCTTTCTCCGCCAACTCAGCATGGCGAGCCGCGTCAAGTACCCCGCGGCCGACAACATCGAGAGCACGCACAGCGACGCCCGCGACAACTACTCCATCGATCGTCCGGCGCCCAAGAGCCTCTGGGGCGCCTACATCTCCCCGACCGTGCTCCCCAGCAATCTGGACAGCGATGATCTGATCATGGTCAACATCGTCGAAGACACTTACATCGCCTGCCAGGTGGTTATCTTCGAGCAAGGCCGACCGGAAACTGAAGAGGATAAGCTGAAGCAAGTGCTGAAGCGCTTGGCCAAGTCGGAGCTGGTCAATTTGCTCGGCCGGCTGGGAACCGCGCAACTGACCCAGGAGCCGGTGATCGTTGAGAACAAACTGATCGAGGGGGACAAGAAACGCGAGATTATTCTCGATCTCGACCTGGGAGTGCCGCGCCGGCTTCTCATCCAGTTCGACGCCACCGAGCCAGACCGATTGCCCTTGCTGGTCGGCGTCGCTCGCAAAAACCGCTTCGATCGCGTCGTGGACGACTTCCGCAAGGCCTTCGGCACCTTCAAGAAGATTTAGACCGCCATGATCTGGTTCACCTGCAAAAAATGCGGCAAGACGCACAACCGGCCCGATACCTCGGCCGGGACGATGGTGTTCTGCGAGTGCGGCAACGGCAACACGGTGCCGTGGGAGAGCACCGCCGCCGAGTCGGCTGCTCCGCCGGTAGTTTCGGCGCCGAAGGGCCCTGACCTGGGGCCGATCCAGTTCGACCCGGTGATGATCCCGACGCCGCCCTCGGCAGCGGCCGGCTCGAAGTCCGGTAGCGCCTATCCGGCCAGCACCCCTCGCTACGACGACGAAGAGGACCGCACCTACCGCCGCGGCCGAACCGAGAAACGCGATCCCGAGTTTTGCTTCAATCACCAGCGTCGGCCCAAGGCGGAGATCTGCGCGGACTGTGGGCAAAGCTTCTGTGCCGACTGCCTGGTGAAGTTCAACGGCGTGAAGATGTGCGGGCCGTGCAAGAATTTCAACGCGCGCCGCTCCGAGCTGCCGCCAGCGTCTTCGACGATGGCCACGGCTAGCCTGATCATCACGCTGATCGCCGGGCCGTTGATGGTCTGCCTGCTGCTCGCGTCGCCGGGCTACACGCCCATGCGCGTCCTGAGCTGGCTGTCGCTGCTGCCTCAGGTGCTGGCGATCGGCCTGGGCGTGTGGGCCCTGCGCGACGCGGAAAAAGAACGCAAGGGGGGCGGCCAGTGGGTCGCCGTCTCCGGCGTGACGGCGGCGACGCTGACCTGCGTGATGATGATCCTTCTGAACCTGGCCGCGTCGCGCTTGGCGTGATGCGCAACGATGTGAATACCGTCATGATCGAATGCCCCTTCTGCTATCGCGTGTTCCGCCAGCCGCCGGAGAAACTCGGCGCGCGCTGTCCGAAGTGCAAGATGCCGCTCTATGAAGATCCGACCAAGCGGCGCAAGACTCCCGACAAGGATCTCGGCCGTTGCGAGCAGCATCCCGACGCGCCGGCCATGGCCAAATGCGCGCGCTGCGACCATCCGATGTGCCAGGCCTGCCGAACGCGCTGGCACGAGGAGCCGGTCTGCCCGCGCTGCGTCGAGGAATCGATCGCGGATGACGAACCAAGCCCGCGCGAGGCACAGATGCAGACGAAGCAGGCCTGGGTCAGCGTGATCCTGTCGGCCGTCGGCTGGCTGATATTGCTCATGACGCTGGTTCCCTACTCGTCGTTCCCGGCCGGCCAGGTTCGCGGCATGGTCGTGTTCATGACCTATCTCCTCTTCCTGGGCAGCTTCGTCCCCGCCGTGTTCGGGCTTGGCTTCGCGGTGGCCTCAGTCCGCCTCCGCGGCGACTTCGGCAAACTCGCCGCCTGCGGACTCGCCTCCACCGGCTTGCAGCTGGGGCTCGCCATCGGGCTCATCGTCATCAACGTATGGCACAACTGAAATCAAGACAGGGCGATGGCAGGTGGCGTGCAACGAATACTCGATGGCGACCCCCTTGGCGCCAAATAGGTTGCGGCGATTCGTCGCGCACACAGACAGACACCCCCTCCGCGCAACGAAACCCCTTCGGTCGACGGCTGAAAAAAAAATCAACCGACCTTGCAATTTCTTGAATCGCCTGCGGCAAGTCGATGGTGAATCCCCCCAAGAGCGGTGGGCGTCTCTCTTCTCCTTGTTCCCCCATTCTCCCTTTCCGCGCTCCCGTTCCTTATAAAATCCTCTTGGGCGAATCTTTTCTCCAGCAGGTGCATGATGCTCTGGGAAGTTGAAATCTTCACGAAGGGATCGGACGGCGAACGGCTGCGCGTGGCCGAGGAGTATGACCTCCTGACGCACTCGGCCAAAGGCGCCGAAGTCGTCAAGAAAACCTCGCGCGGATTTCTCTTGCAAGGGGACCTCAGCCGGAAGCATGTCGAGCAACTGGCCTCCGAGCTGCTGGTCGATGCGGTCGCGGAATCGGGCGAAATCCACGCCGCCAGTACCCGCGGCGAGATCGAGTGCGCCAACGCCGCCACCGTGCTCTTGAAGCCGGGTGTCACGGACCCGGTCGCCATGAGCGTGATCCAGACGGCGCGCCAGCTCGGCATTCCGGTCGAGTCGGCACAGACGTTTCGCCGCTATTTCTGGACCGGCCAACCCTTCGACGCCGAAGCGATGGTCCGCAAGGTCCTGTGCAACGAAGCGATCGAGCGCGTCATCGATCAGCACCTGTCCGCGGCGACGCTCGGCCTTGGCTCCAGCTATGCGTTCCGGCGCACCGTCGTGCCGATCCGCAATCTCGACGACGCCGGCCTCATCAAACTCAGCAAGGACGGCCAGCTCTCGCTCTCGCTCGACGAGATGCACACGATCCGCGGCTACTTCCGCGCTCTGGATCGCGAACCGACCGACATCGAGCTGGAGAGCATCGCCCAGACCTGGTCGGAACATTGCTCGCACAAGACGCTCAAGGGCATCATCGAGGTACGAGCGGGAAGCGTAAGCGACGGTGATGCATCCGTCGCTTACGCTTCCGGCTCGTGCATTCGCCGCTATGACAACTTGCTGAAGGAAACGATCTTCGGCGCCACCCAGGAAATTCGCCGACGGCTCGGGGCCGACGACTGGTGCATCAGCGTCTTCGAGGACAACGCCGGCGTGGTCAAGTTCGATGACGACTTCCACATCTGCTTCAAGGTCGAGACGCACAACCACCCTTCCGCCATCGAACCCTACGGCGGCGCCAACACTGGCCTCGGCGGCGTCATCCGCGATCCGCTCGGCACCGGCATGGGCGCCAAGCCGGTCTGCAACACCGACGTCTTCTGCTTCGCGCCCCCCGACACGCCTCCCGAATCGCTGCCGCAGGGGGTCTTGCATCCGAAGAAGGTCATGAAGGGGGTCGTCGCCGGCGTGCGCGACTACGGCAATCGCATGGGTATCCCCACCGTCAACGGCGCCGTCTGCTTCGATCCGCGCTACCTCGGCAATCCGCTCGTTTACTGCGGCACCGTCGGCCTGATTCCCGCCGACAAGGCATTCAAGGCCGCCAGGCCAGGCGATCTCATCGTCGCCGTCGGCGGCCGCACCGGACGCGACGGCATCCACGGCGCGACCTTCTCGTCGATCGAGCTGACGACCGAATCCGAGAAGGTCTCCGGCGGCGCCGTGCAGATCGGCAACGCCATCACCGAGAAGAAAATGCTCGATGTGCTGCTGCAAGCGCGCGATCTGAACCTGTACAGCGCGATCACCGATTGCGGCGCCGGCGGCTTCTCGAGCGCCGTCGGCGAGATGGGGGAGAAGATCGGCGCCCGTGTTGAGCTCGACAAGGCGCCGCTCAAGTATCAGGGCCTGTCGTACACCGAGATCTGGATTTCCGAGGCGCAGGAACGCATGATCCTCGCGGTGCCGCCGGAGAAATGGGAACGCCTCGAAGCTCTGTGCGCCAGCGAGGACGTCGAGGCGACCCGCATCGGCGCCTTTGAAGCGACCGGCAAGCTGCGCCTTCACTATCAGGGCGAGCAAGTCGCCGATCTCGACATGCACTTCCTGCACGACGGCCGGCCACCGGTGGTGCGCCGCGCAACCATTCCCAAGCCCGCAGGTGAGCGCAGCGAATCAGCGGGGTGTGGCTATGACCCCGCAGGTTCGCTCCGCTCACCTGCGGGCTTGGCGGATGTGCTGCTCAAAATCCTCTCACACTACAACGTCTGTTCCAAGGAATGGATCATCCGGCAATACGATCACGAGGTGCAAGGCGGCTCCGTCATCAAGCCGCTCGTCGGCGTCGCCAACGACGGGCCGAGCGATGCCGCGGTCATCACGCCGGTGCTCGGCTCCTGGCGCGGGCTGGCGGTCGGCTGCGGCATCAACCCGTACCTCGGCGATCTCGATCCCTACGCCATGGCCGCCCACGCCATCGACGAGGCGGTGCGCAACGTCGTCGCCGTCGGCGCCGATCCGCGCCGCATCGCCATCCTCGACAACTTCTGCTGGGGCAACACGCAGCGTCCGGAGGTGCTCGGCTCGCTCGTTCGCGCCGCCGAGGCTTGCCGCGATGTCGCCCTGGCGTACATGATGCCGTTCATCAGCGGCAAGGATAGCCTGAATAACGAGTTCAACGCGGGCGGCAAACACATCATCATCCCGCCGACCTTGCTCATCAGTGCCCTCGGGCAGGTGCGCGACGTGCGCCGTTGCGTGACCATGGATCTCAAGGAACCGGGCAATCGGCTCTTCCTCGTCGGCGCGACCACGGCCGATCTGGGCGGTTCGTACTATCACCTTGTCACCGGGCACTGCGGTGGAGCCGTGCCGGCCGTTGATGTCAAGCTGGCGCCGGAGATCTTCGAGCGTCTCCACGAAGCGATCATGACCGGCATGGTGCGCAGCTGTCACGATCTGAGCGAGGGCGGTCTGGCGGTGGCAATCGCGGAGATGGCCTTCGCGGGGGGCGTTGGCGCGGATGTCGCCAAGGCCGGTCCCGGTCCCGACGAGGTCAGTCTCTTCGCCGAATCGCCGTCGCGCTTCCTGGTGGAAGTTCGCCCGCAACACACCGAACAGTTCAGCCGGCTGATGGGGGCGATCCCGTGCAGCGAGGTCGGCCAAACCGTCAAGGAGCCGCGTTTGCGCATCGCCGGCACGAGCGGCGAATGGATTATCTGGCTCCCGCTCACCCAGCTCAAAGACGCCTGGCAGAAACCGCTTGCATGGTAATTGCGCCGCTTGCGGTTTCGCGCTCGCCTCATGTCATGCGAACGCCAGGTTACAAGCGGCGCTTGGAATTGACGATGCTCATGACTCCCGTCACCACGTACTACCTGGAAATGCACTCTGCGCAAGACTTGCGTCCCAAGCGCTCCCCGCGTACCGATCTGGCCCTCGTGCGTGTCATGCCGCCCAGCCCGCAGCTCAATCGGTTCTTCTACACGACCGTCGGCGCCGACTGGTACTGGACCGACCGTTTGCCCTGGACCTATCAGCGCTGGCTCGACTATCTCGACCGCTCCGAACTGGAGACCTGGATGCTCACCATTCAGGGCGTGCCGGCGGGCTATTACGAACTCGAAGCCCAGCCCGGTCCGGACGTGGAGATCGCCTACTTCGGCCTGCTGCCCCAATTCGTCGGCAACGGCCTCGGCGCACATCTCTTGACCTGCGCCATCGAGCGGGGCTGGGCGATGGGCGCGAACCGCGTCTGGGTCCACACCTGCACGCTCGATCATCCGCAAGCCCTCGCCAACTACCAGGCGCGCGGGATGCGCCTTTACAAGCAAGAAACCAAGGTCGAGGAAGTCGCTCCGCACCCAACCGGCCCGTGGCCTGACGCTTTTCCGGAGCGCACCTAGACTGCTCAGTTCAGGCGGACGACGCGAATCCGGATAACTGCGTTGACTGGCGATCTCCCTTTACTGCCTGCTGGCGATTTTTCCAATCTTTTTCCCGATTCTGCCAACGCCAAAACGCCGATGATAAACTCGGTGTGACCGTCATTGCCGGCACATTCGTTAGTCTCATTCCATCTTGTCGTGTGGGAAGGTGCTATGCGTCGGCCCAGCCTTTGGATTTGTGGACTGGCCTTGTCCGTGCTATGCGGCACGGCCGCGCCTGTTTGCGCCCAGGAAGGTCCGCCGCTGCCGCGCTTGTTCAGCGATATTCCAGCCGCGCCGAAGGTTGACAAGGCCGCCGAGACGCCTCTGGTCGAGGAATCCAAGACACCGGAGCCCAAGCTCGACGTGAACGTCAGCCCCAATACCGGTTTGCCGCGAATCGAAAGCTCGGACGAGAAAAAATTCGCCCCGCTTAGCGAGCTGGCCCTCCAGAGCAGCGACTACATCGACCCGCGCTACGTCGCCAACTCGCAGTACCCCGATGAGCCTGGCATCTGGGAGCGGACCCGCACCGGGTACGGCGATCTGATTCATCGTTCACTTACCGATGCCAAGAATTTTTATTTGAGCAAGAACCTGCTCTATGTCGGCATCGCCGTCGGCGTCGCCGCCCCGTTCGCCAACACGCACGCCGATATCGGCATTCGCAACTGGTATCAGCGACGCGTCGGCAACGGGCAATCGCGCGGCCTCGACGAGACCGCCAGGGTCTTCCAGCAGTTCGGCGAATACAAATATGCAATCCCGCTTTATTTTGCGATGTCCTTCAGCGAACACCTGTTCCCCGACAGCACGCTGATCGGCACTACCAGCGAGTTCGGCAACCTCTCCCTGCGTGCCCTCGCCGTCGGCGCGCCGATGGTCGGCATCCTGCAATGCGGACTTGGCGCGGACCGCCCCCCCGTTGGCGAATCCCGCTGGCAGCCCTTCCGCTCCAGCCACACCGCGTCCGGCCACGCCTTCGTCGGCGCGATTCCATTCCTGACCGCAGCGTCGATGACCGACGCGCGCGTCCTGCAGGCCTTGCTCGTGACCGGCTCATTCGGCCCCGGCTGGTCGCGCATCCAGACCGACCGCCACTATTTCTCGCAAGTCTTCCTCGGCTGGTCGATGGCGTACCTGTCGGTGCAAGCCGTCAATCAGACCGACGACCCGGACCGCAGCTGGCGCATCATCCCCGTCGATTTCCCCAACGGTTTCGGCATGGGCGTGCTGTTTCAGTATTAAAGCACCCAAGCAAACGACCACGGATCGCATGAAATGCGAATCACGAAAGCAGAGCGCGGCCGAGCCGCCGACACCTAAATCAGAATCACGAAAGCCACGAAAGTACGAAAAATATAAAAAAATGCCAGCACTGAGTCAGCGAACAAGGCGCCGAAATTTCGGCGCTAAGTTCATTGATGCATTCCTGGCATTTTTTCGTGCTTTCGTTCTTTCGTGGCTTTCGTGATTCTGTTTTTTTGTCGGCGGCTCGGCCGCGTTCTGTTTTCGTGACTCGCTTTCCTATCGCTTCGCCACCGGCACTCCCGATAGCTGCTCGTTCAAGATCTGCGTCCACACTACCGGGTAGACGGTGTCGAGCTTCGCCAGCGGTTGCCGGGCCAGCAGCCAATGCGCCTGCGACTGCTGACTGACATGGCGCGGCATGCTGCCCGGCACCGGCAGGTAGCCCTTCTTCCCCTGCCAGTTATTTTGCTCGGCATGATAGCGCTCGGCATGGGTCTTGGTCAGATGATCGCGCAGCTTGCGCACATCGACAAAGTCCCGGACCAGATCGGTCGCATACGTCAATCCCGACTTGCGCGTCTCGAAAGCGAACCGCGCCTCCGACAGCAACTTGTCGGCCGCGACCTGGCCGGGGATCGCATGAACGACCGACGTATCGGGGAAACAGAAGTAGCTGGCGACGTTGCCTCCTTGCTTCTGCCCGTTGACGATCTGGAACGTGCCCACTTTCAAATACGTGCAGACGAAATTCTCATTCAAGTAATCGACAACGCGCGGGTCGGCAAAGGCGTTCACACGGAACGCATCCGCGTTGTTTCAGGTAAACTCCTTGTCTTCGAGGTTACCCGACAGGTGAACCATGAAAACAAGCTTCTTCTCGGCGCGAGCCCGCTTGAACGCCTCCGGCGGATCCTTCATAAACAGGATGTTGGTGCCGATCTGCTCGCAGCTGGCGAACAGGCGCAAATCGACATCCTTGCGAGGCGGCGGCGGCTTCGGCAACGTCGGCTTGACCGGTTCCACTTCAACGGGAACGTTCGGCTCCTCGACTCGCGGCGGCTCGGGCGCGATCGGCACGCCCGGCTCCATCGGGGGCTCCGGCATATTCTCCGCGGGAAATAGCGGCAATGGCGCCGGCGCCGGTTCCGGCGGGGCGATCGGGTCCACCCCTTCCGGCGGCACAATCTCTTTCGGCAAGATCGTGTAATCATCCACCGGCGCAGGCGTCACGTGCGCGAGCGGCGTCAACACCGGCGCCGGCTCGCTCGGCTGCGGACGCTCCGGAGCCGCCGTGCTCAGGCCGATCGCCAGGATCAACAGCGCCCACGCGGCGCTCCCGCCCGACACGAGCCACAGCCACGGCACTTGCCGGGCGCGCACGCGCGGCACGACTTTGCGTTTGGGCGCCGGCCTCTCGGTTTTGCTCGGCAGGCCCGAAACCGACACCAGGATTCCAGTCGGGATCGGCGGCGCAGACTCAGCAACAGGCTTCGACATGAAGACCTCCACATGCGGGCGATCGATGATGGGTAGTGCGTGGATGGCCAGAGAAATGCGAGTCGAGCGCGCCGACGAACGCGGCGCAGAACTTTCTCAAATCCATCGTCGCGTTTGATGCTAACCCCGGCTGTGCCGAATTGCAAGAGATTTCTTGGACATTTTTCTCGCTGCGCCGATCCGACCCGCAATCGCTTCGAGTTGAACGCCATCGCTCGTGAAACGGCGCGGTGCCGGCGCCCTCAGTTCCACGTCCTCAAGCGCGGCAATGCTCGCCTCCAGGTTTTATGTTTGCCGGTTTTGTGGACAAGGCAAGTTCTAGCGAAGAGGTATACCCCGATCCAGCACGATTCCGGGCCATCACTTGCCCATCGTAGATAATCCGCAGCCTGTGGTCGATGAAGCAAATGTAAGGAATGTT